>ENA-OFCD01001705-OFCD01001705.1-metagenomes-genome-assembly--contig:-NODE-1705-length-10425-cov-2.457377_pt1 | contig 10425 bp, 10 predicted proteins | sample MGYA00153392_OFCD01 | MGnify analysis MGYA00153392 | reverse complement strand
CTTTCTTTAATAACAGGATCATTTACACAGGCAATTGCACAAGCTTTATCAAAGTTGGTATGCATACCGTAACTCTCTAAAATTGCAGGTGCATCTTTAAACTCTGAAAATTTTGTATACTTTTTTACAAAAAAATAATTTGTGTTGTTGATTGTTTTGGTATACGATGTGTAATACAGTTCCATAAGTGTTTTTTTTATTTACGTTATAAATAACGCTTTCTCCGCCTTGGGTGCGGGTTTTAGTTAATAACTGAATCAATACATTTAAGCCACTACTATTCATATACTTTAAATTTTCTAAATCAAGAAGCACAAAATGACGCTAATCTATCTTTTGCTAGGCTTGATCATTTTATTGCAGGCTTTCAGCCTTTTCAAAAATAAACACCAATCTACTAATGAAGCATTAACGGCTATCATTCAATTGCCTTTAGCGTCTATTGAAAAAGAAATTAACCGTGTAGAGTTTTCGGTTAAAGAAGAATTGAGGGCCAATAGGGCTGAAAGTACACAGCTGGCCGGGCAAAGCAGAAGAGAACTGAATGAGTCACTCGAATCGTTTCGAAATGGACTAAATACCAGTTTGCGTGATTTTTCAGACCGACAGCGTGAAAATTTTTCTGATCTGAATAAAAATCAGGAAAGTCAGAACAGATCATTGTCTGAAAGGATACTCGAGATGAAAGTTGCAACAGAAGGCAGCTTAAAAGAATTACAGGTTGATAATGCGCGTAAACTTGATGAAATGAGAGCCACTGTTGATGAAAAGCTACAAAAAACGCTTGAATCAAGGCTCAGTGAATCATTCAAACAGGTAAGTGAAAGATTAGAAGCAGTGCATAAAGGTTTAGGTGATATGCAACAACTTGCAACTGGGGTAGGCGATTTAAAGAAGGTTCTCTCAAATGTTAAAACCAGGGGAATGCTAGGTGAATATCAGCTTGAAAATCTGCTTGAGCAAATCCTGACTACTGAACAATATGCAAAGAATGTTAAACCAAGGCCTGGCTCGAATGCTATTGTTGAGTTTGCAATAAAATTGCCAGGCAATGAAGATAAGAAGATGCCTGTCTGGTTGCCAATAGATGCTAAGTTTCCAAAAGAAGATTTTGAACATTTACTGCATGCATACGATAGTGCAGATTTGATGACTATTGAAGAATGCCGCAAAATATTTATCAGGGGTATCCGAAAATGTGCAGCTGACATAAGTTCAAAATATATAGAGTCACCTTATACTACTGACTTTGCACTTTTATTTCTGCCATTTGAAAGTCTTTATGCCGAAGTGTTGAGAACACCTGGCCTGTTTGAGTCAATTCAGCGGGAATACAAAATTATAATTACAGGACCTACGACATTATCAGCATTATTAAGCAGTCTTCAGATGGGTTTCAGAACCCTAGCTATAGAGAAAAGGTCATCAGAAGTTTGGAATATGCTTTCTTCTGTCAAAAGCGAATTTGGTAAATTTGGTATAGCTTTACAAAAAACCAAGAAGAAACTTCAGGAAGCCAGCAATGTTATCGAAGAAGCAGAGGGGAGGTCAAGACAGGTAGAAAAAAAGCTTCAAAATGTACAATTATTGCCTGAACATGAAATCGCCTCAACTTTGCCAAACAGTTTAAACGAACTTGAACCAGATACAGCTATAAAAGAAGCTGATCAGAAGATAGATAAGACTAATAGCAATTCCTTTCTAGGTTTTAAATAAATATTAATTAGTTTTTAAAACTTAACAGCTTGTTCAAAGTTTATAACACACCATGGAAATAATTGATACTCAAAAGAATTCATTAGCCTCTATTTTTCCCGATGAAGGAAAAGTACCAGATGCCCAGGTTTTGGACGCTCCTGTTCATCAGCGTGAAATTCTCATCGATGGTAAAATACGTACCTGGGAAGGACCAGTTCAAGCTGTATTTTCACCTATTTGTTTGCGAAACGAAGATGGCAAACTCAACAAGGTTGAAATCGGAAGTTATCCCCTAGCGACTGAAAACGAAGCCAGCGAGGCACTTGATGCGGCTGTAAAGTCTTACGACTTTGGCCGTGGAGAATGGCCAACGATGGGCGTTGAAAATAGAATAAAACATATTGAAGATTTCACCTTCAGAATGATTGGCTGTAAACAAGAAGTCGTCAAGCTAATAATGTGGGAAATCGGTAAATCGCTCGCTGATTCAGAGAAAGAATTTGATCGTACTGTTGAATATATAAATGCAACAATTGAAGCCTTAAAGCAAACTGATAATAAATCTTCTGGCTTTGAAATAGTTCAGGGTATAGCAGGTCAGATAAGACGATCACCTTTAGGAGTGGTTCTGTGTATGGGGCCTTTTAATTATCCCTTGAATGAAACCTTTACTACTATGATCCCGGCGCTGATCATGGGCAACACGGTACTTTTTAAACCGCCCAAGTATGGAACTCTTTTATTCTGCCCACTGCTTACTGCATTTCGGGATGCTTTTCCACCCGGTGTAGTGAATACTGTTTACGGGAGGGGAGCAAATGTAGTTCCCTTTTTAATGAGTTCGGGCAAAATAGATGTTCTTGCACTCATCGGATCAAGTAAAGTTGCTGATCAGCTCATCAAATTGCATCCAAAAACAAATCGCCTTAGAACTATTCTAAGTCTTGATGCAAAAAATGCAGCTATTGTACTAAGTCATGCAAATCTGGATGAAACGATAAAAGAATGTGTGCTAGGTGCATTAACGTTTAATGGACAAAGATGTACTGCTATAAAGATCATTTATGTTCACCGCTCGATAGCAGATGATTTCATAAAAAGGCTGTCAAATGAGGTTAATAAAGTCAAGATTGGTATGCCTTGGGAAACAGGTGTACTTATAACCCCACTACCAGAACCAACCAAGCCTGGATATTTAAAAGCCTGTATTGATGAGGCCATTGCACTGGGAGCTCGCATTTGTAATGAAGGAGGAGGAGAAATTGTTGAGACGTTGGTAAAGCCTGCCATTATTTATCCGGTAGATTCACGGATGAAACTTTTTCGTGAAGAACAATTTGGCCCGGTAATTCCAGTAGTGGCTTTTGATAAATTAGAAGAACCTATTGACTACCTTATTCACTCTGACCATGGCCAGCAGGTAAGCATTTTTGGCACAGAACATGAAGAAATTGCCAGACTTATTGATCCTTTAGTCAATCTTGTCTGCAGGGTAAATATCAACTCTCAGTGCCAGCGGGGGCCAGATGTTTTTCCTTTCACAGGAAGAAAAGACTCTGCCGAAGGAACACTTTCTGTTTCAGATGCTTTACGCTCATTTTCTATAAGATCGATGGTTGCCACAAAATTGAATATTCAGAACAAGCATATTTTCAATACAATTGTCCACGAAAACGAATCAAAATTTTTAAACACCCAGTTTATATTTTAACCCGAAAAAAATGAAAACAATTGCATTTCTTTTTACAGCTATAATCAGTGTTGGTTTCTGTACTGCTTCACCAAAACCAACACCTAAAAAACATATCTTGGTACATCCATCGGCTCCATCAATTTACAGTTTTAAACTGCCATCTATCGATGGCCGGATGATAGATTTGAACAAATACAAAGGTAAAAAAATACTGATCGTCAATACTGCCTCTAAATGTGGTTATACTCCTCAGTATGGTAAACTCCAGGCTTTACATCAAAAAATGGGTGACAAACTGGTAATATTGGGTTTTCCAGCGAACAATTTTAATAGTCAGGAGCCTGGAAATAATAAAGAAATATCAGAATTTTGCACAAAAAACTATGGGGTAACATTTCAAATGTTTGAGAAATTATCAGTTCTTGGTTCCGACCAGAGCCCATTATACAAATGGCTTAGTACAAAAAGTGAAAATGGATGGAATGATAAAGTACCAACCTGGAATTTCTGCAAGTACCTGATCAATGAAAAAGGTGTTCTTACTAATTTCTGGGAATCAAGTGTAGACCCAAATGGATCTGAAATTGCCGCTGCGATAGCAAAATAAGATAAACCTGATTTCAAAAAGGGTTAAGAGGTTCCATTTATGGCATTTCTTAACCCTTTTTTATGGATTTATTTTAAACATGTTCCACTTTTTCGAAAAAGAAATTAGACGTTGTGAAATTGTTACATTAAAATAATTGTTTAGAGTTGACAGTGAAAACTGACACTTAAAAAATAGCGTATGTCATGAAAACGCAAACTAAACTTTAATGTCATGAAAGAGAACCTTCTCGATGAAAATGAAATGGAGATACGGGAAAGCATAATGAAAACCATCCCCCGTCGGAATTTCCTGAAAGTTGCTGGATTATCAACAGCAGCACTAGCAGTATTTGCAGTTACTTCTTGCAAGAAAACAAACACCGGCCCATCTATGGGTGGTAAAGGTTTAAGCTTTGGAACAGGTGATATTGCTATTCTAAACTTTGCTTATGCTCTTGAGCAATTAGAAGCAGCCTTTTACACAAAGGTAATGCTGAACCCATATACGGGCATGTCAGCAGAAGAAAAAATGTACCTGGGTGATATTACAAAACACGAAGTTTTACACCGTGAATTTTTCAAGACTGTGCTTGCTGGCTCCGCGCTGCCAACTTTGACATTGGATTTAAGTTCAATTGACTTTACAAGCAAAACAAGTGTTATACAAGCTGCTTCAGCTTTTGAAGATCTAGGTGTACAGGCATACAATGGAGCAGGTCAAGGCTGTTATTGCAATTGCAACTACAACATTTATCAAAACAAAATTAGACGCATCTACATTACCAAACTCTTAATTCTAAAGTCATGAACTTCGACAAAATATTTAATCAGATTGAGGAAGTAGACCCAGAGGTCTTCGGCCGTATGGATACCCGCCGGTCAGCAATGAAAGAATTTGCAGGTATGGCAGGAAAAGTGGCAGTGGCAGCGATTCCGCTAATGCTCGGTTCAATGTTTAAGAAAGCATATGCTGGAGCCTCAATGCGCGGTCCACTTGATGTTCTTAATTTTGCTTTGACCCTTGAGTACCTTGAGTCAAATTTTTACAACATGGGGTACGCAAATTCTTCAATGATACCATCAGTTAACAGTGCAGGTATTGGAGATATTGTCGCTGATGAAGCTTCACACGTAAAATTTCTACAGACAGCCATTACAGGTGCAGGTGGAACACCCGTGGCTCAGTCAAGTTTCAAATATGATTTCACGGCTGGCGGAACGTTTAACGATGTATTCACTAATTTTGATACTTTCCTTGCAGTAGCCCAGGCATTTGAAGATACAGGTGTCAGAGCTTACAAAGGACAGGCAGGATATCTTATCGGTACTGGCGCAATTTTAACGGCTGCTTTAAATATTCATTCAGTTGAAGCACGCCATGCATCACATATTCGTCAGATTCGTCACCTGCGTGGTGCTATGGTAAAACCATGGATCACACTAGCACAAACAGGTATTAACAGCCCTGCTGTTAATGCTTCTTATGCAGGTGAAGATAATATAACCATTGCAGGAATGAATCTGGTAGGTATTAATGGTCACTCAGAAATTGACGCCAATGCAGTTTCAGAAGCATTTGATGAAATTCTGTCGACAGATCAGGTTGTTGCAATTGCAAAAAACTTTATCACGCAGGGATTATAATTGTAATTTCTTTTTCAATTTCTAAAGAAGGTACTCAAGAGAGTACCTTCTTTTTTGTTGGCATAATTTTCAATATTTTTGGGCTTATTGATAACTATTGATGCCTGCGAAATATATGAATAGAAAAAAGTTTATTGCTGACTCGGTTCTAGCCACAGGAGCATTCTTCTTTATGTTCCAATCATGCAAAAAAAGTACTGTTTCAGGGGGTGCAGGTGAAGGAGCAAATGGCTACTCATTTGGTACTGGTGATATTGCTCTCTTAAATTTTGCGTACGTATTAAGTCAGGTTCAAGCCGCATTCTATATCGAGTTACTTGGGTCAGGAATTATCACAGATGCTACGGAGAAGATTTTATTCAATGATATCCTGAAACATGAAATAGCACAAAGAGAATTTTTAAACATTGCATTAGGCTCAAATGCTCTTACAGGATTACAATTGGGTTTTACTACCATCGATTTTACAAACAGAAAAGGCGCACTTACTGCGGCAGTTTATTTTGAAGACCTCTGTGTTCAAGGTTTAAATGCAATTGTCGGATCAATGCAGTCTTCTGCCTTGCTTACCTTAATTGCACAAATTATTTCTGTTCAGGCCAGGCATGGCACTTATATTCATGAAATTTTACAACCAGGAAGCTTTACGGGCATGAGCCTGTTAGACCAAAACAGCCTTGAAATTGACCAAAAACCTTCAGTCGTACTGGTTAAACTTGGCGATTATCTAAAAACTAAACTAGATTCTTCATCGATTCCAAACCTAACCATCAAGGTAGTACCCTTGCCATTGAGCATATTGACTGTCATAGATTTTGCCCTGAGACTTAAATTATTAAAGCTCAGCCTTTACCAGCGTGCTTTGGGAATACAGCCTGTTCCAGGTTCAGTGAATACACTTTTAACTCAATCATTTGTACAGTTAAGTACAAGCGAGCAAAGTAGTTTAGCACTAATGGCCACAGACGAGCAAAATCATGTTAACTTTTTAACAACTTTATTTAATGGGAGTATTGTCGTGCCTCCTGGGCCAACGAGTTTAACTATTGATATAACAGCTAATCAGTTATTTGCTGATATAACTACAAACCCTCAAACTTTGCTACTGGCTGTCCAGGTAATTGAAGATACTTCAGTCAGATATTTTAAAGGGCAATTAGCCCGTTTAACAGGGTATTCAAACCTGCTGACAAGCTTTGTGAATATACATTCGGTAGAAGCCCGGCATTCAGCATATGTCAGGCTCATAAGATCAAGCTATCAAGTAACGATTAAACCCTGGATATTACAAAATGGGGCAACTGCAATTGGTATATATACTGGTGCAACTGCACAGGTAAATACAGCCAACCTGTATAACATTTATTTAAACGAAGACAATACAGCGCAGGCGCAAATACAAATTATTGGTATCAACGGGCATAAAGAGATTGATGCTGATGCTGCATCAGAGGCATTTGATGAGGTGCTCAGCCATGATCAGGTTAAGGTTATACTAGGTGCATTTATAACCATTGGTATTTAACATCTCAATTATAGTGCTAATGGCAGAAAGATCAATTATAAAATTAACCCCTAGCCGTTAATAAATACGATGTTATTTAACTGTAGCCGGATCAGGAAAAGTTCTGGTTTTTGTGGTATCTGACCCCGACTCTATCAGAATGCCTTTTTCTTTCTCTGATATACCTGGTTCTAATTTTGTGGCTGGCGTTTGCTGATCCGCGGGCTGAGAAATTATATTTTGTTGCTGAGTGCCATGCCGAGGGGGCATCGGAGGCTTTTGCTTCCTGGCAGGCTGAGATAAACTGGCACTGATAGTGGGTTGAACTTCAGTTGCTGTTGATTTTTTAACCGTTGATAGCGATAAAGTTTCTTTTTTCTTCGAACCTTTAATTAACTTTTTAACAGCGGTTTGTTTAGTTACAGAATTTAGTTTCTTCAAGGCTATATTAGCCAGAAATTTTTTGTTTAAACTATCAATTTCCTGATATGAGACACCTTTAAGATCCTTGCCTGTAATCATAATACCAATAATTTTCGTGCTATCAGGTAATGTGTTTTGATCCATCGTAGAGTACCATGGTTTGGGAATGTTTACCGTTTGCATCACATAACTCAATCCTGCTTCATTACCTCTAATTATCAGATTACCTTCAAACCAGGTTAATTCATTAATTTTTTCATGAGATTTTAGAAGATCGACGTAATATTTTCCAACACGTAAGTTCTTTTTGGTATGATACGTAGAACTTGTAATATTAATACGCTTGATAATACAGGCTGAATCCTGAGAACTACAATCGGGTTCTATAAAGAATAAGACTTCAGATCTATCACGGCTAAGTATTTCAATTTTTTCATAGCTACCCTTGGCATCATAGATTAGAACACGTTCTATTCTTTTAGCAGGATAAAGAGTGTATACATCTTTAATTGATTTTCCCAGTATGACTTTCTCAACACTATTGCCATTAACGAGAAATAAATCCGGTAAAACAGCAGATTTACCGGTTAGGGTAGAATTTAGATGTAAATGGCAGCATTTTGCAAAACCAGGATTTTCAAAAAAAGTAATGGTAAGCATAGCCATGAAAATGGTAACAATATATAATTTCATGCGAGCGTCAAATTCCATTCTAGTTAATTATTACTATTTAGTTACTACGTGTCCAAAATGTTGACCTGCCAAATAATGGAATTCCAATAAATCCACGAATTTTAATCTTAATACTATTATCAGTTGAAATCCGGCAGGAATAAGTTTTTCCGGATAAAGGGTCATATATGAATCCCCCGTTCCAGGTTTTGCCTCCTGCATATTTGAAGCCCTTTAAAATCTCAAGGCCCATCACCTTCTCTTTCTGTTTTGCTGGTTCCGGATTTTTTACGTCCAGCACAGGTGAGCCATCAACGTTACGTCTTTTAATCCAACTTAAACGGCCAAAATATTTACCATTGTTTTTATATATCAGTATTTTCCCATCTGCATGTTCAGAGAGCCAGGTTCCTAAAATAATATCCGCTTCATTCACAGTAGTAACCGTCATTACCCGTATAGAATATTTTTCAATAGGAAAAGGTTTGGTCGCAAGGGCTTCGGTTTTAATCACACTATTATAAATTGATGGCAACGTACTGATACTTCCAGAAAACCGAAGCAGAATACTCAGCAAAGCAGTAAAAACAAATTTTTCCATAGCTAGCTTTAAACCAATTAGTGCAAAGTTATCATTATGTTAGCCGAACCGACAAACATTCGGCCAAATACCCTGATAACTCGTTTAATACTCTTAAAAATAACTAGAATCCTGATTTCTTAATCATTATTCATTTGCGAAAGTAAGAGCTAAAACGTACTTTTATTTGCATTTTAAATAAGAAAACCATGCTGCCCAGATGGCGAAATTGGTAGACGCACCATCTTGAGGGGGTGGCGGGCAACCGATGCCGGTTCGAATCCGGTTCTGGGCACTGATTGATTCCAATAATAATTTTTTAAGAATGAGTATCAATTAGGCAACTAATTCGATACTCTACTTAGAAAAATTCAAATTCAAAGCTTTAATACTACTTTCGGTCTAGAAAGTCACCTATTATTCTCAGTATATTTTAGGAAATAGTTCAATTAAGCGCAATTTTCATGACCAGTGCAAGGATTTGTTCTTTTTTTAAGAGTTATTGCTTTTTCAATATTAGTATCTGCCTTTACTGCGCTAGATATACTCAAAAAACATCTTTTACAGCTAAAAAAGTATACTTCTGAGCGACCACAAGAAAAAATAGATCTTCATATTGACAAATATTTTTATGTAGCTGGAGATACAATCTGGTTCAAAGCATATATTGTTAATGCTGAAGAAAATGCCCTCTCAGGTTTAAGTGAAATCGTATATGTTGATCTGATTGATGCTAAAGATTCAATTAGACAGACCCTGAAATTACCAGTTGAATCAGGTTTAAGATGGGACATTTTAGCCTTACTGATACCATTAAGCAAGGAAGATACCGTATTTGTGCCTATACGCTGGATGAGAAATTTTGACGAATCTTATTTTTTAACCGGGAATTTGATATCATATCATTGCAATCAAATAGAAATAATGTTAATGATAAGCTGAATTATAAGCTACAACTACCTGATTCAAAAGCCGAAAAAGAAAATCTCAACAAAATTGATAGTACTTTCAGAAATCAGGGAATTGTAGATACCGGGAGATTTAATGTGCAATTTTTTTCTGAAGGTGGAAATTTAATTGAAGGCATCACTTCAAAAGTGGCAGTAAAAGCCCTTCGTGGTACTGGTCACGGTTTTGTAGTATGAGGGGTTATTCAGGATAATAAAAAAAATAAAGTAGCAGAATTTACCACCTCGGCCTTGGGAATGGGAGCTTTTAAATTAGAAGCCCTGCCGCGGACTTATAAGTTATACCAGTAAAAAACCGGTTACTGGCGGTAAGGTGACATTAATTTCACCAGGCAAGATTCAGGTGCTCAACACAATGAGGTCTCAGCAGGTAAAAGAAAATTCAGGCATGTTAGAATACCGAAAAAAACAGCATCAAAAACATGCAAAATCTACAACAACTTGGTCTCAGAAATGGTATTCAGCTAAAAAAGATTGTAGTAAAAGCTAAAAAACTCGATAGAGTACAAGAAGTCTTAAAAAACTCAAGAAACTTAAATGGTGCAGGTAATGCTGATAGAGTTCTTACCTATCTAGATTTTCAATATTGCCAAAACCTTGAACAATGTTTACAAAGGAGAATAGCAGGTGTCATGATCAACAATGGCAAAGCTTA
>ENA-OFCD01001704-OFCD01001704.1-metagenomes-genome-assembly--contig:-NODE-1704-length-10431-cov-3.514360_pt1 | contig 10431 bp, 12 predicted proteins | sample MGYA00153392_OFCD01 | MGnify analysis MGYA00153392 | reverse complement strand
CCCCGGCGTCGAGTTTGGCGCGGAGTTGTTGTAAAGCGGGGTTGTAACGCTCGATATGTCCAACGGCACCCACTAGCCCCTTGGCGGCAAAGGCATCGGTGATCCGTTGCGCAGATTCATTATCGACGGCGAGCGGCTTTTCTACCAGCGCGTGGATACCAGCCTCTGCTAGCGCCAGCGCTAAATCCTCATGAAAGGCGGTAGGTGCCGCCACCATTGCGTAATCAATACCAAGTGCAATGAGTTCTTCCACTCGGGTGACCAGAGGCCTAGATCCAGCAACTCCGTGGGGATCACCCATGGGGTCACAGACGCCGACGAGTTCGACTCCGTCGAGAGATGCCAGAACGCGACCATGATGGCGCCCCATCATTCCCAGGCCAACGAGCCCAGCGCGTAGCTTCTGTGGTTGCGGCGAGTGAGTCATCGGCGCCTACTTAAATTCGAGTTACAGCGTCGTTTACCACGCTGACTATTTGTTGTAGCTCATCTGGGGTAAGTGAGGGATGAACTGGAATGGAGATAACTTCCTTCACTAACTTTTCAGTAACGGGAAGGTCATGAACGGAGTTAAAGGAGGGGAGGCGATGTATCGGAGTTGGGTAGTAGACATCGCACCCGACTCCACCAGCCTTGATTAATTCGATCGCGTGATCGCGGGTAGCACTGGTTGCTCCCTCGAGTCGAATCGTGTACTGATGATATGAATGCTCCGAACCAGGACGAACATATGGGGTTATGACGCCCTTTAGATGTGCATCTAAGTACGCAGCATTTTTGCGCCGTTGCTCGGTCCAGGCCTTTACTTTAGTAACTTGTACTCTGCCGATAGCCGCATGAATATCGGTCATACGATTGTTAAATCCAACAATTTCATTCTGGTAGCGGACTACTCCGCCTTGGTTTCGTAACATTCGACTCTGATGCTCGATGTTGGCGTCGTCAGTGACGATCATTCCGCCTTCACCCGAAGTCATGTTCTTCGTCGGGTAGAAGGAGAAGGAGGCAACGGTGCCCCATTCCCCAGCCATGCGACCATTGAGCGATGCTAAATGCGCCTGGGCGGAATCTTCAATGATCATCAGGTTGTGCTTCTTGCCGATCTCCTCAAAGCGATCCATATCTGCAATATGCCCATAGAGATGCACGGGCATAATCGCTTTGGTACGTGGGGTGATGAGTGATTCAACATGGCTTGGATCTAAGTTGAAAGTCTTTGGGTCGATATCCCCAAAAACTGGCACCCCACCTGCCAGCGCTACCGAGTTAGCGGTCGCTGCAAATGAAAATGAGGGGACGATGACCTCATCTCCGGCTTTTATGCCCGCGGCAATGAAGCCTAAATGCAGAGCAGAGGTTCCAGAGTTGACGGCGATGCAGCGACGTCCACCCACGAATTGTGCGAACTCCTCTTCGAAGGCTTTCACTTCGGGGCCTTGCGCCATCATTCCTGTGCGCAAGACGCGATCGACCGCGGCACGTTCCTCTTCACCAATAATTGGACGGGCTGCTGGGATCACTTGGCTCTCTTCTCCACTAGATATGTAGGTGAAAATACTTGGTCAAAAGGTTGTAGCAGCAAATATTTTTTGATTATTCGGCCACCAGTTCATTCTCGGATATTTGGTGGTAAAGACTCTGATCATGGGGGCAACGGAAGTGATTGTCTCCAATATCCTCCAGCGGTAGCCCGGCACGCCCCACCCATCGAATTCGTTTAGCGGGAGTACCGGCAACGAGAGCGAAATTAGGAACGTCTTTGGTAACTACCGCCCCCGCAGCCACTAAGGCCCATTTCCCGATTGTTACGGGTGCTACACAGACAGCCCGCGCTCCGATGCTCGCCCCATCATGGATTGTGACACCTACGGCTTCCCAGTCACTGCCACTTTTGAGTGTCAGATCGCTATTGACCGCCCGTGGAAATTGATCATTTGTGAGAACCGCCGCTGGGCCGATGAAAACACCATTCCCGAGTTTTGCAGGTTCATAGACCAAGGCATAATTTTGCACTTTGCAATTATCTCCGAGGGTTACCCCGCTGCCGATGTATGCGCCGCGACCGATGATGCAGTTGGAACCCATGGTGACTTGGTCTCGAATTTGGGCCAGGTGCCAGATTGAACTTCCATCTCCCAGCGTTGCCGAGGGGTCGACATCGGCGCTAGGTAGAATTTTTACAACCATACATGCAAGTCTAGCGGGTCAACTTCACCATCTCGGCGGCGAAATTGGCGTATTCCTGGTCACCATCAAGGTTCTGCGCCGCCCATTGGGCAGCCTGAATTCTAATCTGATCTAGCTCTTCTAGATTTTCACTCCAGTACTTCAGCCTCTGGGCGGCGCTTTCGGGGGAAGTTTCAATTGCCCCGGATTTACTTACGGCGATTAATTCGATGCAGCGGGGAAGTGGAGTGGATATTGCAGCGAGTCCCACACTCATATATTCATAAAGTTTTGAGGGTACCGCCTCTTTAAATGCGGGGGTGTTCTCTAAGAGAGAAAGACCGACCCACGCCCCTGCTGCCAGCTTCCACGAATCGGCGGGTGCGAGTCGGCCATGGAATCGAATTCGCTCCATTGCATTGTTTGCTGCTAACCAGCGATCCACAAATTCTTGATCAGCAGCGGCTACTCCACCCACGAAATCAAATTGCCAATCAGGTGAAAGTTCGGCAACTCGCAACATCGCCTGGAGCCCCCGACTCTTCCGAAGATCACCGATGTAGATCGCCCGTGGTACCTTTCCACGGAACCCACTCTGAGTCAGCATAGAAGTATCAGGAAGATTGCGAACGACCAACCTATGGCGCGCGTTAAAGGGTGGAACTTGAATATCAGCAACGGTTGTGAGATCCGCACGTTTTGCAAACCAGAGTGCGGACTTTGTATCGCTCCGTGCTATCGCACCCAAAATACCGAAATATTTCCCTGTCCAGTTACGATCTTCAAGTAAGCGGAGGTAGTCTTCGAAGAAATCTACGGCAAGTTTCCTACGCAATAAATGGGCCCACACATACGCCGGGGCTACCGCTTCGGGAGAAATCGCATAAATGACGTGACCTCGAGAGCGAAGGGTGAAGATGCGAGATCGAAGGTAGCGAGCCAGCAGATTCCCCTTACTCCAAGCCGGGGCGAGCCAAGGGGTGCGAATAGTGAGGCGCTGGGTAGTTTCAAAGAGCTGCGGGGCATCTTTTAACGCACCAGGTGCAAAAATTTCTACGCTCAATCCGGCACGCAGAAGCGCTCGCGTTAAGCGATGTAACCTCGCATCGGCGAGGTTCGCCCCAGATGAGATGATCGAAACATCGATACGGTTCGACATCAAAACGTTTCTTTACATATCTTCGTAGCTTGAAGGTAATGAACCCACATTAAGAAATTTCAGATAGCTATCCACGATTTCCTCGGGTTTGCCCTTGGCAACCATCGAACCCTTATGCATCCAGACAGCGGTATCGCAAAGATCCGTCACCGTTGCAAGCGCGTGTGAAACGATAAGAATTGTTCGAGCTTCGGCACAAAGTTGTCTCATTCGCTCAAATGATTTTTCTTTGAAAGCTGCATCACCGGCAGAGAGCGCTTCATCAAGTAGCAAGATATCTGGCGTCATACTGACCGCCACCGCGAAGGAGAGGCGTCCATACATTCCACTGGAGTACGTTCGTACCGGTAGATCAATGAAGCCATCTGGAAGCGCGGCAAATTCAGCGATCTCATCGGTCTTCTGGCTAATCTCCTCCATATTTAGCCCCGACGCTAAGCCACCTAAAATAATATTGTCACGGCCAGAGAGCGCAGGATTAAATCCGACCCCGAGGGCGAGCAGAGTAGAAATTTTGCCGTTGACGATCACTCTTCCTTCAGTGGGCGAGAGAATTCCGGCGATGCATCGCATAAGCGTTGACTTACCGGCGCCATTGGAGCCGACAATTCCGAGAACTGAACCATGGGGGACATCCAGAGTTAATTTCTTGACCGCCTCAATGGTGCGAGTGCGCTCTTTTTGCTTCAAGCTGGCACGCATTACCGCGTTCTTGATGGTGCGCTTGGCTTCCAAGCTGACCTTGTAGGAGATAGAGAGATTTTCGATGCGTATCGCCAAATCATTTGGCATGATAATCGGAGACTTAGATGCGGATAGCAAAGTCGCGCTCCCTAGAAATAAAGAAATATCCGCCAATCATGATCGAAGCGAAGGCCCAGAACAGGGAACCAAGGATTGACATTCGATTGAGTGATTCTCCACTAACCCAGACTCGAGAGGTGGCAGTGAGCACTGGTCCTAATGGGTTGATATAAAGCAGAATTTTCATATTGCCACGCAAACTATTTGGTAACCAGAGAACTGGCGAGAGGTACATCCAGATTCTCGTAATGTAGGTGAGCAATTTGTTGGTATCGCGGAAGTAGACATTGAGAGTGGCAAAGACCAGAGCGAGCCCGAATCCCGTGAGACCGGTGCAGATCAAGATAAATGGAATCCAAAGAAAGTTCCAGGTCCACCCAGGGACTTGGGTCGTCGGGTAGAACCACTTTCCGACAACTAACACAAAGATATAGACCGGGATCGTGGGAAGGAATTGTTGGAAAGCTTGAATTGCTGAGGAGAAAGGCAGGAGCGCGCGCGGGAATGCCTGGTTCAAGATAAGACGTCCACCGGATGTGATGGAGCCAGCTCCAGCCGTGACGCAATTCTGCGCGAAATAGAAGGTAAAGAGGCCAATCAAGAGATGATCAAGGCGAGTAAGACCCGGTTCTGTTCCCCCCGGGCGGATGATTGTGACGACCAGGTAGTAGACGAAGCCTAAAAGTAAGGGATTGAGGACGAGCCAGACCTTGCCCAGGCGTGAATCCAGATATTCAGCTTTGTCACTGAACCGCGCCAATTCTTGGGCAAATGCGCGCCTGGTCCAAAATTCCTTGAGATAAGGGATAAGTGGAGGTAGGGAGGCTCGATGAGGTTCGAAAACCTGAATCTTGGAGACGAAACCTTCGTTCACGGGCATGGGGGTAAGTGTGCCATCCCAAGCCACTATCTATACACAGGTCGGGCTGAGAGCACCGCCACGCCTGCCTGGTATTGAGAAGAATCCCATCTATTCGGGTGGTCTTTCACCGCCTATAACTATGAAAGGTAAGAATCCAAATGGAAAGAATCCAGAAGAAGGCGAGCTCTGCGGAGCGGGTCAAGATGTGGCTAACTCGTTCAGTGGGCATAGCACTCTTGGGCGCGCTTGTACTGCCCTCCGTCATAGAGAGTAACGGTGCCATGGCAGCGGGCTCCAGCACCGTGCGTTCATCAGCAGCCAAGAAGGCTCCAGCAAAGAAGGCTCCAGCAAAGAAGGCTCCAGCAAGGAAGGCGGTAGCAAAGAAGGCTCCGGCTAAGAAGTCTCCAGCTAAGAAGTCTCCAGCTAAGAAGGCTCCGGCTAAGAAGGCTCCAGCAAAGAAGGCTCCAGCTAAGAAGTCTCCAGCTAAGAAGTCTCCAGCTAAGAAGGCGGTAGCAAAGAAGGCTCCAGCCAAGAAGGCATCGTCTCGGAAAGCCGCGCCTAAGAAGTTATCTTCCAAACGCGTGGTTAAGCCGGCTACTTCAAGGGTAAAGAAGGTCGCCAAGCTTGGAGCGGGTTCGGCTGCAGTGGCTGCTGGGACTGTGGCTGGGGTTGCTGTTTCTAAAAAACTTGCGAAGAACAAGGCAGGATCTAAGGCTGCGCAATCAACCGCAGTGGGTGCCGCGACAACACCGATTAAGCCTGGTCCTGACACCGCTCCGGTAACCGAACCTAAAGTTGCTCCGGTAACCGCGCCTAAACCTGCAGAAATCATCAAACCCGCTCTCAGTAAGAGCGCGAAAGTTCATAAATCCACCACGGCAAAACCACTAAAGAAAATGCGGATGCGCCGCATACATGTGATGCCGTAATTTACTAATCCGTAAGGTTACTAAAAGCTGGGGCTTGGACTCCTCTCGAAAGTATGGAACCTGCATACTCACAAAGAGATTTCGCAGGATATTCTCTCATCGGATAAGAGTCTAAGTCTCATCTTCAGTGCACGTAAAGTACCGAAGACTCGGAATATTATGAGTAAGAAATCGAGAACCCCCCTTGTGGGGCCAATTCATAGGGAGTAACTTCTTTACATGGAGATCATCTTTCATACGCGCCATGCCGTACTTGCAGAAGACTTTCGCTCCATCGTCTCCGATAAATTAAGAACGCTGCAACGTTTTGGAGTCATCATTGATGGGATAAAGGTAGAGATTATTCATGAACCAAATCCCCGTTTTGGAAAAATGTCGCATTTAGTAGCGCTCTCTACAAACGGTAGTGGCCCGTTTATTCGGGCGGAGGGTCAGGCATTTAATGACCTCGCAGCTTTTGATCAAGCGGTAAAGAGTATGGAGCTGCAATTGCGAAAAGCTCATGAGCGAGTAAAGGAATATGACCACGATTCCTTTCGAGAGGCTAAGGGGTAGTGATTTTGCATTTAGGATGCGTTGCAAGCCGCAGACCCTAAATCATGAGCCGAGTGGAATACTTACTCCGTGAAGCAATTAATAGGGCTCCTTCGGAAGATCCATCGATTTACTCATGGAAAAAAGTTGCTCTTTGCTAGCTGGCGGGTGCGCTTTAAAAGAGAGAGTCGACTTCGACTCCTCTCCTTGAAATGCCAACTTTCTCAACTCCTCCGGTCGCCCTTTCGATCAAAGCCAACCTTCCTCATCGGTCCAACTAACTCAGCCAATCAAGGGACCTTATGGGCTCGAACTCTCACAAGAGTTGGCCTTCCCTCACAATCTCTCCGCATCTCTGGCGATCTTTCCAACGAGTGGTTCACAACTGATATTGCCCTGACTCGTGTGGAATGGGGGGACTTTTCACGGAGGCAACAACTTGCCGATCTCGTGGCATCGACCAAGAGCGTTATCCTCATTGAGTCGCTACGTCCAATCTTTAGGTTGCTCAATGCGCGCGATGGCCGAAATCCCATCCTCGAAGATCTGGAATTAATAAAATTGATGGGTAAGAAAGTGGCTGTAATATTCCACGGTAGTGATATTCGAGATGCCAAAGAGCACGCGGCGCGAAATCCATTCTCACCTTTTCACAATGAGAGCCCTGAGTTGGAGAAGTTGCGGGCCCGCACTGCAGAAAATGTGGCTCTGCTACCTTTCTTGCGTTCTGAGAAGATTCCTCTCTTCGTTACCACGAAGGATCTACTGATAGATCTACCCGATGCTCATTGGCTCCCTGTCACTATTGATTTTGAGAAGTTTAATCGTGTGGCTCTCGACTCTCCAATATTTCCAGATCCCTCTATGAAGTTGCGCGTTCTCTTCCTACCAAGCCGCTCTTGGTTAAAATCAGCAGATTTGATTGAACCGGTGCTACTGAAGCTTCGGGATGAGGGAATAATTAGTTATCACAGCTACCTCGCCGCCGGAGAGACTCTTAAACACTCTGAAATTCCCGGGGTGATGGCAAATGTTGATCTGGTTATTGATCAATTTCTCGGTGTTGTCGGAGTCTTTCCGATCGAAGCGCTTGCCGCGGGTAGGTTAGTAATGAGTTTTGTTCCGCCGCAGACGGGTGAGATTCCAATTATTAACATCACTCCCGAAACTCTAGAGAGCGAGATTCGTCGAGTTGCTGCGAGTAAACCGAGACCATTTGAGGGAATTGAATATGCCAGGCGCTGGCATGACGGCCGAGAGAGTCTGCTGGCGCTAGCTGAAGTTTTCGGTTTTAAGGTTTAGTTAAGGGAGAGTTCCGAGGTACTTGGAGTAGCCCTTCTCCCAGTTGGAGAGAAAGACGGCCTGAGCAACTTTGAGTGAGAGTTGGCCAGAGCAGACCAATTGGTGGATCCGATTTTCTAGTTGATCCTTGAGGTAGGCGCTGAGTTTGATATTGCGCGGTTGCGGGAAGAGATTAAGTGGGCTTGAAGGGTGGCCGCCGACTTCTAAGGGGACGATATGGTCCTCTTCATAATCTTTCATATTTAGATCGCCCGCTAAGTTGTAACCAGAATGCAGTTGGTTGTACTTAAGTGTGTTGGTGTATGAAGCGGGGGGACGAACGGTCGCCGTCCAGCCAGAAACACAGATAGTACTTCGGATAGTTCCTTGTGTTACTGCTGGGTTGGTGAGACCAGGAGTGATCTTGATATTGGGAAGACCTGAACTTTCAGAGTAGGGAGCCGCCGCACAAGCCGAGAGGCCGATGGTCGCAGCCATCGCCAAACTGATTGCGAAAAGGGCAGAGCCTTTCGAGCTCTTCTTGCGAAGCGCTGATTCCCAGAGACTCACTGGGCTCTTTCTTTGAACCACCCTAATTAGGGACATTTAAATCCGAACTCGCTTTCAACATTGATCGGAACGGTTCCGCATCCAACGAGCGCAGTACCAAAATCAACCACGCTCCAGGACTTATTTTTCACTGTAGCAAATCCATAGGCAGGATCTGTAACGGGAAGATAGGGCACTGTGGTGAATATGATCCACTGTGGATTAATTTTGGAGCTACGAATATCCACGACGGCACCGAAATATTGATCCCCCTGCATCTCGGCAGCAATTATATTTTTTACTAGATCGACACTCGTCGCCTGTGGGACTAATCCTCCACCTTTGTAGCGGTTGAAATATGGGAGTGGATTGTTTGGATACTGGCCCAGGAGAGTCCACGGGACCACGACCTGGGAGAGTTCGCCATCTTTGGGGGCGGGCCACTGCATAAACCAACCAGCCTCTGTATTGCGACCCGTGGGTAGTCGCTGGGTGAGTTGAACCTTGACCGCGTCAATCTTCCACGTAACTAGTTTTGGATGGTGTGAATCAAAATTTGAAACGAGGAGGTTAATTCCAGCAATGAGGTTGCTGTTGCTGGGCCGGGCGTCCCCTGAGGGGGCGCCACAACTGCTGAGTAAAAGTACGGCGATCAGTACGGCGCAAACTCCAACAAAAGGACGAACTCTAGTTCCCACCGTCTGATAGTAATCGCTCTCTCGCCTTTGCCTCTAAGAGCCTTTCCGCCCCTCCACAGCCTTGCTTTATCCACAAGGAGTGACGGTGAACGTTTTCCATGTCGGTTCCTAGAGTTTCCTGAGCAAGTGAGCGACTCATTAAATGAATTTGGCCCATTGACGGCCTTGATGGCGGATTCCACTATTGAGGAAATTTGGATTAACTCACCCCATCGTGTCTTCATCGCCCGTGGGGGAATGAGCCAGTTAACCAACTTGGTACTCAAAGAAGAGGATGTTCGTGATCTAGTAGAGCGATTACTTATGTGGGGTGGCAGGCGGCTGGATTTATCGCACCCGTTTGTAGATGCTCGCTTGCCAGATGGTAGCCGCCTACATGTTGCAATTCCTGATGTGACCGCAACTCATTGGGCGGTCAATATTCGCAAACACTTAATTCGTAGCAAATCCTTAAGCCATTTATCAGAGCTGGGTGTGATGACTCCAGAGATCGCCGATTACCTATCGCGCGCAGTACGGGCAGGAATGAATATCTTGGTTAGTGGATCCACTCAAGCGGGTAAGACCACTCTACTCAACGCCCTGGTGAGTGCGACCCCACGTAATAGTCGCGTTATAACGATAGAAGAAGTATTTGAACTGAAACCTCAACTTCCAGATTGCGTGGCGTTGCAGACTCGACAAGCAAACTTGCAAGGAGAGGGAGCAATCCCGTTGCGAAAATTGATCAAGGAGGCGTTGCGGATGCGTCCCACGCACTTAGTTGTTGGCGAAATCCGAGAAGCGGAGGCGCTCGACCTTCTTATTGCTCTCAATTCAGGTCTACCTGGCATGGCTACGATCCACGCCAATTCTGCACGAGATGCTATTTCGAAGTTACAGACTCTGCCTCTTCTCGCTGGTGAAAATATTACCTATCAATTTATTGCTCCATTGGTGGCATCGACCTTAGATCTGATCGTCCACACGACAATCCTTCCGGAATCTGGAGAGCGGCGAGTGGTCGAAATTTCTCATGTGACCGGTCGAAGCGAGGGTGATCGTGTAGAGATTGAGCCGATCTACATCTATCGAGGTGGACGATACGAGCTCGGACTGGGTGATCCAAATAGGGTTTTCAAACGACCCAATTCAGAGTGGTCCGAGACAACCAGTTCTGAATTCAGTAAGCCGGTCAGGAGTTGAGCACTACTACTAGCTTCTTCAGCTCGCTAAAAGGAATGAAGAAGCGCCATCTTCTCTTAGCGGCGCTACTGGGTTTCTTGGCGAGTCACATATTAGTTGGCTCAAACCTTCTCACGCTGCCCTTCACCGCTCTCGCACTCTGGGCTCCACTTGTAGTAGCGAAGAGAAAGCGCGAACGTCATAGAGTTCAATTGGCATCACTCTGGCCGGAACTCCTCGACCATATGATCTCTGGGTTGCGCTCCGGACTCTCTATTGCTGAGA
>ENA-OFCD01001701-OFCD01001701.1-metagenomes-genome-assembly--contig:-NODE-1701-length-10442-cov-4.935015_pt1 | contig 10442 bp, 11 predicted proteins | sample MGYA00153392_OFCD01 | MGnify analysis MGYA00153392 | reverse complement strand
ATGGTCGATGACCGGGCGGACGTTGTCGTAGAAGCACTCCTTGGGGTTGCCCGGCGTACAGGCGTCACCGAGAACGTGGTTGGTGATCCGGTCGATGTCCCCGTCGTCGCCTTTGATGACACCGGCGTTGGCGTAGAACTCGGTCGGGCCGGTGCCCAGGCGGTTCTTGCTGTAGCTGTCCTTGGTGACGTCGACGAACCGCTCAGGGATGCCCAGCAGCCGCACGGCGGCCTTGAGCGCTTCGTCGGCAGCCTTGACCTTGGTCATGCCGTGCGTGTCGACACCCATGGCCTCGGCGATGTCGGCGAACCGGTTGTAGTTAGCGGGCATGTTGAAGGCCCAGACCCGGGGCAGCGCGATGGCGTTGTTCAGCCCGTGATGGGTGTCGTAGAACGCCGAGACCGCGTGCGAGATCGAGTGGATGATGCCGAGGCCGCCGGAGTTGAAGGCTTGGGCCGCGATGTACTGGGCGTACATCATCCCCTCACGGCCCTTGAGGTCCTGGCCGTTCCAGACCGCCTCGCGCAGGTTCTCGTGGGTGAGTTTGATCGCCCGGATCGCGTTGCCGAGTGAAGGCTCGAAGTTCAGCCGCGAGACGTAGGGCTCGGAGGCGTGCGCGAGAACGTCGAACCCGCACTGCGCGGTGTAGTCCACCGGGCAGTCGAAATACAGGACCGGGTCGTCGATGGCGAGCGTGGCGATGGCGGCATCGTCGAAGGCGACGTACTTGTGCGGGTTGTCGGGGTCGGTCGTCGTATCGGTGATGACGTAGGCCCAGGAGGTCTCAGACCCGGTGCCAGCGGTCGTCGAGACGGCGATGTGCGGCGGGTTCTTCATGTTTTCGCTCTTGTTGAAGCCCTCGAACTCGTTGACGTTGCGGCCGTCGTGGGCGACCGAGACGCGGGCACCCTTGCACGCGTCGTGGCTGGAGCCGCCACCGATCGACACGAAGCTGTCGCACTTGCTGCTCTGGTACATCGCGACGGCGTCCATCACGTTGTAGTCCTTGGGATTGGACTCAACCTTGTCGTAGAGCACCGGGTCCAGGCCGTGGTACTTCAGCGACTCGACGATCTTGTGCACGATGTCGGTGCCGCGAAGCCCCGACGTCATGACGAGCGGCTTGGAGAAGCCCAACTTGAGCGCCTCCGGGCCGATGAGCTCGTGTGCTCCCGGACCCATGAGGGCCTTGGGGAAAGCGTGGAACTCCTTGATGGGGAAGGGCTTGAGCAGCTCTTCGACCTGCATGCGACGTCCTTTCCGACGGCGCCCCCACTGGGAGCCCGCGCTTGATCCGTTCAGGGTAAGGACAGGTCGTCGACGCTAGGCACCGAGTGACGCGATGCACAACCGTGCGCGGCAATCGCGACCGGTACGCCGTGCACGAGCGACCCAACGGTCTGGTGCGGACTGTCCGAACGGGCAGGGGCTCAGGCAGCGGCCCAGCTCCCGGACAGGGCCCGCATGGCCTGATCCAGCAGCTGCGCGAGGTCCGAGCCCGGTCGTAGCAGCCACTGGTCGTACGCGGTCAGGGCAGCGCCCAGGCAACTGTGTGCCACCAGCTGGGGGAGCAGGTCGGCAGGGGACCCGCCCAGGCGGATGGCGGCAAACTCGGCGATGACCGAACGCCAGGCGGCGTAGCGCAGGGTGCTGTGGGCCTGGAGCGACGGAACCGTCAGGATCAGGGCCATCCGGTCGCGATGCCACGGCACCTCGCCCGGGTCGAGGCGGTTGAAGGCGAGGACCGCCTCGCGCAGCTCGTCGAGCAGCGGCCGACCGGGCTGCACCGTCGCGAGGCGCCCGCGCAATGTCAGCAGCCCCAGCTCGAAATCGCCCCAGACCACATCGTTCTTGGATGCGAAGTAGCGGAAGAACGTGCGGCGCCCTATGCCTGCGGCCGAGGCGATGTCGTCGACGGTGGTCGCGACGAAACCCCGCTCGGAGAACAACTCGAGCGCCACCTGTTCGAGCTCCGCCCGCGTGGTCGCGGCCGGCCGTCCCGGCCGTTCGGCGGTATCGGCAAGCATGTCGAACCCCCTCGGCGGCGGCACCTGACCGAACGCAGGGTAGTCGGCGGCACCCGGTGCCGTTACCCTCCCAGGTGATGCCGGTCACTCGACCGGCCGGGATCGCAGGAGGACGACGCATGAGCATCACCGCCACCGAGGAGCAGGCCGCCGCCATGGAGGAGCCCGCTGCGCCCGAGGGCGTCGAGCAGGAGCTGCTCGTCGAGGACGTGTCGATCGACGGTATGTGCGGCGTCTACTAGCGAGCCGGGCATGACCGCACCCGCCAACGTGCTCGACCGAGCGTGGGAGGTCAGCCCGGGGGTCTCGATCCGGCCGGAGTCCTTCGGGGCCCTGCTCTACCACTTCGGCACCCGTCGGCTGTCCTTCCTCAAAGACCGGCGGCTGCTCGACGTGGTGCGGCGACTGCCCGATTGTCCGACCGCCCGCCAGGCGTGTCTCGCCGCCGGGCTCGAGGCCCACGAGCTCCCGACGTACGCGCTCGCCCTGGCACAACTCGCCGACACCGACATGCTGCAGGAGCGTTTGTGACCACTGCCGTCCCCTTGGTCGAGCACTTCGCGCTCGGGCTCGATGCACCCATCTGCCTCACCTGGGAGCTGACCTACGCCTGCAACCTGGCCTGCTCGCACTGCCTGTCCAGCTCCGGTCGGCGTGATCCGCGCGAGTTGAGCACCGCCGAGGCCAAAGTGGTCATCGACGAGCTGCAGCGGATGCAGGTCTTCTACGTCAACATCGGTGGCGGTGAGCCAACGGTCCGGCCGGACTTCTGGGAGTTGCTCGACTACGCCACCTCCCATGACGTCGGCGTGAAGTTCTCGACCAACGGCATCAAGATCGACGCGCAGGCAGCCCGACGGATCGCTGCCAACTCCTACGTCGACGTGCAGATCTCGATCGATGGCGCGACCCCGCAGGTCAACGACGCGGTCCGCGGCGTGGGGTCCTACGACACCGCCGTGCGGGCGCTGCAGCACCTGTCCGACGCGGGCGTGCAGGCCAAGCTGTCGGTCGTCTGCACCCGGCACAATCTGGGCCAGCTCGACGAGTTCAAGGCCATCGCCGACCGGTTCGGCGCTCAGCTCCGGCTGACCCGGCTGCGCCCGTCCGGCCGCGGCGCCGACGTCTGGGACGATCTGCACCCCACCCAGGCCCAGCAGCGCCAGCTCTACGACTGGCTGGTACGGCACGGCGAGGGCGTGCTGACCGGTGACTCGTTCTTCCATCTCGCGGCGTACGGCGACGCCCTGCCGGGGCTCAACCTGTGCGGCGCCGGCCGCGTCGTCTGCCTGATCGACCCGGTCGGTGACGTGTACGCCTGCCCGTTCGCCATTGCCGACCAGTTCCATGCCGGCAACGTGCGCAGCCCTGGCGGTTTCGCGACGGTGTGGCGTGAGAGCAAGCTGTTCCTGGAGCTCCGGGAGCCGCAGAGCGGTGGTGCCTGCTCGGGCTGCAGCGCGTACGACGCCTGCCGCGGTGGCTGCATGGCGGCCAAGTTCTTCACCGGTCTGCCGCTGGACGGCCCCGACCCGGAGTGCGTCAAGGGCCACGGCGAGGCCGCGCTCGCGGCGGTGTCGGGCAAGCCGGCGCCGTCGCTGGACCACTCACACCGCGGCGGCGTGCGCGGCGGCCCGGTCCCGGTCACGCTGTCGGTACGCCGGCCAGACAAGCCGTGTGACGAGAGCCCGCTGGCCGGGCTCGCCGCCGCTGCCCGCTGACCCGCCGCGTCCCCCGACCCCACGCACGAGGAGACCCCCGCAGATGGCCAACGGCTGGTTCGAGACGATCCAGGAAGCTCAGCGGCGAGCGCAGAAGCAACTCCCCAAGTCGGTCTACATGGCCTTGGTGGCCGGCTCGGAGTCCGGGCTGACCCTGAAGGACAACATCGACGCCTTCGGTGAGCTCGGCTTCGCGCCGCACGTCGCCGGGCTGTCGAGCTCCCGCGACCTGACGACGACCGTGATGGGGCAGGAGATCGCGCTACCGGTCGTGATCTCGCCGACCGGCGTGCAGGCCGTACACCCCGACGGCGAGGTCGCGATCGCACGGGCGGCAGCGGCGCGGGGCACCGCGATGGGCCTGTCGTCGTTCGCGAGCAAGCCGGTCGAGGAGGTCGTGGCCGCCAACCCCAAGACCTTCTTCCAGCTGTACTGGTCGGGATCACGCGACCAGATCCTGCAGCGCGTCGAGCGCGCGAAGGCGGCCGGTGCCGTCGGCATCATCGTCACGCTCGACTGGTCGTTCAGCCAGGGCCGCGACTGGGGCAGCCCGTCGATCCCCGAGCAGCTCGACCTGCGGGCGATGGCGAGGTTTGCCCCCGAGGCCATCACCCGCCCGCGATGGCTGCTGCGCTGGGCGCGTACGGGACGCATCCCGGACCTCACCGTGCCCAACATGGGTGTGCCCGGGCAGCCCTCCCCGACGTTCTTCGGTGTGTACGGCGAGTGGATGCAGACGCCGATGCCGTCCTGGGAGGACCTGGCCTGGCTGCGTGGACAGTACGACGGGCCGATGATGCTCAAGGGCGTCATGCGGGTCGACGACGCCCGGCGGGCCGTCGACGCGGGCTTCGACGCGATCTCCGTCAGCAACCATGGCGGCAACAACCTGGACGGCACGCCGGCCTCGATCCGGGCCCTGCCGACGGTCGTTGCGGCTGTCGGCGACCAGGTCGAGGTGCTCCTCGATGGTGGCGTGCGGCGCGGCAGCGACGTGGTCAAGGCGCTGGCGCTCGGCGCCCGGGCCGTCATGATCGGCCGGGCCTACCTCTGGGGCCTGGCCGCCAACGGCCAGGCCGGCGTCGAGAATGTCCTGGACATCCTGCGCGGCGGCATCGACTCCGGCCTGCTCGGTATCGGCAAGGCCGCTGTGCGCGATCTGACCCCGGACGACCTGCTCATCCCCGACGGGTTCGTTCGCCGGCTCGGGGTGGAGCAGCCGGCGTCGAGCTGAGGCGGGCTGTGCCAGCTGTGCTGGCCGACCTGACCTGGCCGCAGGCCGATGCCCTGCGCGACACGGTGCTGGTCGTGCCGATCGGGTCCACCGAGCAGCACGGCCCGCACCTGCCCCTGTCCACCGACACCGACATCGCCTGCGCGCTCGCCGCTCGGCTCGCGGCCGCGCGCAGCGACGTGCTGGTCGCGCCCGCGCTGCCCTACGGTGCCAGCGGTGAGCATGCCGGCTTCGCAGGCACCCTGTCGATCGGGCAGTCGGCGCTCGAGCTGGTTGTTGTCGAGCTGGTCCGCTCCGCGACGCTGACCTTCGGCCGCGTGCTGCTGCTCTCCGGGCACGGCGGCAACGCTGAGCCGCTGGCACGCGCTGTCGCCCGGCTTGCTGCGGAGGGCCGGGACGTACGGCTGTGGTCGCCGCGGTGGCGGGGAGATGCCCACGCGGGTCGTACGGAGACCTCCGTGCAGCTCGCGCTGTCGCCGACCCGGGTGCGCAGTGATCAGGCACGGGCGGGTGCGACGGCCGGGCTCGCCGAGCTGCTGCCCGAGCTGCGCCGCGCGGGCGTGCTCGCGGTGAGTCCGAACGGGGTGCTCGGCGATCCGGTCGGCGCTCACGCAGCTGACGGCGAGGTCCTGTTGGACTCCGCTGTCAGCGAGCTGTCAGCCCTGCTCGACAGCTGGTCTGCCATGACCGTGTCGAGGTGACCGCGTCGAGGTGACCGCGTCGCCGTGACCCGGGTAGCCCTCGTCACCGGCGCCGCCCGCGGCATCGGCGCGGCCACGGTGCGGGCGCTCGCGGAGGCCGGCTGGGCGGTGGTGGCCACCGACGTGTGCGCCGACGACCCGCGCCTGCCGTACGCGCTCGGCAGCCGCGAGGAGCTGGCGGCGCTGCGCGGCGACGGCGTGCTCACCGTGGTCACCGACACCTGCGACCCGGCCGCCCTCGCAGCGGCGGTCGCCCTCGCCGAGGCGGAGTTCGGCGGGCTCGATGCGGCGCTGGCCGTCGCCGGCGTCGTGGCAGGCGGCGTACCGCTGTGGGAGCAGCCCGCCGAGCAGGTGCAGGCGGTGCTCGACGTCGACCTGACCGGCGTGCTGCACCTGGCCCGGGCTGCCGTGCCTGCCCTGCTGCGCCGGCCGGCGCCGCGGTCCGGCCGTTTCCTCGCGGTGGCCTCTGCCGCGGCCGTCCGCGGACTGCCGATGCTTGCCGCCTACTGCGCGGCCAAGGCCGGCGTCACCGGGCTGGTCCGCGCGCTCGCCGTCGAGCTGGGGCCCTACGGCGTGACCGCCAACGCCGTCAGCCCCGGCTCCACCGGCACCCCCGTCCTGGCTGAGAGCGCCCGGCTGTACGGCCTTGGCGGCGCCTCGGAGTTCGCGGCGCAGCAGCCGCTCGGCCGGCTGCTCGCGCCGCACGAAGTCGCTCGGGCGCTGGTCTGGCTGGCCGGCGAAGGCAGCGGGGGAGTGACCGGGGCGGTGCTGCCGGTCGATGGCGGGCTGTCGCTGTGACGGCTGGTGACAGCGCGCTGCCCCTCATCCTGGACCGCGACGTCCGCTGCCTCGACGACGGTCGCGTGCTGCTCGGCGGCGACCCGGGACGACTGGTGCGGCTGCGCCGGTCGGGTGCCTCCGCGCTCGACCTGCTGGCGGTCGGACGGCAGGAATCCGCCGCCGTCCGAGACCTCGGCCGCACGCTGCTCCAGGGCGGTCTTGCGCACCCACGTCCGGCCGCCATGGACGTCGGCGACGTCATTGTCGTGGTGCCCGTACGCGACCGTGCCGAAGAACTGGCCTGCTGCCTCTCCGCGCTGGGTACCGCCGCCCCGGTCCTGGTCGTGGACGACGGCTCGACCGACCCGGGCGCCGTCGCCGCTGTCGCCCGCACCCACGGCGCACAGCTGCTGCGGCTGGCCGTCAACGCCGGCCCGGGCGGCGCCCGCAATGCCGGGCTGGCCGCGAGTGCAGCGGCCGTCGTCGCGTTCGTCGACAGCGACTGCACGCCGCCGCCGGGCTGGCTGGGGGCGCTGGTCGGGCACTTCGTCGACCCCGCGGTCGGGGCCGTCGCACCCCGGGTGCGCGGCGCCGTCGGGGGACGCTCGGTGTTGGCCCGCTACGCCGCCGCCCGCGGTCCGCTCGACCTCGGCCGGTACGAGGCGCGGGTCCGGCCCGGCAGCCGGGTGCCCTACGTCCCGACCGCCGCGCTGCTGGTGCGCCGGGCGGCGTTGCCTGTCGGCCCCGCCTTCGACTCCGCGCTGCGCTGGGGAGAGGACGTCGACCTGGTCTGGCGGCTGCACGACGCGGGCTGGTCGGTGCGCTACGACCCGCGCACCGTCGTTACTCACGCAGAACCGGACCGGTGGTGGCCCTGGCTCGGGCGCCGGCACCGCTACGGCACGTCTGCGGCGCCGTTGGCCCAGCGGCATGGCAGCCGGCTCGCCCCGCTCGTGCTGCCACCCTGGCCGACGGCGGCCTGGCTGTTGCTGACCAGCCGCCGGCCGATGCCGGCGCTGGTGTGTGCGGCCGTCCCCGCCGTACGGCTGCACCTGCGCCTTCGCAGAACCGGGCTGCCGCGGTCGACCTGCGTACGGGTGGCCGCGCTCGCCGCGTCGCGCGCGGTCCTCGGCACCGGTGCCGGGCTCGGCGGGGCGGGCCTGGTGGTGACGGCCCCGCTGCTGCTGGCCCTGCTGCTCCGGCGGTCGGCGCGCGCCACGGCCGCGGCCGTGCTGCTGGTGCCCCCGCTGCTGGAGTGGCGGGCCCGGCGGCCGGCTCTGGACCCGTTCCGGTGGACGGCGGTCCGGCTGGTCGACGACCTCGCGTACGCCTCCGGAGTCTGGCGGGGCTGCTTGGCGGGGCGCACCGTGAAGCCGCTGCGACCGCGGACCAGCCGGCCGACCTGAGATTTCGCATTACCTGGACGTAGAACCGCAGACGCGCTTGTCTGGGGGGCGGTACCCGCTCGGACGTATCAGAGTGCGGCGACGGTGCTCCTGCTCTCGACACGTGCACAGCCCAGCCCCGGAAGGACCCCCCGTCATGACCGCACCGAACCCACCCATCGAGCCCCAGGTCCCGTACGCCGCCTCCATGCCCATGCAGCCGGGCCCCGGCTCCTGGCCCGCGCCGCCGCCGCCCGCTGTCGGGCAGCTGGCCGAGTGGGGTCCGCGCGCGGCCGGCCTGCTCATCGACGTCGGGGTCGGCGTTGCCATCTACATCGTCGGTTTCGTGCTCGCGGCCATCGTCGGGGTGATCAGCTCTGTCCTCGGTGCGCTCGTCATGCTGGCGACCCTCGCCGCGTACGTCGGCTGGTTCGTCGTCAACATGATCGAGCAGGGCCAGACCGGCCAGTCCCTGGGCAAGCGCATCGTCGGCCTCAAACTCGTCAGGGCTGCCGACGGTCAGGTCACGGGCGCGGGCCTGTCGGTGGGGCGCTACTTCGCGCACAGCCTGGAGTTCGGGATCGGCTGGCTGTTCCCGCTGTTCGACGACCGTAAGCAGACCTTCGCCGACAAGATCTGCTCGACGGTGGTGGTGACGGCACCGACCGCAGACTGGCGGCCGGCGCTGCTCAAGCGCTGACCCCTCGAGTGCTGACGCCCCCCATGCGCTGACCGGACTCCCGGCGAGAGTCACAGCTGCAGGCTCTTGACCTCCAGGAACTCCTCGAGGCCGTACACCCCGAGCTCGCGACCGTTGCCGCTCTGCTTGTAGCCGCCGAACGGCGCGAGCGGGTTGAAACGGCCGCCGTTGACGTCGACCATCCCGGTGCGCATCCGCCGAGCAACCCGCACGGCCCGCTCCTGGTCGCCCGACCACACGCCGCCGGCCAGGCCGTACGGCGTGTCGTTGGCGATCCGCACCGCCTCGTCCTCGGTGTCGTACGCGATCACGGCCAGGACCGGCCCGAAGACCTCCTCCTGCTCGACCTTCGAGCCCGGCAGCACGTCGGCAAGGACGGTCGGCTGCACGTAGTAGCCGGTCTCGAAGCCGACCGGCTGCTCGGCGCCGCCCGCGATGACCCTCGCGCCGTCGGCCACCGCGTCGGTGATGTAGCGGCGGACCTTGTCGTACTGCTGGGCGTTCGCCAGCGGCCCGATGCGGGTCTTCTCGTCGGTCGGGGCCCCGACGGTGTACTTGGCGGCGCCGTCGCGCAGCAGGGTGAGGACCTCGTCGTACTGAGCGGCGGGCACCAGCATGCGGGTCCAGGCCGTGCAGGTCTGGCCGCCGTTGATGAACGCGTTGCCCAGGCCGACCTTGACCGCCTTGCCGAGGTCGGCATCGTCGAGGATCACGAAGGCGCTCTTACCGCCGAGCTCCAGCGACACCCGCTTGACCGTGGCGGACGCGACCTCGCTGACCCGCTTGCCGGCCGCGGTCGAGCCGGTAAACGACACCATGTCGACGTCGGGGTGGGCGGCGATGGCCTCCCCGACGACCGGGCCGACGCCGGTGAGGAGGTTGAACACGCCCGGCGGCAGGCCGACCTGCTCGAACAGCTCGGCAAGCACAAACGCCGACAGCGGCGCGACCTCGCTCGGCTTGAGCACCACGGTGCAGCCCGCGGCGAGCGCCGCGGCGACCTTGGCGACCACCTGGTGCAGCGGATAGTTCCACGGCGTGATGCAGCCGACGACGCCGATCGCCTCGCGGACGACGATGGAGTTGGTGATCTGCTCCTCGAAGGCGTAGGTCTGGAGAATCGTGGCGTACGACCGGAGCACCCGCAGGGGGTTGCCGACCTGGACGGCGATTGAGAACGGCAATGGCGTGCCCATCTCGGCGGAGATCAGGGCCGCGACCTCACCGGTCCGTGCCTCGAGGGCGTCGGCCGTGGCGGTGAGCAGCGCCGCCCGCTCGCTGGCAGGCGTCGTCGACCAGGCCTCAAACGCGGCTCGGGCGGCGGCGACTGCTGCGTCCACATCCGCGGCGGTGCCGGCCGGGACCGTCGCAAGGATCTGCTCGGTGGCCGGATTCACCACTGCGAGGGGGTCGGCGCCCGGAGCCGGCACCCACTGCCCGCCGATGAAGAACGTCGTCCTGTCCGAAGCGGTCGCCGTCATGGCCTTGAAACTTCGTCGAAGACCGGACCCTCGGTCCGGGTCCGCTTGAGCTCATAGAAGTGCGGGTAAGCCGCCAGCAGCCGCGCGCCGTCCCACACCTGGCCGGCCTGCTCCCCACGCGGGATCTGCGACATCACTGGGCCGAAGAACGCCACCCCGTCGACGTGGATGACCGGCGTGCCGACGTCCATGCCGACCGCGTCCATCCGGGCTGCGGCGATGCCGAACTTGCTCGACAGGTACTCCGCGACGGCGGCGGCACGGTGCAGGCCACCGAGTTCTTCCCGTTGGATGTGACGGAGTTCGCGGCGACCATCAGCAAGATCCAGCAGGCCGGGCCTTCCGTGGTGCTGTCGGCGCTGGTCGGCTCCAACCACACCGCGTTCTACCGGCAGTGGGCGGCGGCGGGGATGAAG
>ENA-OFCD01001700-OFCD01001700.1-metagenomes-genome-assembly--contig:-NODE-1700-length-10467-cov-3.126777_pt1 | contig 10467 bp, 5 predicted proteins | sample MGYA00153392_OFCD01 | MGnify analysis MGYA00153392 | reverse complement strand
CGACGGCGCTGTTCGGCCTTTCGCTGGCGATGTCGATCGTCGGCGGCTCGTGGCTGTCCAATCTGCGAACGGCGATGGATGGTGCGGTCGGCCACAACCCGGTGCTCCTGCAGGGCTTGCTCGATGCCGTCCTGCCGCTGCCACTGGTACTCGTGGGGGTCGGTTGCGCGTCAACACTGGCCAGCAGGGTTGCGCGGCGGTTGCAGCAGTCCGCGCTCGGCTGCGCGACGACCCGAGCCGTCTTGGCCAGCCTGGCCGGGGCACTCGCACTTGGTCTGGTGTCGCCGCTCACGCACCTGCTCTCCGCTTCGGACACATCGGGGCAGCTGCTGGCTGAACTCCTGGACAGCATGTTCCTGGCGCTGCCAGTCACTCTGCTGCTAGCAGCCGGCTTCGGCGCACTCGCCGCTCGGCGGGGTGCGCGCCGGCTTCGGGCTGCCGTCCCTTCGCGACGGCTGCGCCGTCCGCTCGCGCACCTCACCGCCTGCGCAGTCTCGTTGAGCACGCTTGGGATCCCGCTGTTGGCTGCGCCCGCGCAGGCGTCGGTGGCCGACCCTGGCGCGCCGTGCCAGGCGGGCGCCCCGCAGCGCACCTTCGACGTCACCGCGATCGACGTGCGGATCCCGCTGAACCGGTTCGGCGACAACGACCCGGCCGGCAAGATGCTCGTCGCGACGAGCACCAGCCTGAACGGCGTCACGACCGTCAACCAGCTCACCGCGCCCGGGGGCGTGCCTATGGACGCGCTGCGCGCGGTGCGCGACGAGGAGGCCAGCCAGAAGGTCTCGATCGGGTTGCGTGACGACCCGATCCAGCCGCTGTCGATCCGCGCGAATGAGGGTGACTGCATCACGATCACCTTCACCAACATGGCTTCCGGTGGCAGTTACGGTCTGCACATCGATGGGTTGGCGTTCGCCGCGGCCTCCTCGGGTGACGCGATCGGCCGTAACGCCGACTCCTCAGCCGCCCAGGGCGCCACCACGACCTTTCGCTACTACGTGCCGGACAACCGCAACCTGGAGGGTTCGCACTATGTGCACCCCGGCCCGGGTTACCGCGCCGCGGTGGACCATGGCCTGTTCGGGATGTTGAACGTCGAGCCCAAGGGCTCGACGTACTGGGACGCCAGCACCGCCGACCAGCCGCTCGTCTCGGGCTGGGAGGCCGTCGTTGCCCCGGCCGCGACCAAGGCGTTCCGCGAGGCGATCCTTGAGCACCACGAGGTCGGCAACGACAACGAGGTGATCTACGACCGGACCGGTCTGGAGCTCCCGCAGGTGGACTCGCTGACCGGCAGTTACCGGCCCGGTGAGTTCGCGTTGAACTACCGCTCCGAGCCGTTCCGTAACCGGCTGCTGGCGTTCGGGAAGGAGAAGTCGCACTCCTACTCCTCCTACACCTTCGGTGACCCCTCGACCCCGATGCCCCGCGGGTACATCGGTGACCCGACGAAGTTCCGGATCAGCCACGCCAGCGGGGAGAAGTTCCACGTCTACCACCTGCACGGTGGTGGGGACCGGTGGCGGCTGAACCCGGTCGCGGACCCGTCGTGGAATTACGGCGACACCGCGCTGAACAAGCACCCGCAGAACGAGGTCGCCTCAAACCGGCTCGATGCGCAGTCGATCGGCCCGGGTGAGTCCTACAACCTCGAGCTCGAAGGTGGCGCCGGTGGCGTCCAGCACACCGTCGGTGACCTGTTGTTCCACTGCCACATCGCCAAGCACTACGTCTCGGGGATGTGGAGTTTCTGGCGGGTCTACAACACCAAGCAGCCCGACTTCGTCGCGCTGAAGGACCGGGCGGCCCCGCTGGAGCCGGTCACCTCCGAGTTGCTCCTGGGGAAGACGTTCGGGAGCCAGACCCTGAACAACCACGCCGATCTGGAGTCGTGGGTGCGCCAGCAGGTGCCGCCGCAGGGCGTGCGTGCGACCAGCCAGGACCCGTCGGTGATGGACTGGAAGTTCGCCAAGTCCAACCCCGACCTGATGCTCGCCGAGCCCGAGGACACCACACCGCAGGGCAACGGCCCGGGGCAGTGGGCCGACCAGACCGACGTCGCGGGCCACCCAGGGCTCCTCCCGGTGGACGCACAGCCCACGTTGCTCTCCCAGTTTGCCGAGGGCCGCCCGGTGATGCTGTTTAATCCGGCGGATGGTCGGCCGGCGTTCCCGACGTTGCGGACGCATATCGGTAGTCGCCCGCCGTACAGCCCGAATGGGCACTCCGGTTCGCCTTTCCTGGGTGAGCATGGTGACGCGGCTCCGGGGACCCAGCACAGCGCGATGATCGACCCGAAGCCGATCGCGTCGATGTTCCCCAGCAGCTTCGATCCGGCCCACCCGTCGGGTGTGGACCCCTACGCCGGTCGGCCCGATGGGCTCTGCCCACGTACCCAGGCTGATGGTGTGGCCCTTACCCCGGTCCGTCACTTCAACATCGTGGCGATCAGCACACCGGTGATCCGTAGCAAGTCCTTCACTGACCGAGAAGGCAAGCTGTTCACCTTGGCGCAGGACAAGGCCAAGACCTACGCCGACCCGAATTCCCAGCCGTTGGCGCTGCGGGTCAACGTCGGTGACTGCGCAAAGGTCACCCTCACCAACGAGATGCCCGACACGGGGGCGTTTGATGGCTGGTCCAAGACGACCATCCACATCCACCACGTGCAATTCGATGTGCAGGGTTCGGACGGGGTCTCGACCGGCTTCGCCTACGAGCACTCGGTGCGTCCCTACACCGTTGAGGACACCCAGCTGCTCGACCCGACGAGCACGACCAGCCCGACGATCCACGTCGGTAGCGTCGCGAAGTTCCAGAACAAGACCGCCGACGGCGCGACGGCCCACCCGTTCATCGGGGTCGGTATGGGTTCCAACGGCATCGAGATCCGGCAGGTCATCAGCGTCGACCCGGCGGCCAGCACCATCACCCTTGATGCGCCACTGACCGCTGTCCACCCGGCCGGTGAGTACGCCGGCTTTGAGTTCATCCAGTACGAGTGGTACGCCGACACCCAGCTGGACAACATCTTCTGGCACGACCACGTCGATGGCATCCATGGCTGGGGTCACGGCCTGGTCGGGCAGCTCATCGTCGAGCCGGCCGGCTCGAAGTTCTACGCCCCGAACAACCACAGCACCGAGATCGCATCCGGCACCATCGCCGACGTCGTGGTCAACCCGCAGGCCAAGAACTACCAGGCGCTGCTCCCGGGCACCGTCAACGGCAGCTTCCGGGAGATGGCTGTCTGGACGATCAACGACAACGACCACGGTGACTACTCCACCCTGAACCTCAAAGCGGCTCCCTTCAGCGACCGTTCGAACGCCGCGAACAGGTTCTCCTCCTACACCTACGGCGACCCGATCACGCCCTTGCCGCGGGCCTATCCCGGTGACCCGCTCATCGTGCGCACCATCAACGTCGGCCCGACGCTGGACACATTGCGCTTCACCGGTCAACGCTTCACCGTCGACAACCGGATGACAGTCGGTGCGGACGGCCGGGTCCAGGGCGACCCAGGCAACGGCACCCCGACAGCGATCGGCACCCTGGTGGACACCATCCACTACGGGATGAGCGAGAAATACACCCTCGCGCTCGGTGGCGGTGGCCCAGCCGGCCGCAGCAAACCCGGTGACTACCTGTACTACAACGGTGATGCCCGCCGCACCGCCCAAGGCGCCTGGGGCATCGTGCGGGTGCTCCCCAGCTTCAGCCCTGACCTGCTCGCACTGCCAGACAACGCCGCCCCCGGCGGGCTGTGGAACCGGCCGGGCGGCGGGAACCCACCCGCGGTACAGACGCCCAGCAACCCGTGCCCGACCGGCGCACCGGTCCACGCCTTTGACGTCAGCGCCATCGACCTCAACAGCGGCAACCGGGCGCTGTTCGTCGCCACCAACCAGGCCGCGGCCGTCAAGGCAGGGACTGGCAAACCCGAACCGCTGGTCCTGCACGTCGCTGCCGGTGAGTGCGTGAAGGTGCACCTGACCAACACCCGCTCCACCGCGGAGTCCTTCGCCGTCGGCAAACTCGACCGCAACGCCGACTCATCCGGCGTCGACGTCGGCTACAGCCCGGAGAACAACACCGCACCCGGCGCGACCCGCGACTACTGGTACTACGCCGACAGCGACCGGCTCGGCAGCGCGACGATCTCAGACTTCGCCGGCGACAACAGCCACGACAGCCAGAAACTCGGGCTATACGGCGCGGTCGTGGTCGCCCAGGCCGGAGCAAAGTTCAGCTCCGATATCGGGGCCCGGGTCGACGTGCACATCCCAGCAACAGCAACGACCCCACGGCGCGACTACCGCGACTTCAGTGTCATCCTGGCCGACAACGACCCGCAGATGTCACAGGACTTCATGCCCTACCCAACCAACGCACTACTCGGTGCGACGAACATCAACTACGCGGTCGCACCGCCAGGGGACAGCACCTCGACCTACGGGACGGCCAACACTGACCCAGCGACACCGACCCTATGGTCCTACGCCGGCGACACCGTCGTGGTCCATGAAATCGTCGCACCCGGCAGCGAACAAGGACACGTCATCAGTCTCGGTGGCCCCGACGCACCACGCGACGCGCTGGTACCCGGCAGCGAATACGCCGACAGCCAGGAACTCGGACCAGGTGAGTCCTACGACGCCTGGATCGCCGGCGGGGCCGGTGGCTACGACCAACTCACCGGCGACTACTGGTACGGCGACCTACGCCGTCCCTTCACCCAAGTCGGCGCCTGGGGCCTACAACGAGTCCTACCAATACCAACCAGCTGCGCAGCCGTACCGGTTGGCAACCCAACCTGCCTAGTGCCAGACACCATCGTCACCACGACACCGACAACCTCGGCGACACCGACAGCGACAGCGACAGCGACAGCGACCCCCACGCCGTCCACGTCGCCGACGGCAACCCCGTCGCCGACCCGGTCGCGTAAGCGCGGCAGATAACGATCGCGGGCAGGTTCCGGTTGGCGATGTCTCGGGACGACAGGTCGCGCCGGACCAGCCACCGCGGCAAGCCGCCACTGCGCGCCTGGGTCTGCTGCCTTCGCGCGAAGCCGGCTCCTTCGAAGGGCGCGGTGGTCCCGACGAGGGCCGCGGTCGCGTCGACGCGCCGGCCTTGTGCGTCGACCGGGTAGGCCGCCATCGTCTGGACGCCACGCACTCGTGCGTCGGAGACCGCCGCGTCGAGCATCGTGCGCGTCAGCCCCAGACGGGGCGTCGTTGACGTACGCAATCACCGCTGGCGCGTCCTGGCCCTGGCACAGCCGCAGGAGCCGGTCGGGCCGTTCGGCGCCCCTCAGCACGTGGTTCTCCGCGGAGGTCACGCGATGGGCCAGGCACCAGCACGCCGGGACATCCGGTTGCTTGGGGGCCAGCACGGCGCGCAGGCCACCGAAGCGCTCAGCAGTCGCCGGATGGATCTCGATCCCAGACAGGGATGGGGCAGGACCGAGCTGGCTCGGCCGGGTCAAGTGACCGGGTCGGAGTCACCTGGACGGGGCGCCGCGGGCCTGCTGGTCGTAGGACTTAGGTCGGGCAAAGGTTGGGCAAAGGTCGCTCCCGTCTACTCAGGTGACGGGCCGCAGGTGCCCGCCTGACGAAGGAGTCCCGGTGCCGTTCGGACGAGCAGTCATCTCCAGCGACGATGCGCGCCCCGGGCGGCGTCGCGGGTGGCACAGGGTCAGCTATCGCCGGCGGCGGCGGCATGCCGTCAGCTTGCTCGCCCTCCTCAGCTTGCTCGTCGTCGTGGTCGGCGGCGGCGTCGCCAGCGCAGTGGGCAACGGCGGGACCGCCAAGCCGCCGCCCCCGCTGCCGCCGCCGGCTCCTCGCATCGGCCCGGTGTTCCGGACCTTTCCGCCGGTGGCGCCGCCCACCTTCACGGGCGATCCGACCCATCTGACGCTGCACCAGTTCAACGTGATCGGTTTCATCCAGGACGCCAAGGTCAACAATGCAGAATGCAAGGACCTCACGCAGGCCCACTGGGGTGGCACCGTCGTCGTGAACAACCTGACCATCGTCGTCCCCTGCAACACGGTCATCCAGATGCCGGCGAACACGCTGACCTGGAGTGACTTCGTCAACCCGTCCTCCACCCCGGCAGTCGCGGTCTCGCTGAAGCAGCTGACCGACAAGGCCCCGGGCACGTTCCCGTCGTTCGAGATCAACGTGGTGGGCAACACCGTTGTCAATCGGCACATCGCCGGGCTGATCACTGTTTCGCAGCAGTCGCTGAACCAGGGCCAGGGCATCATCACCAGCATCGATTACGCCGCCGGGCAGCTGCATCTCGGTTCCGCGGTGGGCGCGCCCGACCAGGCTGTCGTCGAGCTCAACGACCCGATCGGCCGCTTCGGCCAACAGCACAGCCCCGACCCCCGGTTCTCGATCGATGAGGAGAACCCGACAGTGCACGCAAGCACGGGCTACCCGATGTGCGTGCCCCGCAGTGAGCCGGCGCGTTCGAGCGGCGGTGCCGTCACGGCTGAGGACCCGCTGTGCCCACAAGGCAATCGGCCCGCACCGGTAGGTGGTCACTGCCGCGACTTCGTCGACGACGGCATGGCGGGCTTCCTGCCCAAGGGTGGGAATCTGTCGGGACCGATCGGCAACCCGACCTTCTGTGGACACTTCGTGATGCCGCCGGCGTTGGGGATGCCTGGCGCGCCGGACCCGACCAAGCAGGCGCCGTTCGAGGTGGGTGACTACATCACCTGGGCAGGAACGCTGCTCAGCCCGAACGGGACGGCGCCGAGCCTGATCTCGGCGTACGCGATCGAAGCCGATGTCGGCATCTTCACCAGCCACGGCACCAAGCCGAGCTACCTGGCCATCGGCGCGTTCGGCATCGGCTCTGCTGACCCCAACGCGCTCGCGGTGAGTGGCGCGAAGCAAGAGGTCGCGAACCGGATTTTCCTGGAGGCCGAGACCAGCGACGTCACGAGTCCGGTGGACATCTACCTGCCGGACATCGACCCCGTCACGGGTGCCGTGTCCTACCGCTGGATCACGCCCTTCGAGATGACCGGAGAGTCCCACCCGGAGGTCACCGGTACGACGGCGACGGGGGCATTCATCGGCGGTGGCATCACCACGCAGTTCAGCGGCGTGCAGGCGCAGCGGATCCGGCTGCGGGCCACGAGGGCGCCATTGGGTCTGCTGAACTCGCCACCGCGCAACATGTTGGTCGTGAATCGGACGCTGTGCAATCCCGACACCGCCGGTACACCCTCGTCGGGGGGCGTCACGTCCGTCGTCAACAACATCAAGACCAACCCCGAGTGCCTCACCAGCAAGACCGTCGCCAACGGCCTTGCGTCCGGCCGCTACCAGGCGCCGACCTTCGACTATATTTTTCCGGAGAACGTCCAGAAAGGCGACCCGGTGGTCCCGAACAATTTCTGGGACCTCGGATTCCTCAGCAACGGGGAAGGCGGCTCGAATGGACAGGGGCCGTTGACGCCAACGCCCTGGTGAGCCAGCCGGGAACCGAGCAGCCTCCGCAGCCATGCGCCTGCCTACGGCACGCGCGGTTGGCTAATCTCTGGTGACGCCGAGCCAGGGAGACGACATGCGGATCGCTGACGTCCGCCGCCAGCTGACGACACCACTTGGCGCGCCCGCCTATCCGCCGGGCGGTCCCTACCGGTTCACCGACCGGGAGTACCTCAACATCACCTACCGCACCGACCCGGAGGCGATGCGGAAGGTGGTGCCCGAGCCGCTCACCGTCGCCGAGCCGCTGGTCCGCTTCGAGGTCATGAAGATGCCCGACGTGACCGGTCTCGGCGCGTTCTGTGAATCCGGCCAGGTGTTGCGGGTCGAGTACGACGGGGAGCCCGCCGATTACCTGCACGCGATGTACGTCGACAGCCTCAGCTCGATCGCCAGTGGGCGGGAGATCAGTGCGTTTCCCAAGAAGATGGGAGCGCCGGCGCTGTACCTCGACAGCGACACCCTGATCGGCACGCTCGACTACGGGTCGCTGCGGGTGGCCACCGCGACGATGGGCTACAAGCATGTCCCGGTCGAGGAGGCCGCGGCGCGCGAGGAGATCGGGCAGCCGACGTACGGGCTGAAGATCCTGCCCGGCTACGACCGCCGGCCGCGAATCCTTGAGTTGGTCCGCAGTCAGATCACCGACATCACGATCAAGGGCGCCTGGAGTGGCCCGGCCCGGCTCCAGTTGTTCGAGCATGCGCTGGCCCCGCTGGCCGATCTCCCGGTGCTCGAGGTGCTGTCGGCCACCCACATCCTCACCGACCTCACCCTGGGCCGGCCCGAGATGGTGCACGACTACCTCGCCGAGACGGAGCGCAGATGACTGACGAGGTTCGCTACGAGGTCGACGGCCGGATCGCGACGATCACGCTGAACCGCCCGGAGCGACGCAACGCGATCACGGTGGCGATGTATGCCGCGCTGGTGCCGGCTCGACCTTTTCCGCGGGGGCGGACCTCAAGGTCATCGCGGCCGGCCGGGGCAGTGAGTTGGCCTCGGGCAAGGGGGGTTTTGCAGGGTTCGTCCGCTACCCGCGCAGCAAACCGGTCATCGCGGCGGTCAACGGTTTCGCGCTCGCCGGCGGGACCGAGTTGGTGCTCGCCTGCGACCTGGTGGTGGCGGCCCGCGATGCCGCCTTCGGGTTGCCCGAGGTGACCCGGGGCATCGTCGCCGTCGGCGGCGGGGTGTTCCGGCTGCCCCGCGCCATCGGTGCGGCGCGGGCCCGCGAGCTGATCATGACGGGGGACCGGTTCGGGGCCGAGGAGGCGCACCGGCTGGGTCTGGTCAACCACGTGGTCGATGCCGACGAGGTCATGCCGACTGCGCGCCGGCTCGGTGAGCGGATCTGTGCGAACGCGCCGCTGGCCGTCCGGGAAAGCCTGGCCATCGCCCGGGTCGCGCTTGAGATCGACGAGGACGAGGGCTGGTCGCGCAGCGAGGCGACGTCCGCGCGGATCAAGCAGACTGAGGACGCCAAGGAGGGCCCACGCGCCTTCGCCGAGAAGCGGCCACCGCGCTGGACCGGCCGGTAGTTCGAAGGGGATCGTCGGGGTCGCACCCCTGGACGGGATCCGCGTTGTCAAGGTGGCCAACTGGATGGCTGCCCCGGGGGCGGCCGCGATGCTGGCCGACCTCGGCGCCGACGTGGTGACGGTGGAGCCGCTGCGGGGAGACGCCCTGCGCGGCATCACCCGTCAGCCCACGATGGCTGAGAACCGCCCGGCGCCAGCTTCCACCTGGACAATCGCGGCAAGTGGGGCGCCGCCGTCGCGCTGGACCGGCCGGGGGGCAGCGCGCTGGTCCGGACCCTGGCAGCCGGGGCGATGTCTTCGTCAACAACCTGCTGCCTATGCGGCAGCAGAAGTTCGGCCTCGACGCCGAGACCCTGCATGGCCTCAACCCTCGGCTCCGCACCCGTAGGCCGTGGCCGGCGAACAGGGTGGCCCAGGACAGCCCGATCGTGCCGGCGCCGATCATTGTCCGTATGGAGATGAACGACATCGGCGTCGAAGCCGCTTTATGGTGGAACGACAGCTACCATGAGAACGTGCTGTGCTTCACCAACAACATTCCTCAGCGCGACGGCGGCACGCATCTGGCGGGCTTTCGCGGCGCGTTGTCACCTCAGGTGAAGGCGCTCATACCGGTGATGTCCCGTCCGACGATGAGGGTCTGGATGTCGGCGGTGCCCTCGTAGGTGTAGATCGCCTCGATGTCGGCCATGTGCCGGATCACGTGGTTCTCCAGCAGGATGCCGTTGCCACCGAGCAGATCCCTGGCCATCGCGATGACCTCGCGGGCCTTGCGGGTGTTGTTCATCTTCGCCAGGGCCGAGATCGTGTCGGTCAGCTTGCCGGCCTCGAGCAGCTTGGCCAGCCGTAGGCAGTACAGCTGCATCGCGGTGACCTCGGCCAGCATCCGGACGAGCTTGTCCTGCACGAGTTGCTTGGTCGCCAGCGGCTTGCCGAACTGGATCCGCTCCTTGGAATAGGTCAACGCCACCTCGTACGCCGCGACAGCGTGCCCGAGTGCGGCCCAGGCCACCGAGTTGCGGGTCGAGGACAGCACCCCCCCGGCGTCCTTGAAGGTGTTGGCACCAGGCAATTTGTTCTCGAGCGGGATGCGGACGTCGGTAAAGGTGAGGTCGGCCTGCCAGACAGCTCGGACCGAGCCCTTGCCCTGCATCACCTCGGCCTGGAAGCCCGGTGTGCCCTGCTCCAGCAGCAGGCCCTGCAACACCCGCTGGACCTCGGCGAGGCTGAGGAGCCTGGGAACAAGCTCATCGACCGCGGCAGGGTTGACCTCCTTGACTCCCTCGGTAAGCACACGCACGTCTTCGCGGCTGAGCAGGCGCGCGGCGTTGCCGATGATGATGGACGAGAGGTGGGTGACCACCACCGAGACGCGGTCGATCACCGTCGCGCCGGTCATCTCGGCACTGTGC
>ENA-OFCD01001699-OFCD01001699.1-metagenomes-genome-assembly--contig:-NODE-1699-length-10476-cov-9.173592_pt1 | contig 10476 bp, 10 predicted proteins | sample MGYA00153392_OFCD01 | MGnify analysis MGYA00153392 | reverse complement strand
CATGCCTTGTTTTTCAGAATTTTTAATAACATAAGATTTAAGTGCGTTTACCCTGCTCCAAGTCATACCTAAAAATAATATAATTCTCTTGATGGTGTCTTTACTAACCTGCGTTTTTCATTTCTCTTCAATTGTATTTTGAACTAAGTCTAAATTTTTAGGAGTCTCTTTAACCCAATCTTTAACTTGTTGATGCTGGTCAGGCGTTAGTTTGGGTTTTCTTCCTCTCCCTTGGCAATCGTACAATCCTACAAATGCAAATTTGTCCCAATCATTTAACCAATTTGTAATTGTCAATCTAGTGACGTTAAAAATTGATGCTAATCGATCGATTGAATATCCTTGATTGCTTAATAAGCAACACTGCGCTCTTTGTCTCACCTGATGATGCCGACTTAATTTGTAAATTTTTTCTAAAAGTTTAATAGTATCTTTACTTAGTCCTCTGATGAACCGCATATATCGATCGGTGTTAAACTATTTATCTACTTTTTTATTTTATCTAATTTTTCATTACATGTCAAAATATATAAATATTTTCGCAGATGTACTTAGAACCCATTTGAGATGTTACTGGCAGCAAACTGGATTCACCCTTGGCTAGCTTTTCAGTCGATCTTCCTAATTCACAGCAGCCGATCTCACCCGCAATGCTAAGGTATGTCTGATAAGCTAAAGATAGATGAGTACATGGGAGAAGCATCATGTCTACTGAAACTCTAGAACAGCGGCTGTTCGCCGTAGAAACTGCTATTGCCCAATTAAAACAACAAAACAGCAGTCAATCGGCTAACTGGTTAGAGCAAATTACTGGCTCATTTAAAGACGATCCGATCTTTGATGAAGTTTTAGCCTACGGGCGGGAATTTCGTTACAGCGATCGTCCGCACGATGACGAACGGACAGATTCATGAGGTATTTGCAAGGGTACCGACCATTTGAGCATCTTGAATTCGTCTACAGGTCAAGATTACACTTGTTTATCGGCGCGGATGGCGAAAATTTCCATTTCTGAATTTGGGATAACGATCGTGACCATCCACGAACAGTTTCTCGGCAGTCATACCTATATCAATCGCGCGCGTAACTCCGAGCAGTTAGTTAGGGGCTATGAATTCATGACCAAGCTGGTGAGAGATTTGAAAATTATCCCCGTCGTTCGATTCGATGAGAGAGCCGCAGCAATATTTGATAACTTACAGTCGCAACGGATTAAGTTAGGGACGATGGATCTGCGAATTGCTGCGATTGCCCTCGCGCATGGATTGGTGTTGTTGACCCGCAATCATCGAGATTTTATCAAGGTGCTGGAATTAGTGACTGAAGATTGGACTCAGCCATAATCTAAAATTCATAACATGATTATTTGGGATTGTTTTTAATATTTATGAATAGTGACGTTGGCGATATTAATTTATTAGAAAAAAATCAAATCGATATATTTTCACTTTATACGGGTAGTAAAGATGAATATTTGCAGAATTATGAAGCACTAGAAAAGCTGAAAGAAGAATGTGACTCACTAATTGCCAAAGCTGCGATTAGTATAGGTGTCAGTTCGATGGCGTTATTAGCTCCTATCCCTCTACTGGTAACGCTACCTGGATTTTTGGGTGGTAGATCCGCTGAATATTTAATTAGAGTTGGTAGGTTGTATGAAATTACAAAATTGTTATTAGAAGCCTTTGGTAATGAAGGTGTAAAAATAACGCCGCGAGTTAAAACTGACGAGGGAATTATCGATTTACTGATTAAAATGCCGAATAGACAATCGTTTGCTTTAACGCTAAGAGCTAAAGGTAAAGCGCGGGTAAAATGGAGAGAAGAGCGACAAGATTTCTTTGTTAATAGAAAGGGGAACAAAGGAATAAAAATAGTGAAATGGTCTACTATAGTTGCTGAAAGCCAAAAATCCGAAAAAGTAATTAGGACACTCAAGAAGCAAAAAAGTCCACTGTTAGGGGTATCTAATACCGAGCGAAACAAGCCAGTAATTAAAGCTTTTGTGCTGCTGGATGAAACTAAGATCGATGCTAATAACGACCCAGCTTTATTTGTGGACTCTGGTAATGCCAAAGTCTTACGCGTACACTCAGGCGTAGTAATTTATGTAGTGGAAAAAGACGATCTGATTAAATTTTTGAGTTTACCCGAACAAAACGATCCAATCGAGCGAGATCGGGTGTAATATATACGGATATTCACAAAAAACCCGTCCCCACGCTAGTGAGGAGGGTTCTATTGCAGCCCATTATGACCTTGTTTCGTCACCAGAACCACCTGGATCGCGAAAAAAATACTTTCTTTAGTCAAGTTAGTATTGACATTATACCAACCATTGAGTGTAATGTCTGCCCCTCACTAGAGTCTAGTTAAAAGACTAGCTTCTACCGAGGGTTCGCGGTTCGAGATTGGTTACTGGTGACTCCAGCGAGGGGAGTCACAAATGAAATTATCACCAAAAACCCCAGCATTAGACCTAGCCACGCAACTACCCAAACTGTTTCGCCACAACAACTTCGGGTATATAGAAGCAGACAACCAGCTCAAACCCGACTGGCTGACCAAAACAGAGTTTCCGTTATCATCCGGCGAACTAGTACGTTTATTTTTAGAAGAAACTAAGCTAATCGGCGTAGGATTCGGCAAGTTAACCAAATACATCCTCATCGACATCGACTGGTTGAGCAAATACCATCCAACCTACGACATCGACCAATTCCGAGCAATCACCAACGCATTAGAGAAAATCGGACTAACCAGATACCTAGTCATCAGAAGCAGCAACAGCGGCGGCATCCATATTTACCTACCACTACCCAAACAAGTCTCCACCTTCCAACTAGCAGCAAGCGTCCGAGTCACCCTCACCGATGCCGGATTCGACATCAAAAACGGACACCTAGAAATATTTCCCAACACAAAATCATTTGCCAAAGCCGGAACAGGCGAATTTAGCCATTACAAGCGACACAGACTACCCCTCCAACCAAACAGCGGGTCATACTTGCTCGAAGACGACGGACTAAACCCCCAACCGCTCCTCGACACCACAGAAGACCAACTAGCAGCATTCTTTCACCAGTGGGAGATAGCAGCAGCCGGACAAGACATGAAACTATTAAACCGGAAACTCCCCCAGTTGTACGCCAAATACAAACAGCGGAAAAACCGCTTCAAATACCAGAGCTGTGAAGACAAAACGAAAAAAGCCAGAGAATGGGAAACCGCCCTCAACCTAACAATAGCAATCGGCTGGACAGACAAAAGACAAACATATAGCCTGATGCCAAAATTCCTAGCCTATGGAGTAGTCTTCCTAAAACTAGTAGGGAAAGAACTCTACGACTGGATGTACAAAGCCATCACCACCGCCCCAGGATACCAGCAAAACTGCCGCCATCAGCACGAGATGGCGAAAATGATTCAGTCGTGGATACGTACCAACGACCGCACCCAATACTATAGCCCATATAAATCCAAGCCAGACCGAAACCAGAACTACCCATTTGGCGACCCCCTACTCTTCAAAAAAGCCGAACCCAAATCCAACCCAGCCAACAAAAGAACAGCAGATCTCGCCATACATCGAATCATCACAGCCTACTCCCGTCTAATCGACAAACTCACCCCAGAGTTAAAAATCGAAGACCTCAAAGAAATGATTCGGGAGCAGATGAAAAAAATCTTCGATCGGGCATGTAGTAACAGTACTCTAACCAAATACAAAAACATTTGGCATCCAAAATATCGAAACAATCCGAACACCCTCAGCCAAACCCAACCAAACGACCTAGAAGACAGAGCCACAGCCGAGCACAGCGATTCCCTCGCCCAGCCAGTTAACGAAAAATTAGAGACTCAAACCGTTGCCCAGAGCGAATCCAAACACCCTCAAATCCCTATGATATGTATTGCGGCACAGCCGCTGCCCACTCCCCAGATTCCCGAACAATCACTTACAACCGTCCACATACCCCACCACAATTCTTCAGTCCAAGTAGAGTCTTTACTATCCCCCCCCATTCCCGAACAATCATCTACAACTATCCACATACCCCACCACAATTCTTCAGTCCAAGCAGAGTCTTTGTTATCCCCTCCCATTCCCGAACAATCATTTATAACCAGCTACACTAAGCACTACAATTCGCCAGCCAAACATGTTGTAACACGCAAATCTAGTAAGTTTGAATTCTTAGCTACTGCTCTAGCCAAAATCATTAGTGTAGCGATAGTCGTCGTTAATGCAGGATTAGCCGCCGCAGTTGTCACGAACGAACCAGCCAACGCAGTAGATATCGAGCTAGTTTCTCCCCAAATCCCAACGACTATCGCTCCCCATCCAGATGCTCATAGCGTAGAGGTAGAGCCTCAAAGTGACGAAAGTAGTCAGCCGCTTGAAGATTCAACCGATTCAGCTCGTAGCGTCGAGATTGGGAGTAAGTTACGACGGAACGAACACAAAGTTGGACGCAAGACTTATGCTGCATTAGCTAATTGCCAGGTAGTGTCTGCGAATGGATTGGATTGGGTGGTTATAGATTCCGATGGCGGAACGTGGAATGTGTCTCACCACGCACTCGCTAGTGGAGTCTGGGAAATTGAGCGCGATTCGGCGAATGTTGTGGGTGAGTCAGTAAGATCCCTTGTGGAGATTGCTCGACAGATGCGGGGGAATCTTGCTGCTCTACCTGCCGCACTGCTGTCAGAATTCTTACAGCATCCCCAGCTAGAGGAGATCGATGGGATGATTGAGTTAGCTAATAAACTTGCGTCCGCTCGCTCGGATTTGGACGTGCGAGATCTAACGGCGAATCTGACACCCCTAGCAAAAATCGAGCTGTGGCAGGTGTTGAGTAAGGATGAGCGAATCGCTGTGCGACAGATAACCGCTGGGATTGCACGAGTTGTAGCGCAGGAATCTACCGATAATTCAAGAGCGGAGGATCTATCTGCACCGACAATTCAACACCACGACACACCAGAAGAACACCAGCCCTCGGATGTGTCCCTCCCACAACCAAACCATCTAACTGTCCATCCGGTCATCGGAGGGCTGGTGCGGACAGTGACAGGAGCGATTGGGGTAGTGCGATACATATTTAGCTCGATCTCCAAACCGTATGTGGTTTATCACGAACAGAGCCAACAGACGCTCCGGTACGAACTTAGCGAGCTGCGACCCTTTTAAGCGTGGGGGATGCTCCGCGAATGCCACCAGAACCAGAACTGACGCTCGCACAACTCCACCAGATCCCACACCAATGGCTATCCCCTTGGGCAACTCGCCCCCAACAACACACTCAAGGTGATATTTGCCCTGAGTGCTCCCTAGCGACCCCCACAGTCGAACTAGAGCGGTGGAAAATGTGCCGTTTCTGTGCCCAAACAATCTTATTTAAGCCAACGATCTAAAACTCATCGTCGGCGAGCGATTGCTATGCCGTTAAGCCTATTAGGCTAAGTTTAACATGACCCTAACTATTGCTTCTAATCCTCAATTTTTTCTCGATCCGCTCCAACTTAGTATTACTCCAACCAGCCCGCTGCCAAGTCTGTGTCAACGTCGATTTAATTGAATTGGTATTGTCTACAATCAACCATAAACAGAGCAGCCCCACTACTAATTTGCCACCAAACCACCACCAATCCCTAGAGTTCCATCCCGCGATCCCGCTCTGGTTCTGGCTGGAGTCGGTTTGGTTCTCGATGTTGAGGAGCTTGGTATCCATCCTCAACTGTTGGGTTTCCATCTTCAACTGTTGGGTTTCCAACGTCGTCTGCCCCTGCTTGACGAGATCCAACTTCAGGGGAATCGCCATCAACGCTTCGCGCAACGCTACTACTTCGGACTTTAGCCCTTTGAGTTCGAGATTCTCCACGTTGGGCGACGATTTGGGCATACTCCCCAACAGATTTTTCAAGTTCAGCAATTCGGTCAGCAAACTCTCGCTGTGCGTCTCCGACTGCTGCGAAAGTCGCTCCGAATGCTTCAGCTCCGTCGTCAAAATCTCGATTACCGCCGTCTGTTTGCCCAACAATTGAGTCTGGATTAAATTCGTCTGCGCCCATGCTGCTAACTCCGCGCGATCCCGTTCGCGCTCTAATTTTTGATTAATTTCTAGCTCAGTAATCTTTTTGTATAACCGCCCGACTACCTCCTTAACGTCAGCCAGTTCCCCCGCAGTTAATGTCATTGCATCACCATCATTACCGCCAGGATTAACCTGACGCGAATCTCGTTTAGCTTGAGAATTATCCATACAGAGCGTAATTGATTACTTAGCTTTCCGTTTAGTACTTTCAACAGTCAAACCCAAATAAATACCCGCCTTGTGCAACTCCAGCCGAGCGCGATCTAAAAATGCACTTACCAACAGATAATCGCCAAACGGCACCCCATTTTCCTCCGTCGCCAGCGAATAAGGTAGACTCTTCTCAATCAACAGATCGAACGTAGAATCCTCCAACTCTGGCAACTCGATCTCCACTCCCTTTAACTCCGTTACCATCAACTTAGTTTGGCTATGCTCCCAGCGTCCAAACCCCATCCCCTTATCCCAACAGAGATTTTTTACCACCACATAATCCACCCGCTCCTCACAAAAATCCACCATAGTTTTCATTGAAGTAATCGCCGAAAAGCCCAGATTTAGAACCGTTACCAACGTCACCCGATAACCCAAATCATTAGCGATTTTAAACAAGCCAAACTTAGTAATAATTTCGCGGGTTTTATTCCCACTCGCCCCAGGCATATCGATTACCACCACATCAGGAGACTCCGCCTTAATTTCCGAGAAAAACCGTTTCGCCTCCGCCACCTCCAAAAAATTCAGCAACCGCACCCCATGACCAAAACCTTGATAATATTCGTACAACTCTGGATTTTCTGTATCCGCATCGTAGGCAATGTATTTAATCCCTTGAGTATGTAACTCATCTACTTCCAAGCGAGTCAAAGCAGTTTTTCCAGTCCCGCCTTTACCACCGACAATCATCACAATCCGTTTCATAAGTTTCATAACTTACTCCGATCCGTCACATTAAATTGAGATTTAGCTTGAGTGGGTAGAGACGATGAACTTTTAGCCTTCTGAGGATTTGGTGTGGGTGACGACGGCGATGACACAGCCACAACCGGAGTATTCTCAGACGCATCAGGAGCGAGCGCGTTCTCAGACTCGTCACCACTTACATCGCTCTTAGCCTCATCTGAAGCTTGCGCCGAACGATTATCCTCAGAACTTGGGACGCTAATTTGGGTCTTTGCAGTGCGCTCGTCAACAGCCACCGCTGGAGAAACTTCACCAGCCAAACTCTGCTGTACGGGAGTAACCTGCGCGTCAGATTTGAGCTGTTTGCGGTGATAACTTTGAATGCTACTAGCAGCCAAATCGACCCCATGCTCCTTAAATACTTCCGCCACATCCGTATAAGCATAGCCAGCATCGAGCATCGCTTGAATCGGAGCAGCCAATTGTGTGATCGTATCTTCAATCGCGAGCATCATGGGAATTGCCGCCTTCGCCTTGAGACTAGCAGCAATTTCGGGAATCTTATGTTTGGCAACCGACTTAGATTTTCTCGCCATTAACAGCCTGCCTAATCGAATTAAAATCGAGAGTACTATAGATAATATACCCAGCTAGAACAAAATAACTAACTTACAGCCAGCGAAAATCGAGCGCAAATTTCACACCATTCAACCTCTATCCTGCAAACCCAAACACCATCCACCGTTCCTCAGTCTCTCCCCGCGTCTCTAATCTTTTCCATCCCACCCTTGCCCCAATCGTCCGCCGCCCTCAGCCACCCAACTCGCCCCACATCCCTAGACCATTCCATCCCCCTAGACCATCCCATCCCCAATCAGAGGCGAGCAAGACACCGCACCGCGCTCCGCGATCCCATTCGCTGTGCGAATGGCGGTGTTTTGCTCGTTGGGGGTGTCCCCCAAGCCCCCAAATTCCTTCGATAAAATGACCAAATATATCAGCAGCGATAAAGTTCGCGACATTCAACAAGCAATCATCGCTAAATCGAAAACGATCGTCCCAACCGAAATTAAAGATGTCAACATCGTTTTTCGCGCAACTAAAACCGAAAAGCAACTGTTAGACGAATGTTGCGCTGGTTTAGATCGCAGTACTTATATCCGAGCCGCGATCTTCGGTACGCCGCTCCCCCGTCAATCGCGAGCGATGAAACCAGTCATCCCCCAAGTCAATCGCGAACTGCTCTATGAAGTCAAACGGATTGGCAATAATATCAACCAGTTAACGCGAATCATCAACGACCGTCCCAATCGTACCACCTTCGACCGTTACTCGACCGAGATTGCCGAACTTAAAGAATTACTCAATCGAGTCCAACGCGAACTTACCAATCCCCAGTCAACCGATGATAGCCAAGACTAGAGCGAATAAATCCTTCCGTGGCACGACTAAATATGTAATCGATCAAGCCAAATCCAAAATTATCGGCGGGAATATGTATGGCGATGATGCCGCCGAGCTAGTTGAAGAATTCAAATCATCTCAAGCACTCAACCCCAAAATCAAAGATCCTTGCTATCACTTAATGCTATCCGTTTCCACCACAGATCGATCGCTCACCGACGACCAATGGACAGAAATCGGCGACCGCCACCTTGCTACGATTATCGCCTATTCTAAAATCCAAACCGAGATCGCTCACGGTCGTTTGCTAAAAGAAGATGTCTCCGAAGATCTCGTCCGACAGAGCATCGAACAGGCTTTAGAAGAAGACTTACCCGCTCATAGCTACTTCATCGCCAAACACGAAGATAAAGACCACCAACATATTCATATCGTCGCATCTAGAATCAATCTACTCTCAACCAAGTCGATTCGGACTTGGCATGACTATCAACACTCAGAATTATCCGTGCGCCGAATTGAAGAAAAGTACGATCTTACGCGAGTCCCCTGTAGCTGGGAGAGTAAGCATAAGGCGATGACTAGCAATCAAGTGGCCAAGTTGGATTCGGGTTTACCAGGCGAAGAAATTATCCGCCGCGCCATCGATGCAGTTGTTCAGAAACAGCCGATCTCCATCCCCGAACTGCAAGCCCAACTCTGGACTAAACATCAAGTCCGTGCCGAAGTTAGTTATTACAGTCATGGAGGAGTTAGAGGAATTAAATATGGCATCGATGTCGGTGAAACCAATCCCGATGGTAGTTCCAAACTGCTATGGAAACAGGGCAATAATCTCAATAAATACAAATATTCATTTAATAAATTGCAGACCGAACTGGGAGTAAGCTACGAGCCAGAGCGCGACAATGCCCTAATCAAAATCTACAACGATCCCAGTCAAATCGTGCCAAATAAGGAAGCAGAGATCGTTAGAGAATCTATTGCTATTCAACCAGCTCTAAGCCCGATCTCACCGCCATCTACTTCCAGTCGTCGTCAAGTACCATCTGCTGAGAATTGGCAGGAAATGTATCAACAATATCAGCAAGGACTCGAACGATTATTGCCCACCGACCGCGATAAAGAAATTGCGAAACTTGCCTTCGAGCGGGGATACGAACGTGTGGATGTCTGCGAACTAATTGCCGTTAGTCCGGTGGGTTGGGATGACGCAGAGGTAGACTTAATCGTTGACTTAGGGCGAAATCAATTTGTCGAGCAGCAGGAGCGAGAACGGGAGAGATTGGCGGCTCAAGCGGCTGAATTAGAGCGCGTAAGACAGCTCGAACGAGAGAATTTAGCTGTGGTGATTAACCCTGAAAAAACCGAGCGAGACTATGGGGGATTGTCGCTCTAGGTTGGTTGAATGGCTAGTGAAAAGAAACCCTGGAAGGCATCCTCGCCACGCTGTAACGCTGTCAATGAGGTTTCAGAAATACCTTTCCCAACGATCTAACGGAGTCCGCCAGACATCGGAAACAACCCCGCCAGCGACTGCTTGCCGCTCCGGTTTGAGGCTATTTTTACATTCGAGCTAGTCTGGCAAGCAGTCACTTCTGGGGTGCTTGAGTCCGACCCGAAATCTCCTGCTCGATGCGGATCGACAAGTAGACAATGCTGCTAAAATTATTAGGTATTCCAGCGATCTAACAGCTCTCAATTACACACAAAAAATCGTCAGCAGTAACAATCGGACAAGAAAAATCATCTTTTAAAACCAATAAATCGCGGTCGCCCGTCACCAGATAATCAGCCTCACCAACCAGAGCAAGAACTAAAAAGGGGACATCAAAAGGGTCGCGACATTCAGGAGTGGCAGGTAAAACATTTGGCATCGCTACAGATTCACAAAAGAGTAAGTAATCCGATAATAAATCCTCTTGCTCTGTGGGAGTAAGCTTAAACTTAGGATAAGCTAGCACTCGCATTAATTCAGTAGTGGTAACTTTAGAAACTAACGGTGTAAAACAACCCTCTTGCCAAGCAAAACGTAACCTAGAGATTTTGCCACCAAATACTAAAGCCGAAA
>ENA-OFCD01001698-OFCD01001698.1-metagenomes-genome-assembly--contig:-NODE-1698-length-10481-cov-10.763284_pt1 | contig 10481 bp, 5 predicted proteins | sample MGYA00153392_OFCD01 | MGnify analysis MGYA00153392 | reverse complement strand
TAGCGTCGCGTGGCTCGTGCGAAGCGCGCGTCGAAAGCGCGCGCTCTTGCCGCCGGCCATCGCCGCCGGCTTCTTCTTCATCTCGGCGTACCTCTATCTCATCGTCGTCGGCCACGACGTGCCCGCATGGGTCTACGCGGCGCTCGCCGTGCTCGCGGCCGAAGGCGTTTCGTCGCTTCCGCCGCTCCTCGAGCGAGCGGTCGAGGTAGACCATCAACTTGTCCTGAACGCCCGCGATGGACATGCGGACCTTTCCATCCCAGACCGCCAACGGAATCGAATCGCGTTCATTCAAGCGAAGGTTAAGTTCATCGCGCGTCACTTCTCGCGGCGGCGTGGCGGCGATGGACGGCGGCACTTCGTCGGACCGCCAGAACCTGAAAGCGCCGGTGGTCTCCGTCCCCAGCGCGTTGATGAGCGCGAAGATGTTCGACTTCGACACGTGATACGTCGTGGCGGTGATGTCGAGCGCGCGGCCTTCCGGCAACAGGTTCTCCACGAACCGTTTGACGGCGCCGGCTGCGTAGCCGTTCGCTGGCTCCTCTAGCGGCAGCGGAGGAGACAACGGAAACGCCTCCGGGGTATGGGTCCAGTCGTATTCGTAGTCGAGTGACCACCGGTCGTTGAGCGGCTCGTACCCCAGGGTGGCGACTTTTTGGCCGTCCGCCCAGAGCGAAAGCGTGTGCGTGGAGGGCGTCGCCGGCGTCATGGACGCTCCGCCTGGGTAGTGCTTGGCCGCGCCACCGACTGCATCCACGGGTGGTCCTTGCGGCCCACGACCAGTGCCAGACCCAGGCCGTCCAAGACGCTCAGCAGCTTGTCAAGCCGCACGGAGCCCTTGCCGTTCTCCAGACGGGAGAGCAGGTCGACCGAAACCCCGCTCAGTGATGCTGCGTCGTCTATTCGAAGTGACTGCTCGCGTCGACGGGCCCGAACGAGGGGACCGAGGTCCGAAGCCGTTGCAACCCGCAGCGGTACTAATGAGGTGGTTGGGGAAGCATTCATTTCGGTTTTCCAGAGATTAGGGGGATTCAGGCCCTCTCGGTTGGAAAGTCACTGAAAGTCCGAAACTATGCCATAAGTTGTCGATTCGACAAGCGAGTTCCTCAAAATCCGAAATTACAAGTTGTAAAGGCTGTCGCAGCCCTTCAAGCATGAAATTCCGAAACTACTGACCTTGGTACAGCTCCTCGCTCCCCGCCCCAGGCATCGTCTGCGCGAGCAACGAATGGGCGGAGCCACCGAGGGGGATGTGCGGCCTAATTCCTCGGCGGCGTGCCGCATCAGCTCACCGGGTTGGCGACGTACAGGCCCGAAAGGTCGAGGCCGTCGAAGGAAACAGCTTTCATATCGCGCGCCACCGTCAGCGCTGAGACGATGCAATGTCGGTTGACGCCCTCAAACCGCGTGCTCGACGACACGAAGAGGTAGTCAAAGACCTTAACGCTCATACCAGACTGAACGCATGCCGACTGGAAGGTCCTCCTCAAGGTGGAGAACCCTCGCCCCATCCCCGAGATGCCGCAAGCAGCAACGTCTCTTGCGAAACGTCCTCTCAACGCCATGCTGACGGCAACTTGCCGTTGTTCGGAGAGGGCAGAGTCGAACCAAAGCCACGTATGCCCTGCGTCTTTGCGGCGCTCTGCGTAGTCCAGAAAACCGCAAAGCAGCAATTCCGGGTGCAACGGCACGAATCGACGTCCGGCGGGGCCAATCCCAAGTCTAGATTTCGTGTGCATCAGCAGGCCCCAACAACCCGCTTCGTTGACCACGTCCGAAGCCCTGAGAGACAGCAGCTCAGGAAGCCGAATGCCCGTAAACAGACCCAGCAGCAGTTTCCAAAGGCCGAAAGACTCCGAAACATCGAGTTGTTTCGCGCGACGTTTGGCGCGCGCCGCACGTGCGACCAACCGCTGCAGTTCGTCGACAGAAAATACCGGTGCCTCGGTTGGCTGCGCACGACGCGAATAAAGATGCGACGAGGCCCTTCTAAATGGGTCGCTGGGCGTCTCGCGCAGGAGTTCGGCGCGTTGACCGCGGCGCACCACCGATGAAAGTACCAGGAGTTGGCGCAAGGCGGTCGCTTCGCTGAGGCGCAGCGAACGCATGTGCCTCAAGTACCCAAAAGCGCAGGCCTGGTCGATGTCGGCCGCGCTCATGTCACCCGCGAAGTCCTTGAAGCGCCGCAGCGCCGTGCGGTGCGCCGAGTACCGCGATTCGTGCAAATCGCCTCGTTTCGTGCGCAAGAAGACATCCTCCAACGTCATCGAGCGCTGCGCCCCCTTTGATGACGGCGAAAGGAAGTTGACCGGCTCCGATGAGTTCGCGGCGTGATTGGCGCCGGTTGGCCGATTCGAGTTCACCTGCCCAGCATCGACATGTAGAGGCCTGGTGTTCTCTATTGGCGCCCCGCTGGGTGCGGAGGCGAACAGCAAGCCCAAAGAAGCGAACTCCGAAGGCGTCACCGCCGCTGAAGAGTTCGATTGACAGTCGGCACACGTGCCGCACACGCAGCGGAGCCGTTGAGGCGAAGACGCGTCAGCAGCGAAAGGTATTTCGAAGGCGACGGAATCGCTCGAGGGAATCAAATCAAACATGGTATTTCTCTGGGTTGGTAGTGGAAGTTCACAGTGACGCGCATCACCGAGCTCACTGTGGCCCTCCATCGCCGACGCAGCAACGTGAATCCGGGCGGGTTTGTGGCTGCGTTCACAACCTCAATCAACTATCGTCATCCAAGTGTGAGCCCGCTCACATTTGCGCGCGGGCTTGGTGCTCCCGATGACGGCTTCAACCTCTAATTCGGCGTTCTCGCGACGTCCTGTCCGGTGCCGAGTTCGAGCACAGGCCGCCGTCTCGCTGTACTCACGTCTGGCGCGGCCGCGGCAAATGGCCGCCTCTTTCGCCGTCTTGAACTCCCTCTCGTCCGAAAGCGCGCGGCGACGGCAGGCAATGGTTGATGAGGCGCTCGCCGGCCTGACCTATCGAGTTCGACTGAAGTCTTGTGGCGATGCCCGTGCCATGCCTGCGAGGGCCGCGGCTGAGCCTCACAGCGTGCGATGGCTGCCTTCGCAACGACATCCACGTGGGCGTTGACGATAGAGAGCTTGCCGCCTCTACCGTGGGATGGCATCTGACGGATGCGCGGACCCTTCAACAGAGCTTTGACCGCCGGGACCGCACTGCGGACTTCTCGCATCCGCCTGTGCACAGTCGCGCTTTCCGGGAGACCAACCAGGGTCGGACCTCGGTTGCACCTTCTCGCCGAAGATGCCGACCGACGCGAAGGCCGCGGCCGCGATGCGAGGCGCCTGGACCGGGGATGGAGCTCGTGGAAGGGCTGTTGCTACACTCCTTGCGAGTGCGAAAGCCAACCGTCAGGGGTATAAAAAATCTCTGTCAATTTTCTGGCAATCGCACTGGGATTCGAGTGCGGCCGGCTGCGTTTGACTGCGGTTCAATGCGCCCAAGTGCTTGATTTTGTTGATTGTTGCGTGCGGGAGATGTAATGCTGCGCACGCGGATTGGGATTGAAAATCCGCGTGTCGGTGGTTCGATTCCGCCCCAGGCCACCAATAAAGTCAACGACTTAGCCCATTCCTTTCGATTGGGCTTTGTTGTTTATGGGTGCCGCGTAGGCGTTACGTAGGCGCTGGTTCAAGGTATTCCGCTCTAACCGCGATTGAGACGTCTAGCGCCGCTGGGCTGAGCCCACCCGCGGACGCACAGATGCGTGCGCTGTCCCGAGTTTGTTGGGATGGGGGCAGCTAATCGTCGGTTGCGGCGGGCCCGCGTCTGAGCTTTCTTGGACTGCATGCGCTGGGTGATTGCGCGATCAATCAGGGCCTGCACGGTTGGACTTACGTTGATCAACCGAATTGCTTGCATGAATCGCAAGGGACCGAGCGCTAAGAACAGCTTCCCGAATACCTCATCGGCGAAGCTGCTCGAAATAACGGATATTCCTCTGCAGTCAACATATATTGTCTGACCGCCGCAAGCTGCAACCAGACTTGCAAGTTTGATGTGCACAGGCTTGCCGGCTGGACGTGGACGAAAAGAAGAGGCCTGTTGGTCGAGCTTAAACGGTATGGCTTGGAGACCATCCTGCTCATAGGCTAGCTAGGCAACTTGAAGCGCGGGTTCTTGCCGGACGGTAGCCAAGCCTCTCGTCGCTCCATGGGGCAAGACGTGCCAGCGGCTGGAACATTCACTTGCTTGCGTGATGTGCAATCGGAGTCGATGCGCGAACACGGAACCAGGAGTCGCAAACTTCCGATGTTTGCCCTACCTGTTGCGCATGCAAGCCCGGCACGCGCACTGCAGCAGCAAACTCACAGCAATTACGGGCTGTTCCGCGGACTGTCTGTTGTTGCGCCCGGCGCGCGCGACCACCAACCGCCGCCCAGCGCCTGAAACAAGGAGACCGTCTCTCCCAGTCGCACAGCCCGCGCGCTGGCGACGGCAAGCAGCGCCTGGTCGTGCGCTTGGCCGGCCGTGAGCAGTGCCATGCGGTCGATGTACCCGCTCGCAAGCTGCCGTCGAACGAGCGCGAGCGTCTGCTCGGTGCTCTGAGCCGTGGCGACGCTGGCGCGAAGGCCGTCGGCATCGGTGTAGAGGGCCTGGAGACTGTCTGCCACGTTCTGAAAGGCAGCGAGCACTGTGCTGCGGTACTGCGCCGCAGCCTGCATGTAGGCAGCCTCTGCGGCCCGCTGCCGATGCTGCAGCGTGCCGCCATCGAACACCGACTGCGTCAGGATGCCCGCCACGCTGAAGAACTGGCCGGGTGTCGCGAACACGCGGGCCAGCGTGCTCGCTGCGCCGCCCACCGTGGCATCGATCGTGAACTGCGGCAAGCGATTCGCCTTGGCGACGCCGATTTGCGCGCTCGCCGCGTGCAACTGCTCTTCGGCAGCACGCACATCGGGGCGCTGTTCGAGCAGTTGCGAAGGCAGGCTCAGCGGCAGTGCCTCGGGCAGCTTGAAGTCCGTAAGTTCGAAGGGCGGCGCCGCGGTCTCATCGGGCGTGCTGCCTGCGAGTGCCTGCAGCAGGTGGCGGGTTTGAGCGAGCTGCTTCTGCAGCGGCGGCAGCTGCTGCTCGTTTTGGGCGAGCGCGGTTTCCTGCAATGAAACATCGAGTTGCGACGCATAGCCTGCCTGCCGCTGCCGCCGGGCAAGCGCGATCGCTCGCTCGCCCGCATCGACGATGCGCCGGTAGATCGCGATCTGCTCGCGCAACAACGCCTCCTGAATCGCCGCAGCAGCAATGTTGGACGCGAGCGTGACGTACGCCGCCTCCAGCTGCAATTTCTGGGTCGCTGCTTGCGCCTCCAGCGACTCGACCTGCCGCCGATTGCCGCCGAACACATCGGGCACGAAGCCGACGGTAAGCTGCGCAGTGTGCAGTGTGAAATAGGAGGCGCCCGAGGCGGCGGGGCTCGAAAGCGCGTCGGCGGTGCGCACGCGAGTAGGTGAGTAGTTGGCTTGGACTGTCGGGTAGAACAGCCCACGCTGGGCCAAGGCGTTCTCCTGCGCGACAACCAGCGAGGCGCGCGCAGCCTCCAACGTCGGGTTGGCAGCGAAGGCCTGGACGATCAGCGCGTTCAACGCCGGCGACTGGAATAGCGCCCACCAGTCGCTCTGCACCTGGCCGGCGATGACGAAGCGCTGCGCTTCGCCGACCGCGCCGGGTGCCGAGCCGGTCGACTCAGGTAGCGGCCCGGTCGCATAGCTGCTCGCAGCGGGCAATGCAGGGCGTTGATAGTCAGGGCCCACCGCGCAGCCGTTGAAGGCGGCGGCGCAGGCGCACAGAACGGCAGTCGCATTTCCTCGGTGCACACGCATCGTGATGTTCATGCCTTTGGCCCTCTCGTCGTTCTCATGCCACGCCGCCCGCCGGCGCCGGCAAGGGCGGCGCGGCCAGGGGTTCCTCGGCTGCCTCGAAGAAATTACCGAACAGCCCAATCGCCAAGGGCAAGATCAGAAGCGTGAAGAGCGTGCCGCTGACGATTCCGCCGACGATCACGCAGGCAAAGGGCCGCTGCGTCTCGCTGCCGATGCCGTGCGAGAGCGCGGCGGGCAACAGCCCCAGCCCCGCCATGAGCGCCGTCATCAGGATCGGCCGCAGCCGCATCGCCGCGCCTTCGACAATGGCGCGCGCTACCGCCGAGCCGCTGCGCACGCGCTGAACCACCTCCTCGACCATGATCACGCCGTTCTGCACCGAGATGCCCGCCACCGCGATGAAGCCCACTGCGGCCGATACCGAGAGGTGGAGCCCCGCGAGACCGAGCGCCGCCACGCCGCCGATCAAGGTGAATGGCACCATGCACAGCACGATGCTTGCGAGCCTTATGGAGCGGAAGGTCCAGAACAGCAGCGAAAAGATCAGCAAGGCAGTGAGCGGCACGATCACCGCCAGCCGCTTGGTGGCGCGCTCGGAGTTCTCGAACTGACCGCCCCAGACGAGGTCGTAGCCCAGCGGCAATTGCACCTGCTCGGCGACCAAGCGCTGGGCTTCGGCCACGAAACTGCCCTGGTCTCGCCCCAGCAGGTTGACCTTGACGATCACGGCGCGCGAACCCGAGTCGCGCAGGATGCGAGAGGCACCTTCGCGAACCTCCACGTTCGCGACATCGCCGAGGGCAATCGTGCCCGGCCCGTTGCCGACCTGCGTGCCTGGCAGTGCGAGCTGCAACGAGCGCACAGCGTCGACGCCGAGCCGGTTTTTCTCGGCCAGGCGCACGACCACGTCGAAGCGCTTGTCGGCCTCGTAGAAGCTCGTGACTGCGGCGCCCGACATCGCCTCGTTCACCAGCATAGTTACGTCGTTGATGGCCAGGCCGTAGCGGGCCAAGCGCTGCCTGTCGGGCGTGATCACCAGCTCGGCCTGGCCGCCGATGCGGGTGGTGTCTACATCGGTCGCGCCGCGAATACCGTTGATGACCGCGGCCACCTGAGTGGCCTTCTGGTCGAGGATGTCCAGGTTGTCGCCGCTGATCTTGGCGACGATCTCGCCACGAAAGCCGGAGAGCGACTCTTCCACGTTGTCCTGGATCACCTGCGAGAAGTTGGTCGAGACACCGGGAATGCGTGCGAGCTGGTTCGACATGTCGGCGACAAGCGCCTCTTTCGATGCGAAGCGCCAGCCGCTGCGTGGTTTCAGGTCGACCAGGATCTCGAGATTGTTGGGGCCCTTGGCGTCGGAGCCGTCGTCGGGTCGACCCACTTGCGCGATCACGTGCGAGACCTCCGCATAGCCGAGCAGCAGCTTGCGCACTCGACCTTCGATCGCCTTGGTGGTCTCTAGCGCAGCCGAAGTCGGCAGGGTCACGGTGAGCCAGATGTTGCCCTCGTCGAGCTTGGGCAAGAACTCGCTGCCGAGGCGCGGCGCCAGCACGAGGGCGATCACCACCGGCACTGCCGAGAGAAGCAGCGCGAGGCGCGAGCGCCGCATCGTGCGGGCCACCAACCCGCGATAGCGCCGTTGCAGGCGCTCCAGCCAGGGCTTGTGTTTCTCGGCGAGCGTGTGGCGCTGAAGCGCGAACGAGAGCAGCGTGGGCAGCAGCGTGAAGGTCAACAACACGGCGCCGATGAGCGCGAAGCTCAAGGTCAGTGCCACCGGGGTGAATATCTTCCCTTCGACGCGCTGGAAAGTGAAGATAGGTACGAAGGCCAGGATGATGATGGCCTTGGAGAAAAGCACCGGGTGCGCCAGCTCCGACATCGTGCGCTGCAGCACACCCATGCGCTGTTGCCGGGCCCCGGGAGAGTCCAGCCCTGCAGCCGTCACACCACCTGCCGCCTTGACGGCCAGCCGCACCATCAGCGCCTCGACGATCACGACTGCGCTGTCGATGATGATGCCGAAGTCGACCGCGCCGAGCGAGATCAGGTTAGCCGACACGCCACGCGCATTCATCAGGACGAAGGCGAACAGCAATGCAAGCGGGATCACCGTGGCCACGATCAGCGCAGCGCGCCAGCTCGACAGAAACACGATCAGCACCGCCATCACGAGCAGCGCGCCGACCATCAAGTTCTCCGCAACGGTCGAAACCGTGTGCCGCACGAGCTCTGTGCGGTCGTATATCGGCACGATGCTCACGCCCTTGGGCAGCCTGGCCTGCAGCAGCGCGATGCGGCGCTTCAGCTCGGCATTGATCTTGGCGGGGTCGCCGCCCTTGGTCATCGAGACGATGCCTTCGATGATGCTGTCGCGCTGGTCGGCGCCCACATAGCCGTAGCGGGGGCGCTCCCCTTCGCGTACCTCGGCCACGTCGGCGACGGTGATGGTGCGGCCCTGGCGTGCGGCGACCACCGCGCTGCGGATATCGGCCACGCTCGTGAACAAACCGCCCGAGCGCACCACCAGCGAAGCATCCCCTTGGCGCAGCAGACCTCCGCCGGCGTTGCCGTTGGCATTGCCCACTGCTTGGTTGAGCTGGTCGAGCGTGACCTGGTACTTGCGCAGCAGCAGCGGGTCGACCTCGATCTGGTATTCCTTGATCGCGCCGCCGAAGCTCACGATGTCGGCCACGCCCGGCGTTTGGCGAAGCGCGGGCCGCACGGTCCAGTCTTGCAGGGTACGCACTTGCGCATCGGACAAGCCGGGGGCGTCGATGGTGTAGCGATAGATTTCGCCGACGGCAGTGGAGAGCGGCGCAAGCTGCGGCTGCACATTGGGCGGGAGCGTCACGGTCGCGAGCTTTTCCGTGACCTGCTGGCGAGCGAAGTAATCGTCGGTTCCGTCGGCGAAGGTCAGGGTCACGATCGAGAGGCCGGCCATGGTCACCGAACGCACATTGGTGAGCCGGGGAATGCCCGAGACCTCGCGCTCGATCGGCAGCGTGACGGCGCGCTCCATGTCTTGCGGCGCCTGCCCTGATAGCTGCGAGATGACCCGCACCTGCACGTCCTGCACATCGGGGAAGGCCTCGATCGGCAGGTCGGCGAGCGCATGGGCACCGAAACCCACGAGCGCGGCCACCAGCACCAGCACGAAGACGCGCTGCAAGAGCGCAAAGGCAATGAGTCGATCGATCACTGGATGTCGCCCGCGCGGGCGGTGAGGTCGGCATCGAGCAGCAGCGCACCCCGGGTCACGACGCGCTCGCCGCTCTGCAGGCCATTGCCAATGACACTGGATTCGCCGCCCTGCGTGAGCAAGCCCACTTTGCGACGGCGGAAGTCGCCCGCGCCGGCCTCGACGAAGAGGTAGGTGTAGAGCCCGTGGGTTACGAGCGCGCTGTTTGGCACGCGAGCGGCCTGGCCGCTGCCTTGCACGACTTGAGCACGCACGAACATTTCGGGCAGCAGCTTGCCCTCGGAGTTGGAGAGCGTGGCGCGAGCCGTCACGCGGCGGGTGTTCACATCGACCACCTGGCCCATGTGCACCACCTCGGCTTTGAACCGCTCGCCCGGGTAGGCATCGCTCTCCACCTCTACCGCGTGGCCGGGTCGAATCCGCCCCAGCAGCTTCTCGGGCACGTCGATCATCACCCAGAGTCGTTTAGGGTCGGTCACCACGAAAAGCGGTGCGGCAAGGCTCGGACTCACCTCCAGCGAGGGCGTGGCATTCCGTTCGGCAACGACGCCAGCGATCGGGCTCACCAACTGCACGCGCTGGCCTGAAAGCGGCACGCCTCGCGGGTTCAGGTTCTTCAGGCGCTGCTCTGCGCGCAGGGTCTCGGCATGGGCCACGGCGAAGTCGGCTTGCAGCGAGTCCAAGTCCTTTTGCGACACGGCGTCGCCAGACACCAGGTCACGCGCCCGCTCCAGCACGAGGCGTTTGCGCTCTTCGTCGGCACGTGCCTTGTTCTGATCGGCGATGGCCGTGCCCACGTCCGGCGAGTCGATCTCGGCCAGCACCTGGCCGGCTCTTACCGAATCGCCGGGCGAGGCCTTGAGGGCAACGATGCGACCCGCGTAGCTCACGGCGATGCGTGCGGTGCGGTTGTCGTCGTAGGCCACGCGGGCGCTCAGCACATCAGCCAGCGGCACCGGCGAGAGCACTATCGCTTGGCTTTGGATCATTTCCAGCTGCGGCGCTCCGGGCGGATAGTGCATCGCGTCGGCGCTAGCGCTCGGGGCTGGCGCGTTTTTCTCGACCAACGGCTCGGCGGGACGACCGCAGCCGACGAGCAGCGAAAGAACAAGCGCTAAAGGGGTAATTGCTGCAACGCGCGTCCCTGGTGCGGGCCAGTTTTTGTTCATGAATTGTCCTATGGCTAGACGCAGTGCTGGCTGAAGCGCGAAGGTCTCGAACCCGGTTTCCTTGGCGCAGAAGCTAGCGACGCAACCTTTCAGGAAGCTATCGACAGCACATCGCGTAGGGAGACTCGCCCCGGCGCGCCGCTCCGTGCCCTAAGCTCCCATGGCTTCGTTGGCCATGTCCCGGGTGCGGCCGTTGTCAAGGAAGTTGTCGTGCAAGTTGAAGATCAAGCCGCCTTTCGATCGACTTGGATGTTGTTGTTGATCGGT
>ENA-OFCD01001696-OFCD01001696.1-metagenomes-genome-assembly--contig:-NODE-1696-length-10484-cov-4.700451_pt1 | contig 10484 bp, 12 predicted proteins | sample MGYA00153392_OFCD01 | MGnify analysis MGYA00153392 | reverse complement strand
CGGGGCGGACGCCGTTATCCGCGCTCGGGCCACTGATCAGCGTGACTGAACGCGAACGATTCCAGCACAGCTTTCGCGACCTCGACGCAGGTTGGCAGGTGCTCGACGGTGACCTTCAGGGCGACGGTGCCTTTGCCACGCCGCTGTTGCTGCGGGTGTTCGAAGCCGGGCGAAACTCGGCTCATTACACGGATGAGCATTTCGGGCCGCATCTGATCATCGATGTCTATGACGACGAAAGCGAAGCGATCGCGCGCATGCAACGCAATCGTTTTCGCTTGTCAGCCGCGATCTGGACCACTGACAAAGACCGTTTCCGCCGACTTGCGCCGCAGCTGCCCTACGGCTTGGTCGCGTGGAATCGCAACACCGCCGGGGCACGCAGTGACTTGCCTTTTGGCGGCTGCGGACTTTCGGGCAATGGGCGGCCCGCGGCGATCGCCGCGGGCCAGATCTTCGCCGACGAGACGACCATCGGCTGATTCGTTCAATCGAAATTTTCAGGTCACCAAGAACGTTTTCGCGGGCGCACGTTGCCTCGTCTGTCCCGCGCTGAGCATCATCATAATCATGGACGCTCGCACTTTCCTCAGCCAACTGCACGACGAAGTCGCGCATCATCCAGGGGTCGGGCATTCGCTGCTCGGACGCATGCGCCTCGACCCCAAGCGGCGCGACGATTTCAAGATCTTCAGCAGTCAGCACTACCCTCTGGTGGGGACTTTCACCCGCTACCTCGAACTGCTGCTGCTCAACGCGCCGTCCTCGACGAGCAAGATCTGGTTGGCCAAAGTGCTGGTCGACGAATACGGCGAACGCAGCGAAGGCGAGGATCACGCGGCCCATTACCGCATCTTCATGCGCGCCTGCGGCTGGCGCGACGACGAGCTCGATGGCATCCGCCTGCATCCCGCGTCGACCGGCTTCATCGCTGAGCATCTCACGCTGTGCAGCGAACAGCCGTTTCTCGTCGGCCTTGGCGCTATCGGCCCCGGCCATGAATGGGCGATTCCAACGATGTTCGCCAACATCATCGGCGGTCTGCGCGACGCCGGGTTCAAGGAGGACGAGATCGGTTATTTCACTCTCCATGTCGGCCAGGACGAAGATCACGCCGCGTGGCTCGAAGAGGCCCTCGCCCGGCTCGCGACCACCAGCGAAGCGCAAGATCAGATCCGCGCTGGTTGCCTGACTTCTCTCGCCGCGCGCGAGCGCCTGTGGTGGGGCATCGCCGACAAGGTCAACGCGGGTCGCATGACCCAGCGTTTTGCCGCCTTGGCCGCCTCGCTGATCCGCGCGTCGCCATTCAGGCCGAGGTAGTTGTAGGAGACGAAGTTGTCATACTCGCCGTTGCCGATCACCGTCGTCGCCCCGGCGATGAGGGGACCGTAGACGATGTAGGAGTGGCCGACGACCCAGCCGACGTCGCTCGCCGTCCACATCACTTCACCCCGCCCGACGCCGTAGATGTTCTTCATCGACCAGGCCATCGCCACGGCATGGCCGCCGTTATCCCGCACGACGCCCTTGGGGGCGCCGGTCGTGCCGGAGGTGTAGAGGATGTAGAGCGGGTCGGTCGCGGCCACCGGCACCGGATCCCGCGGGGTTGCGGTCGCCGAATGCTCATCCCAGTCCCACCACGCGGTCGTCTCGGTCGAATAGTCGCTCGCCCGGCCCGGCACCTCCGGTCGGTTTTTCACGATCACGGTGTCGACGCTGTGCCTGCTGAGTTCGAGTGCGGCCGAGATGGTGGGAAGGTACTCCACCACCCGGTTCGGCTCGATGCCACCGGTGGCGGTCACAATCGCGACCGGGGCGGCATCGTCGATGCGGGCGGCGAGTTCCTTCGCCGCGAAGCCGCCGAAGACTACGGAGTGCACCGCTCCGAGTCGGGCGCAGGCCAGCATGGCGACGATCGCCTGCGGCATCATCGGCATGTAGATGATGACCCGATCGCCCTTCGCGACTCCGGCATCCCCGAGTACACCGGCGAACCGGGCGACTTTGTCGAGGAGAGTGGCGTAGCTGTAAGTCTTTTTCTTGCCGACGACGGGGGAGTCGTAGATCAGCGCGGTGGTCTCCCCACGCCCGGCCAGCACATGCCGATCGAGCGCGTTGAAGCAGGTGTTGAGTTCGGCCCCGGCGAACCAGCGGTAGAGCGGAGCATCGCTGCTGTCGAGGGCCGTGGTCGGCTCGACCACCCAGTCCACGAGCTTCGCCGCCTCGAGCCAGAATCCCTCGCGGTCGTCTGCGCTGCGTTGAAATGTCTGCCGGTAGCTGCGGGAACTCTCCGGGGACGCGCTGGGCTCACTCACGGAATACCTCTCCATCGAAGTCATAACACCGGCTATGTATACAGAATATGCATGAAGTATGACACAGGATGGGTAAATTGGCCCGGAATGGGCCATAATGTGTACAGAAGTGCGAAAGATGGGGAGCAATGGCAGTCAGTCGGCGGGCAAGCGATCGGGCATACCAGACCCTTCGCGACGAGATCGTGGAGTGGGAGCTGCGTCCGGGAAGCGTGCTTGGCGAGGTCGAGCAGTCCACCCGCCTCGGTGTTTCGCGCACCCCCTTGCGGGAGGCGCTCACGCGATTGATGGCGGATGGCCTGGTGTCATCCCAATCCGGTCGCGGCCTCGTCGTCACTGATCTGTCGCTCGCGAGCATCCGGGAGATCTTCGAGGTGCGCCAGGCACTCGAGGAGCAGGCAGCTCGCCTCGCCGCCCGACGCGGCGACACCGCGGTGTTCCAGCAGCTCGAGATCGAGTTCGCGGCCGTCAACGAGCTGCTCGAGCACGACGATCCGGTCCGCCACGCCTATTACGGACTCGTCGCCCGACTCGACGATGCCATCGATACCGCCGTTGGCAATTCCTACCTGGCCGCCGCGCTGGCGACCCTGCGTACTCATCTCGTGCGCGTTCGTCGGCTCGCTGTCGACGACCCCGCGCGACTGTCCGCCGCTGCTGCCGAGCACCTTCTCATCGTGCAGGCGATCGCCGCCCGGGATGCCGAACTTGCTGCTCACGCGACGCAGGTACACCTCCACCAGGCCCTCCAAAACATCCAGAAGATGGCACACCTCCAGGCGGACCTCTTGAACCGGGCGAGCTCAACGAGTAGCGCCTTACCGAAAGGAACATAAGTGAAACTGCACTCCGTACGCGTCCACCCGAGCTCCGAGAACCTCCCGCGTGAAGACCAGCTGGCCTGGAAGATCGCCGAGGTGGCGGCAGATCCGGTGGCGGTGACTCCCGAGGTGACCGAGATGGTGATCAACCGGCTGATTGACAATGCATCCGTTGCCACCGCCTCCCTCACCCGAGGGCCCGCGATCGCTGCGCGCGCACAGGCCGAGGACCATCCCTATGAGCCCGGATCGACGGTCTTCGGCATCGCCGGTCGGTTCGGCCCCGAGTGGGCGGCCTGGGCCAACGGCGTGGCTGTTCGCGAGCTCGACTACCATGACACCTTTCTCGCGGCCGAGTATTCGCACCCCGGCGACAACATCCCGCCAATCCTTGCGGTGGCCCAGCAGGCGGGCTGCACGGGCGCCGACCTGGTTCGCGGCATCGCCACCGGCTACGAGATCCAGGTCGACCTGGTGAAGGCCATCAGCCTGCATGCGCACAAGATCGATCACGTCGCTCACCTCGGCCCGTCGGCCGCTGCGGGAATCGGCACGATGCTTCACCTCTCGCCGGAAGTGATCTTCCAGTCGATCGGCCAGGCACTGCACACCACCACCGCCACGCGACAATCGCGAAAGGGCGAAATATCCACTTGGAAGGCATACGCCCCGGCCTTTGCCGGCAAGATGGCCATCGAAGCAGTCGACCGTGCAATGCGCGGCCAAACCAGTCCGACGCCCATCTACGAGGGCGAGGACGGCGTGATCGCCTGGCTGCTCGATGGCGTGGATGCCCATTACGAGGTGCCGCTGCCGGAAGCCGGCGAGGCCAAACGGGGCATTCTGGACACCTATACCAAGGAGCATTCGGCGGAGTACCAGGCACAGGCCTGGATCGACCTCGCCCGAAAGCTGCATAACGAATACCCCGACCTCGCTGCCGATACGATCGCGTCCGTGGTCATCCACACGAGCCATCACACGCACTTCGTGATCGGATCCGGCGCGAACGATCCGCAGAAGTACGATCCCACCGCGAGCCGGGAGACCCTCGACCACTCGATCCCGTACATCTTCACGGTCGCGCTGCAGGACGGCGAATGGCACCACGAGCGGTCCTATGCACCCGAGCGTGCGGGGCGCCCCGACACGGTCGCACTCTGGAACCGCGTGACGACCACCGAGGATGCAGAGTGGACCCGTCGCTACCACTCGAACGACCCGGCCGAAAAGGCCTTCGGCGGTCGCGTTGTCATCACGCGTACCGACGGAACGAGCATCGTCGACCAGATCGCGGTAGCGGATGCACATCCCCTCGGCGCTCGGCCATTCGTGCGTGAACACTACATCGCAAAATTCCGCGCGCTCGCCGCGGGAATTCTCGACGCCGTGGAGATTGAACGCTTCCTCGAGCTCGTGCAGCGCCTGCCCGAACTCACTGCCAACGAACTCGGTGGTCTCACCGTCACCGCGAAGCCGGGCCTCCTTGGCGCCGGCCCGAAGGGACTTTTCTGATGCTGTATTCCGCCCTCACCCCTGCCGAGAAGCGAGCCAACTTGAGAGCGGCCCTTGGCAGTGGAAAACTGCAGCTTGTGCCAGGGGCGTTCAACCCGTTAAGCGCAAAACTCATCCAGGACAGGGGATTCGACGGGGTGTATATCTCCGGCGCGGTCATCGCCGCGGATCTCGGCTTGCCGGATATCGGGCTCACCACCCTCACCGAGGTCGCCAACCGGGCCAAGCAGATCAGTCGGATGACCGACCTGCCCTCGCTGGTGGATGCGGACACCGGATTCGGCGAGCCGATGAATGTCGCCCGCACGGTGCAGGAACTCGAGGATGCCGGCGTGGCCGGCCTTCATATCGAAGACCAGGTCAACCCGAAACGGTGCGGTCACCTCGACGGAAAGGCCGTCGTTGACACGGCCACGGCGACCAAACGCATCCGTGCGGCGGTGGATGCGCGCCGAGACCCGAACCTGCTGATCATGGCACGCACCGACATCCGGGCAATCGACGGGCTCGCCGTCGCCATCGACCGGGCGAAGGCGCTTGTCGATGCCGGGGCCGACGCGATTTTCCCGGAGGCAATGGTCGACCTCTCTGAGTTCGCGGCCATTCGCGCGGCGATCGACGTGCCGATCCTTGCCAACATGACCGAATTCGGCAAGAGTGAGCTGTTCACCACCGACCAACTCGCGGGCGTCGGAATCAACCTGGTGATCTACCCGGTCAGCCTTCTGCGGCTCGCGATGGGGGCAGCCGAACGCGGTCTCGATACGATCAGGCGAGAGGGATCACTGACATCGGAGGTGCCGAACATGCAGACGCGTGCCCGGCTCTACGAGTTGCTCGACTACGAGGCATACAACGCCTTCGACACGAGCGTCTTCAACTTCACCCTGAGCTAGGAGCACACATGACCGACCCAGCCACCACTGAACAGGCACCGAAAAAGGGGCTCGCGGGAGTCGTCGTCGATTACACCGCAGTCTCCAAGGTGAATCCCGACACCAACTCGCTGCTCTATCGCGGATACCCTGTGCAGGAGTTGGCGGCGAACTGTTCCTTCGAAGAGGTTGCGTATCTCCTCTGGCATGGCGAGCTTCCCGACGAGCACCAGCTCGCCGACTTTGAGACTCTCGAGCGCTCGCTGCGCGCGCTCGACGACACGGTGAAGCGCGTTATCGACGACCTGCCGCTCACCGCGCATCCGATGGATGTTGTGCGCACCGCGGTCAGCGTGATCGGTGCGAACGATCCACACGCCGACGACGCGAGCCCGGAGTCAAACCTCACGAAGTCGGTTGCACTGCTCGCCCAGCTCCCCGCGATCGTCTCGTACGACCAGCGTCGCCGCCGCGGCCAGGAGCTGATCGAGCCGCGCGACGATCTCGGCTACTCAGCCAACTTCCTGCACATGACCTTCGGCGAAGTGCCGGATCTCGTGGTCGTGAATGCCTTCGACGTGTCGATGGTGCTTTATGCCGAGCACTCCTTCAACGCCTCCACCTTCACCGCCCGCGTAATCACCTCGACCCTCTCGGACCTCTACTCGGCCGTCGTCGGAGCAATCGGAGCCCTCAAGGGACCGCTCCACGGGGGAGCGAACGAGGCGGTGATGCATGTGTTCGAGGAAATCGGAACTGCGGACAGGGCGCAGGCCTGGCTGGACACGGCACTGGCCGAGAAGCGCAAAATCATGGGCTTCGGTCACCGGGTCTACAAGAACGGGGACTCCCGAGTACCAACGATGAAAGCGGCACTCGACACTCTCATCGTCGAGTACGACGCCCAACCGCTCTCCGATCTCTACGACACCCTGGAGAAAGCGATGGGTGAGGCGAAGAACATCAAACCGAACCTCGACTACCCCTCGGGCCCGGCCTACAGCCTGATCGGCTACGACACCGCAATGTTCACCCCGCTGTTCGTCGCGAGCCGCATCACCGGCTGGACCGCGCACATCATGGAACAGCTCGCCTCGAACGCCCTCATCCGCCCCCTCAGCCTTTACAACGGGCCGGACGAGCGTCACATCGGCACGGGAGAAGGCCATGCCGGGTAAGTCCGTCTCTTTCTGGCTGAACGTCGGCTTCGTGGTGGTGCTCGTCGGACTCGTTCTCGGGGCATCCGCGCAGCCGTGGTTCTTCGTCGTGGCGATCGCCTGGGCGGTGGTGGGCTTTGTGGTCACCGCCCGGAATCGGCGCAACCGGCCCGGTCCGCCGAACCTCTTCGACGACGACCCGCGCTAGCGGCGAATCAGTTGACGGCGCCGGTCCACTTCTCGCCAGCGCCGAGGCCGGGGGCATCCGGAATCGGGGATGCCTCACGGAACGCGAGCTGCACGGAACGCAGGCCGTCCCGCAGCGCCCGTGAGTGCTGGTCGCCGAGATCGGGGGCACTCGCGGTGATCAGGCCGGCGAGGGCGTTGATCAGCTTTCGGGCCTCGTCCAGGTCGAGCTGGGTGTCCGGATCATCCGCGAGGCCGCACTTCACGGCCGCAGCACTGAGCAGGTGGACGGCGACAGTGTTGATGACCTCGATCGCCGGAACATCCGCAATATCCCTCGCCGCATTGTTCTCGTGGGTGTGGCCGGGTTCTGAATGATCCTGCTCGCTCATCGGGCGCTTCCTCTGTTACACTGAACGCTGGCTCCGAGCCCGCAAGGGATCTCGGAACGAAAGTGGAGATTCTCCCACCCGCGCTTGACCGCTTAGAGATACTGCTAGTCAATATCGCTAATGACGAGGTTACCGGGTTGTTGCGGTCCGCTTGCTCTCCCATACGGGGTGCAGGCAGTCAGGTCGCAGTGCCCAAGGATCCGAAAAACACCGGATGCTCGGGCGCACGAATTTCTTCAGTCGTCAAGAGTCCGGCATACCGCCGACAACTCTGGCCAACACGCCCGACTAAGGAGTTACGCATCAGCGATCCCCGTACCAATGACCGAATCCGCGTGCCGGAGGTCCGACTTGTTGGCCCCAACGGCGAGCAGGTCGGTGTAGTGCGCATTGAAGACGCCATTCGTCTTGCCCAGGAGGCAGACCTGGATTTGGTTGAGGTTGCTCCCAATTCCAAGCCTCCCGTCGCCAAGATTATGGATTTCGGCAAGTTCAAGTACGAAACCGCGCAAAAGGCGAAAGAAGCCAAGCGCAACCAGTCCAACACCATCCTCAAAGAAGTGCGTTTTCGACTGAAGATCGACGTGCACGACTACGAGACCAAGCGCAAGCGTGCCGAGGGATTCCTGCAGGGCGGCGACAAGGTCAAGGCAATGATCCTGTTCCGCGGTCGCGAGCAGTCGCGTCCCGAGCAGGGTGTGCGTCTCCTCCAGCGCTTCGCGGAAGACGTGTCCGAATTCGGTAGCGTCGAGTCGACTCCGATGATTGACGGCCGCAACATGGTCATGGTGATCGGCCCGCTGAAGACCAAGGCAGAGGTGAAGGCTGAGCACGACGCCAAAAAGCCAGCAGCAAAGCCTCGCGCTGAGCGCCCCGAGGCGCCTTTCGAACCGATGGTCGCGCCAGTACGCACCGAGGCTCCCGTTGTCGCTCCTGTCGCCGAGCGAGCGGTAGCTCCCGTGGCGGCCAAAGCAGCGCCGGTCGCCGAGGCGGCTTCTGCTGCCCCAGCACCGGCAGTGGCGCCGAAGGTCGCTACTGCGGCTCCTGTCGCACAGGCCGCTGCGGCAGCTCCCGCTGCCGCGGCTCCCGTCGCGAAGGCCGCTGCAGTAGCTCCCGTCGCGAAGGCTGCGTCTGCGACTCCTGTCGTGAAGGCCGCACCGGCGCCGCGCGCGGCAGCCACCCCGGCCGCGGCATCAAAGCCAACGCCAGCGACGGCATCCAAGCCAGTGCCACGACCCGCCCCCACCCCCGGAAACGCGCCAAAGCCTCGCGCGGTTCCGCCAAAGACTGCACCAGCAGATGTGACGTCGGACTAGTTCCGGCGAGTAAACGAGCCGAACGAAGGCTCAAACAAGGAGAGATATGCCCAAGCAGAAGACGCACTCCGGCACCAAGAAGCGATTCAAGGTCACCGGCAGCGGCAAGATCATGAAGCAGCAGGCTGGCATGCGCCACAACCTGGAAAGCAAGTCGGGGCAGCGCAAGCGTCGCCTCAACCAGGACCAGGTCATTGCTCCGGCAAACGTCAAGGCCATCAAAAAGCTTCTCGGCATCTAACGTCGACCCCCAGAACTAAAGGAAAACGGAAATGGCAAGAGTAAAGAGGGCCGTCAACGCCCACAAGAAGCGTCGGGTCATCCTCGAGCGCGCCAAGGGTTACCGCGGCCAGCGTTCGCGTCTGTACCGCAAGGCCAAGGAGCAGGTCACTCACTCCCTCGTCTATGCCTACCGTGACCGTCGTGCCCGCAAGGGTGACTTCCGTCGCTTGTGGATCCAGCGCATCAACGCCGCGTCGCGAGCCAATGGCCTCACGTACAACCGGCTCATCCAGGGGTTGAACCTGGCCGGAGTCGGCGTCGACCGTCGTATCCTTGCCGACCTCGCCGTCACCGAGCCAGCGACGTTCGCTGCTCTTGTCGCCACCGCGAAGGCCGCTCTCCCGGCCGACACCTCGGCCCCGAGGGTGCTCGCGTAGTTCGCAGTCTCTTCATCGAAGGGCCCGGCCGCCTGTGGGTTGTCGGGCCTTTCGTCACGCCGGCCCGTACCCGTGAGGGTGCGCAGAGTCGAACGTCAGTCATATACGCGCCGGGGAATTCGACCTCCACCGTGAAGCCTCCTCGCGACAATAGACTTGAGCCGTGCTAGATAACCCCCGTTCGCCGCGCGTCCGTGGCGTTGCCAAACTCGCAAAACGCGAAGGGCGCGTCTCAAGCGGCCAGTTTCTTCTCGAGGGCCCGCAGGCAGTCGCCGAAGCCCTCGCCTTCCGACCCGAACTCGTCGTCGAGCTCTTCGCAACGCCGACGGCCCTCGACCGTTACACGGACATCGCGCACAACGCGGAAGAGGCGGGTATCGAGGTCGAATTCGTCAGCGAACATGTGCTTGACGCGATGGCGGACACCGTGACTCCCCAGGGAATCATCGCGGTGTGTCGCCAGTTCCCCACTTCGCTGAAAGATATTCTCGCCTCCGAACCACAGCTGATTGCCATCCTCGAAGAGGTGCGTGACCCGGGCAATGCCGGCACAATCATCCGGGCCGCGGATGCCGCGGGTGCCGACGCTGTAATCCTCACCGGCCGCAGCGTCGATCTCTACAATCCCAAGGTCGTCCGCGCCTCTACCGGCTCCATCTTCCACCTGCCGGTCGCCGTCGGGGTGGAGCTGGAAGCCGTGCTGCAGAAGGTGCATGCGGCCGGCCTCACAGTGCTCGCCGCAGACATCAAAGGAGACGATCTGCTCTCGGCGCGGGTCGAGGGGCTCCTCGCAAAGCCAACGGCCTGGCTGTTCGGTAACGAGGCCCGTGGGCTCTCTGACGAGCATTTTGCGCTTGCGGATCGCGCGATCATGGTGCCGATCTACGGCCATGCCGAGTCCATGAATCTCGCGACAGCTGCATCCGTTTGCCTGTACGAGAGCGCTTTCGCGCAGCGAACACTGATCGAGTAAGTACCGATCGAGTGACACGCCGCGCGTCCATATCGAGGCCCCGGCACGACCAAAAATCGTCGTCTTCAGCGTTCGCGCTGCATTTCGCCCGGTTTCGCCATCCTGGAAAGATCGGTCACGGGTCGGAAATTATTGCTTTGGTTGCCGTCTCGTTCGTGGGAGCGTTGAGTTCGATTCCCTAAGACGGCAATCGCGAATATTCCCGGTCCCGGTCTCGACGCTCGTTGGCATTAAGCTTGGGACCCGTGTCAGACCCCACGCCGCCGCCGCCCCCG
>ENA-OFCD01001695-OFCD01001695.1-metagenomes-genome-assembly--contig:-NODE-1695-length-10493-cov-15.746120_pt1 | contig 10493 bp, 10 predicted proteins | sample MGYA00153392_OFCD01 | MGnify analysis MGYA00153392 | reverse complement strand
GAACTCCCGGCTGAATTGCCGTCTCGTTCCCATATCCCACCTCCGGTTTCACTTCGCACCTTAACAAGGTGTCCTTGAAACCGGCAGCAGCTCATACCGCTTCGCAGGCAAGGAAAAGCTGCTGTCGATGGGCACCTATCCGGACACCCCCTTAAAGGCTGCGAGGGACAGGCGAGACCGGGCGCGCGCGCTTTTGGAATAGGGTGTGGATCCGAGCGAGGCGCGCCGTGCGGAAAAGGCGAGCCGGTCCGAGGTCGTCGTCAACGGCTTCGAAGCTGTCGCGCGCGAGGGGCACGCGACGATCCATCTTGCGCAAGTCAGCGCCGGCCATGCCGCTCGCACCCTGATCCGGCTCGAACAGGATATGTTTCCATGGCTCGGCGGGCTGCCCGTCGGCGAGATCAAGGCGCCGCAGCTACTCCAGACCATGCGCCGAATCGAAGCGCGCGGCGCGATCGAGACGGCTCATCGTGCGTTGCAGGCATGCGGTCAGGTGTTCCGGTATGCGATCGCGACCGGCCGAGCGGAACGCGACCCAACGCCCGACCTGCGAGGTGCGCTGAAGCCGGTGCTGGTACGGCACATGGCGGCGATCACTGACCCCAAGCGTGTGGGTGACTTGCTGCGGGCGATCGAGAGCTACGAGGGCATGCCGATCACTCGCGCGGCGCTTCAACTCGCGCCCCTCGTGTTCGTTCGCCCCGGCGAGTTGCGCAAGGCTGAGTGGGACGAGTTTGATCTCGATGTCGCGCGGTGGCACATCCCGGCTGCGCGAATGAAGCGAACCAAACAAGGGCAAGCTGAGCGGCACAGCGCACGTTGTTCCGTTGTCCCGACAGGCTCTTGCGATCCTGAGGGAGCTGCAGCCACTGACAGGACATGGCCGCTATCTGTTCCCGAGCCCGCGCACCGGCGAACGGCCGATGAGCGACCACGGCGTGCTCTCGGCCTTGCGACGCATGGGCTTCCCCAGCGACGAGATGACGAGCCACGGATTCCCAGCGATGGCGCGCACGCTGCTGGCCGAAAGATTGAATGTTGACGAGGCCGTGATCGAGGCTCAGCTTGCGCACGCCGTGAAGGATTCGTTGGGCCGCGCCTACAACCAGACGGAGTTCCTTGAGCAGCGCCGCAAGATGCTGCAGACGTGGGCCGACTACCTGGACAAACTGCGCACCGGTGCCGAGATCATCCCGATCAAGCGCAGTCGAATCCGCAGCGCTGGCCGAACGCCGGCGAGCGACGAGATGCGATGACGGGCTGGAGAAGCGTAGAGCCCCGCCTCATGCTCGCCGCAGTTCTTCGCGAATCGTCTTGCGAACGACGCCCTCTATGGTCTCGGCATGGATGGCCTGCTTCAACGCTTCATTGATCAGCGTCTGGTAGCCGCGTTCCCCCGCCTTCAATTTGAAGTGCTCGATCACCGCGCCGTCGAGAAAGATGTTCACGCGCTGTTTGTTCGGCAGCACCGCGCCGCTCGTGCCTCGCTTGCGCTGCACCAACTTGCCTGCGGCGATGTCGGCGCGGCGCAGCGGCTTGTCGCCCTGCAGATCAGCTGAAGTTTTCGCGGTAGATTGCTTTTTCATGTCGGTCGGCCTTGCGCATCGAGATGATGCGAATGTGGTCTTCACTCTCCGCAGTGACGATCGCGACCAGCGTATCGCCAAGCGGCCCCAGCGTCACGAATCGTTCCTTGCCGTAGTCGAAGCGGCGATCTTCGAATGTGACAGTCAGCCCGGACTCAATCACGTCCTTGGCATCGGCCAGGTCAAGGCCATGCTTCTTGCGGTTGCTCGTCTGCTTTGCGGGATTAAAGCTGTGGCGCACGCCAATAGTGTGTGTATTTACATGTGTATTGTCAACGTGCTTCCATGACGTCGCAGCTTGGGGTCGGACTGTCCGACCCCGTGCGGCGCACCACGATTGGTCTTCTTGGATTCCGCAGACTTGGACAGGGTCGCAAACTGCCGTTCAGACGAGGCGGTCGTTCGAGAAGTATGTGCATCTGAGCCGAAAGTTGAAACTGTCCGTTTCGCGCAGCAGGCACTCCTGAAACATCACGGCATCGCTCGAGACCGCAGGAAACTCCAGGACACGACAAGATGTGAACGGCGCAGGACTATCGCCAGTCGTTCCACAACGGCACGATGTCTTCACGCGCATGCCGTGGCACAAATCCAAAGACCTTCAGCTCGATTTGCTCGATGCGGAGCCAGAGGCAGACGCGGATGCGCGAGATCGGGTCGCAGCAGGTGCCGCGCACCGGGACGCAGCGGCGTCCCTCCGGGAGGCGGTCCCACCTGTCACTTCAGAGCCCGGCATTCCTGACGGCAGGCCGATGCTCGTTGCCGTCACGCTGCTGCATGAGGATGCGAATAACCCGCGTACCGAGTTCCCCGAGGCCGCGCTCGAAGAACTGGCTGCGGACATCCAACAGCGCGGCATCTTCCAACCGCTCGTCGTTCATCCTGCGGATGGCGATGGCCGCCACCTCATCCATTTTCGGTGCTAAGCGACTTCGCGCTGCGATTCGAGCGGGTCTGAGCGAAGTGCCGATTGTCCTGCGCGACCTGCCCGTTGATCGCTACGCGCAGGTCGCCGAGAACCAGAAGCGGCATGGGCTGACCCCGCTCGAGATGGCGAAGTTCATCCGCGAGCGAATCGCCTGCGGTGACTCGAACGCCACCACTGCCAAGCAACTCGGCATGAACCTGACGACGGTAGCGCATCACCTCTCGCTGTTGGAGCTACCGCCAGCGCTCGACGATGCTTTGCAGTCCGGCCGTTGCATATCGCTTCACTCGGCCCTTCTCTGCGCTGATCGCAACTTCGCAGTCATGGCCGTTACGAAAGAAACGGGCGATGTCCTGCGCCGCCAGTTCGGGGCATTCCATGTGGACGAAATGGCCGGCGTCGGGCGCGAGGTCGAGCTGCAGCTCGCCGAAGTGCTCGTGCAGGCGATCGGTCCAGCACGCCTTCAGCACCGGGTCGTGGGCGCCCCATAGCACGCGGGTGCGGATGCCGATGGGCGGCAGCGGCTCGGCGCGGCCTTCGATCATGGCCATGCGCGCGGCATGCACGCTGCGGTACCAGTTGAATCCGCCCTGCAGGTTGCCGGGCCGCATGAAGTTGTCGACCCAGGCCTCGAGCTCGCCGTCGAACGTGTCCTTGCGGTGCGACCAGTGCGTCAGGAAGGCCTGCAGGTAGATGCGGCAGGCCTTGCGCGACGAGCCCACCAGCGCGGCGGCCCAGGGCTTCTGGTGGAACTGCTGATACCAGATTTCGCCGAGGTGCGAAGGCTGGGCGAAGCGCGCGCCGATGCCCGCGTACACGCAATTGAAGAAGTACAGACCGGCCACGCGGCCCGGATGCTGCCGCGCGATGGCCTGCGCCACCATCGAGCCCATGTCGTGCGACACGATGCCAAAGCGCGCGAGCCCGAGCCGGTCGGCGAGGGCCACGATGTCGGCGGCCAGGATCGCCGGGGTGGCGTCTTCCGCCGGCTGCGGCGATGTTTTCTGCGAACGGCCGAAGCCGCGAAAGTCGGGTGCCACCATGTCGAAGCGACCGGCCAGCCGAGTCATCACCGGCCGCCAGGCGTGCGACCACTCGGGCCAGCCGTGCAGCAGCAACAGCGGCAGGCCGGAGCCTCCGCTGGTGCTGCCTATGTTGCTGCGCAGATAGTGAAGGCGGATGCCACCGGCAGCCGCCCGCCGCGACACGATGTCGCTCATCGCCGCGTTCTCGCACCCGCGAGAGGTGGCCTCCTCACGCCGTCTGCAAATACACGACCTGGGTTTCCATGTATTCGTACAGGCCGTGCTTGCCGTCGGCGCCACCGATGCCGCTCTTGCGCCGGCCGGCGTGGAAGCCCTGCATCGCCTCGAAGTGCTCGCGGTTGATGTAGGTTTCGCCGAAGCGCAGCTCGCGCGCTGCCTTCATCGCCGCGTTCAGGTTCTGCGTGAACACCGAGGAGGTCAGGCCGTAATCGGAGTCGTTGGCCAGGGCCAGCGCCTCGTCGAGGTTGTCGACGACGCGGATCGGCAGCACCGGTCCGAAAATTTCCTTGGTCATCACGTCCATGGCATCGGTGCAGCCCACCAGCACCGTGGGCTCGTAGTGGAAGCCCGGACGGTCGGCCACGCGGCCGCCGGTGCGCACCTGCGCGCCCTGTTTCCTGGCCGATTCCACCAGCGCGGCCACCTTGTCGAGGCCGGCCTGGTTCATCAGCGGGCCCATGGCCAGGCCGTTGTCGACCAGCGGGTTGCCGTACTTGGCCTCGGCCATCAGGCGCGTCACGCGGTCTGCCAGCTTGTCGGCAATGCCGCGTTGCACGTAGACGCGTTCGGCCGCGTTGCAGACCTGCCCGGTGTTGAGCACGCGCGAGTTGAAGAGCGCGTTCGCGGTCAGTTCGAGGTCGGCGTCGTCGAGCACGATGGCCGGTGCCTTGCCGCCGAGTTCGAGATTCACGCGGGTCAGGTTGCGAGCGGCGGTCTCCATGATCTTCATGCCGGTACCGACGCTGCCGGTGAACGAAATCAGGCCCACGTCCTTGTGCTCGGCCAGCCGGGCGCCGGTGTCACGGCCGCCTGTGACCAGGTTGAACACGCCCTTGGGCAACCCGCATTCGGCCAGCAGCTCGGTGAAGTCGAAGGCGTTGAGCGGCGTCTCCTCGCTCGACTTGATCACGATGGTGTTGCCGGCAACGAGTGCCGGCGCCATCTTGCGGGCGATCAGAAAGAATGGGAAGTTCCACGGCAGGATGCCGGCCACCACGCCGATCGGTCGGCGGTGCAGGTAGATCGTTTCGCCGAGACGGTCGCTGTTGAGAATCTCGCCCTCGATGCGGCGCGCCCATTCCGCCATGTAGTCCATGTAGTTGGCGGTGAAGTCGACCTCGACTTCAGCCAGCGGCAAGACCTTGCCCTGCTCGAGCGCGATGCGGCGTGCCAGGCGCGTCTTGTGCTCGCGCAGCTTGGCGGCCACGGCGCGCAGGTGTACGGCGCGCTCGATGGCGGGCAAGCGCTCCCAGGCCGGTTGCGCGGCGCGTGCCGCGGCCACCGCGCGGTCGACGTCGCCGGCGTCCGAGTCGGGCACCGAGGCGATCAACTCCCGGGTGCTGGGGTTGTGCACCTTCAGCGTCCTGGTGGTCGATGGACTGACCCACTCGCCATCGATGTAGTTGCGGTCGAACTTGTCCATGTCGGTTCTCCGTGCGTTGTGTGGTGGGGGTGAGCGTTACTTTTCGAGCTTGAAGACCATCACCGTGCCGCCCTGCGCCACCGCCTTGGTCTTGCCGGTGAGCGAGTCGATACCCGACTGCATGCGCTGGGCATCGACGCCCCAGCCGGCCTGCACCGCGACGTACTGCTCGCCGGCAACCTCGAACGAGGTCGGCACGGCGGTCACGCCCGAGGGCATGCTGTACTGCCACAGCACCTTGCCGTTGGTCGCGTCGAAGGCACGGAACTGACGGTCGTTGGTGCCGCCGGTAAACACGAGGTTGCCACCCGTGGTGAGCAGGGGCGCCCAGATGAAGGTGTCGAACTTGTGAACCCAGGCCATCTTGCCGGTCTTCAGGTCCCAGGCCTGCAGCTCGCCGATGGTCGCGGGCGCCTTGTCGTCCTTGTAGCGCAGGCTGCCCATCACACCCTCGATCGGGTAGCCGATATAGAGGTCGCCCGCCTTGTACTTGGCGGTGTCGGCCGCCGGCAGCTCGGCGCAGAGGTTGTTGTTGGCCGGGATGTAGAACAGGCCCGTCTTCGGGTTCCAGGCTTCGGGCGGCCAGTCTTTGCCGCCCCAGAGTGACGGGCAGAAGCTCACCGCCTTGCCCAAGCCGGGCCTGTGCGCCTCGTCGTACGTCGGCCGGCCGGTGGTCTTGTCGATCGACTTGAAGGCGTTGTTGTGGACGTAGGGAAAAGCGTCGATGAAACCGATCTTGCCGTTCGGCTGGCGCTCGAGCATCCAGAGGTAGCCGTTGCGGCCGGCGTGGACCGCGGCCTTGACCTTGCGGCCCTTGATCTCGGTGTCGATCAGCACGGGCGCTGAAACCTCGTCCCAGTCCCACGCGTCGTTGTGGTGGTACTGGTGGTGGCCCTTGATCGCACCGCTGTCCACATCGAGCGCGATGGCCGACGTGGTGTAAAGGTTGTCGCCCTTGCGGCCTTCGGTGGGCCACGGTGCAGGGTTGCCGGTGCCCCAGTAGGCGAGGTTGGTGGCCGGGTCGTAGGTGCCGGTGATCCAGATGCTGCCGCCGCCATTCTTGTATGAGTCGCCGGGCCAGGTGTCGCCGCCCGGCTCGTTCGGCGCGGCCGTCGTGTAGGTGCGCCAAGCCTCCTTGCCGGTGACGGCATCGTAGGCCGCGACGAAGCCGCGCACGCCGGTCTCGCCGCCGGAGGAGCCGACCATGATCTTGCCTTTGGCCGCCAGCGGCGCGAGCGTGATGTACTGCAGGGCCTTTGAATTTCCGACGGCGACGTCCCAGGCCACCTTGCCGGTCTTCGCGTCGAGTGCGACGAGGTGGGCGTCGACCGTGGCCATGTAGACCTTGTCGCCGTACAGTGCCACGCCACGGTTGGTCGGGTGCAGCTGCATCAGATCGGCGGGCAGCTCTTTCTTCCAGCGCCACAGTTCGATGCCGCTCGAAGCGTCGAGCGCGATCACCTGCGCGCCGGGTGTCGTGACATACATGTAGCCGTTGTTGACGATCGGGGGCGACTGGTGTCCGTCGGTCTGGCCGGTGGCCATCGACCAGGCGAGCTTGAGCTTGCCGACATTGCCGGCGTTGATCTTTTCGAGTGGGCTGTAGCCCCAGCCGCCGTAGTTGCCGCGGTACTGCAGCCAGTTGCCCGGCTCGGGGTTGGCCAGCCGGGCGTCGGTGACCGGCACATACGGGCCGAGGTCAATTTCGGCATGCGCGGCGAGTGCGCAGGCGGCCAGCGCAGCGGCGGCGAGGGTGTGCATCGGTGAAAACATCGGTGAAGTCATGAGTGGTCTCCTTGTCGTTGGGTTTCGATGTTCAGCTCGGGATTCCGCCCGGCGTTGCGGTGAAGGCGCCGGCGATGACGAGTTCGTCACCTTCGAGCGCGAGCGGGAGGGCAGGCAGCGCGCGAGATGCCGGCCCGGCCGTGACGGCGCCGCCGTCGAGCAGCGCGAATTTCGACGAATGGCAGTAGCAGACCAGCGCCTTTTCTTTGGAGAGCCACGTCTTCACGTCGCAGGCCTGGTGCGTGCAGACCGCCGAGTAGGCGAGCACGCCACCCGCGGCGCGTGCGCGCGTTTCGGCCGACATGTCGGCTTCGGGCAGGCGGATCAGCACGACCTTGTTCAGGCGCGAGTCGTTGCGCGGCGCATTGCGCTTGACTTCGAAGGGGAACGCAAGCATCGGCTTGCCGGGCTTGAGGTCGGCGACCCGCAGCGGCGCTGGCGCGCCCTCGGCGTCTTCCTCGACGAGGCGGTCGCCCGCCCAGGACTCCGCTGCAGGCCAGGCGGCGAACGCGAACGGTGCGATCAAGCCGGCAGCGCCAATGCGGATGACGCGGCGACGGGGCGCGTTCAACTGTGCTGCGGCCGAGCAGTCGCACGGAGAGGCGGAAGTGTCGGAACAGCGCATGCAGAACCCTCGAGCAGTTGGATTTAATGTACTCCGAATTCAGAGTTCGATTATTCGGGAAATCCCGGAACTCTGAATTCAAACGTAACAACCGGTGGCTTGTCGAGCTGCTGCACGCGGCGACCGGTCTCAGCGTGTGGGCGAGGGGCTGCGAAATGGCATCGGCGCCGGCGCGTCGATCCACTTCACTGCCAGCGTGAAGCTGCCAAACGCGCAGACGGTGCTGACGAGCACGGCGCGGGTCAGGCGCCCTGCGTCGGCGCCAAACCGCTCCGCCAGGATCGGCACATTGCTGGCACTCGGCAGCGCGGCCACGAGCACCAGGATCGCGGCGGCAAAAGGGTCCAGCGGCAGGCCCGCCGCGATGGCGAGGCGGCCCGCCGCGAGTACCAGCAGCGGGTGCAGCAACAGCTTGAGGGCCGCGAGGCCGAGCGCGCCCGAGGGCCCACCTGCCGGTGAGGGCGGTGATGCGATCTGGCCGCGCGCCAGCATCGCGCCGAGCGCGAACAGCGCCACCGGCGAGGCGGCGTCGGCCAGCATGTCGACCGCCCGCATCATTGGTGCCGGCGGCAGCAGCTGGGCTGCCGATGCCAGCGTGCCGAGCGCGATCGACCAGGGCAACGGATTGGCGACCATGCCGCGCAGGGCGCGCCGCGCGGCCGCGCCAGCGGGGTTGCCGCTGCCACGCAGCCCGGGTGCGGCGTGCGATCCGAGTTGCGACAGGGCGATGCACAGCGAACTGGTCACGACCATGTCGAGCGCCAAGGCCACGATGGCCGGTGCCGCCGCGGCCGGCCCGAACAGCGCGATCAGGAGCGGCACGCCCATGAACCCGCTGTTCGGGAAGGCGGCGACCAGCGCGCCGAACGCGGCGTCGCGCCAGAGCAGCCCCTGGCGTCTCGCAATGCCGGCTGCCAGTGCGACCATGCCGAGTGCGCCGACGAGATAGACCGTCACGACCGATGCGTCCAGCAACTGCGCGATCGGCGTGGTGGCGCTGAAGCGAAACAGCATGCAGGGCAGCGCGAAGAACAGCACGAAGCCGTTCAGGCCCGGAATCGATTCCAGCCCGAGCAGGCGCCCACGCACGACCACCCAGCCGAGCAGCACGATCGCGAAGAACGGGGTGGTGATCGCGAGGATGTGCTGCACGGCGGCGGCGTCAGGCGGATTGCAGCGCCTGCCGCCAGCCGGCCTCGGCCATGCGACGTGTCCGCGCGCCGGTCGCGTGCGAGTCGCCCGCCACGGCGTTGCCTTGGAGCGAGCGCGCAAGAATGCCCTGCAGGATGGCAGCCATGCGGAACATGTTGAATGCCATCAGGTAGTCCATCACCTCGGGCGACGCGGCCCTGCCTGCTGTGGCGCTGGCGGCGAGATAGCGCGCGAGGTGTTCGGCTTCGCCCGGCAGGCCGAGCGCCGCCAGGTCGTGACCCTTCAGACCGCGGAACTCGTCGGGCGCGACCCGCCAGGCCATCAGGTGGTACGCGAGGTCGGCCAGCGGATGACCGAGCGTGGACAGCTCCCAGTCGATCACCGCCAACACGCACGGCTCGGTCGGGTGGTAGATGAGGTTGTCGATGCGGTAGTCGCCGTGGACCAGCGTGCCGGGCTCGTTGTCCAGGCCGGGCGGCAGATGCGCCGGCAGCCATTCGACGAGCCTTTCCATCGGCTCTAGCACCTCGGTCTGGCTGGCGCGGTATTGACGCGTCCAGCGGTCGATCTGGCGCGAGAGGTAGCGCTGTGGGCGGCCGTACTCAGCGAGCCCGACGGCGGCCACGTCGACGCTGTGGATCGCCGCCAGCGTGCGCGCGAGCGCGAGATAGACCGCGTCGCGCTCACCGGCGCCCAGGCCGGGCAGCGACGGGTCGGCGAAGACGCGGCCCTCGACGTGTTCCATCACGATGAAGGTCGAGCCGATGACTCCCGCGTCCTCACACAGCGCGTGCATGCGCGGCACCGGGACATCGGTGGCGGCCAGCGCCGCCATCACCCGGTATTCACGGTCCACCGCGTGCGCCGAAGCGAGCAGCACGCCGGGCGGTTTGCGGCGCAGCACCCAGCGGTGATCGCCGGCCTCGACGGCAAATGTCGGGTTGGATTGCCCGCCGGCCAGCGGCTGCACCCGCACACTGCCGCGGAAGTCCGACACATGGGCGCGCAGCCAGTCTGCCAGTCGCAGGATTTCTTCAGGGTTCACGAACCGCGCACCCGGTAGCCAACGCCCGCCCCAGCACGCTTGCGGTCATGCAATCGCACTCTTCAAGATGCGCTTGGCCAGGCTCCAGCGATGCACCTCGGACGGGCCGTCGTAGATGCGGAAGGCGCGCATGTCGGCAAAGATGCGCGCCACCACGGTCTCTGAGGTGACGCCCTGGCCGCCGAGGATCTGCACGCAGCGATCGGCCACGCGCCATACGGCTTCGGAGACGATGACCTTGGCACGGCTCGACTCGTGCAGCGCGAGGCGGCTCTGGTCGCCTTGGTCCAGTACCGCAGCGCAGTGCCGTACCGTCAAGCGCGCGACGTGCAGGTCCATCTCGTTGTCGGCCAGCATGAAGCCCACGCCTTCGTGCTCGCCGATCGGACGGCCGAAGGCCTGGCGGCTGCGCGCGTAGGCCACCGCAATGTCGTGCGCGCGCCGCGCCGCGCCCAGCCAGCGCATGCAGTGCGTCAGCCGCGCAGGCGACAGGCGCACCTGCGCGTAGCGGAAGCCTTGGCCGACCTCGCCGAGGACCGCAGAGGCGTGCACGCGCAGCCGTTCGAAGCGCAGCACGCCATGACCCCCGGGAAAGCAGGTGTCCAGCGTGTCCATGTTGCGCTCGAGCGTGATGCCGGGCGAGCGCATGTCAGCGAGGAACATCGTCGCGCCCACGTCGGGCAC
>ENA-OFCD01001693-OFCD01001693.1-metagenomes-genome-assembly--contig:-NODE-1693-length-10497-cov-15.693162_pt1 | contig 10497 bp, 8 predicted proteins | sample MGYA00153392_OFCD01 | MGnify analysis MGYA00153392 | reverse complement strand
GGGATTTAGGGGGATCTAGACTTGGGATAAAACCCAGATTTCTCAAGGGTTTCAGGCTTAAGTTGACACTCCTTGGGTACTGCTGTCTCCTAATTTCGGGTAACAGCAATGTCGTGTCGGCCTGTTTTAATTTAATTTTAAATATAAAATAATTAAATTAATATATCTTAGCAATTCTGCACTGACGCGGAATCGCTGTTAGAGATTAAGATTAAATTTATTGAAAGCTGTTATGGACACCCAGTTACTTGCACTCATCTCCTTCACCAGTTCTCATTCCTCCTATGATAGTTTCCACGATCGCACATTGCTTACCACCGCCGTTAACAGTAGAAACTGTGGCAACAAGAGGTAATTTTGGATTGTTTGGATTGTTTGGATCGACTACACCGTTATAATTAAAAGTAAGTTGCGTAGCAGCGGTACACGCAGTATTAGGAGGACAGCTAGCAACAGAAAGTTTAATAGTGCCGGCCTTGATTTCGCCTCCAGCATCTAACTTCTGCTCACTACCGCCCGTGGGTAATGCCGGGTCAAATGTAACTGTTGGCGGGTCAGTAACCGGAGTATTAAATTTAATAGTCACATCGCTCTTAGTTCGCTTTGCTTCGCTTTGTGCAAGTCGTAATGATTGGAAAACTCGATCGTTGACTGTGCGGACTCTTTGTCTGTTGATGAATCCCAGCCAGCCCGGAGCGGCGATCGAAGCTAATACACCCAACAGTATCACCACGACTATCAATTCTAAAAGCGTGTATCCGTTATCGCCCTTTCTGGATCTAGTTTTTGGGAAATTGGGGGTTGCTTTGGTTTCACAACTCTGCAAAAATTTTAATAATATTGCGGTTTTCATTTTACTCTCCTGTTTAATCTGGTAGTCGGGCGATTCGGAAAATGTGTTTTGGGCATCTGTTATTTTCCGCGATCGCCTAGACCTTGTACTTGCACAGTTGCTGTTGGGAAAAATGCCGATTTGCTGGCATCATAATTAGCATCTGTTTGAAGGCGTCGGAGGCTATTTCCTCTGATAGTAACTCTGGCTAACTTTTTTTCTGTGTCTACACAGGCGTAGAAGCTATTTATTTTCTTGGTTGAATCTGTTACTTTTAGAGTGTCTTCTTCGATATCTTTCGCTACCGCTAGCCCTACTTGAGTTTGGGGATTACCGAGAGCATTTTTACACTCCGCAAAATCAAGTAGCTTGGGGCTATGGTCGATGTAATTAACCAGAACTTCACTTGGTAAACCAGTCAATTTAGTGTTATCAGTCACCTTTTTTGTAGGTTCACTGAAATTAAATTCTGGATTAAAAGCTGGATCTTGAATTAAAGATTTTCTGTCGTTACCGACATCGGCTAGCCTGTAGTAATCCGGCTCGTTGGCTTTGGGGTTCGCGTAAGGATTTTTAACTCCATCCTTAATTTCATAACGTTCAATACGGGTAGGACAATCGCCTCCTGAAGGCTGACACCATATAGGATTAGTGTCTTTAATCTGATAATAGGCCACTAAAGATCGTACGTAAGTGTCGTTACATTCAATTGTGCCGCCAGTTTTGCCTGTAATCTTGCAATCACTTGGCTTTCCACCATTAGGAGCAACAGCACTAATAGGAACAGCATTTTTAACCTGCTGTCGCTTCCAGAATACTAGAATTGGAGTTCCATTCGTAGCGACAGGAAGCTGATTCGGAGTAGTAATAGCCTTAATTCCATCGTTATCATAAATATAAATAGCTTGACTCAAATCTTGGGCTATGAAGTCAACTGCTGCCTGAAGGTCTTGCTCAGTGTTTGACTTGACTTGTTCCCTCCTGTCGGTATTCAGCATATCGACTACAAAGGCAAGCATGGGCGTAATGATTAAAAATGCCATAACTGTTCCGATCAACAACTCGATCAGAGTCATGCCCTTTTCTGTTTGATTTAGCGCAGAGCGGCTTTGCTGGTGCTGACTTTTTAGAAGCAACCTGAGTAAAGTTTTCATTTTGACTTTTTCCTTTGTCACATGGGGGAGCGATTTTAAATTTAATCGAAGTTCCTGCAAGTGTTATTTACAGCCAGTTCGAGCACAAATGGATCGATAGGATGAAGCCCCGCCTTCTGGGGCAGGAGGAATTTCTGTACTCATTACTACTAAGGGTGCATTGGGATCGCCAAGTCCGGCTCCAACTATAGATTGACCTGTCCCAACTACAGGGCTACTAGCATCGGCTCTGTAAACCCGTACAGTCAAAGCGTAGCCCGCCTCTTTCGCCTCTTGATTAGAAGTAGCACTTACAGATCGCCACGCACCCTGAACACGAAAATCTTTGCTGCCAGTACAACCTGCTTTTTCATCTAAGTCAACGCAGTACAACTTACCGAAGTTTGTAGGAGCAGCAACGTTTGGAGGAGACGACGTATCTTTAACAGGAAACTTTTCTGTATCTGTCGGTTTAAGGGCCCCGGTTCTAAGAGCGTCGATGTATGTTCTGGCCGCCTGCGTGGCGAGTTCCATCCGCCGCGCTTGTACGCGAGTTGCTACTGAGAAGGCCATCACAGGGGCGATCGCAATCATCAGCACCGAAACGACAATCATCGCTACCAATGACTCGATAATCGTGTAGCCACCATCTCGTGACTGGGATAAATTTTGCTGTTCTTGTCGTTTCATAATTAGGACTCCAGTAATTGCGCGGTGGAAGGTTAGGGAATTTATGTCGGGCAGCCACCATTTAGGAACGTACCCGGAGGACGGCTGGAAGTAGCGGCCTTCGCAGGGTCATTGTTTAGAACTCCGCACATCAAAGTTTTCACCCACTCGTCGTTTCGAGGCACTTCCCTAAAAAACTCGGCCGGTTGACTTATTGAGGGAGGAGTAGTGAACTTTTGAGCGAATAAATCCGGCGGCTGAGGTAACAAGCCCACGTCATAACCCCAGTTCCGAGCGGGCGGGCTGAAGTAGGGAAAATTTCCTCCGCCATCAGTGTTGTATTTGACTGGAATTCCTAGTGAAGGAGTAGGTGGATTTAACTTATCGAACAGGCTTACTATGTTACCGGCTGCGGTTGAATTTGATGGAGTTGCTCCCAGGATTGACTGATAGGGTGCTGTGCTAAAGGCGCTGCGGTTTAGCTGGATAAAAGAACCCTTGATGCTAGTAGTAAATCCCCCAGCATTCCAGTTTTCTAAGAATCTTGGCAAGTTTTGTAGGCCACCGTTAAAGTCCCCGACTGCGTCGTTGAGGTTTACAGAGGGAGTATCGCCAACTGCCATGATCAGATTGAAAGTTGTATTTTGAGCTTGTGATATCCATCCCGTTGCTCTGGAAGTTGTTCCACCGAGAACATTGGTAGGTGTAGCTGCCACATCTCGGATCTGCGAGAACGGCAATAATAAAGGCTGTGTTCCCAGTAACAACGGTAGGACTGGGGGTTCTGGTGTTAGTGCTCCGGCTAGTAAGGCTGGTAGCGGTGTATTGCTGCCATCTCTGGCGTTGGGGACAGCGGGGTTATTTACCACATAGAGGGGGGTAGTGTTGTTATAAACTGGCGCCCCAGCTAGACCCGCAAACCACAGAGAATTAGGTTGGGCAGGGGGAGCAGTACCAGGAGCAGTAACAACAATATTGCTGCCATCAATGCCCAAAGGCTCTGGAGTTGTGCTTAGTAACGCATTTGTTCCAGGATCTCTGTTAAAAGCGACGCGACGGGGGAATCTTTGCAGTTCCTGCGCTGGGGGAGTAGACGTTGAGCCAGCTTGAGCAGCGGTATTCGGGTTAGCAGCAGATAATGGCTGATAAGGACCCGCAGCAGCTTTGGCTTGTGTTCCTGATACTCTCAACGGATCTATGAACCACTGTTCATCCGTACACTCAGAAACAGGTAGTCTTGTGCAAACTTCCATTAGGTACTCTGGGAAAAGCCCGCGCCGTTGCACGGGAGTCACAAAGTTGTTGAAGTAAGAACTTGTAAGGGTGGTACTGGGGATAGTGGGAGTAGCGACGTAGGTAGCGTCTGTCACCGTTATCGGATCTGCTACTACTTTTAAATTGCCATTAGCTAAAAACGCTCCGCTGGAAAGTCCGTTAGTGACAAAGTTGTTGTTGAAAAAGCCTCTTTGTCTGCGGCGCAGTACGGCCTCAGCCCCTGCGTTATTTCGCAGGTCAAAGTCTCCTTCGTTGCGGAAGCCAAAACGATATCTTGCTGATAGGAGGGTAACAGAATCTGCTAGAACATTTGCTGGTCTCCAGTAGTCGCCAGTAGTACATTTGGTGAGCCTGGGATCGCCCTGGCGGCAAGCAAAGTTGCCATCGAGATCACCTTTAGTGCGCTGGTAAAAGTTTCCCCAAGTACCATTTACTTTCGTCCTAAATTCTTCAACTTCCTCAAGAACTGGTGTTGCAACGCCGGGAGTTGGTAAAGGGATGGTGCCGTGGGTGTTAAATTGGCCTTGGATGTAGACGGGCAAGTTCGATACCAAGGTCAGACCTTTTTCCTTTACTACATCTGCTACGGTGTTTACCCTTGCCGGAGCGTCATCGGGAGTTGTGCCACCCCGAAACAGCTTGTCACCGTTAATCAAGAGAATCCCGTTTGGCTTGCGACTGGGGTCGAGGGTGGAGTCTGAAGGACTTACTCTTTTGCTCGTGGCTTCGTCAAGCCCAGTGGCTGGATTACCTGATCGATCGCTGCGATCGGGCAGTGCGTCGTCCCGACTTGCATAGATAATCCCGCTATTAGGCAGCAACCACTCCCCAGCAACTGGTTTTGGTGCTTGGCGCAGGGCTCTGATATTTAGCTGAGTCGCACGAATTTCTAGGGGTTCCCGTTCTTCTAGCGGCTGGTTGTAATTGACACTTAATGGAGGGTTTGTAAGAGGACTACTGAGCGTAAAGGCTTCGTTGTTGGGGGTAGCGATATTGTCACGCTCGATCGCCTTAATTTCTCTGCCATTCAAAAATGCTACTTCTTGAATTGCTCCGTGGGGAATCAAATCGGGATCGGGAGTAATCGTCCCGGCGAGAATGTCGAGAGCACAATATGTTGAGTCTATCGCAGCTTTTTGTGCTAGTGTGCGAGCGTCTTTATCTACTAGCAAGGCTGTTCTCAATGGCCCGTTGGCAAAGCGACCGTCGGGAAAGACCAAGCTGGCTTGCATATCCAAAACCGCTTCTCCACCAGTCAGCACGCCGTCAAGGCCGGGAGTCGATTTGCCTGGTCTATTTAGACTTCTTGGAGTGGGCTTGTAGGTGATACCGTTGTTCGAGCCGATGAATGGTTGCTGAGTTCCAAGCGGTGTTGCGCCACTTGGTGCCGTTCGACCCTGACCGCTGACATCAGTGATGGCATCAGTGCCTAGGCCGCTAGTAATATTTCTGGCTGTAGAAGCATTGCTGGGGTCGTAGTAACTGCTAACGCAGGCATACGGTTTTTGATCTGGTTGTTGGATACCCGTAATCCCGTCTGGGTTGTAGCCCGGGGATGTCGGAGATTTGTAATGATAAACAGCCGTTGCTCGCATCCGCAAGTCGCCTTTGGCATACTTGCGAGCGGTGGCGGTTTCTTCGACAATACCTGGAAGTGCAGAGGTTTCTGCTGGAGCTAGACCCGGCAACGGCGGTATTGGTATCCAACTATTAGGTGCGATAGCAGTATTGTCGTATACCTGAGAACCAGGCCCGAGCGGCGACATCGGCATAGTATCGGGCCAAACTACCGGGTATTGTTCAACAGCAGTAGTTGCTGGGTCGTCGTAAGTATTGGCGGCACCAGGGGCAGCAACGAAAGGTGTGGGGCCTGTTTTGCTTGTTCCATCGTTCCATCGGGGTCGGGGGAGGAAGGAGTTTGTCCGATCGTACACCCCACCACTGGTAATCACTCGCAGACCGCCAGTCCCATCAAGGGGATTTCTCGGTATTTGAGCTGCGACTGCTTCCCAGAAACCATCTCTAAAGGGAGGAGCGCCAGTACCGGGGAGTTCTCCGAAACCATTGCCGCGGTCTGTTGCTCCCACGTCAGCGAGCTTCGTTACTTGCGACTTGCGCTCGCGGTCACCAGTCTGTCCACCTATCCAAGTGCCACCAGTTTTTTGTGGTACTATGGCGCCGACCAATTGAGTCCCGTCCCACCGCCTGGCTGGCAAGTTATTGCCTACTGCTACCCTCTCGCCCAACTCTGATTCGCTGTCAGTAGATTTTATTCCTTTCGGGTCTTTTGACGCCAGTTGAGTCAGATCGAGGGTGAGTCCTGTCCGCCCAGAGCCGTTGGCAGTCCCTGCTAGATCCGCACCCACAGTTGTTGTGGGAAAAACCCAATCATCTTTGGGTCTGAGCTTCTCCCCACTCTCTTGAATGTAGGTCGATTCCTGCCCAGCAATTACCCCTGCGTTACTTCCCAGTGCTGCTTCCTTAAAAGGCACTTTCCGCAGCGTGTCTTTGAAATAAGATTCCAGTGCATTGGGTCGAGTCATGGGCTTTTGGGTACTACCGGCTGGGGGGTTCACCAATCGCCGAACTGACAATGGGTCATTTTCTAGATTGGGAGTATCTGGGTGTGCTTGGATTTGACGTTTTACTACCGCATTTAATCGCTGCGAGTATGCGTCGCTGTTGTAAAGTACCTCAAGGCTGGTGTTTTCAGGAGCAGATTGCTCTTTAGCATCAATTAACTTTAGTGGGGTTGCGTCTGGTTGCTCGAGCTTTGTTTTGTCTTTGAAAAGATGTACTGTTACGGGTCTACGATCCGTACCACCTGCCCAACCACTGACTACGTTACCGGCAACCTGAATTCTGCTATTTTCTTGGTCGTAGAAACAGGATTCTTTGCTGCTAACTTGAAATAATCTGAGATCCGCCGCTGCATTAGTACCAACCCGAGTTACTAATAAATTGCTATTTGTCAAAATCCGCCCATTTAAATTCAGCGAAGCACCAGGAGATATGTCTAAATCATCTTCATAAACTACCGCGTTGTTGCTGAGGGGAATGCGGCTTTGGTCTTGCTGATATTCTAGTGCCGATATACTGGAAGTTCCGGTGAAGGGTTGATAGTTGGTGGTGTTTAAGCTATTGTCTGTTATGTCTTTTTGTGTGATCGGTACGTTTACCGTGTAAACAAAGAAACTTTTTCTCAGCTTACCGTCTAGCTTGTACCAGCCGGAGTCTCCCACCAAGGTAGCGACGTTATCGCCTGCGCCCTCCGACAGACAAGCTGGGTCTAAGGAACCCAAAGCCATCGGCGGGGTTCTGGCATCCAATGGCTTTCTCGCCCTTGCGACAGGTACGTCACCGTTTGGAAGCGGTGTCGTGGCGAGGGGAGGATTGCGAAAAAATATTCCGTAGAGGGTAAAAGTGTCAAATTTGCCGTCGTTATTTGTATCGACGGGATATCTCCAAGCTGTATTTATGGCTTGACTTTCTACGTTTCCAGCTCCGATCTTTTCAAGCGGTGCTTTTTTAGCCTCGATGGCAGTAGGGGTAGTCAGGGCCGTACCGTTGACAGGATACTGAAGTATCAAACGCTCCTCATCACCAAACTTATATAAATCGCTAGGCGGTGTTGTAGTGTTTTCTGACATCACCCGATACAATTCTGCATCTGTGGGAGTACCCGTCACTTGCAGACCTGGGCCCAGCATATATTCAATTTTCGCTTTCGCCCGATCGAGCGCGGGAGTTGCGGCCGCCAGCACCTGCTGGTTCACGCGCACGTTGCGAGCAATATTAGCTCGATCGAACGATCGGAACACGATCGCCACTGTCAGCAAAATGACTACCAGCAACACCATCGTCACCGTCGGGAGCACGAAACCCGCCACCGGCAATCTTGCCCGACGGCTCATAGCCATCAGCGCTTGCAGCATTGCTCTCATCAGCCGCTTCGCACCGGATCTGGTAACACCAGCAATCCGCCGCAGCAGCGATACGATAACTTTGGATAATTTGCTTTTATACATTAGTGCCTTCCTGAATAGTTTCAGAGATGGTATTGCAGGTAGATACTGCTGAACAGTACGATCCCATTTTCATAGTTCCCATTTTTGCCAACATCCATATCAGCCCTTGCACAAATTTACAAAATGTGTACCTTCGCTGAACAAATAAAACCGACAAACCCACAACCCTGTTAACAGCCGATATATTTTCCCCCGAAAGATTTACCCCGCAAGGATTTCGGCTCGGGAACTCCACTCTAGTCTAGTTCGATCAAGATGTCAGTGCCCACCCACCAAATCAGATCAAATCCAGTTGCACCGGAATTGATATCGCGCGTGCGATCTAGAAATGAGGAGACGGCAGTGCCGTGTCCCTACTTATTTTGGGTAGGGACACGGCACTGCCGTCTCCTCTATATCATTCCGGCGTAGCCGGAATTGATATCGCGCGTGCGATCAAGAAATGAGGAGACGGCACTGCCGTCTCCCTACAATCTTCGGTAGGGACACGGCACGTGCAGTCTCCTAATTTCGGCTAATTGCGATCGTCTTCGAGGGCTGCGCTAACGAACTTGCGTTGTGTCCAAAAGTGCGATCCGACCGCCCACAAATATCAAGCAGCAGCCGTAGCATTTGCTTGCAGAGGCTCAATTTCCTCCAGCGTAGCGTGACGGCGCGGGTCATTAAAGCCCCAAGCAAATAACCAATCGGGGTCAGCGTGTCCGCAGCCGATCGAATATATCTGACTGTGCCTAAAATGTTTAAAAAACTCCTGACACTTTTCGTCAGTCATTAGCGACTCATCTAGTGGCAAATCATGAATCAGGGCATACAAATCAAATTCATCTCGCTCTGGATTCCATTGATAACGCAATTCAGGAGCGTAACCAAGTTCCCTCAGCTTTGTCAAAGCCTCATCAGAGTTAGCGTAGCCGTCTAATCGAACGCGGTTGAGACAAACCACTACCTGAACGTGGCGATACTTTGCGGGTGTTAATCGATATTCAGTCATCAGTTTTTCCCTCTTTTCTCATCACAAGTGTAATAGGCTCTCCCGGTTACGTCCGAGTGTCTCGTTGCTTCGCGATTTTGTTTCTCGCAGCGTTTAAAAGCTTCTGCGTCACTCCAGGCATAAAAAGGTCTGTCCGGGTTTTCGGCTAGTTCGGCTTCTAAATCTTCCCAAGATTTCTCAGGGTTGTCTGAATCTCTCAACATTTGTTTCTTCAGTTGTGGCGGCCGTCTTGACGCGCTAGGTTTCAGACTCTGGCGAGGTTGCTTGTATCTCTAGCCACTGCTTCATCAGTAAACCAACGACTTCACTCATCGGTTTTTCTTGGGCCGTACAAGCTAGTTTGAATTGCAACTTTAGCTTTTTGTCTACATAAACGCTCAGCTCAGCCATGTCAGGTGGAATTTTTTTAGCCATATCTCTCAAACGCGCATATCTGCATTCTCGCATCTGGCGATCAAGAACGAGTCGCTACGTGCTGCGCGCAATCGCGTTAAACGTAATACTAGCACCATCAGCTAAAAAACCACAACCCCACCAAGTTAATTGGACGATCGCGCGATCGTAACTCGACTGTAAGCTATATTTATCAACAGTTCGACGCCCAAACCGACACTAACCAAGCGCCAAATATCATCACAAACCCGTGAAACAACCCTCCAAACCCCCCGATTTCATCATCATCGGCGTTCAAAAAGGCGGCACAACATCCCTGTACAACTACCTAATTCAACATCCCCAAATCGCCCCCGCCGCCCAAAAAGAAATCCATTACTTCGATCTCAATTTCCACCAAACCCCCGACTGGTATTATTCCCAATTTCCCCAACCAGAAAGTGGCGAATCTCAGCTAACCGGAGAAGCCAGCCCCTACTATATTTTTCATCCCCGCGTACCAGAACGCATCCACGATTTTAGTCCCAAAGTTAAAATAATCGCCCTACTCAGAAACCCCGTAGAACGGGCAATTTCCCACTATCATTACTACATAAAAATCGGATACGAATCATTATCTCTCGAAAGTGCGATCGCCTGCGAACCCGATCGACTCAAAGGCGAAATCGAAAAACTCTTAACCAGCCCAAACTACTACAGTTACGAACACCAACACCACACCTATCTCAGTCGCGGCATTTACGCCGACCAACTTCCAGCCTGGATGCAGCTATTCCCCAAATCGCAACTTTTAATCCTCAAAAGCGAAGACTTGTACACCAATCCCTGCGGCACATATAACAGCGTATTAGAATTTCTAGACTTGCCGCCCCACCAACTAGAAACCTACGAAAAATACAACTCCAACCAATATCAGCCCGTCAGCGAGACAGTATACGAGCAATTAAGGGCATATTATCGATCGCACAATCAGAGATTAGCCCAAATGTGCGATCGAGACTTCGGCTGGGATTAATCATCGTGGGAAACGACAATGCCCATTAGTGTCAACTTAAGCCTGAAAGCCTTGATAAATCTCGTTTTTACCGGAGTCTAGATCCCCCTAAATCCCCCTTAAGAAGCAGGGCTGTTTCATTCTCTTGTAGGGGCCGCCCCCCGTGGCTGCCCCAATCTCTG
>ENA-OFCD01001692-OFCD01001692.1-metagenomes-genome-assembly--contig:-NODE-1692-length-10506-cov-5.535547_pt1 | contig 10506 bp, 7 predicted proteins | sample MGYA00153392_OFCD01 | MGnify analysis MGYA00153392 | reverse complement strand
ACCCACTTGGAACCACCTCTGGTTTGTGGTTTATCTGTGGGCCTACACCATGCTACTCGCGATCGTATTGGCCATCGCACCGCGCGGAATGGGACGACTCACCGCGTGGCTCGAACGCATGCTGCTTGCGGGCGGTGGATGGGGTGTTATCGTTTGGCCGCTGCTGGCCTTGGCAGGCTTTCGCATATTTTTATCTGGCCTGTTTCCGTCAACGCACAATCTTGTTCACGACTGGTACAACCACTCGAATTATTTGCTGGTGTTTTTATTTGGCTTTATGTTCATTCGCGCCGGAGTAATTTCCGATGTCATCATGCGCCGTCGCTGGCTGTGTCTGGGGCTGGCGATAGCGTCACACACCTTCATTGCTTTTTATGAGAATTATTACAGCGATGTCTTGCCGCCACCGGATGCGATTCGCTACTTTCAACGGGCCGTTCGCGCCAGTGAGCAGTGGTGCGCCATTCTCGCGATACTCGGCTTTGGCCGGATATGGCTCAATCATGATGGCCCGGCGCGACGCTATTTGACTGAAGCTATTTTTCCGTTTTACATCATTCATCAAACCGCAATTGTGGTCTATGCACATAATTTGCAAGCGTTTGAATTGCCGATCGGTATTGAGGTGATGGTACTGATCGTGGCAACCACTGCAACCTGCTTCGTCAGCTTTGAAATCATAAGGCGCATATCGTGGCTGCGGCCCGCATTTGGTTTGAATTTAAAATCAAATGCCAGCATTGGCGGCTCTTTACAAATACAAATGCCCTGAAATGCCAGCCTGTACTCGTGTTTATAATGATTTTAGACGAACAATGGCGCTATCAAACCCATTAATATCATCTGCGCAATCATCCAAACTGCATCAAGCAGCGTAGTATCTAGTATCTTCTTCGGACAGTTGATGACTAAGTCCGCATCAGTATTCTTATCCAAATTTGCCAAACTCGCCGAATTCACCAAAATGCATCGTAGGCTCTACAAAATAGTCAGTTTGTTCGTCCTGGTGTCCGTGCTGTTCTTGCAGCTCGCGATATCCGTTCACGCCTGCCCGATGCAATTCAGCGCACTACTTTCTCAAACGTCAACAATCGAAAGTGCAGCTTCTGATTGCGACGATTTAGATACGGGTATGGACATGTCGCAGCCCGGCCTGTGCCAGCAACACTGCAAAAACGAGCAGCAAAGCGTATCCGATACCCCGCTTGATCTGGCGCCGCTTACCTTTGCCTCGTCGCGCACGGTTGAGTGGCTGCAACCACCATTGTCAACGTTGCTGGCGCCCGCAACACACGCTACAACACCCTCGCTGCATCACGCCACGTCGCCGCCGTCGTCCATTCAACACTGCTGTTTCCGCATTTGATTTCCCGCTTTCGTTAATCGCCTGACTCATTTGAGTCCGGCTTTTTGTGTTGCGTGCTATTTTTATTGCGCGCTATTTCTATCGAATAACTGTTTGTGTGGAGGCGCTATGCGTTTTGCTTTTTTTGTTTTCTTGACAGGTGCAATTTCGATGGCAAATTCATTGCCATCGTGGTCGGCGGCATCGCTCTCGCTGGCCGAGGCGCAACGTCTTGCCGCCAGCGATGCGCCCCCACTAAATGCCCAGTCCGCGGCGCTACGCGCAGTGCAACAATCTGCCATCAGTGCCGACCAGCAAGCCGATCCGAAACTCATCATCGGCGTGGATAACCTGCCTGCGGATGGATCAGACCGGTTCAGTTTTACGCGCGACTTCATGACCATGCGCAAAATCGGGTTTATGCAGGAATTCACCCGCAGCGAAAAATTGAAACTGCGCGGCGAACGCGCCGAGTCAGAGGTGCGCAAAGAAGCGGCAGTGTTATCGCTGGTTGAAGTGAATCTTAATCGCGATGTGGCGCTTGCCTGGATCGATCGCTATTTTGCTGAACGCCAGCTCGATCTTCTCAAGGAAATGGCGCGAGAAAGTGAATTGCAGGTCACCGCCGCCACGGCCACACTCGCGGGCGGACGCGGCCAGGTCAGCGATCCGCTTGCCGCGCGAATAGCTGCAGCGCTGGTGGTGGATCGCACGATTGACAGCGAGCGCGCCAATGCTCGTGCGGTGGCCAATCTGGGGCGATGGATTGGTGCTGCCGCCAGACAACCGCTGGATGCACCACCCGCGTTTGACCAGCTTGCAAAACATCACACCGATTTAATCGGAAATATCGATTCGCATCCACATTTGGCGATGTACGCGCCGCTGCTGGCGATGGCGGATAGCGAGATTCGGCTGGCAAATGCCGCCAAGCATCCCGACTGGAGTTTAGAAGTGGCCTACGCGCAACGCGGCCCGGCTTTTTCAAACATGCTGTCGATAGGGGTGCGAATTGATTTGCCCATTTTCCAGAGCAAACGGCAGGATCCTGCCATCGCTGCAAAAGTCGCACTCAGCGCCCAAATTCGCGCTCAGGCCGAAGATGCCAGACGCGCCCATATTGCCGAAATCGAATCAATGCTGGCCGACTGGGATGCCGCTAACGCGAGGCTTATCCGCTATCGCGCCGACCTACTGCCGCTGGCTAAATTACGCACCGAGGTGACACTCGCGGCCTATCGAGGCGGCAAAAGTGATTTGGCCATTGTGCTTGAAGCACGCCGGAGCGAGATCGATACCCGCATCGCTTACCTTGCCGCGCAAAGCGAGCAGGCGCGCGCATGGGCCAATCTTAACTTCCTGGAATCTGCAAAAAAGGACACCCCATGAAATCAAAAATTTTAATCATCGGCGGCGCAATCGTGTTGCTCGCCGCAGGAATAGGCGGCGGCTATTGGTTTGCGATGCATCGGATGATGGCCGAGCCTAACGCGAACGCAAGCGCAAATGCCGCGGGCGCAAACGCAAGCACTTCAGGCGATAAAAAACCCCTGTACTACTACGACCCGATGTATCCGCAGCAAAAATTCGACAAGCCCGGCAAATCGCCGTTCATGGACATGATGCTGGTGCCGGTCTATGGCGACGACGGCGCGGATACGGGCTCAGTCAAGATCAGCTCGCGGATTGTGCAGAATTTAGGCATTCGCACCGCGACCATCACGCGCGGAACGCTAGATAAAAAAATCGAGGTGACCGGCTCGATCGCTTTCGATGAGCGCGCGGTGGCTGTGGTGCAGGCGCGCGTGAATGGTTATATTGAAAAGCTGTTTGTACGCGCCCCGCTTGATGCGGTGGTGAAAGGCCAGGCGTTAGCCGAAATCTTGGCACCTGATTGGGTTGCCGCACAGGAAGAATATTTAGCGCTGCGCAAAAACGCGCCCGCCAATGATGGCCTGCGCCAGGCGGCGCGGCAACGTTTGATCCTGCTCGGCATGACCGAGCCTACCGTGGCGGGCATTGAGGCGGATGGTCGGGTGCGGCCGCGCATCACTTTGCTGGCCCCTGTTTCGGGCGTGGTGAGCGAACTTGGCGCGCGCGAGGGCATGGCGGTGGCACCGGGTGCGATGTTGTTTCGTATCAACGGGCTATCCGCGGTGTGGATCAATGCCGATGTGCCTGAAACCCAGGCAGCAGGGCTAAAACCGGGCAACCCGATTGAAGCCAGCGTGCCTGCGTATCCTGGCAAAATATTCAAAGGGCGCGTGCAGGCGCTGCTGCCTGACGTGAACGCAATAACACGCACGCTCAAAGCCCGCATAGAAGTCGCCAACCCGCAACAGCAACTAACCCCGGGCATGTTTGCCACCGTCACCGTCAGCCCAACCCTATCCGCCACGCAAAAAGTGCTGCTGGTGCCGACCGAGGCCGTGATCCAAACTGGCAGGCGAAGCGTCGTGATCCTGGCCGATCAAGGCGCAGATGGCACGCAACAGTTTGCACCAACTGATGTAGAGATCGGTGCAGAAACCAATGGCATGACCGAGATAAAACGCGGGCTGGTAACGGATATTCGCGAAGGAATGAAAGTTGTATTGTCGGGACAATTCCTGATTGACTCCGAGGCGAGCTTGAAGAGTACCACTATGCAGATGAGCGATGTTCCTGCGATCGCTGCCACGTCCAGTCCGGCCAACGAAATGCAAAAAACTGAAACCCATCCGGGCGAAGGCAAGGTGGAAAGGATCGATGAGGATGGCGTGACGATCTCGCACGGCCCGATCCCGACGCTGCAAATGGGCGCGATGACGATGACGTTTAAAGCGCCGAAATCGGGCGTGCCAGCAGATGTTAGGCAGGGTGGCATGGTGAAATTCAAATTGATGATAACGCCGAAAGGCGAAATGATGCTCGACAGTATTGAACCAAAGTCCGCATCTAAATCGAACCCGATTGCAGAGCCAGAAATAGCGCCAAAAAATGAGATGAAAAAATGATTGCGGCGCTGATTCGCTGGTCGATCTACAACCGCTTTCTGGTACTGTTAGCGACGGTCGCTATTGCCGCATGGGGCGTGTGGTCAGTCAGCAAAACACCGCTGGATGCGCTGCCTGATTTGTCCGATGTGCAGGTCATCATCCGCACCACGTTCCCCGGTCAGGCACCACAGATTGTCGAAAACCAGATCACCTATCCGCTCACCACCACGATGCTTTCGGTACCGGGGGTGAAGGCGGTGCGCGGGTTTTCGTTCTTCGGTGATTCGTTTGTTTACGTGCTGTTTGAAGATGGCACCGATCTGTACTGGGCGCGCTCTAGAGTGCTGGAATATTTGAATCAGGTGCAATCGCGTCTGCCGCAAAACGCAAAAACCTCGCTCGGCCCGGATGCCACCGGGGTGGGCTGGATTTATGAATATGCCCTGGTAGACCGCACCGGCAAACACGATCTCGCTGAGTTGCGAGCATTACAGGACTGGTTTCTAAAATACGAATTGAAGACACTCCCCAACGTGGCCGAAGTGGCATCCATCGGGGGGATGGTGAAGCAATATCAAATCGTGCTCGACCCTGATCGGCTGCGCGCCTACAACATCCCTCACTCGAAAATTATTGCCGCCGTCAAAAACGCCAATCAGGAAACCGGCGGCTCGGTATTGGAACTGGGCGAAGCCGAATACATGGTTCGAGCGGGCGGCTATCTAAAAACGCTTGATGATTTTCGAACCATCCCGATTGTCACCTCCGAGACCGGCGTTCCCGTATTGTTGCGGGATGTGGCGCGCATTCAAACCGGTCCTGAAATGCGGCGCGGCATTGCTGAACTCAATGGCGAAGGCGAGGTGGCGGGCGGCGTGATCATCATGCGTTCGGGCAAAAATGCGCTGGAAACCATTGACGCTGTCAAAGCAAAATTAGCCGAACTTAAAGCGGGATTACCGGCGGGGGTCGAAATCATCCCGACTTATGACCGCGGTGATTTAATCCAGCGCGCGGTGGACAATCTTCGCGGCAAATTAATCGAGGAATTCATCGTCGTGGCGCTCGTGTGCTTCATATTTTTGTTTCATCTGCGGTCCGCTTTGGTCGCGATTATCTCGCTGCCCCTCGGAATATTGATGGCCTTTATTGTGATGCGCTATCAGGGCGTGAACGCCAACATCATGTCGCTGGGCGGGATCGCCATTGCCATTGGCGCAATGGTCGATGCGGCGGTGGTGATGATTGAAAACGCGCATAAACATATCGAGGTGTGGCATCACCAGAATCCAAACCGTAAGCTTGGTGGCGACGATCAATGGCGGGTAATTGCGGAAGCCGCAGCCGAGGTTGGCCCCGCGCTGTTCTTTAGTCTGCTGATTATCACGCTATCGTTCATTCCCGTGTTCACGCTGGAAGCGCAAGAAGGACGGCTGTTTGCGCCTTTGGCGTTCACAAAAAGTTACGCGATGGCGGCAGCAGCAGGGCTTTCGGTCACGCTGATTCCGGTGCTGATGGGCTATCTGATTCGCGGCACCATCCCAGACGAAAATAAAAATCCGCTAAACCGGATTCTGATCAAAATATATCGGCCCATGCTCGATTTCGTCTTGCGCTGGCCGAAGGCAACGCTGGCAAGTGCTGTGATCATTCTTGCCAGCGCGATTTTTCCGTTCACGCAGATCGGCGGCGAATTTATGCCGCCGCTGGATGAAGGCGATTTGCTTTACATGCCGTCCGCATTGCCAGGATTATCAAGCGGAAAAGCCGCCGAAATTCTCCAGCAAACCAACAAGCTCATCAAGCAGGTGCCCGAGGTTGCGCGCGTATTTGGCAAGGTTGGACGCGCCGAAACAGCGACCGATCCCGCTCCGTTGGAAATGGTCGAAACCACGATTCAGTTCAAGCCGCGAAGCGAATGGCGGGCCGGCATGACACCTGAAAAATTGGTGGAAGAACTGGATCGCACCGTGAAACTACCGGGGCTGTCAAATCTGTGGATTCCGCCGATCCGAAACCGCATTGATATGCTCGCGACCGGCATCAAAAGCCCGGTGGGCGTAAAGGTTGCCGGCACCAATCTGGCCGAGATCGATCGTATTGCGGGCGAAGTTGAACGCGCCGTGAAAGACGTGCCCGGCGTGACCTCAGCCCTCGCCGAGCGTCTCACGGGCGGGCGCTATATCGACATCAATATCAATCGTGTTGCGGCGGCGCGTTACGGCATGAATGTATCGGATGTGCAAAGCGTGGTCTCGGCCGCGATTGGTGGCGACAATGTTGGCGAGACCGTGGAAGGATTACAGCGCTTCCCGATTAATGTTCGCTACCCGCGCGAGATTCGAGACTCGGTAGAGAATATTCGAAATCTTCCCGTGGTCACCGAGCGCGGCGCGCAGATCACGTTATCAACCGTTGCCGATATCAAAATCACCGATGGCCCGCCGATGCTGAAAAGTGAAAATGCGCGTCTGTCGGGTTGGGTTTATATCGATATTCGCGGACGTGATTTGCAATCAGTGGTGCGCGATATGCAGCAAGCGGTTGCGGCCAAGGTTAAATTGACGCCGGGCTACTCAATCGCGTGGTCAGGTCAATTTGAATATCTGGAGCGTGCCAATGCAAAGCTGAAAATCGTGGTGCCATTCACGCTCATGATTATTTTTGTGCTGCTGTATCTGACCTTCAAACGCATTGATGAAGCGGTGTTGATTATGGCCACACTGCCATTCGCACTCGTCGGCGGCCTATGGCTCATGTATGCGCTGGGTTATGCCATGTCGGTGGCGAGCGCGGTGGGCTTCATCGCGCTATCCGGGGTAGCAGCGGAATTCGGCGTGATTATGCTGCTGTACTTGAAACAGGCGTGGGAGAAGAAGCTTGCGGCGGCAAAGCTTGCGCAAGGAGATCACATCCACGATAAAGATAATGGCGGCAATAGCGCCGGCACGCCCACGGTGCAAGAATTACTGGATGCCATTCGCGAAGGTGCGGTCCTGCGCGTGCGGCCCAAGGCAATGACGGTTGCAGTGATTCTGGCGGGACTGATCCCGATTATGTGGAGCAGCGGCACTGGCTCTGAAGTGATGCAACGCATCGCCGCTCCCATGGTGGGCGGCATGATTACTGCCCCGTTGCTGTCGATGTTTGTGGTGCCGGTGGCGTTTTTATTGTTGAGAAAGAAACGACTCCCACCAGCCATGAATCAAGATGCGAACAAAAATATTTAGAGCGCAGTGGACATGTTGTGCCCCAACAAACATCAATCTTTTCCAAAGCAGAGGCGTCGGTAAACCAAAACACGATTCGTAGGGCAGGCTGAGCAACGCGAATCCCGCCGGATGCACTTTAATCTTTTGCATTCGGCGCAAATCGCTGCGCTCAGCGTGCCTTACAATATAGCGACGAGATCAAGCGTTGGCGCGGCGTTTGAGCATTATTTAACCAAAGACGCCCGCCGATATTAGGCCCTATAATTTTTAATCTACTAAAATCGACCCGCAAATGTAGCCCGGAAGGAGCAACGCACATTCCGGGTTCTATCTTTTGCGAAATGACCGACATGCAATGAGCTTTGCTTTTTTTCCTGAGTGCAATGTTTACTACACAAATTTAAACGTCAAATGCTATCAAGCTCCGCATTACAGAATCTGCATGACTTTGCCTCTCGCTTGATTAACTCCGCACAGTTAGGGCATTTTTTAGTCGTTTCCTGTGCAATTACTGCCTTGTTTTTGTTGTTCAGAATAACCATATCAATTGCCATAATTACGTTTAGCACTACCCAAGTTAACAAAATGGAAGTTGTACCTGCCGTCGCAAAAATTCCGACTGCGAGAAGACACGCACCAATCCCAACGATCCATTTCCTCATGTACATGTAACCCATACCCGGCAACAATATATTTAGGCCTATGGCTAACGGCAGACTCTTTTCTTTCACGGTTGTTCCCCTTTTTTAAAATGCGCGTTAAATCGAGTTTTCAATCACCACTGCTCTTTTTTGAGGTCTATGCCTATTAAATTATTGACGATAGTGTTGTCTGCGCAGAGAATTGTTGCTAGCGCCTTTCCACCGGCCGTAACGTTAACGCCGGCTTCGATCGCATTGACACGCTTAAGCTTATCAAGCTCCCAAAAAACACTATAGATCGTCGAGCCATTTGGAACGTTCACGCTGTAGGGCTCGTTGCGTCCCATACCATCCCATTGAGAAGTGGACACTCGTTCTCTCGGCACGCTAAGAGCAAGATCAGGTTTACTTCCAGACGTACCAAACGAATATTGAATGGTCTTGCCAAGATCACAAAGCTCGATATTTTTGCCAGTTTTCTTTGCGATGCAAAAAAACATTGTCTTACTTTTCTGGTCGCACGTAGCATACGCGTGAGGAGAAATAACCACGAAGCTTGTAAAGAAAACAATTGCGAGTTGGTACTTCATCGATTTCCTTTGGTTAAATGATGCCATTTATCTTAGCAACTTTTTTGAATAAAAGCCTGTTTTCATGCCGCAATTTAGGCGGCAGTCAAGTGTTAAAACACGTTCGACGCCCCATTTCTCCGAGCCTTTTGCAAGGGGCGCGACGTCGTTCCACCAGTTAAGATGCGGCGCGAGACCATCTAATCCAGGAAATACTGAAGCCCGATTGACCCCCAAACGATTCAACACATACCTCATATCTCTTTTGCATCGAGCTGATATTTGTATCCTAGTAACGGCCCAATCTTTTCGCAACTGCTTGTCTAATGGCAAGACAGGATCATGAAATACGACAAACAATCCGTCCTGAGCTAGAAGCCGTGGAGTAATCATTCTAGAAACATATTTTGTAGCTTCCTTAATTGCAAAAGGATCGTCTCCACTGATCATACTAGCCCGCGTTTTCTTCGGCGCACGCAAGACGTAAACATAGCCATCGATATCTTCGTGATTGCACACTGAAAAATATAAGGCAACATTTAGATTTATCGTCCAGTCAAGCATCCTGGTTGGCAAACCGTGATGCTGCGCGAGCGCTGACCACCCCCAGTCATTCTGGGGCTGTTCATTCTGACTAAGAAAAGCAACTGCATGCCTCTTAAACAAACCCAAATAGCCTTTTTCTTTATTTGAGAAATTTGCCGGCGGAACAAATTCCTTACGTCCAACTGAGGGCTTCAATTCATGCTGAATGTTTAGACACGTGACCTTGCCCCTGTTAAACGTATCCCTTAACAAGGCAAGTTATGCGACCAGTTTTTCCTGATCCGCATGCCATGTTGCTTCAAATTGCATGGGGCTGACGTAGCCCAAAGTCGAGTGTAGTCGTTTCTGATTGTAGAAGTGAAGCCAGTCCATTACCTCATTAATCGCTTGCTGGTGCGTCGCAAACTTAACCCCATGCACACGCGCCACCTTCAGTCTCGCCCATAAACTTTCGGTCGGCGCATTGTCCCAACAATCGCCTTTCCGGTTCATCGACGACACCATCCCATAAGCCTTCAGGGCGTCCTGAAACGCCTCTCCGCAATACTGGCTACCGCGATCCGTGTGCACGATCAGCCCCTGCGCCGGACGCCGCCGAAACCAGCCCATCCGCAATGCGCTCACCACCAGTTCGCTACGCATGTGCGGCAGAATCGCAAACCCGACCACTTGGCGACTGAACAAATCAATCATGACCGCTAGATAAAGCCAGCCTTCACCAGTATCGATATAAGTAATGTCGCTTGTCCAGATTTGATTGGGGGCGGCCGGGCTAAAGTTACGGACAACCAGATTGGCGGCGACCGGATAGCGATGGTTGGAATCGGTGGTGAGCTTGAAGCGGCGCTTCACTTTCGCACGGATGCCGTGCTGTCGCATGAGATGACGTACTCGCTCTTTGCCGACACGGAACCCGCGTGCCTTGAGTTCACGCCACATTCTCGGCCAGCCGTGCTCGTGTTTGACCTCGGCGTGAATGATGCGGATGTGGGCGACGAGGCGTTCATTGCTTATGCGCGGTGGTGCGCTGGTCGGTCGCGTGCCGGTCAATTGCCTGCGCCGCTTGCGGTGATCGTGATAACCGCTGGTGCTGACGCCGAGTACCTCGCACGCAATCGCAATCGGGTAGCTCCGCTTATGCGCTTCAATCCAGGCGTACTTCACTCGTTCAATCTAGTCTGCGAACACGGGGCTTTGCCCCTGTCGCTTTTTCGG
>ENA-OFCD01001691-OFCD01001691.1-metagenomes-genome-assembly--contig:-NODE-1691-length-10507-cov-3.611940_pt1 | contig 10507 bp, 7 predicted proteins | sample MGYA00153392_OFCD01 | MGnify analysis MGYA00153392 | reverse complement strand
TCGTCGGGAATCGTCACCGTACAAAGGTACGGCTCCTCATCCGCTCCTTGGTCTCGCTCGGTCTCGACCAAAACCGCCGCGCTATTTCGGCGGCCCTCGAGGTGGTTGGGGGTGTAGGGGATCGTCGGGAATGCTCGCTGAGTCGCGAGTTCTCGCGGTGGATCGTTTGGGATCGTTGACTTGGCAAGCTTCGCGCGCGGTCGCGTAATTTGGCGGGTTTCGCGAGGTTGTTTCGGGTTGGGTCGCGAACGGGGCGCTGGCCTAGCGAGTGCAACGCCTCATTGCATGATGAAGCTAGTCGGTTTGTTGGCGATGGGCGCGATGACTACGATGGCGTGCGCGGTGAGCGAGGCCGACACCGCGAGCGGTGAGGACTTCACCCAGCCGGTCGACACCAACACCTCACAGGAGCTCTCTTCTGTGAGCTGCACGAAGCATTCGGAGCAGGGCTACTCTGCGGGCAACCCGATGGGCATCACCGCCGTGACGGTCGATGGCAAGTTCGTCGAGCAGCACACGGCGAACGCCTACTACGTGATGGCGCAAGCCGCGCAGAAGGACGGCATCAATCTCCACGTGGTCAGCGGGTTCCGCACGATGAGCGAACAGCAGCACCTCTACCACTGCTACACGAGCTGCTCGTGTAACGGCTGTAACCTCGCGGCGAAACCCGGTTACAGCAATCACCAGAGCGGCCACGCGCTGGATCTCAACACGAGCTCCGCCGGCGTCTATCACTGGCTCTCGTTGCACGCCGCGCACTACGGTTTCAAACGCACCGTGCCGAGCGAGCTCTGGCACTTCGAGTGGTGGGGCGGCGGCCCCGGCAACGGCCCCTGTAAATAGCGCGGCGTTTTTCGCCGATGCCGGCGCGATCCCTTCGTTGGGAATCGTTGCCGTACGGGAGTACGGCGCCTCATCCCGCCTTGGGCTCGCTTGGCCTCGGCGAAAACCGCCACGCTATTTTCGCGGAGTGGGGGGCTCGGAGCGTTGGTTGGTTTTAGAAGCGGGCTTGGGGTCTCGAATGACTTGGGCCAGAGTTTAGAAGCGGGCTTGTAGGGCGGTGCCTAGGCCGAAGCGCCAGGGGTCTTGGAAGACGCGGAGGGAGGCGGTGCCTTCGGTGGGGTCGCGGACGACGAGCGTGCCGTTGTTGTCTCGAATGACTTGGGCCCAGAGGACCGCGCTCACGATGCTGGAGAGGTCCCACTTGATGTTGACGCGCGCTTGAACGATGGGCGTGCGATCGCGACCGAGCGGCAGGATCGACTCGTCGCCCTGCGACCGCACGACGATCGCGCGTGAGCCCTGGACCGAGCCGTCGTTGAACTCGCTCTTGAACGTGGACGGCAACTGCAAGCCGCCGCCGATGCCGGGCGTGAGGTGCAGCGCGGGGAAGTGGTAGTCCGCACTCAGCGCTCCGAAGAGCTCCGGTGAAGTGGAGGCGCCGCTCGGGAGCGTCTGGAACGGAATGAAGCCAGGGACGTTGCGCACTACGTAGTTCAGATTGCGCACGATGCCGGTGGCGCTCACGCGGAGGTGCCCGGCGTTCACGACCGCCTGCAGCGCGCCGGCGTACGCGACCTGATCGGTCGTCTTGCCTGCGGTGTCGTAGTCCTTGAGGTGCTGCGCGAGCACGTTGCCCTCGGCCGAGACGCTCCAAGACACGTGGTCCGTGTCGTAGTGAGGCAGCGTGAAGAGCGCCATCGGTGACATCGGGTCGTTGCGATACAGCAGGTAGTCGAGCGACTGCGGCACGGGCATGTGGTCGTGCACGACCAAGCGCGCGGAGCCACCGTACGTGTAGACGCTCTGTCCGCGCACGTCCTCGAGATCGAATTTTCCCTGCTGGAAATAGCCGCCGCCGAGATCGAAGCGGAAGTTCTTCGTCGCGTCGACGCCTACGCCGCCGAGCCAGCCGAAGTTGGACTCGCCCACGCGCACGGTCTCGACGTCGTTCTCGCCGCCGGGGTTGAGCACCTGCTGCGGCTGGATGATCGTCGCCGTCTTGAAGCCCGCGAACGCGTAGAAGTGATCGGGGAGATCGAACTGCAGCTTGAGGCCCGGTGAGCTGCCCTGGATGCGCGGGAAGATCGACTGGTTGATCGCCGCCGCCGTGCCGCCCCAAGAGATGTCGTAGAGGTACCCGAGTCGGAAGCGATCGGTGTCGAGCGGGAAGAACGTCGCACTGAAGCCCGCGGGCTTTTTGTCCTCGCCGCCGGTTCGATAAAAGAGTCGGATGTACGAGCCCGCATCGTAGAGAGCGGAGTTGAGGTTGCCCGTGTTCGCCGCGAGCGCCGCGAGATCCAAGCGCAAGACGATCGCCGCCTCGGTCTCGAGGTTTTTGATGAAGCCGGGCATCTTCTTGTACATCACGAGGTGCGTGAGGTTCTCTCGGCCCGCGAAGCGCGAGTTGAGGTTGTCGAAGAAGAGGCGGTATTGCGCGCGATCGCCGATCGAGAACGTCGGCGAGATCGGGGTGAGCACGCCGGTCGGGTGGAGGACGTCGTCGTCGCCGAACGTCCACGTGATGCGCGTGTCCATGAAGCTGGAGACGTTCGTGCCGGGCGGAGGCAGGCCCACCGAGCGTGCGCCCGCGCTGCCGAGCTGCAGCTGATCGTTCGGATTCACCGGCGGCGCGGCCGTCGTGTCCGCACCCTTGCTGTCGGGCTTCGGTGACGTGTCATCCGTCGCCGGCTTGGCGTCGACGGGCTTCGTGTCCGCGGGCTTGGTGTCTGCGGGCTTGGTGTCCGCGGGCTTCGTGTCGACAGCAGGGGCGCTAGCGTCGGCGTCGGTCTGCGCATGCGCCGCGCCGGCGAGGGTCAACGTGATCGGAATGAGGAGGAGCGAGCGCTTCATGGTTCTCTCTGGGGTGGGCGACGGCGCGGTTAGTTCTGTGAAAGTTCGAGGCTCGTGCGCTCGCGTACGCACGCCGTGCTGGAACTCGTGAGCTGGGCGTTCAGGTCGGTCACGATGTCGTCGCTGCATCTCGCTTCGATCGTAAATTGCGATCCGCCCGAGAAGTATCGGAGCGTCCCGCTGAAGCTCTTGATGGGTTGCCCTTTGGTCGTGGCGGGATCGAACCCGGGCGAAGCCGATCCGTTGACCTGCACGTGACCCGAGACGTTGTTGACCGTGTCTTCGTAGACCAGGAAGAAGTTGGACTGGCCTTTGAACGTCGCGTACTCGGTGCACTCGGGGTCTGCGGTGCAAGCGGCGCTGCACGCGGCCTCCGTCGGGTCGCTGAAGTCGACCTTGCCGTTCCCGTTGAAATCGCAGTTGCTCGCGTCGGCTGTTGGCGTCCATGCGGGACCCGCGGGGTGCGCGGCGCCGAAGTGCTTGGGGATGTGGAGGCACGTGCCCGGCGTGACCTTGCTGCAGGTGTTGTCAGCCTCGAACTTGCCGCTGGTGAACACGCGGACGAACGCCGACTCGTAGCGGAAGAGCGCCTTGGTGTTCGCGACATCCGCGACGCCGAGCAGCGTCGGCTCGGGGACGAGGCACGGACGCACCGCCGGGTCGTAGTACTCGACAGACCAGGTGGGAAAACCGATCTCCGTGAATCCGAAGAAGTCCGACGAAGTGCCGCTGAACGCCTTGAGGCGATCGCATACGCGCAGCCTGGTGGGCGCGGAGAACGTGTACGCGAACACGCTCGCGTAGCCGCCGCCCTGCTGGTCCTGGACGTCCGTCGCGTAGAACCCGTCGCTCGCGATACGCGTGATGACGACGTCGAAGTCGAAGCGCTCGGCCCCTTCGTTCCATCCCGTGTTCATGTTGACCTGCTCGCCCGGGAACGCCGTGGCGGTCCCTCCGTTGAGCGAGCGACCACGAACGTCCGAGACGCGCGGCAGCTGGTAGTGGATCAACGGTGAGACTCCGGCCGCGTAGGTGCCGCCTTCCTCCGAGTCGTCGTTCGATGCAAAGCAGCCAGGGTCTGCGGGGAAATCGATGGTGCCGTTGTTGTTGTTGTCTTTGCCATCGGCGCACTGCGGCGTCGCGGAGAGATCCTTGACGGGCACATATCCGAGGTCTTCGGCCCAGATGTGCGTGTCGCCGTATGAGGCAACGATGGGGACGGTGACGTTCGTGGCCACGCCGCTCGCGAGCTGCACGTTTCGTCCAGCGCCGCCGTCGTTCACGCTGTAGACGGTGCCGGGGCGCACCGAGAGTCGCACGAAGCTGTTGTACGTGTCGTCGAGCGTGCCGTCCGCGCGACGCGCCTCGATGCGCAACTTGAGCGGTGCTTGAGGCGTGAACGCGAGAGGGAGCGGTTGCGTGGACGAGCCGAGGTTGCCGCTCTCGATCGTGACGACGAGGTGCGCTTGCGACTTCAAGTGGCCGAAGCCGCCCGAGCAAGAGGCGACGGCGCTTGCGACGAAGGGGAGAATGGCGAGAGCGCGTTTCATCGTCCGATCATCTCCACACGGTTGTCGGTCGCCGCGCCCATGGTCTCGTCGACGCAGGCGAGTAGCTTGCAGCTCTCTCCGCCGACCTGACATGGGTTCAAATCCTTGCGGCAGGTGTCGAGCGTCGGCGAGTCCTTGCAGCGACGATCGTGGAACGAAGCGACTGCGTCGCGGCATCCGGAGAGGACGCACTGGCCCCCGCTCGCGCATGTCCCCGCGGTGGTGCACGTGAAGTCACCGCTGCCGGAGACGACCATCGCGGAGTTCCCTGCGCACGCGCAGACGAAGCCCGAGGCGCAGTCGGTGTCCACCGAGCACTGGGGTAGTCCCTGCGGCACGCCCAGCTTGGTCGCGTTTCGCGCAGTGACGTACCCGCACGGCTTGCCCTGGCGCATGTAGTCGATCAACGCATCACGTTGCTGGATCTTGGTGTCGAACTGCGTCGTGTTTCGCTGCAGTACGCGGAAGCCTGAGCCTCCGCCGGCGAGATAGTTACTCGTCGCGAGCTCATAGAGGTTCGTGCCGATGATCGGAGAGAGGCAGACGCCCTGATCTCCGACACCGCGCTTGCTGCACGCGCCCGGGCGGTTCGCGCCGCAGTCCGCGTCGCTGGTGCACTTGATGCTGGCGCCGTTCGCGTCGGCCGAGGAGCCGATGTACACGTGCTCCGCGCACGCGCCGAGCTTGCAGACGCGTGGGTTCTGCGTCGTGTCGCACGCGCCGGTCTCTTGCGTCGGACAGTCCGCGTCGGTCACGCACTTGGGCAACAGATCCGTGCGCGTGCAGCCGGTGCAGTTGATGACGACGCGAGCGCCGGCGATCTGCGCCTGCGACGCGCAGCCTCGACCCGCGCTGCGTCGCGCGATGAAGTCGAACATCTGCTGCACCTCGAGACCCGACAGCTGCATCTTGGTGATCGAGTTGTCGAACGGGAAGATGTTGTACATCTCCTCGATCGTCACCGGTCCTGGAAGCAAGTCTTGCCGGATGCCCGTGGAGTTCGTCATCGAGAAGTCCGTCTGCACGCCGAGTCGGAGCCAGATGCTCGTGCCGACGAGGTTGCCGAGCGGAGAGTCTCCACCCTGAGGCGCGATGCGCTTGGCGCCGTTGGGCGAGAAGCCGACGAGCAGATCGAGGTCCGCGACGTTGTCCAGGATGCGTCGGTAGTACTGCAACTGCTCCACGAGGACGGGATCCTCGGGCACGCTGGCCGTGACGGGGAACGCCTGGTACTTGCTGCTGACGACCTCGAAGCCGTTGAGCTTGGAGTAGTCGCCCGGGTCGCCAGTCGGCGAGGCGTCCGCCGGATCGTTCGAGAGCACGAGATCGAGCCGCCCAACGTATTTCGCGAAGGCGCCCGAGTGCGCGAGCACCACCTTGCGCGGCGTGCACACGCGCTGGATTTGGTAAGGGTGGTTGACGGGATCCGGGTGTTTGGCGTCGTTCGGCGGAGGTGAGCTGCGATCGATGGCGAGCTCCGGGTCCATCGTCCAGATGAAGCCAGGGTGCAGCGGATCGGCGGAGCAGTCGCGGAGCGTCTGCGGCGGGTTGATGACGATGTGATTGTGACTGCCGAGCACGACGTCGATGCCGCTCGTCTCGCGGATCATGCGTTGATCGACCTCGAGCCCGAGGTGCGTGTCGACGACGACGACGTCCACGATGGGGCGCAAGAGGTCCACGAAGAACTGCGCGGTCTCCGCGGTCTGCAGCGGCAGGATGCCCTTGTCGTTTGGCTGATCGAAGATCGACGTCAAGCTCGAGAGATTCGCCATGCCGATGACGCCGACCTTGAGGCCGTCGAGGTTGAACACCGTGAAGGGCTGAATGACCGTGTCGATCGGCGTGCTCGATGGCAGCGCAGGGTCCGCGAACTTGTAGTTCGCCGCGAGCACCGGGAAATCGGCCCACTTTTGGATCTGCCGCGCGACGTTGACCGCGCCGCGATCGAACTCGTGGTTCGCGATCACCATCGCGTCGACGTGAAGCGCAGACTGCATGCGCATCTCGGGCTGGCCGGAGAAGAAGTTGAAGATGGGCGCGCCTTGGAAGCAGTCGCCACCCGAGAGGTGAAGCGCTCGACCGGCCCGCGCACGCTCGCGGTTGAGGATGTACGCCATGCGCGCGACGCCGCCGACGTTCGCGTTCGAGCCCGTGTGGCCGAGGCCGAGATCACCGTCGACCTGCGTGATGAGCAAGTCGTACGGCAAGAGGCGCGAGTGGATGTCCGCCGTGTGAAACAGCGTCAGCGAGGTTTGGCAGGTCTGGCCCGGAGGGCAGGGCGAGCTGACCGTGCCGTTGGGCGCGCTCGAGCATCCAGGCGCGGAGGCGATCACCCCAGACAGACCCGCTGCAATCAGACCTCCTGCGGCCAGTCGACGAACGACACTCGAACACCACATTTCCGTCACCATTCCCCGCAAGCAAGGGTGCGAGCCGGCCGCACCCTACACACGAGGCAGACGTGTGGGAAGAACGAAGCGAGCAGCGCGCGTCCCCGGGTGATCAATTCCAGGACCGGCGCGAAAAATCCGTTTACTCGGGAGCGCCCGTGAGGAGATCGAACAGCCGCGGGGCGAACGCTTGTGCGACCATCTTCTCCACGTCGTCCGCGGTGTCGGCGGCCAACGCCTCGAGGACGAGCCCCACGCACTCCGCAACGTGCATCCGGCCGATGGCCTCTTTGATCTCGGGAATGGCCGCCGCCTCCATGGAGAGTTCACGCAGGCCGAGGCCGATCAGCAGTGGCGCCGCGAGCGGGTCCGAGGCCATCGCCCCGCAGAGCGCGACCGAGATCCCTCGATGATCGGCAGCGCGCACGACATTATGAATCAGCCTCAAAATAGACGGATCGAGCGGCGACGCGAGGTGCGCGAGCGAGCGGCTCGTTCGGTCGACGGCGAGCGCGTACTGCACGAGATCGTTCGTTCCGATGCTGAAGAAGTCCACCTCGCGCGCGATGACATCGGCCATCACGGCCGCGGACGGGACCTCGATCATCACTCCGAGTGAGATGCGTTCTGCGCGCTTGTGCATGCGCCCGTCGACCTCTGCGGTGGCCTGCGCCATCAAGTGCTTCACCTGGCGCACCTCGCGGAGGTTCGCGATCATCGGGATCATCACGCGCACCTCGCCGTGCGCACTCGCACGAACCATCGCGCGGAGCTGCGTCTTGAACACCTCTGGCGCGGCGAGCGCGAGGCGCACCGCGCGCAGGCCGAGCGCCGGGTTCATCTCCTCTGGGAGATCAAACGAGCTTGCGAACTTGTCGCCGCCGATGTCGAACGTGCGCAGCGTGACGGGCCGCGGGTTCATGGTGTGCGCGATCGATCGATAGACCTCGTACTGCTCGTCCTCGGTCGGAAGGTCCTTCCGATCGATGTAGAGAAACTCGGTGCGGTAAAGCCCCACGCCCTCCGCGCCGTGATCGAGCGCGAGCGCGGCCTCGGCAGGAAGCTCTACGTTGGCCTTGAGCGTGACGGCAACGCCGCAAGAGGTTTGGCATGGACGATCGCGCGAACCGAGCAAATCTAGGGCGAACGCGAGGTGCCGCGCGCTGCGCGCTTCGGCCTGCGCGATGGTCGCCTCGGTCGGGTGGACGATGATCTCTCCGCGTATCCCGTCGACGATCAACGTGTCGCCCGTGCGCACCTGCGACAGCGCGTCCGCGACGCCGACGACCGCGGGCATCTCGAGCGCACGTGCCATGATCGCCGTGTGGCTCGTGCGCGAGCCGATCTCCGTGACGAAGCCGAGCGCGGGCCCCTTCACGAGGCCTGCCGTGTCCGCGGGCGACAGATCGCGCGCGACCAAAATCGTCGGCCGATCGAGCTTGGGAATCGCCGTCTCGGGCTCTCCCATGAGCGCACGCAGTAGGCGATCGACGACGAACTCGACGTCGTGCCTTCGCTCGGCGATGTATGGATCGGCGCGCCCGCCGGGGTGCGCGCTCGCCGCTTTGAAGGCAGACGCGATCTCGTCTCCCGCGAGGACCACCGCCCACTCGGCGCATTTCTTCTCGGTCTTCACGCGTCGCTCGATGAGTTGGTGCAGAAAAGGGTCGCCCAACATCAAGAGGTACGCTTCGAGGATCGCCGCGTGATCCTGCTCGCTCGACATGATGGCCGCGACGTGGCGCAGCCCCGCTTTCGCGCGCCCGACGGCCGTTTGGACGCGCGCGAGCTCGTCTGGGATCTGCGCCGTGTGCACGTGGCGGTGCGTCACCACCGCGCGGACTTCGCCGACGACCAGCGCGATGCCGATCGCGACTCCGGGTGACGCCGCGATCCCACGCAGCGAGATGGGCTTCTGCATCGCCGCGCTGCTCGAGGGAGGAGGCGGCGCAGACGGAGGAGGTTGCATCAGCGACCCTCGCCGAACTTGTCGGCGATGAGGTCGCCGATGGCTTTCACGCACTCCGCGGCGCGCTCGCCGGTGGCGCGAACTTCGACGGTCGTCCCTTTGCTTCCGCAGAGCAAGAGCACGCCCATCACGCTCTTTGCGTTGGCGACCTGCTCGGCGCGTGCGATCTCGACCTCGCAGGGGAAGCGTGACGCGAGCTGGACCAGCTTGGTCGCCGCGCGGGCGTGGAGCCCGAGCGCGTTCTCGATCACGAAGCGTCCTGTTGCGTCCGGCGTGCTCATGATTTGGCGATCGGAGGTAAGAGCGCAGGCGGGGGCGCGCCCGGGTCGGAGTCACGCTGCGCCTCGCCGCGTGTGACGTCGCGATGAACGACCTCGATGGGCGGATCACTCCCCAGCGCTCTCGCGAGCGCGTCAGAAATGGCGACAGATCGATGTCGCCCGCCCGTGCAGCCCACGGCGATCGTCAAGTAGCTTTTCCCCTCCCGCTCGTACTTAGGCAAAACATACGAGAGAAGATCGACCGTCTTGTCCAGAAATTGTTTCGCCTCGGGCAAACCCAGGACGAATGACGCCACCAGCGGGTCGGTCCCAGGCAACGCCTTCAGCTCGGCGACGAAATAGGGGTTGTCCAAGAAGCGCACGTCGAAGACGAGATCCGCGTCGACTGGTGCGCCGTATTTGAAGCCGAACGAGACGACGCGCGTGTGCATGCGCGGCGCCCCACCGGCGGCGGGTCCGAAGCGTCCGAGTATCGTCTTGCGGAGCTCGTGCACGCTGAGGCGCGTGGTGTCGATCACGAAGTCGGCGCGCGCGCGAAGCGGCGTGAGGCGGTCGCGCTCGAGCTGGATGCCGTCGAGCACCGCGAGCGTTCCTGCTCGGAGGTCGTCGTGGTCTCCGCTGAGGGGGTGCGGTCGGCGCGTCTCGCCGAAGCGACGCAGCAGTGACTCGTCCGAGGCGTCGAGGAACACGATGGAGAGCGTGCGTTCATCCCCAGTGCCCTTCTGAATCTCGCGCAACACCTCGCCGAAGGCCCCCAAAAAAGCCCGCACCCGCACGTCCATGCCGAGCGCGATACGCGTGATGCCACCACGCGCGCAGAGGGCGACGGCCTCGGGCGCGAGTAGCGTGGGAAGGTTGTCGATGCAGAAAAACCCGAGGTCCTCGAGCGCGTGCAGCGCGGTGGACTTGCCGGCGCCCGAGAGGCCCGTCACGATCACGACGCTCACTTGAGGCTCGCTCATGGCTTCTCCTTGTCGGGTCCGCGCACTGCAGGGATCCACGCCGAGCTCTCGTTGAGGTGATCGCTACGCCATGCCGGCGTGTCCGTGCTGCTCTCGACGGCCGAAGGCACCACCGACTCGGGCGCATAAGGGCTCACCTGCGTGGCCGCGGGCAAGCCGTCGATCGCGGTGTGCGTCAACAGCTGCTGCTCGAGCCGGCTGACGAAGTCACGAGCGCCGTCTTGGCCCATGCGCCGCGCGAGCTCGTTACGGGCCGCCATCTCGACGATCGAGCCCATGTTGCGGCCCGGGCGCACCGGCACCACGAGCTCGCGGATGGAGGTACCGAGCACCTGAACGGACTGGCTCTCCACGCCGAGGCGATCGAACTCCTCGCGCTCCTCCCAGTCCACGAGGCGCACGATGACGTCGATGCGTTTGCGATCGACGGTGCTCGTCACGCCGAACAGATTGCGCAGGTCGAGCACACCAAGGCCACGCACCTCGATGTGGTTCT
>ENA-OFCD01001690-OFCD01001690.1-metagenomes-genome-assembly--contig:-NODE-1690-length-10508-cov-2.757582_pt1 | contig 10508 bp, 5 predicted proteins | sample MGYA00153392_OFCD01 | MGnify analysis MGYA00153392 | reverse complement strand
ACCTGCTCCGTAAATAAGAATTTTCAAACTTGATAACTTTTAAATTTAAAGATTTCAATGTTTTTTATTAAGTATGGGCAAACCTTACACGGATATTACTTTTTCTGTCGCGTAATAAATTTAACAATTTCGAACCAAATGACGGAAATAAAACCAATGCCTACACTTACACACAAAAGATTTAAACTTAGAGGTTCAAACTCAAAAAAACTATTGAGAGGTTTTATGTAAATAAGTGTTGTGGTTAACGCGACAGTTATAGATATAATGAGTAAAACCAAATTGTTTTTGTAGCGTAGCGTAGTGAAAATGGAATAATAAAATGAACGATTCACAAGTGTTAGAAAAATATTAGCCGTTATAAGCACCGTGAAAACCATTGTACGAGTGAGTGATTGATCGTATCCTTCATGAACAGCATATTGATGGGTGCTTAATGTGCCAACCGTAATCATTAAGCCTTGAATAATACTCGTTGTGAGTTCTTTCCAATTAAAAAAAGTGCTTGTAAACGGTCTCGGTTTTTTGTGCATGGTGTTTTTTTCCATCGGTTCATTTTCATAAATGATCGAGCAAGTTGGTCCCATAACCAGTTCTAAAAAAATAATATGCACGGGCGAAAAAATATTCGGATATATCCAGCCTAATGCCAGCGGCAAAAAAACGGTTAGAATAATAGGAATATGGATGGATATAATATATTGAATGGCTTTTTTTAAGTTGGTATAAATTCTTCTTCCTAAGGCAACGGCATTAACCATATTCGATAAGTCGTCTTTGATTAAAATGAGCGAAGCAGCTTCTTTGGCAATTTCAGTACCTTTTTTCCCCATCGCTATGCCGATGTGCGCTGCTTTTAGTGCCGGTGCGTCATTCACACCATCACCCGTCATGGCAACAATTTCGCCCGCTGCTTTGAGCGCATTAATAATTTTAAGTTTGGCTTCTGGAAACATGCGCGCAAAAATATAGGTATTTTTGACGCAAATTTTCAGTTCTTCATCTGTCAATTTTATTAATTGATGACCTGTAATTGTTTTTTCGTGTCCATTAAAACCAATTTCTTTTGCAATGGCTGCCGTGGTTGCGGCGTTATCGCCTGTAACAATCTTCACTTCAATTCCTGCTTTATAAAATTTTTTTAAAACGGCTTTTATGTTTTTCTTCGGTGGATCGTAAAATGCAACAATTCCTTTAAAATCGAATTTAAATTCTTGTTGTGTTTCCGGATAATTGTTTCCAATGAATTGGGCAACACCCACGCCTAAAACACGATAACCTTCGCTCGATAAATTTTTTATCGCTTCTTCAATCCGATTTATTTCGTCGGTTGTTAAGTCTGAATGTTGAATTATGGCTTCGGGTGCACCTTTTGCTGCAATAATGCGCGTGCCTGAACTGTCTTCAAAAATATGTGTCATCATGGGTGGCACACCACCTAACGGATATTCGTGCACTAATTTAAAGTTTTGTCTTTCATCGTTACTTGAAAATATTTTTTCGTACGCAGAATGCAATGCCATTTCCATCGGATCGAATGGTATGGGTTCACTCGCCCACATAGCTATTCTAACGAGTTCTTTTTCATCGGAATTTAAATTATCTGTCTGCTCTGAGCTATAAGATATGAGCTTTTGAGATGACAGTACGAATAGTTTAGCCAATTCCATTTTGTTTTCCGTTAGCGTTCCTGTTTTATCTGTACAAATAACTGTTGCACTGCCTAAAGTTTCAACGGTTTTCATTTGCTTCACTATTACGCCTTTTTTCATCAAACGCCATGCACCGAGCGCCATAAAAGTTGTGAACGCCACAGGGATTTCTTCAGGCAAAATACTCATCGCTAAAGTCAGTGCTTGCAATAAACTGTTCAATACATTTTTTGAATGCACATAATTTACTACCCAAACAATAACAAAAACTACTGCACCTGCCGCCACCATTTTTTTTACAAAATTATTGATTTGTAATTCTAAAGGTGTTTTTTCTTCTTGAATACCTTCAAGGGATTTGCCAATTTTTCCCAATTCGGTTGCATTACCAATGGCAGTAACAGTTGCAATAGCTAATCCGGAAACTACGGTTGTGCCGCAGTAAATAATTTTGTCTTCTTTCGTAAAATCTTTAAAAACGGGCATTGATTCACCTGTCAAAATAGATTCATTCACCGAAAAATCGTTAGAATGAATAATTATGCCGTCGGCAGAAATGGAAGTACCTTCTTCTACCATTAAACAATCGCCAACTACCAAATCTTCATTTTTTATTTCTTCTATGTTACGGTTTCGGATGACTTTGCACTTGTGTTCTGTAAAATTTTTCAATTTTGCTAAGGCATTGCGGCTTCTCGCATCTTGATAAAGTGAAATTCCTACCTCGAATAGGATGGCACCAGCTAAAAAAATAGCATCGCCTGTTTTTCCATTGATGAAATAGAGAATCGAAGCAACCAATAAAATTAGTACCATAGGCTCTGTTGCAAACCGCTTGATGGCATCCATGATGCCGCTTTCTTTTTTATATTCTAAACTATTACTACCAAATTGTTTTCTGGATGAAACAACTTGCTCGTTTGTTAAGCCACTAATGTTGAAATTATTTTTTAGATTTAGTAAATTCTTCATAAGGTTTCACGACTTTTGTTTTTAGTTAGATTCGTTGTTTGAATAGAAATAGTGAAAAATGAAAAGTAAAAAGTGGCATTGATGCAGAAACAGACTAAAGTAATCTTCTATTTTTTTTAAACAGATAGATATCGAGCAGTTTTTTTTTACAACCGAAAGATGCAACTATCTGAACACCCAAAAGTTATACAATTATTTAATTGATTTGCAAAATTCACACTTAAAGAGTGAAGTGTGAAAAGTGGCACTCACTCTTCACTCTTGACCTTTCACTTTTTTTCATTTCTTTTTGCAAATTTTAGAATTCAATTGCCTTTATCGAAATAAAATATTCAACTTTGAGCATTAACAGTAATGTAAAAACAATCCGCAATAAATAATTAGCAAAATTTTATTAAAATGAAAAAGAAAGAACTTGAAAATAGGATAAAGGAATTAGAGTTCGAATTAAACTTCATAAATTCCTCAAAATTTGATGTCCAAAAATGGCATGAAAACGAAAATCTTTTTCACAATTTGATAGAAAAAACAATCCACCCTATTTTAATTTTAAAGGGTGAGGATATGATATTGGATACAGCCAATAGCCCGTTACTTAAAATTTTTAGAGTAGGAAAAGAAGCATTGGGCAAACCTTTTTTAGACATTTTGCCCGAAATGAAAGACCAACCTTTCATGGATTTGTTATTAGATGTGTTTCACAACCACACTATCCATTATGGTAAAGAGCAACCTGCCTATTTTGAGCGTGAACATGGAGAAAGGGAAACCATTTATTTTAACTTTTGTTACCATCCGTACAAAGAAAATGACGGGACTGTTTCTGGCGTAATTGTTAATGCAACTGATGTAACAGAGCTGGTGCTTGCCCGTCAAAAAGCGGAAGAAAATGAAGCCAATTTCAGGTCGCTTGTAATGCAGACACCAGTCGCAATTGGTGTTTATAGAGGCAAGGAATATATTACAGAGATAGCCAACCAACTTTGTTTGCAAGTACTCAATAAAGGTGCAGACTTTGTAGGTAAACCACTGTTTGACGTCTTGCCCGAATTGGAGACACAGGGATTTAAAGCCCTTATGGATACCGTAATGCAAAGCGGAACAACCTATTATGGAAACGAATGGGAATTTTATATAAATAAGAATAACAAAAGCACACAGGGATTTTACAATTTTGTTCTTCAACCGTTAAGAGCTGATGACAAAACCATAGCTGGAATAATTGTGGTTGCCAACGAAATAACCGAACAAATACTTGCTCGTAAAAAAGCGGAAGAAAGTGAAAAGAATTTACAAGATATTTTTTATCAAGCACCCACAGCCATAGCCGTGCTCGAAGGGGAGAATCACAAATATGTGCTCGCCAATGCGCTGTATCAAAAAATGATTAACCGCACGGAAGAGCAGATTCTTGGTAAAACTGTCAGGGAAGTTTTCCCCGAATCGCAATCATCGGGAGCATTTGAAATTTTTAATACTGTATTTAATACAGGCGAACCTTTTTTAGCACCTGAATTTGAAGCAGTAGTGGACAGGTTCAATGACGGATCGCCACATACCGCCTACTATAATTTCTCTCTTAAGCCTTTAAAATCCAAAGAGAAAATCACTTCCTTGATGTTGGTTGCTTACGACATCACCGAACAGATTTTAGTTAGCAGAAAGATTGAAGAGAGTGAACACCGTTACCAAAGCATGGTTTACTCTTCTCCATACATGATTGCTATACTTAAAGGCGAAGACATGATTATTGAAATTGCCAACGATTCTATTTTAGAATCATGGGGCAAGGGAAAAAATGTTTTTGGCAAATCGTTGTTTGAAGTGATTCCCGAAACCGTTGAACAGGGTTTTGATAAATTATTGTTGAGTGTGTATAAAACTGGTGAACCAGTATTTGCCTTTGAAACACCCATCACACTTGTACGCAATGCCAAGAAGGAGTTGATGCACTACACTTTTATTTACCAAGCACAGCGGAATATGCATGGCGAAATAGAAGGAGTGGCGGTATTGGCTAATGAAGTAACGCCACAAGTGGAAGCTAAAATGAAAATAAAAGAAAGCGAAGAACGTTTCCGCTCCTTAGCCGATAATATACCGTTGAACGTATTTATTATAGAACCAACCTCAGAAGCCAAAATCAGTTATTGGAACAAATACTGGTTGGATTACACGGGGCAAACAATGGAAAAAGCACTTGGCAGAACATGGGATGGCATTGTAGCTGCTTTTGAAAAACGCTTGCCTTATAAATTACCCGATATTCGCATTAAGCGTTATGATGGCGAATACAAGTGGTTTGCATTTCAAGCAAATCCCCGTTTTTTACCCAACGGAGAATTTATGGGATATATTGGCGTTGGTTTTGATATTCATGAAAAGAAGTTGGTTGAAGAAGCTTTGAAACAAAGTGAAGCACATTTCAGGTTGTTGGCTGATTTAATACCCTCTAAAATAAGTAATGCATTAGCTGATGGAAGTGTTACTTATTTTAATAAACACTGGTTAGACTTTAGCGGATTTAGTTTTGAGGAATTAAGGGATTTCGGATACCATCAAATTATGCATCCCGATGAGATGGAAGAATTTCAAACCCGTTTTCAAAAAGCCGCATCAACCTTAACTGATTTAGTAATGGAAATGCGGTTTAAAAATAAGGATGGAGATTATATTTGGCATTTAAACATTGCATCGCCGATAAAAGATGAAAAAGCAAACCTTAAAATGTGGATTGGTGTTACCACCGATATTAGTGAACAGATAAAAACCCTTAATACCAACCTAAGCATTTATGAAAAACATGCTGCCGAGTTAAAACACGAAAAAGAACTGGCAGAGCTGGCAACTTTAAAAGCTGAAGTAGCCGTTAAGTCCAAACAACAGTTTTTATCAAACATGAGTCACGAAATTAGAACGCCCTTGAATTCCATTTTAGGATTTACAAATGTGTTAATGAAAACCAAGTTGGACATAAGACAAAAAGAATTTTTACAGGCTATAAAAACAAGTAGCAATTCTTTACACGAACTCATAAATGATATACTTGATTTGGCAAAAGTAGATGCTGGTAAAATGACTTTTTTGAAACAGCCATTTGAAATACACAAATCAATAAAGTCAATACTGCATTCTTTTGACCTGAAATTAAAAGAAAAGAATTTAGAACTTGTAAGTGAATACGATAGCGAAATACCATCAATAGTAGTAGGCGATTCAGTCAGATTAAATCAGATTATTTTAAACCTTATGAGTAATGCCATAAAATTTACACACAAAGGAAAAATTATACTGAGCGTTAAAATACAAAGCGAGGATGAAGAAAATATATCTATTGAATTTGCCGTTACAGATTCAGGAATTGGCATTTCGGAGAATAAAATAAATTTAATTTTCAATCTCTTTGAACAAGCAGAAATCAACACGTCAAATTCGTATGGCGGAACAGGACTCGGACTTGCCATTGTTAAACAATTAGTAGAATTTCAAGGCGGCAATATTAAAGTAAGTAGTAAAACAGGTGTAGGTTCAACATTTAGTTTTATCCTACCATTTGGAAAAACGACTATGCAAATAGTAGAAGAAGTAGAAATACTAAAATTAGATTCAACTATTAAAAACATGCGCGTATTAGTAGCCGAGGATGTGGTATTAAATCAATTATTAATCAAAATGATTTTGAGTGAATTTGGATTTGAATATGATGTCGTGAATAACGGTAAAATTGCAATTGAACAACTGCAAACCCACACCTACGACATTATTTTGATGGATATTCAGATGCCCGAAATGAACGGATTTGAAGCAACGGAATACATTCGCAAAACGATGAAATCTAACATTCCAATAATTGCTTTGACGGCAGACGTGACGACAGTTGACATTGCCAAATGCAAAGAATTTGGCATGGACGCTTATATTTCCAAACCGATTGACGAAAATGAATTGTACAATAAAATAATGGCGTTGGTAAATAAGTAATTATAATCATTGATGAACAACGAATCCGTTGGAAGAATGGGTAATTTACGGGCGAAATAACGTTGGTTTTGTCAAAATACCGAGGAGTCCTCTAAACAAAAAACAATGGACTATCAAACCGATAGCCCAACGTTTTTGCATCAACAAGACGCGGATTCAACGCACCCAAACACTAATAGCTTCAGTGGGTTCGCTCGTCACGTTGTTTGTACCGATGGCGTACATTTGATACGTTTTTTTAACTACCGACTCGCCGCATTGAATCGAATAAGGCGATTTGATACAATACGTATTTTTAACCTTCCCGTCTTCGCCAACTTTTGGTTTGCCTTGCCCTACTACAATTTTTACTTTTGGGTTGCTGTTACTGAATATAAAAAATGTCCGATTGTAATGGCAATCATTCTTTTTGTTTGGTCGGTTACAGGTTTTATGGCGGCATTTCAATTTGGTATTTTGGAAGATACGGGTTAAATAATTGCAGGCGTGATTACGTGTTCTTCATGGCTTTACACGAGTAAAAAATAAAAAGCGATGAATAATAGTTTTATAATAAAATTAAAAGCGATAAAAATTATTCACACCATCATTTGAATTTTTTTTAGTAGCATATTTTTCTACATGGTTTACGCGCTAATCATCAATAAAATTGACAAGTTTGTTTGGATTGGTATTGGGCTGTTTTCGTTGGAAATAATCGTGCTGCTTATTTTCAAAATGAGCTGTCCGCTCACCCTAATTGCGCGTAAATATTCCAATTCTACGAAAGATAATTTTGATATTTATTTGCCCAATTGGTTAGCTAAATGGAATAAGCTGATTTATACAATCTTTTTATTAGTTTTCATTGGCGGTTTAGTGTATAGAATTTTAAATTCAAAATAATGACATCAAAAACAGCACGAAACATTCTTCTCTTTTTATTATTATTTCTCGGACTCGGTGCGCTGTTTGGCGGCGGTGTATTAATTATTTCACCGAGCGGTAAACTGATTGGAATGCCGTTATCGCTGTTAAATAAATCGCCGTTTAGTGATTTTTTATTCCCAGGTATTATTCTATTTGGTGTTTTGGGTGTATTTCCCGTTTTACTTGTTTTTGCACTGATCAATAAACCTTCAAATCCATTCTTAGAGAGCGTTAATTTCTTTAGCGATATGCACTGGTCGTGGTCGTTTAGTATTTACACCGCTTTTGCACTCATCATTTGGATTCAAGTCGAAATGATGTTTCTCAACGCAGTCAGTTGGCTGCACACTTTCTATATGTTTTTAGCCATCGCGATAATTTTTGTATCTTTGTTACCGCAAGTGCGAACTATTTACAGAAAATAAGTAACTACTTATGTGTTTATCAAATTTCTCGCATCCCACTTGGAATTTCGCGGGCATTATTATTGAAATCTGTTAAAGTCTACGAAGTCTGCGCAAATCGAAGATTGTTGAAAATTACTCTTAAAGTTTAATTTTATTTAATTTTGTCATTTAATCAAATTTAAAAAATAATGAAATCTTTGAATTTTTTTTTGTTGGTTTTCGCTTTTTCGATACCTATTTGGATAATAACTGCTTACGCGCCAGATATTGCGCAGTACATTCCAATTAAACTTCCACTGAGTTCAGTGACGACTTTTTGCCCGATGTTGGCTGCCATAATTCTTGTTAAAAGAGAGGGAAGAAAAGGTGGAGTTAAAGCATTAATGGCTAAATCTTTTGATTTCAAAAAAATTAAAGACAAAAGATGGTATATTGTTATTATTTTTTTTATGCCACTCATTGCACTACTTACCTTTTGGTTTATGAAATTTGAAGGCATATTTCTCAATGAACCAAACACGCCAATTATTACGGTTTTAATATACTTTTTTATTTTTTTTATTGGTGCTATTGGCGAAGAAATTGGTTGGTCAGGTTATGTTATTGAACCTTTGCAAGAAAAATTAGGGGCTTTAAACGCAAGTATAATAATCGGATTAGTTTGGGCGAGTTGGCATATTGTGCCTTTTAGTCAGGCACACAGAAGTTCGGAATGGATGTTTTGGCAATTTATGAGCACTATTTTTTTTAGGATTATAATGGTATGGATTTTTAATAATACAGGCAAAAGTGTTTTTGCAATGGTTTTATTTCACACAATGATCAATGTCAGTTTTTTTAGTTTTCCGAATTATGGCACCCATTATAGCCCATTCGGTGCAACTATTTTCCTTTTTTTGACTGTTATCTTAGTAGTTATGATGTGGGATACGAAAACGTTAACACGCTTTTATTTTTCAAAAAACTCCAACCGAATTCAGGAATCAAAGATTTAGTAATATCCTTTACCTTAGCTTACTTCATATCATGGATAATTTGAAAACAGATAATTTCTGGCAATTTGATGCGGCGTATTGGTTCAAAGAATTGAATAGTTCTGAAAACGGGCTGTCTCAAGCGGATGCTGAAATAATTCTGAATCAATCAATAAATACAAAAAGAAAAAAATCGCGCTTCGAAAAAGATTTTTTACTACTTATTGGTCAGTTTAAAAGCCCATTGATGTTGCTATTAATTGGAGCTGTCATACTTTCAGCTTTTTTGGGCGATACTTCGGACGTTTTCATTATACTAACAATTGTAGTGTTTACGGGTTTACTCAGTTTTTTTCAAGAACGCAACGCGAGTCGAGTTGTTGAAAAATTACAGTCTATGATTTCGCTAAAGTCAACTGTTTTAAGAGATGGCAAAGCGCAAGAAATTAATTCTAACGATATTGTACCTGGCGATGTCCTTAGTTTTAAAGCGGGCGATATGATACCCGCCGATTGTTTAATTATTGAATCGAATGAATTGAACGTCAATGAATCCAGTTTAACAGGCGAATCTTATCCTGTTAGAAAAAACGCCCTTGCCATGTCTCCTGACAGACAAAACAGCGTACTCGATTCTAAAACAGTTTTAGCAAAAAGAATAAATAGCTTGTGGCAAGGTTCGAATACAGTGAGCGGAAATGCCAAAGCATTGGTTATAAATACGGGTGAAAATACAATTTTTGGTAACTTAATGCAAAGCGCATCTAAAGTTATAGAGACGAGTTTTGAAAAAGGCATCAAGGGCTTCGGCTATTTTCTGATGCGCACAACGTTGATTCTTTCTTTTTTTATTTTAATTATCAATTTATTACAGCATAAAAGTGCAATTGATTCTATGCTTTTTGCGCTTGCATTAGCGGTTGGGATGGCTCCCGAATTACTTCCTGCCATCACAACTATTGCCATGAGTGCAGGAGCCAAGCGAATGCTCAAAAAAAAAGTAATCGTAAAAAAGCTATCGTCTATTCAGAATTTAGGTGAAGTAAATTTACTCTGCACCGATAAAACAGGAACACTCACAGAAGGTATCATTGAAATTTCTGGTATTATAGACGGATTTGGCGAAGAAAGTGCTTTTGTAAAAGAGCTTGCATTCTGGAATGCTACTTTTGAAACGGGTTATACCAACCCAATTGATGATGCTTTGAAAAAATTATCTATTGCTTCCCCCGTTAATATTGTATCCCCACAGAAAATTGGTGAAATTCCATACGATTTTATCCGTAAACGTCTGAGTATTGCGATTAGCGGCAAGAACGAAAAATCGCTAGTGCCAAGTCTCCCGTCTGGCATATTGATTTGTAAAGGTGCATTTACCGAAATTATTGGAATTTGTACTCAAATTAGATTAGCCGATGGAACGGTACAGATGTTGACAACGTTTGTGCAAGATATTGAAAAACGTTTTGAAGAATTTGGAATAAATGGATTGCGCGCTATTGGTATTTGTTACAAAAATATTACATCGAATACAATTTCCAAGAATGATGAAATAGAAATGATTTTCGCAGGCTTTATTATTCTTAACGATCCTGTTAAATTAGGTATTGCAG
>ENA-OFCD01001689-OFCD01001689.1-metagenomes-genome-assembly--contig:-NODE-1689-length-10514-cov-2.583899_pt1 | contig 10514 bp, 7 predicted proteins | sample MGYA00153392_OFCD01 | MGnify analysis MGYA00153392 | reverse complement strand
TTTTTAATTTTACCAAAACATCAATTTTTTATTCATTATAACGAAATCAATACAAAATCAAAACATTATGTTCTGAGTTTAAAAAACAAACTAACTCAATTTGTAAAATATCACTTTTAGGGGGACTTTTGCACTATCAAATTTTAGAACACCAATTATTAAATTTTTTATGAAAAAAACTTTATTTTCCATTGCATCCGTGCTTTCACTGCAATTTTTTTCACATTCGGTTTTGGCGCAAACACCAGCACCGGCGGCTGCTCCTTATGTTGCGGATACTACTAAAAAAGATGTACCGTTAGTGATTGCAGGTTATGCCGACGTTTATTATCGGGCGAGTTCAAACAGTAAAGGTTCTTACACTTCGTACACATCAGCCGATAATGCGTTCTCTTTGGCAAGTGCAAATATTCAAATTTCGAAAGAAACCGAAAAATTTGCTTTTATGGCAGATTTATTTTTTGGCGAACGCGCCGATCAAACGGCCTACAACTATACAGGTGTAATTTCAACGAGCAACATACTCAAGCAGTTGTATGTTGTTTATAAACCCTCAAAGAAAGTTAAATTAACGGCCGGTGAGTTCACAACTTTTTTTGGCTACGAATTGATTGAATCACCGAGTAACTTAAACTATTCAACATCGTACACTTTTAGCAACGGTCCGTTTTTCCATACTGGTCTAAAAGCAGATTTTACCTTGAGCGACAACTTTACGGCAACATTGGGTGTTTTCGATCCTACCGATACAAAAGGTTTTATTTCTGGTCACAAATACGTCGGAGGTCAATTAGGTTATACGAAAGGAACTTTCAAAGCATTTGTAAATTTTTTAACAGGAACTACAGCGGATTCAGCCAGTACGCAACTTACCACTTTCGATATTACTTCCAGCTGGCAAGCAACGCCTAAATTTGGTCTTGGTTTTAATTTGACTAATAAAGGCGCTTCTCCAACAAAAGGAACTTCAACGAGTTGGTTAGGTACAGCACTATATGCAAATTATATTTTGTCAGATAATTTTACATTGGCTGCGCGTGGCGAAGTTTTTGATGACAGTAAAGGTCTTGCATCATTAGGCACAAAAATTACGGAGTTTACACTTTCTGGAAACGTAAAGGCTGAAAGTTTTACATTCATTCCAGAAATACGTTTCGATAATTCGGATGCTAAAATTTTTAATGGCAAAAGTAGCGATGTCTCACTAATTTTAGCCGCCATTTATAAATTTTAGAATGTACGAATGACAAAATTTATAACCGTCTTAAATGAAAAATCCTAAATTTATATTTTCTTTTGAAAATTATACAATTTATATTACTATTAACCGTACGTAAGTTTTAATTTTGCGAAAATACAATTGTTGTTATAATACTTTATACCAACTACTTTCTAAATAAATTTCAAACCAACCGATGCCCCTTGCGCTCGGGTAAATCCTTTCAAACATGAGTCTTTCAAGATTTAATGCGCTTGATACTATTTTCAATCGTTACGATTTAGATATTGAGTACAAAGAAATGCCAGGCGAAAAAATTGCCGATTTTTATGGAATGAATGTTTTCAACGATGCTGCTATGAAGCAGTATATGGATGAGACAACGTATCTGAGCGTAAAATCCGCTATTCAAAATGGTACAAAATTACATCGCGATGTAGCTGATTTTGTTGCTAAATCAATGCAACAATGGGCACAAGATAAAGGTGCGACACACTATACGCACTGGTTTCAACCTTGGACGGGTAAAACGGCTGAAAAACATGATGCTTTTTTCACCCTCACTCCAAGTGGTGAAGTAATTGAAGAATTTAGTGGTGATGCCTTAGTACAACAAGAACCTGATGGTTCATCATTCCCCTCTGGTGGAATGCGCGCAACTTTTGAAGCGCGTGGTTATACAGCTTGGGATCCATCATCACCTGCTTTCATCTATGAAGTTGGCGATGGAAAAACTTTGTGCATTCCAACTGTTTTTATTACCTATTCGGGCGATGCGATGGATTATAAATTGCCATTGTTGAAATCGCAAGATGCTTTAAACAAAGCAGCAACACCTGTTGCACAATATTTTGATGCAGGAGTTACTAAAGTCTCAGCTACTTTAGGTTGGGAGCAAGAATATTTTTTAATGGATCAAGCGCTATTTAACTTGCGTCCAGATTTAATTCTAACTGGTAGAACACTCATTGGTAAATTACCTGCTAAACACCAAAACTTAGAAGACCACTATTTCGGTGCTATCCCTGAGCGCATTTTTGCTTACATGCGCGATGTAGAAACAGAAGCACACAAACTCGGCATTCCGGTACGTACACGCCATAACGAAGTTGGTCCGTCGCAATACGAAATTGCGCCCATGTTTGAAGAAATCAACGTTGGCGTTGATCACAACAACTTGTTGATGGATATAATGGAGCGCGTTGCAAGCCGTCATAAATTGGTTTGTTTGTTGCACGAAAAACCTTTTGCAGGCGTAAACGGTTCGGGAAAACATAACAACTGGTCAATTGCAACCAACGCAGGTAAAAATTTACTCTCCCCTGGTAAAGAGCCTGGTAAAAACTTGATGTTCTTGACGTTCTTTGTCAACACAATCAAAGCAGTTTCTGAATACGATGATTTAATTCGCTCATCCATTGCAACAGCTAATAACGATCACCGTTTGGGTGCTAACGAAGCACCACCAGCAATTATTTCTGCTTTCTTAGGAGAAACAATGACAAGATTGCTTGATGATTTAGAAACAAAAGGTACTTCGGATGCTTCAGGAATTAAATCTGCTTTGGATCTTATTGAAAAAATTCCGTTACTCGAAAAAGACAATACTGATCGTAACCGTACATCTCCTTTTGCATTCACTGGTAATAAGTTTGAAATTCGCGCCGTTGGCTCTTCGCAAAACTGTGGCGGACCGATGACAGTTATGAATACTATCATGGCTGCTACATTAATCGAGTTCAAAAAACAAGTTGATACTTTGATTGCTGGTGGTAAAACAAAAGAAGAGGCTATTCTTTCAATTATAATTAAATACATTAAAGAATCGAAAGCGGTACGTTTTGAAGGAAACGGGTACAGCGACGAATGGAAAGAAGAAGCAGCAAAACGTGGATTGCACAATTTCGCTACAACACCAGAGGCACTCAAAGCATTGGGCGATAAGAAAAATATAGACGTTTTTGAAAAACTTGGCGTTTTCTCTCACAAAGAATTGCACGCGTATCAGGAAGTTCAATACCAAAACTATGTCACTAAAGTACAAATTGAAAGTCGTACTTTAGGCGAAATGGTAGCCAATTTAATTATTCCTGCAGCGGTTTCTTATCAGAAAAAATTAGCCGACAACGTGGCGCAACTTAAACATTTACATTTAAGTCCTGACACTTACAGCGAGCAATTAGAAATTTTGAAATCAGTAGGTAATGCAATTAACGCTGTATCCTTAGGAGTTCGTCAAATGACAGAAGTGCGTCGCCATGCGAACGATCAACCAACAATTGAAACGCAAGCAGCTGCATATAACGATAAAGTAAAACCAGTCATGGAAGACATTCGCATACAAGCTGATAGATTGGAATATATGGTAGAAGATGGTTTGTGGCCCTTGCCAAAATACCGTGAAATTTTCTACATCAGATAATTTTTGGGTTTGAATAGTTAAACAAAAAAGCCACGCTGAAAAGCGTGGCTTTTTTTATCGAGGGATTTAGCACACCTCGTTAAACTTATTAATTAAATTGTGCGCAATATCGTTGGCATCCAAACCCAAAATATCGCGACGCTCTAAAAAGTAAACCAACTGACCGTCTTTAAACAATGCCATACACGGCGATGATGGAGGATAAGGCAAAAAGAATTCGCGCGCCTTTTCGGTCGCTTCAATATCAACGCCTGCAAAAACAGTAATCATGTTATCGGGCAATTTGTTGGCGTGCATTTTTGCAAGAATAGCACCTGGTCGAGCATTGCGCGCACCACAGCCGCAAACAGAATTAACAACCACAAAAGTTGTTCCTTTGCTTTCAATCTTTTTTTCTACTTCAGATGGATTTGGAACGCTTTCAAAACCAACTTCGGTTAATTCTTCAACCATGGGTTGTGTAAAATCGAGCGGATAATTTGATTGCTGCTGAATATTATAGAACATATTGTTGCTTTTGAATTTTTATTAAAACACAAAGATAATGATTATTGTTTAATTGTCAATTTTGAAAATTAAACAAATTTGCTACTTAAATCACTCTATCCGGATCGAACGCTTCTAAATTCTTTCCAATGCGACTCAAAAAAGAGCTGCCCATTGCGCCATCAACAATGCGATGATCATAACTGAGCGATAAAAATACAAAATGGCGAATCGCAATCACGTCACCCGAAGGTGTTTCTATAACGGCGGGTTTCTTTTTTATAATTCCAATAGCAAGGATTGCAACTTGCGGTTGATTAATTATTGGCGTACCCATTAAGCTACCATACGTACCGACGTTGGTAATCGTAAAAGTACCACCTTGAACTTCGTCGGGTTTTAACTGATTGTTGCGCGCGCGTGTAGCTAAATCATTTACACGTTGCGATAGACCTGCTAAATTTAAAAAATTTGCCGATTTAAGCACTGGTACAATTAAATTACCATTCGGCAAAGCCGCAGCCATACCGATATTAATATCTTTTTTCAGAATAATTTTTGTGCCGTCAACGCTGGCATTGATGTACGGAAATTGCTCTAACGCTCTACACACCGCTTCAAAAAAAAGTGGTGTATAAGTTAAATTTTCGTTGTACTTTTTCTGAAATTCAGTTTTTGCTTTTTGTCGCCACTGCACCATATTTGTTACGTCCACCTCAACAAACGAAGTAACGTGCGGTGCAGTTTGCACTGACATCACCATGTGTTCGGCAATCAATCGACGCATCCTATCCATCTCAACAATTTCAGTCGCTCCACTAACTGAACCTGAGGACGTTATTTTGGGTTGGGCAACAGCAGTTTGAACAATATTTGATTTTTTTGTTTCTAAATAAGCCAACAAATCTGTTTTCGATACGCGTCCACCTTGACCTGTACCATTTACCGTTTCGAGTTCTGCCACTGAAATACCTTCTTCTTTAGCCATCGTTTTTACCAACGGCGAATAAAATCGCCCTGACTTTGCATCGTCAGTGTATTTACCATTTGCACTTCCGTTTGCAGAAATTTGTTCAACTTCTACGAGTTCAGGAATATAAGATACTTTTTGGGAAATTTTGACAGTTGGTTTTTCAATTGTTTGTGTTTGTACAATAGGTGGATTTATTTTTTCTGGCGTAATTGTTACCGCATCAACACTTGTATTGATAACGGCAATTTTTTTACCAACTTCAACAACGGCGTTTTCTTCAAATAATATTTCTGTAATAATACCTGCTTCAGGCGACGGCACTTCTGTATCTACTTTATCGGTTGCGATTTCGAGAATTGTTTCGTCTTGTGCTACGCTATCACCGACCTTTTTAAGCCAACGTAAAATCGTAGCTTCTGTTATACTTTCGCCCATTTTGGGCATCACGAGTTCAACCAATGCCATCAGAAAAAATTTAGTGGAATGCGTTTAAGTTATGTTGCTACAATAATTGTTAAATTTTTTGCAAAAGTAATCATTTTTAAGAAAGAATTTGATGTAACAAAAATTTACGCAACAAGTTCAGCGCTGAATGCGCGGCATATTCAATATTTTTTGCTCTACCGCGATCAATACCAAGTTTTGCTGTAATCGTATTTTGAGCGTCGCCAACAGCTAACCAAACAGTACCAACAGGTTTTTGTTTCGTTCCACCACTCGGTCCTGCAACACCTGAAACCGCGATTGCTACATCGGCACCCGTCATTTTCAAAACGCCGGCAACCATTTCTTTCACCGTTTCTTCGCTCACAGCACCAAATGAATCAATCGTTGATTTTTTTACTTTCAACGTTTTAGTTTTAACGGAATTATTATAAGAAATTACACTTCCTAAAAAGTACGCGCTACTACCAGGAACTGCTGTAATTAAATGCGAAAGCAAACCACCCGTACAACTTTCGGCACAAGCAACGGTTAAGTTTTTTTCTTTTAATAATTTACCAATAACAATCGGCATTGAATCATCATCGAAACCTGCAACGATGTTCGGAATAATTGAAATTAATTCTGTTTTGAGTGTTTCAACTTGTTGTTCAATCTTTTTCGCATTTTCGCCACGCGCCGTTAAACGCAATCGCACAGTACCAAGCGATGGTAAATAAGCCAAGCCAATATTTTCAGGAAGTCGGTTTTCAAAATCATTAAGTTTTTCGGCAATCATTGTTTCGCCTTCGCCAGCAGTTAAAATTGTTCTATGTACAATGGGTGAAAATTTTCCGAGACTTAAAAGTTTGGGTAAAACTTTATCGCTCATTAAGTGCTGCATTTCGAACGGAACGCCTGGCATGGAAACAATAATTTTATCATCGGGAAGTTCAAACCACATCGCAGGTGCTAATCCGCGTTCGTTATCGAGTATTTGTGCATTCGACGGCATGAAGCAACTATTTTTATTCATCTCCGACACCGTGCGATTAACTTTCTGGAAAAAATATTCCATTCTGTTAAACGTATGCTGACTGAAAACCATCGAAGCACCTAACATTTCCGCAATTGCTTTTTTTGTAATATCGTCTTTTGTTGCGCCGAGTCCGCCCGTTGTTAAAACCAAGTCGGCATTTTTAAGCGCGTATTTTATTCCTTCTTGAATCCCGTCATTCGTATCTGGTAAACTCATTTTACCTACAATCCGAATGCCTTGCAAATTAAGTTGTTGCGCCATCCACGCAGCATTCGTGTCAACAATTTGTCCAATTAAAATTTCATCGCCAATAGTAACGAGGTAAGCCTTCATAAATTAAGGAATAAAAAATAAGTGTTAAGGAATAACGGATAGCTGATAGATTTGTTTATTGTGGTGGTAATTATTCTTTTTATTGAGTTACGATTTCCCAAATAAAGGGCAAAAAAAATGGGTCTCGTTAGTACGAGACCCACCCAAACAATTTATAATCTCTTCTATTTCGTTGAGCAAGCCGTTCAAAAAAAATGTATCTTTTTATATTGACTTGTAGTGTTTGTGTCGTATTCTTTTTAGTTATCGGTCTTCTCTATTCTGTAAGTTTGTTTTTTATACTGTCCTTTTTACTCACTAAAACCACGACTTGCTAACGAAATATTTTTATGTTTTTCTTATTGATACAAAGGTGAAGTATTAAAACCAGTCCACCAAGAACAAATTAAGGCATTTGTTACACGAAAAATTTTAAGTTTTTTAATTTTATTTTTACAAAAAACTGAAAATCAATTATTTAATTTAAAATTAAATTACTTTTTGTGAGAAAAATTAATTTTTTATTTTTTATTTATGTTGAAAATTATTTTTAAAAGAGTTGAATTATTTTTAAAAACACACATAAACAATCATTTTTGTCTAAATTTTTTATTTTTTACATAATTCTATGAAAAATCTTTCTGACTTATTACTGCTCGGCGATGAGCGCTTGTACGCGCAATGCGAACTTGTTGAACGCGAAGAATTACCTTTAGTAAAAGAGTGGGTGTCAGATTTAGACAACGTGATGCGCGAAATTCGCGCAAAGTATAATTTTGGTCGCGCCATTGCCGCGCCACAACTCGGCATCATGAAACGCTTAGTGTACATGAATATTGATAAACCCGTCGTGTTCATCAATCCTGAGTTCACCGCGTTGAGCGACGAAATGTTTGAACTCTGGGATGATTGCATGAGTTTTCCAAATTTATTCGTCCGCGTTAAACGACATAAATCCCTCAAAATAAAATTCAGAGACACGCACTGGGTAGAACACGAATGGTTTTTAGAAGATGCCCTTTCTGAACTTTTGCAACACGAAGTTGATCACCTCGACGGTATTTTGTGCACAATGCGGGCGGTGGATGCTAAGGCGTTTAAATGGCGGAGGTAGAGACAAGGTATGCCTTGACTTAATAATTTTTCAATCTATTATTCGTGTCTAAAATATTTTTCTGGGCGGGTGGTGGAAAAAAAATATTATCACTTTTGAAAAAAATTATACTATCTTTTGATGTGAAATGATAGTGATTGTAAATATCATCAAACAATAAGAATAAACTTTTAACTTCAAGTGGTTCTGCATTTCCAATTACATGAAGCTCCTTGAAACTATTATTTTTTGAAATAATAAAATCATAAGCGGCTAAATCATCTCCCGATTTCCAATATTTTTTTTTCGCAATAGTAGAAAAATCAATAGTGGATAGTAGGGTATCAATTTTAGAGCTTCTTGTTTTATCTAAGTTGTTTAAAAATAATATCTTGTATTGTCACTGGTTTTTGGGCTAATAATAAGCTTATCGTTAGCCTGAAGTTTTATTGGTTAAGTAATATCCCAACCGTTTGTAAAAGAGAAATCTATTTCGTCCCAATCTCTTTCATTTTCAACTCCAGTTTTATTTTTTAAAGAATTGCATGAATATATGCTCAATATAAAACAACTAAATAGTATGGCTTTGAATCCAATGCTTCGCAAAGATTTTTAAATTGTTCGTCAATTTGTTCAAACCTAAGTCTCATTCTAAAACTACCTCTTAAATCGGAAAGTTTCATTTACTTTGAATATTATTCTTCCTTCACTCTCATCCATATCCTTATTTTATTTGAAGAAGATATTTGTTTTTAATTAAAAGAATTTATCTTTGTAAAATTATTTTAACCACTCATTGCGGTTTATTATGGAACAAATCATTTTAGAAGTACCTGTTTATGCAGCTAAAAAGTTCGAAATACTTTCGCCTTCCGATAAGAATGTTCTATTCTCGCTCATCACAAATTTTTTGAAAAGCAGTAACCCAATTGAAAAAAAACGCCTTAAATCGAAAGTCAATTTGCTCAAAACCATGAGTGATATTGGTCAAAAAGCCACTGAAAAAGGATTAACTGACGAGATTCTAGAAAAACTTCTCAACGAAGAATAAAAATATGGAATCCTATATTTTTATTCTTGACACAAACACCCTTATAAAAGTGCAATCCTCAGACCCAGTTCTGTTCCTGCGCAAGCCTTTCGCAAAGGATTATTATTGGGCGATGTGGTTTGTTCTGATCATTGCCCAATGATAATAAAGACCCAAAAACTTATCTTGTCTCTGAAGACGTACATGGTCAGTATTTATTAATTGATAGCGGTTTGAAAGATTTTGATTATTCCATAAAATTATTTCGCTGCTATACAATTTCGAAGTATTTTTGAAAAAAATTCCAGCGCATGAATCGAATACTCTTTCTACTACTATATACATTCAGCATTTCAGCATTTGCGCAAACAGAAACCTACCCAGAAGATTCTGCATCGGTAGAACGCTCCACCGTCCCTAAAGGAGAAATATTGAACCTAATATTCCAAAATTCAAAAATATTTCCAGGCACCTTTCGGGAAGTATTTGTTTATATACCGCGTCAGTACTTAGCAGATAAACCTGCCTGTGTGTATGTCAATCAGGATGGCATTCAGTGGAAAGCACCGATTGTGCTCGACAATTTAATATTTCGAAAAGAGATGCCCATAACTATAGGCATTTTTGTAACACCTGGGCAGCTAAAGCCCCTCGAAGGCGATTCTGCCCAGATACGGTATAACAGGAGTTTTGAGTACGATGGTTTAGGTGATAACTACGCAAAATTTATTTTAGATGAACTATTACCCTTTGTAGAGAAACAAAAAACCGCAGATGGCAGACAAATTATACTGTCAAAATCGGCTAACGACAGAGCTATTGGAGGATCGAGCAGCGGTGCAGTCTGTGCTTTCACTGCAGCGTGGGAACGCCCGGATGCTTTTTCGCGCGTATTCAGTGCTATCGGAACATACATCGGGTTGCGTGGAGCCGACCGATACCCAACACTGATTAGAAAAACAGAACCCAAACCGATCCGCGTTTTTTTGCAGGATGGTTCAAACGATTTGAATATTTACGCTGGAGACTGGTGGAAAGCAAACGAAACAATGGAACGTGCTTTAGAATTTGCAGGTTATGACGTAAACTATGAATGGGGGCAAGGCAGCCATAACGGAAAACACGGTACCGCCATTTTCCCAGAAGCTTTGCGATGGCTATGGAAAAATTATCCGCAGCCAGTGAATAAGGGCATTTCTAAAAATCAATTCTTGACAAATATTCTCATTAATAATTCTGAGTGGGAGTTGGTGGGCGAAGGTTATAATTTTACAGAAGGCATAATTGCCAATGCTTCAGGTGAAGTGTTTTTTCAGGATATACCGAATGCAAAAACATACAAGGTAGGTTCGAATGGACAAGTAAATATGTTGCCTATCGATTCGAAAAGAGCAAGCGGTACAACATTTAAGACCGATGGTACCATGCTTACAATTACCAGCGGTTGGGGCGGATATCCCATTCAGCAAGTTATTGCCTACAACAAACTACTCAAACCTACAATTGTAGCGGACAGC
>ENA-OFCD01001685-OFCD01001685.1-metagenomes-genome-assembly--contig:-NODE-1685-length-10536-cov-3.558057_pt1 | contig 10536 bp, 8 predicted proteins | sample MGYA00153392_OFCD01 | MGnify analysis MGYA00153392 | reverse complement strand
CTCGCGGGCGCGTTCGCGGCGGCGCGGAAATTCGGGCTGACAATGGACACGCTGATGCCGGCCTTCGCCGCGGTCGATGACAGCGCGAGCGAGCGCGTCGACCGGCTTGCCGACGCGTCGCGCGAGTACCATGCCGCTGACGTTGCCGCGTGCAAGCGAATGGGCGAACTCGGCGCTCGCGCGATGCCGGACGACGGAGTGATCCTCACGCACTGCAACGCGGGCGCGCTCGCGACGGGAGGCTACGGCAGTGCCCTTGGCGTGATTCGCGCGGCACGCGCCGCCGGAAAGAACGTTCGCGTCATCGCGTGTGAGACTCGCCCGCTGCTGCAGGGCGCGAGGCTCACGGCCTGGGAGCTAGCGCGTGACCTCATCCCCGTCATGATCATCACGGACTCGATGGTAGCGCAGCTGATGCGCAAAGGCGGCGTCCACGCTTGTGTCGTGGGCGCCGATCGCGTCGCGCGGAACGGAGACGTCGCGAACAAAGTCGGGACCTACTCGATCGCGTGTTTGGCGAAGGCCCACAAGATCCCCTTCGACGTCGCCGCTTCGTGGAGCACGGTCGACCTCGCGTGCCCGGACGGAACGTTCATTCCGATCGAGGAGCGCGACCCCAGAGAGGTCACTCATCCCTCGCTCGGCGACGCCACACTGTCGATCGCACCCGACGGAGTCACGGCGATGAACCCGGCGTTCGACGTCACACCCGCGAGCCTTATCCGTGCAATCTACACCGAGCGCGGCGTGGTATCCCCGGTCGGTCCCGAGGCTTTGGCGGCGCTCGCGCTCGTCTAGCGCTCAACGGGCCGCGCGTCAGGGAGCGCGAAGTGCGGCGCGCTGCTTCTCCACGTCGGCGACGAGAGCGCCGAGCTCGGTCGCGTGATCGAGTGCCTTCTCTGCTTCTGCCTTCTTTCCCAACTTCGCGAGGGCCCACGCGCGACCGAGCTCGGCGGGCGCGAACGACGGCGCCAAGGACAGCAGCGCGTCGTACGCGACCAGCGCGCTTGCCGGATCGTTCGAGAGGACGGCGACGGTCGCGAGGCCAAGGAGGTTCTCTCGACTCTCGGGATCGGCTCTCAAGCCCTCTCGATAGGCCTGCGCCGCTCCCTTGAGGTCGTGCATGTGGACGCGCACGAGACCCAGCGTATGCAGCGTCTCCGCGTCGTGGCTGCCGCGCTTGACCGCTTCTTCCAGTCGACTCAGCGCGTCTGCGGCCTCTCCCCACCGCGCGCACCTCATGCCCCCTTCGCGCGGCCCCTGCGGCGAGTCTGGCGCGCGCGTCGCGGCTTCGTCGTATGCCGCCAGCGCCTCGTCGAACTTGTGCGCGAGCTCGTACGCGTGACCGAGCTCGATCCACGGAGACGGATCGCCGGGCGGGGCCCGCTTGGCAAGCTCGTCCACTTCGTCTCGTGCGGCGCCGAGGTCGCCTTCGTTCGCGAGCACGCGGATCAGCAGTTTGCGCGCGGGCAGATCGTCGGGGTGGGTCGTCAACTCAACGCGCAAAAGCGCGATCGCGTCCGAATCCTTGTGCTGGCGGACCATCGCGAGAGCGCGATCCACGGGCGTCGGCTGCACGCATCCGAGCGTGACGACGAGCGCAACGACCAGCGCAACGACCAGCGCCAACCGCATGGTAAACGGTGGTACTAGATTCTGGCTCGGAGCTACGAGGAAAACACGATGGCTGACGTATCAAGCATCAAAACGGTCGGTGTATTGGGCGCGGGACAGATGGGCGCGGGCATCGCGCAGGTCGCGAGTGCGGCGGGCTTCGACGTGCGCCTGTGCGACGTGTCCATGGAGGTCGTCAAGAAAGGCATCGCCAAGATCGACGGCGCGCTCAAACGCCAAGTCGACAAAGGGAAGCTCTCGGCAGACCTGCACGCCGGGATCGTCGCGCGTATCTCGCCGATCGCGTCTGCGGCTTATTTCAAGGGCTGCGACGTCGTCATCGAGGCCGCCACGGAGAACCTCGAGCTGAAGCTCAAGCTGCTGAAGCAGTGCGATGACGCTCTCGCCCCCGGTGCGATGCTCGCGAGCAACACGTCGTCGATCTCGCTCACCAAGCTCGCGGCGTCCACGTCACGGCCCGCAGAGGTCGTCGGTTTGCACTTCATGAACCCGCCGCCGCTCATGAAGCTCGTCGAGCTCGTGCGCGCGGTGCAGACCTCGGACGCGACCTACGCGCTCGCGAAGGTGCTCGCTGAGAAAATGGGCAAGACCGTGGTCACGAGCCGAGACGCGCCGGGCTTCCTCGTGAACCGAATGCTCATTCCGATGTTGTGCGAGGCGATCTTCACGCTCGAGCAAGGAGTCGGCACACCCGAGGACATCGACAACGGCGCCAAGCTCGGGCTGAACCACCCGATGGGACCGCTCGAGCTCTCGGACCTCATCGGTCTCGACACCGTGCTGTTCATCGCCGAGGTGCTCCACCGCGACTTCGGCGACTCGAAGTACCGCGCCCCCACGTTGCTCAAGAACCTCGTCTCCGCTGGCTGGCTCGGAAAGAAATCGGGCCGAGGATTTTACAGGTACGACGCCACCGGGCAGCGCCAATGAGCTTGCCGTATCATGCGAGCAGCGTGATTCGGCTCGGGCCTTACGTGATCCAAGACGTCGCGAAGATTAGCGACGTCGCCGACGCCAACATCGGAACGTCGATGTTCGAGCCCGCGGTGATCGTTCGCTATCTGGACGCGTCGTACGGCTGATCGATCAGCGCGCTTCGTTCGTCGCGACCTTCGTGTCGTCCACCAAGCCAGAGCCGGCGGCGTAGGCTGCGCCAGCGACGAAAGCGAACACCCAAACGGCAAGAACGGCACGGGCTAATCGACTACGAAGCATGATGTTTACGATCTATTACAACTTCCAGGCCAGTCAATCTTATTGGGCACTTAGCTCATTTTAGGGGTGCAACGATCGAGACACTGCTGTCATGGAACGGCACGAGTGTGAATTCACGGCACAGCAATCCTTCCACGGGTTGACGCTGGCGTGGACGGCACGGTATCGCGAGGCATGTCCTACGAAACCATCTTGGTCGAGCGTGAAGGCAACGTCGCCACGCTGACGTTGAACCGACCCGACAAGCTCAACGCGCTCAACGCCACCGTGATCGAGGAGCTCGATGTCGCGCTTCGAGAGCTCGACGCCGACGCGTCGGTGCGCGTCTTGATCATCACGGGCGCAGGCGAGAAGGCGTTCGCGGCCGGCGCTGACATCGCAGCGATGGCAAACATGAGCGTGGACGAGGCTCGCGCGTTCGCCGCGAAGGGCCAGGCCACGTGCGCGCGCTTCGAGAGTGTTCGCTTCCCGGTCATCGGCGCCATCAACGGCTTCGCGCTCGGCGGAGGCTGCGAAATAGCCCTCTCGTGCGATTTTCTCTACGCCAGTGACAAGGCGAAGCTCGGCCAACCCGAGGTGAATCTCGGCGTCACTCCCGGCTTCGGAGGAACTCAGCGACTCGCGCGTCGCGTGGGGGTCGGGCTCGCCCGAGAGCTCTGTATGACGGGCAACATCATCAACGCGCAGGAGGCGCTGCGCATCGGGCTCGTCAACGCAGTCGTGCCGGCCGCGGAGCTGATGGCGAAGGTTCGCGAGGTCGCCAAGACGATCGCGGGCAAAGGACCGCTGGCGGTCGCGCAGTGCAAGCGCGTCATCTTGAGCGGCGCGGACCTTCCGCTCGCACGCGCGAACGCACTCGAAGCCGACGCCTTCTCCTCTTTGTTCGCGAGCTCCGATCAGAAGGAGGGCATGGCTGCCTTCCTCGCGAAGCGCCCGGCCGAGTTCAGCGGCACCTGATGTTTCCGGACGTCGGTAGACGGCAACTGGAGTGGCTGGAGCCATGAAGGGCTGATTGGAGACGACGAAGCCACGTGCGCTTCGAGCGATATCTCGAACGCGGTCTGGTCGTTCACCTGCAAAGTTGCTATTCCCGCAGCGCGCCATGGCAGATCCGACCGAACCGAAAACCGCCGAAATCCCCGCCGACGATTCCGTCGAGGAGGATGAGGCCAAGAAGCCTGCCGCGGCGAACGCGACCGACGGCGATGAGAAGTACGCGTCGAAAGACGACGCGACCGTCGCGGGCGAAGCCGACGCGGCCAAGGAGCACGACGAGAAGTCGCTCTTCGCGCGCGGCAATCCTCTGCGTTGGAAGCGCGGCGGCATCACGACCCTAGTGTCGACGACGATCCTCTTTTTGCTCATGGCGCACAACGGGCAGCTCCGGATGGGCGTGCCGCTCGGGCTTGTACTTGTCGCGATCACCGCTTGGGGCGTGATGGACATCGTCGGCTCGTTCGACGACGCGCGCGACGACGACGTCGCCAGCGTGGTGGATATCAAGCACCTTGCCGCGCCGATCTTCGCGGCAGTCGCGGCTCTCGTGTTGTTCTGTTTGTCGTTGATGGGTGGCCAGAGCGGCTTGGGCCAGCAGTGGCATTGGGCGATCCTCGTGCCCGCAGCGTTCATCGGGTTGACGATTGCGGTCTTCGATCTCGGCGTGAAACTGGGACCTCTCGCGAAAGACGAGTCAGGCACCGCGCGTCCGTTCTGGCTGCGACACGGCTTCTGGCTGGTCACCGCGGCCGGCCTTTTGTACTTGCCGACGCTCGGGAGCTACTCGCTCTGGGATCCCTGGGAGACTCACTACGGTGAGGTCGCTCGCGAGATGCTCGCGCGAGACGATTGGGTCTCGCTCTGGTGGGCGCAAGACGGCTGGTTCTGGTCCAAGCCGATCCTGAACTTCTGGATGCAAGCGGTGTCGATGGCGTCGCTCGGCACGCACTACATGCCAGACCAGATGATGCTTGGCATGAACGGCAACGCGAACGCGCACCCGGAGTGGGTCGTGCGCGCGCCGAACTTCTTGCTGACCACGCTCGCGATGTACTTGCTCTACAAGGGCGCGGCGAAGGTGTGGGGACGTCGTGCGGCGTTCATCGGCGGGCTCGTGCTCGCGACGATGCCCGATTGGTACTTCCTCTGCCACCAGACCATGACGGACATGCCGTTCGTCGCGTCGATGACGGGCGCCATGGGCCTCTTGTTGCTCGGCCTCAACACCGGCGATGGTGAGCTCGCAAAGCTGTACGAGCTACGCGTCGGCGACGTGAAGCTGCGCGTCTCCGCGTGGCACCTCGTGTTCGGCACCATCTTGATCTGCGCGATCCCGCAGATCATCTATCTCGCGACGCGCAACATGGAGCTCGTGCTCCACGGCAGCGGCCAGCACGGTTTCCGCGCGCACTGGGACGAGTTTCGCAGCGGCTCGGGCGGCGGCAACTGCGGCCTGCCCGGCAACGAGGCCTGTCAGCTACAGAGCCCCGCGTCCGCGCCCAAGAACGCGCTCCACCCGGAGGGCATCCGGCAGATTTTGCTGCGCCTCTTCGGCGGCTTCGAGCCCATCGTCCAGGCCTTCTTGTGGGGCAGCGGCGTAGCGGCGCTCATGTACATGAACTGGGGCGAGCGACGCCGCCAGCGTCTCTACTACCTAGCGGCTTGGTTCATGGCCGCGATTGCGACGATGGGCAAAGGGCCCGCCGGCTTCGGCCTGCCGATGCTGTGCGGCTTCGCGTACGTCGCTTCGACGCGCAGATGGAAAGAGATCGTCAACTTCGAGATCGTCGGCGGCTTGCTCACCATCCTCATCGTCGCGATTCCGTGGTTCGTCGCGATGTACGTGCGTCACGGATCGCCGTTCACGGATCGCCTCATCTTCCACGACATGTTCAACCGCGCGTTCTCGCACGTGCACGACACGAACGAGGGCGACGACACGAGCTTCCGCTTCTACGTTTGGCAGCTCGGCTACGCGTTCTTCCCCTGGACCGGCTTTGCGCCGTTGGGCCTGATTTACTGGCTCCGCAAGAGCGACACCGGCGACCGCATCGTGCGAGCCATCGGCCTCGGTGCGCCAACGACCAAAGTCGTGGAAGACGTGCTCGGCGAGTTGCGCGTCACGCAAGTCAAAGCGGAAGCGGACCCCGTCTCTGCGGTCAAGGGCGACGGCAGCGTGTTCTTCGTGATGTGGTTCGTGTTCGCGTTCACGCTCTTCTCGTTCATGGGCACGAAGTTCCACCACTACATCTTCCCCGCGGTGCCGCCGGTCGCGATGCTCATCGGCGTCGTGCTCGACGACATGCTCGAGGGCAAGGCGATCGCTCGCGCGCTCGGCTGGGTACCGATCGCCATGGGGCTCTGCGGCGCGCTCGTCGTCGCCGTGGTGCTCGTCACCGCGTGGGCGGGCGGCAGCACGTGGGGCGATCACGTCACCTCTTGGCAATCGATCGACAAGCGGCTGATGTACATCGGCATCGGTCTCGTTGGCCTCGCGCTCGCATTGCGTTTCGGCTGGGCCGACGTGTTCGCGCCAAAGCTCACGGACGCAAAGCGCGGCGCCGTGAAGTCGGCGTACCGCGGAGAATCCGTTGCCGGAGACGAATCACTCGCGAAGGCGAAGACCCCCGCTGACGAAGAGAGCGAGTTGCTCGATCCCGCGAAGGCCCACGAGCGCTTGATGCTCGGCGGCGCCGCGCTCGGCAGCGCCTTCATACTCGGCATCGTCGGCAGGGATCTCTCCATCAAGCCCGAAAACGCAGACCAGCCTGGCGCGATCCGCCTCTTGCACCTGTTCACGTACAACTACCGGCGCGCTTGGCCGGAGTCGCTCGACTTCAACGCGGTGATGACGGCGTTCTCGATCCTCGCGTGCGTGATCGCGGTCGCGTTCGTCGTGCAGCGAATCCGGCGCTACGTAGCGGTCACCTCGATCGCCTTCGCGTTCGTCTGGGCGGTGTGGGGCCTCGACGTCTACATGGTCCGCACCGCGCCGCACTGGGGCCAGCGTGAGGTCTTGCAGGCCTATTACGAGAACCGCCACGACGCGAGCGAGCCGATCGTCGCGTACCAGATGAACTGGAAGGGCGAGAACTTCTACACGGGCAACAAGATCCCCGCGTTCGTCTCCAGCGGAGCCGCGTTCACCACGTGGGTGAAGCAGCAAAAGGAGAAGGGCGTAACGGTCATGTTCTTCGTGACGGAGCACTCCCGCACGGGCGGCCTACGCAGCGAAGCCGGCGCGAAGAGCTACAAAGAGATCACGGACAAAGATCTCTGCAACAAGTTCGTCTTGGTGCGCGCGGAGCTTTAGGGGAGCCTGGTGGCCCCACCCCTGCCTCTCCGCGGCAGACCTACCCCTAACTTTTGCTTCGCAAAATTGGGGAGGTCCCGAGACTGTCGCATCGAGCGGATCTCGATTACTTTCGTATCTGGCGTGGCTCTCGTGGGATCACGACTTCGTGGGCCAACTTGGGAGGCGACAACTCTCTGACACAGAGGGCCTCCCGCGAATGCTGCACCGCTAACGAGCGATCCGTCGCCACATCCCCGATCCTCTCGTACGTCCAATCGTTGATCCAACAATCACCCAGTCGCGAACAAAGGAACCGTCTCGGAACCTCCCAAATTTTGCCGAGCAAAATTCAAGGGAGGTCGGGCGCCGAAGGCGACCGGGGGCCCCCAGACGTGGGGCCACTAACCCATTCGCCAGGCGCCGACCTGACGAACCAGGCCGTCCAAGATGACGGACAACCCGACCTCGAAGACGTCGTCTGCGTGCGTGGGAGACATGAACGGCGCGACCGCGAGCAGGTGCGGGTGCTTGTTGCTTGGCCACTCGGGCTGCTCGGGAGTCGACGCGCGCGCCAACCCGGCGAGCTCGTCGAGAACGGTGCCGTTGCAGAAGTTCGCGACCGTGCGAAACACGTAAAGCGTCTCTTTTGGGCTCAAGCCGTCTTCGCTGAACGCGCGAAAGACGTCATCGAGGAACGTCAGCGATTGGGTCGTATTGAAGCGCCGCGTCGCCGCAAGCGGGATTGCGTGCGGGTGCATGCGGCTCAACGCCCGATACGAACGTGCGAACGTGCGCGCGCGCTCCGGCCATCCCCGCGGGTCGTGCGGCGGCACCGTGAGCTTGCGCATCATCCTCTCGACGACGGCGTCGAGCACGGCGTCCTTGCTCGGGTAGTGGTTGTAGAGCGCCATGGCCTCGCAGCCGAGCGCAGCGCCGAGGCGGCGCGTGCTGAACGCCTCGAGTCCGATCTTCTCGATGAGGTCGAGCGCGGTCATCGCAATGCGATCGCGCGTCAGAGGCTCTTTCCCCTTCCGACTGGCCTTGGGCTTCTTCGAGCTCGCTTGGCTCGTCGTTTGAGCTTTGACCATGCGAGTCACACTAGATCAACGTCGGCGAACTTGCATCCTGCACGCGTGCCACGAGGCGTGCCGCCCCCGCGACTCCGAACGGCAACAGCAACAGCCCCGCGAGAGGAGTCAACGCGACGAGCGCACCCAAGAGACCGAAGCACAGCACGGCGCCGAAGTTGTCCGCGATGAACGCAAATCGGGCGCTAATCCCGATGCCGCGCAGACCGAACGGGTAGTCGATGAGGTCCCACGCGATGAGCAACGCAGAAGCAACGAGCTTGAGCGGGATGGTCACGACCGCGAGCGGCGGGAACAACAAGCTGACGACCGACAAGCCCCCGAACGCGACGAGCCACGCGCACAGACCGATGAACGTCGCCGCGAGCGTGTGCGCCATGGTTCGCGCGAATGGCAGCGCGGGCCACGCGGGCAGCCCAAGCGCGCGATCTTGACGACGCACGATCGCCTCGAGCGCGAACCCCGAGAGCGGCTGCGCGAGCGAGATCGCGACGAGCAGCGCACCTGCGATCGCGAGCAGAGCCAACAACGTCGTCCGCACCATGTGCGATGCGATCGCGAGTTCGTCGGTTCCAGTGACCCACAAGTCTGCGAGGTGCTCTGCGCCGGCCACCCCGGCGACACAAAGCAGCGAAGCCAACACGACCATCACCATCGCGGGCACCGCCGCGAACCCCCACGTTTGCGCGCTCCTCACCACGAAGCCGATGCCTCCGAAGAAGGAGCGCACGCCATCCATCGCTCTCAGTCGCCGCACCCGGTCAACGTGAGCCGTCGCGACGCGACGTCAACCTAAGGTGCTACAACGGGGGAAATGGTCGCGCCGACGTCCGACGACATCGTCGTCCTCGAAGATATCAAGAAGAAGTTCAACGACGACGACTGGGTGCTCAAGGGCATCAGCTTCGTGGCCAAGCGCAACGAGACGGTCGTGATCATCGGCGGCTCCGGCGCGGGCAAGACGACGCTACTTCGCCACATCGTCGCGCTCGAGAAGCCGACGAGCGGCAAGCTCTTCGTGGATGGCGAGGACATCGTTCCCCTCGGTGAGAAGGACCTCAACCGCATCCGCAAGAAGTTCGGGATGGTCTACCAATACGCCGCGCTACTCGACTCTTTCACGGTGCTCGAGAACGTCGCGTTCCCTCTCGTCGAGCACACGAAGCAGTCGACCAAAGAGATCCGCGATCGCGTGATCGAGAAGCTCAAGCTCCTCGGACTCGACGAAGGCGTGGCGAAGAAGTTCCCGAGTGAGCTCTCGGGAGGCATGCGCAAGCGTGTCGGGCTCGCGCGCGCGCTGATGCTGGAGCCGCCGATCTTGGTCTACGACGAGCCGACGAGCGGCCTCGATCCGCTCACGAGTCGCATGGTCGACGATCTCATCGAGGAGATGCGCGAGCGCTTCAACGTCACCTCGATCGTGATCTCTCACGACATTGCGAGCTGCCTTCGCATCGCGCACCAAGCCATCCTGATCATCCAGGGAGAGATCGTCGCGCGCGGCGCCCCCGAGGAGCTCGCGAAGGGAGACAACGAGGTCGCGAGGAACTTTTTCCAAAAGTCCGGCGTAGACTTGGACACGCCGCACCTCGTCAAGCGTGATCCGGCGTAGTCTGAAGTCTTCGCGATGACACCCGGCCCGTACCACGTCCCGCCTCCGCAGCAGCAGATGCCGATGCTGCCGCAGCCCGTCTACGCGCCGCCCACGCAGACCGACAGCAAGGCGGTGATCGCGCTCATTTTGGGCATCGTCAGCATCTTGTGCTGTGGCTTCGGAATGCTCTTCGGGATCCCGGCCATCGTCCTCGGGGCGATGAGCAAGCGCGACATCAACCGCTCCGGAGGCATGCTCGGCGGCGACGGCATGGCGATCGGCGGCATGGTGATGGGCGGACTCGCGACGCTGATTAGCATCGGCTACATCGTCGTGGAGATCGTGACGTTCGCGGCGCTTGGCACCGCGTCCACCGCCTTCCCTCCGACACCTTACGTCCCAACGTCCACGTACACGACAGCGCTCGCGACGGGCGCGATTCACACGACCGAGCTGAGGCACGGCGGACCCTTGAAGGATCAACTGATCGCAGAGGTCACGTCGGCGAAGGTGGCCGGCGAGAAGGTGCTCCTCTACGAGTACGCGAAGGGGGCCATCGCTTGCGCCGAGTTCGACCGCACGCTCCCGGACTCCGAGATGCAGACCGCGCTAGGCAGCGTGCGGCTCGTGCGCGTCGATGAGCTTGCCGGGATTCATCTTGTTGGTTGGATCCCAAAGCCGCTTGAAGGAGCGGAAGGCCTCCATCAACTCCG
>ENA-OFCD01001684-OFCD01001684.1-metagenomes-genome-assembly--contig:-NODE-1684-length-10546-cov-4.135068_pt1 | contig 10546 bp, 10 predicted proteins | sample MGYA00153392_OFCD01 | MGnify analysis MGYA00153392 | reverse complement strand
CTTGGGCGCAGCCGCAGACCCAGGCGACATCATCCCGCTAGAAGACGAAGAGCACCTCGCCGCTTGAGCGCGACGACGCTCACTATGCCGTATCTGCGAAGGAATAGACTGAACGGGGGCCTCGCAGAACGACGAGACCTCGTTCTGCGGCGAAGGCGTCTACTGCCGCGCACAGAGCAGGGTGTTTGTGCGAATAGTCGTGTCCGCCCAATAGGCCGTCGGGCTTGAGACGCGTGCTCCAGGCGAGGAGATCCGCGGTCACGCTCTCGGCGTCATGGCTGCCGTCCAAGAAGACGCGGTCGATGCTCTCTGGCGCGAAGCGATGGACGGCGACCAAGGACGGCTCCGCCATCACTTCTACGCAAATGCCTAATTGATCCATATTTCGACGAAACGTCGCCTCGACGTTCTCTCTCGCGAGCGCCTCGTCATATCGCGCTTTCAACGAGTCAATCGATCCGGACCAGTGATCGACACACACGAGGCGAGTCCCATTCGCGTTGCAGATCGGACCAATGAAAGAAGTGCTCCTCCCCTTCCAAGAGCCCACCTCCACGAAGGTCCCGCCCGTCAAAGAGCGAGCGAACCGGGCATACCAACGGCCCTCGTCCTCCGAAAACCAACCGTCAATACCCTTCATTGATCTTAGCCTTGGCGCAGGGAGAGATTCACGCAAAGATGGGGGGGATCAGGATTCAGACTTCCTGACCATTTGATCTTTTTGCTCCAATTCTCCCGTTCGCGCCACGTGGTCACGCCGCGCGATGGTTGGCGGGGCGACTGCCCTGCATGACGAGCCAATACGAGAGCCCCGCGACGCCTGCGCCCACGAACCACGCATAATCGAAGGAAGCGGAGCGGTTTGACAATTAAGACAATCCACGCGAGCCCACAACCGAGCAGAGTGGCGATGACGACGGGCGCGTTGACTCCGCTCGTGTAGGTGTAGGCGCCTTCTTCGCGATAAAGATCGGCGAGCACCAATCGCTTGTTGCGAATGAACCAATAATCGCAGACGAGCACTCCGGCGATTGAGCCCAATCCGCCCGAGTATCCCAAAAGCCATTGAAAGATGTAGCTGTGCAGGTCTGCGATGAGCTTCCAGGGCATCATCAAAACGCCGATGACTCCCGTGATGATGCCGCCGATTTTGAAGCTGATTCGCTTGGGGGCGAGGTTGGCGAAGTCGTTCGCGGGGGAGACGACATTGGCGGCGATGTTCACGCTCAACGTCGCGATGACGACCGTGAACATCGCAATGCCGACGACGAGGCGAGACGCGAAGTGTCCGACGAGCTCGATGGGATCCCACATCGCCTTGCCATAAATTGCCGCTGACGCGCTCGTGATGATGACGCCCATCGCCGCGAACACGGTCATTGTGCTCGCCAGTGCGATCACTCGTCCGATCGCTTGCTCGCGCTGCGATCACCCGTAGCGCGTGAAGTCCGGCATGTTGAGCGAGAGCGTCGCCCAAAGCCCGACCATCGCGGTTTGGACAGCGACGACTGCGCTACGAGCTGCTCAGCTCGTAGCTCGACTCGCCCGTCCTCGTCTTGAAGGTGCTCCGCGTCGCTCTCGTTCATGGTCCACCAGTTACCGCCGCTCTTGGCGAGATTCGCGTCTTCTACTATGGTCGTTTGTTTCCCGCGAGACTCCTATGGGAGGGGCGATGACGCAGAAGCTTGATGAAGATCGCAGCGAGGCGGTCTTCGAGGATTTCAAAGGCGAATACACGCGCGATCAGGCGATCGCGGAGGCTAATCGCTGTTTGTACTGCTCGGATGCGCCGTGCATCAGGGCGTGTCCAACGCATATCGACATCCCGCAGTTCATTCGGAAAATCGCGACGAGCAACGTGAAGGGCTCCGCGCGGACGATCTTTGACTCGAACATCCTCGGCATGAGCTGCGCGCGCGTCTGCCCGGTCGAGACGCTGTGCGTAGGCGACTGCGTCTACAATCACCTGGAGTCTCCGCCGATTCAAATCGGCAAGCTCCAGCGCTTCTCGACCGACCGCGCGTACGAGGCGGGTTGGCGCTTCTTCGAGGCGGGCAAAGACAGCGGCAAGCACGTCGGCATGGTCGGCGCAGGGCCTGCGAGCTTGGCCTGCGCGCACGAGCTCCGCCGACACGGACACAAGGTCACGATCTACGAGAAGCGCACCGACGTCGGCGGCCTCAACACGACAGGCGTCGCGCCATACAAGATGAAGGCGGACCGCAGCGCACAAGAGGTCGATTGGGTATTGGCCATTGGCGGAATCGAGATCAAGACGGGAGTCTCGATTGGAAAAGATCTCTCCTTGGAGGATCTCGAGACGAGGCACGACGCGGTCTTCTTTGGTGCGGGCCTCGGCACGGACACTCGTGTCGGCGTTCCCGGTGAGGAGCTCCTCGGGGTCTTCGGCGCGGTCGATTGGATCGAGAGAATGAAGCTCTCGAAGATCGATTTGACCAAGGTGAAGAGCTGCGTAGTCATCGGCGGAGGTAACACCGCCCTCGACACCGTGCGCGAAGCGCTCGGCCTCGGCGTGCCTCACGTCACGATGGTCTACCGCGGCACGCGCGAGAAGATGAGCGGCTATCAACACGAGTGGAAGGCCGCTCAAATGGATGAGGCCGTCGCCGAGTGGCATTCTTTGCCACTCGCGTTCGAGGGCAATGGCAAGGTCGAGCACGTGAAGTGCACGCGCGTCGGCGCTGACAAGAAGCCCGTCGCTGGCACTGAATTCAGCCTCAATGCAGATTTGGTCCTGGTCGCCATCGGCCAATCCAAGCTCGGTGACATGCTCGCCAAGCTCGCCGGCATCAAGGTCGAACACGGCAGCGTCGTCACGGACGATCACGGCTGCACCGGCCGCAAGAAATGGTTCGCCGGGGGCGATTGTCGCAACGGAGGCAAAGAGGTCGTCAATGCCGCCGCGGAGGGCAAGGACGCGGCGCTCGCGATTCATGGGTTCTTGACTGGAGCGCATCATGCCTAGCTTGTTGACCAACTGCGGCGGCATCAAGTCGCCCAATCCGTTTTGGCTCGCCTCCGCGCCACCCGCGAACTCGGGCGGGCAAGTGCAGAGGGCCTTCGATGCCGGCTGGGGCGGCGCCGTGTGGAAGACGCTAGGGCAGCCCATTCAAAACGTCTCGAGCCGCTTCGGCGCGACGAACGTGCGCGGCGTGCAAGGGGCGGGCTTCAACAACATCGAGTTGATCACGGACCGCTCACTAGAGATCAATTTCAAAGAGATCTACGACACCAAGAAGAAGTACCCGAAGCACGCAGTCATAGTCTCTCTGATGGTCGAGACCAAAGAAGAGTGGAAAGACATCATCAAGCGCTCCGTGGACACCGGCGCTGACGGACTGGAGCTCAACTTCGGCTGCCCGCACGGCATGTGCGAGCGCGGGATGGGCAGCGCGGTGGGACAAGAGCCGCGCGTCAATCAGGAGATCACCTCGTGGGCTGTCGAGTTCTCGACCATCCCCGTTCTGGTCAAATTGACTCCTAACGTCTCCGACATCGTCCCGCACGGACTGGCCGCCAAGCGCGGCGGCGCGCACGGTGTGTCGCTCATCAATACGATCAAGAGCATCATCGGCGTGGACATCGATCGATTCGTGCTGGAGCCGCGCGTGGGCAACAAATCCAGCAACGGCGGCTATTGCGGCTCCGCGGTGAAGCCCATCGCGCTCCACATGGCGGCTGCGCTGGCGCGCGAGAAGAACTTCGGGATCCCCATCAGCGGCATCGGCGGAGTCAGCAATTGGCGAGACGCCGTAGAGTTCATTCTATTGGGCTCGAGCTCCGTGCAGGTATGCACGGAGGTGATGTTGCGCGGCTATCGCGTCGTAGAGGATATGCTCGAAGGCCTCGAGGAGTACATGCGTACTCACGACTTCGAGACTATCGATCAAATGGTCGGCAAGGCCGTGCCGAGCTACTCCGAGTGGGGCGACCTCGATCTCAACTACGAGACCATCGCGAAGATCGACCCCAATCAGTGCATTGGGTGTCACCTTTGTGTGGTTGCCTGCGATGACGGCGCGCACCAGTGCATCCATCCACCGAAGGACGTCAAAGACGGCGTAGTCCGCGTGCCCGTCATCGACGAGTCGGAGTGCGTAGGCTGCAACCTCTGCAAGATCGTATGCCCCGTGCCAGACTGCATCTCCATGGTGCAGGTGGACAACAATTTCCCCCCGGCAACGTGGAATCAACACGTCAATGAAGGCCTGAAACTACGCCCCAAGAAGGGGGCTCATTAGAGGACTCATCATGAGCAGGATCATTCGCTGCGGACTCATTCAAATGAGCAACCCACTCAACGACGAGAAGAGGTCCGTCGCCGACATTCAGAAGGCGATGCTGGACAAGCACATCCCCTTCATCGAGAAAGCCGGCAAAGACGGCGTGCAGATCCTCGGGCTGCAAGAGATCTTCAATGGCCCCTACTTCTGCCCGAGCCAAGACGTGCGCTGGTACGACGCCGCGGAGCCCGTGCCCGGACCGATGGTCGAGCTGATGAGCACGTACGCCAAGAAGTACAACATGGTGATGATCGTCCCCGTCTACGAGAAGGAGATGGCAGGCGTCTTCTACAACGCGGCCGCGGTCATCGACGCGGACGGTACCTACCTCGGCAAGTACCGCAAGCAGCACATCCCCCAAGTGAACCCCGGCTTCTACGAAAAGTTCTACTTCAAGCCGGGAAACGGCGGCTATCCGGTGTTCCAAACCAAGTACGCCAAAGTCGGTGTCTATATCTGTTACGACCGCCACTTCCCCGAGGGCGCGCGCTGCCTCGGGTTGAATGGCGCAGAGATAGTGTTCAATCCGTCTGCCACGGTCCAAGGACTGAGTCAGTATCTTTGGAAGCTCGAACAACCCGCGCATGCAGCGGCCAACGGCTACTTCATGGGCTGCAGCAACCGCGTCGGCACCGAGGCCCCGTGGAACATCGGCAAGTTCTACGGCACGAGCTACTTCGTTGACCCTCGCGGCCAGATCCTCAAAGAGGCCAGTGAGGACAATGACGAATTGCTGGTCGCAGACCTCGACTTCGGCAATATCGAAGAGGTCCGCAAGACCTGGCAGTTCTATCGAGACCGCAGGCCCGAGGCCTATGAGGAGCTGACGAAGAAGTAAACTGGCGAGCCCTATCTCAAAACACAACGGGGCAGCGGCAGAATTGATGGATACTCGTTCAAAGCCCACCAAATGCGGGCTCGCTTGGTCTTGGAGTCCGGCATGACATTTTCGCGGGCATTGGCAGCCCGCCGCTAGCGGGCTTGCGTGACGCTTCAACACTTTCTGCCTGATGCCCCATCCTTCAGAATGGGGTTCGCATAGGAGTCGCAACATGGCAATCGTGATAAAAGGTGGAACTGTCGTTACTGCAGAGGGCGAACGCCGCGCAGACGTGCATGTAGAAGGCGAGACGGTTCACGCGGTCGGTCTCGACTTGAACGTGGCCGGCGCACGAGTAATCGACGCGAGCGGCGCGTATGTGATTCCTGGCGGGATCGATCCGCACACGCACATGCAGTTGCCATTCATGGGCACCGTGGCCTCCGAGGACTTTTTCACGGGGACGAGCGCGGCGGCCGCGGGCGGCACGACGATGATCATCGATTTCGTCATTCCCGATCCGAACGAGCGCGTCCTCGATGCGTACAAGAAGTGGCGCGGATGGGCCGAAAAGAGCGCCTCCGACTACTCGCTGCATGTCGCGATCACCTGGTGGGATCAGACCGTCAGTGACGACATGGGCACGCTCTGCAAAGACCACGGCGTCAACAGCTTCAAGCATTTCATGGCCTACAAGAATGCCATCATGTGCGACGACGAGATCTTGGTCTCGAGCTTCTCGCGCGCAAAAGATCTCGGCGCGCTCTGCACCGTGCACGCCGAGAATGGCGAGCTCGTCTTCAGGTTGCAGAAGGAGATTTTCGAGAGCGGCATCACGGGGCCCGAGGGGCACCCGCTCTCTCGTCCGCCCGAGGTCGAGGGCGAAGCTGCCAATCGCGCCATTCGTATCGCTGAGGTTTTGGGACTACCACTTTATCTCGTACATACCTCCTGCATTGACGCATTGGAGGCGGTGACGCGCGCGCGTTTGGAAGGGCAACGCGTGTTCGCCGAGGTGCTCGCGCAGCATCTCGTGATCGACGAGTCCGTGTACCGCAACACGGATTGGAACCACGCCGCACACTACGTCATGAGCCCGCCGTTCCGCTCGAAGGAGCACCAATCCGCACTATGGCGCGGGCTCCAATCGGGCATGCTGCAGACCACCGCCACCGACCACTGCTGCTTCTGCACGCCGCAAAAACAGGCCGGTCTCGACGACTTCCGGAAGATTCCAAACGGCACCAACGGCGTCGAAGATCGCATGGGCGTCTTGTGGCACCACGGCGTGCGCACGGGGAGACTCACGCCCGCGGAGTTCGTGGCGATCACGAGCACGAACGCGGCGAAGATCTTCAATGTGTTTCCCAAGAAGGGCACCGTCGCGCCCGGCAGCGACGCGGACCTCGTGGTGTGGGACCCGAACAAGAGCCGCACCATCAGCGCCAAGACTCACCATCAGAACATCGACTTCAACATCTACGAGGGAATGACCGTCCTCGGGAACGCGGCAGTCACTTTGAGCCGAGGTCGAGTGCTCTGGGAGAACGACCAATTGAAGACAGAAAAGGGCACTGGCAAGTACGTCAACCGCCCGTGCTTCGCGCCGTATTGGGAGTCTCAGAAATTACGCAATCAAGCCAGGCAGGCCACCAAGGTGGAGCGCGTACTGCCGAAGCGCGCGTAGGTGGAGCCTGAGCCTAGGCTTCGAGCGCAGCGCGCTCGTCTGGACATAGCGAGCGGTGCGCTTCGCGGCCTTGCGCTCCTCGAGGTCGTGATGTCCGTGCCGCCGCGAGATCGTGACGTCTGGGTCGACGAGCTGCTCGGACTCGACGACCTGCCGCCCGATGCGCCGACGCTCCCTTACGGCGGGGTTCCGTACTTGCCTTGCGGCGTCGAGGAAATCATGACGATGGTGCGCGAGGCGCCACTTCGGTCGGATGACGAGTTCGTGGACCTCGGCTCGGGTGCTGGACGCGTCGTCATGCTCGCGCACTTGCTCTCGGGAGCGCGTGCGTGCGGCGTGGAGATTCAAGAGCCATTGGTTCGGGCCGCGACGGCCCGACGTGACGCGCTAGGCCTGAGCGGCGTGTCATTTCTTCACGCAAACGCCGAAGCGATCGAGCTGGATGGCTCGGTCTTCTTCCTCTTCGCACCCTTCAACGGCGCGATGCTCACGAACGTTCTCGCGAGGCTCGAGTGCGTCGCTTCGAGGCGGAGCTCCGCACCGAGTCGTGGCTGATGGAGAGAGGACGCTCGCATTACGAACTCGCCATCTATGACTCGAGATGAAAACGAGCCTCGGTTACGCTCCCTGCAATGAGTCGAATTCTTCCGCCGCCGCCGCCGTCGTCCGCCGCGCTGCTACACAAACCTTCGAGTGAGACTGACTTCTTTGCGGGGCTCTTCTTGGATTTGAGTGTGCGCGTTGAGTGGCTCGGACAGGCGCTCGACGCGGTGCCCACGGCGGACGCGTCGGCGTCGACGCTCGTGCGACTCCGCAGCTACGCGAAGGCCCTCAACGAGCTCCTCGCGTCGCTCGAGCGCGTGCAGGCGCATCGCGGAGACACTCGCCTACGGCCTCTGTTCTCGCTGGAAGGACCGCTCGCGGGGTATCTCAGTCGGCTCTACGCTTGGTGCGAGGAGATCGGGGACGACTTCGAGCGCATGGCCGTCGCGCTGCGCCAAGGAAGACCGACGTCCGTCATCTTCGCTCACGCGGCGGTCAACGCGTCGTATGCGCACTTCGAGGGACTGATCACATCGATGCGTCACTCGATCGAGATCTCGCGCGAACTCCACGGCGACGCGGATCGCTCTACGTGGCACGCGTTCGAAGAGGGATTAGAAGAGTCGATTTGGGCGACGGAGTGGCTTCACATGACCCTCGCGCGGCGCCCAGGGGATTGATCAAGCGACTTTGGGAGCGCCTCGAATGAGACGTTATTGTCAGCGAGGCATTACGAGCGAGAGTGCCCGCGTTCGCGCAGGAAGTGCCTCGCCATTAGCGGAACCAACGATGCTAGGCTCGACCCTACGTGTCCGAGAAATATTCGCTCGTCGCTTCGTTGATCGCGATCCTGTTATTGTCGACCGCGGCACGAGCGGCCGATTTCAGCGTGAAGCTCGAGCCCGGTGCGGCAATTCCGATCAGCGCTCCGCAGTCGCAGGTCTATGGCGCGGGCGGCGGGCAATCGCTCAAGGTGCTCTTCGGCGTCACGCCGTATGTCGACATAGGCCCGAGCGCGTCGGTCGTGGTTCTGCCACCGTCTGCCCCGCTGCAGGACGAGACCGCGAGTGTTTGGGCTCTCGGGGGCGGCGTGCGCATCAAGCGGCCTCACGACGCGACGACGCTCCATGGGATCTCTCCGTGGATCGACGTCGACGCGCTCTATGTCCGAACGGGTGAACTCAATCGATTGGGATTCGACGCGGCGGTCGGCCTAGGGGTTCCCATTGGCGAGTCTCGCGCGTTCTGGATCGGGCCGTTCGTGCGCTACTTGCAAGTCGTGGAGCTCGCTCGCGAGGGCTTCGATAGTCGCGATGCGCGCGTCGTCGTTCTCGGCGTCAGCTTCGAAGTTGGCTCTGGCCTTCCGCAGCGCGTAGCACCGCCGGAGGTGCACGTCGTCATTCAAGACCGCGCGATCACCCCGGAGATTTGCGCGGACCGCGACGCAGACGGAGTCCCCGACAGCGTCGACCGTTGCCCGGACGTACACGGGCGAATCGACAATGGTGGTTGTCCCAAGTACCAGAACATCGTCGTCCATCAGGACAGGCTCGAGCTGAAGGAGAAGATTCAATTCGCCTCCGATCTCGCCACCCTCGACGACGTCTCCTATCCCGTGCTCGATGACGTCGTTCAAGCGCTGAAAGACTACAAGGGATTTCGCGTCGTGATCGAGGGGCACACTTCGTCGGAGGGCACAGACGATCACAATCAGCTGCTCTCCGAGAATCGCGCGGCTGCAGTGCTCGACTATCTGGCAGTGCACGGCGTGGCGGCGGACCGCCTATCTTCCAAGGGGTTTGGCTCGTCCGTGCCCATCGACACCAACGCGACGGCGGTCGGCCGTGAGAACAACCGACGCGTCGTGTTCGTGATCGACTTCATCGTCGTGAAAGCCGAGGGCGCCCCGTGAGACGACTAAAGACGTTAGCGCTCGTGCTGCTCAGCGTGTCGGCGTGCGGCCATATCGTCGAGCTTGAATTGGAGGGCGGCACGCACCCGAGCGACGACGGCGCGGCCGACGCCAGCAACCCGACGGACAGCGCCGACGTCGGTGTCGACGGCCTTGACGCCACGGGCGCGCCACCTGCCGTCCTCTCCACCCTCCCGGCACTGGGCGCGATCAACGTCTCGGTGAACAAGAAGCCGAGTGTCACCTTCAACCAGACAATGGATCTCACGACTATCAAGGGAGTGAATTTCTCTCTCATGCACGGTGCAACGCCGATCCCTACCGGGTTGACCTTCGACAGTCCGACCAACACCTTGACGTTCGTCCCTGCCACCACGCTCGGACTCGGCATGACCTACACGGCGCGCGTCACCACGGGGGTCAAGTCTTTGGGCGGCCTCTCACTGGCGGCGGACTACACATGGAGCTTCACGACAGGAGCCTGCAGCCAATCGGGCATCTCGCTCGGACTGGCTTCGAGCTTCGCCGTGCTCGCGGGCTCCACGGTGACCAATACGGGACCGACTTCGATTACGGGTGACCTCGGGTTGAGTCCAGGCAGCGCGGTCACGGGCTTCCCGCCGGGAACGATCGTGGGTGTGACGCACGTCGCGGATCCGACCGCCGTGACGGCCATCGGCGACCTCACGACGGCGTACAACGACGCGGCCGGTCGCGTGCTGTGCCCGATCACGATCGCCGGAAACATCGGCGGACAAGCCCTGACGCCGGGTCTCTACAAGTCCACTTCGACCTTGGCGATCTCGGCTGGAGATCTCACGCTCGACGCCCAGGGCGACTCGGATGCAGTCTTCATCTTCCAGATCGGCACGACATTCACGACCACGGCCGCACACAAGGTCATCTTGAGCAACGGCGCAAAGCCCGCCAATATCTATTGGCAAGTAGGCACTTTCGCGACGCTCGGGACGACTACCGACTTTCACGGAACGATCATGGCAGACCAAGCCATCACGTTGGCCAGCGGCGCGACGCTCAACGGAAGGGCGCTCGCGCGTATCGGGGCCGTAGGCCTGGACAACAACGTAATCGTGAAGCCCTAGCGAGCTGGGGCTTGACAATGCCCACAACAGTTGAGCCGGAAGTTGCGCGAACAGGTCGCTGCGCGATGAGTTGCGTGTATGTTCGGCCCCGATGGTCAAGCTTGGCCCACGCCGCGCGCAAGTGAGGTCTTCGCGCGAGGTGGCGAAGTGCTCTGCAAACCGTGGGTATCGCGCAAT
>ENA-OFCD01001683-OFCD01001683.1-metagenomes-genome-assembly--contig:-NODE-1683-length-10547-cov-3.085684_pt1 | contig 10547 bp, 5 predicted proteins | sample MGYA00153392_OFCD01 | MGnify analysis MGYA00153392 | reverse complement strand
CCGCCGCACCGTTGCCGACGCGGAGGCCGTGATCGCTCGCCTCGCCGCGCGATAGAGGCCGCATGAGCCACTACGAGGCGCAATATCTCGACCCAAGTATGCGCGATATCGAATCTTTTTTAGAACATTCGCAAGCCAACGTAACAGGGTCAGTGCACATTTCTTTGCATCCTTACCGATTTGAATTGAACGGCGTTGATTCTGATTTCGACCTCATGCGTTCTGATTTTGGTGTTTACGGCGAAATGAATAATGCTTGGAGTGGCGACGATGTGAAAGGATTTACAAAAATTCTCGGTAACGCGACGCATATTTTCCAAAATGTGCAATCTAAAAACCAAAAAATATGATTCGAGTTGGTATAGTGGGCGGCGGTGGTTACACGGCAGGTGAATTAATTCGATTATTGATTCATCACCCGAAAGCGGAATTGGTTTTTGTGAAATCGCAAGCAGGGCAATTATTGAGCGCTACACATACTGATTTACTCGGCGACACAGAATTAATTTTTACCGATGCTCCTAATTACGAACACGCCGATGTTATATTTTTATGTTTAGCGCACGGCGAAGCGAATAATTTTTTAGAACAAACATCTTTGCCAAAATCCATCCACATTATTGATCTTTCAACTGATTTTCGTTGGGGTTCAAACGCGCATGCAGCGGCGCAAGGGTGGGTATATGGTTTGACAGAAATGAATCGCGCTGAAATTTCTATTTCAAAAAAAATTGCCAACCCGGGTTGTTTTGCAACTGCTATTCAGTTGGCGCTGTTACCACTCGCTAAAAATAATCTCATAACCGATGCTGTCCATATTACAGGTATAACGGGTTCGACAGGTGCAGGTCAGAAACCAACAGATACGACGCATTTTAGTTGGCGCGCAAATAATCTTTCCGTTTATGAAGCTTTCACACACCGACATTTAAAGGAAGTCAATTTTAGTTTGAATACATTACAAACTGCGCACCACGTGCCCAAATTATTTTTCGTCCCAATGCGCGGTAATTTTACGCGCGGCATTATGGCAAGTGTTTATACACAGTGCAATTTACCCATCGAAGACATCAAAAAAAAATATTCAGATTTTTATTCAGATGAGCCGTTTGTTAAAATTTCCGACACGGCAATTCATTTAAAACAAGTTGTGGGAAGTAACAAATCAATTTTACAAATTACTAAACACGAAGACACCGTTCACATACTCAGCATTATTGATAATTTACTAAAAGGTGCAAGCGGTCAAGCAATTGAAAATATGAATTTGATGTTTGGGTTAGAACAAACGCTGGGATTGCAATTGAAAGCGACAGGTTTTTAATTTGTATTTAAAACAAAACAACCAAACGAGTATTATTTCGCAAATAATTTTGCCTTCCAATTTATTCCTAAAATCACAATTTTATTTTTCATATTGATTTGTGTTTTAAAAACACCTATATTTGCACTCGCAATGCGGGCATAAATTTTACAAGTAACATTACCTGCCAGACTTTACTAAATTTTACTAAAAATATCTCCGACGTTGCAAACATCCTATGCATATACGTTTTACATTTTTAGTACTGCTGCAAACTGTCGCTCTTTGTGCCTTCATGAGCAAAATTTCTGCACAAATAATTTATGTTAAATCAGGGGGAAGCGGCGATGGCACATCGTGGCAAAAACCTTTAAATACATTAACAAATGCGCTGGCAAAAGTAAAAGCAGGTCAACAAATTTGGGTGGCGCAAGGCGTTTATACACCAACTACTTGTAACATTTGCACGCAAAGCGACAGAAAAATATCGTTTATTATTCCCGATAGCGTCAAAGTTTATGGTGGTTTTGTGGGTACGGAAACAAATATCAATCAACGCGACTGGAAAAATAATACAACAACACTCAGTGGTGATATTGATAACGACGGCAAACCTGATAAAAACAGTATGCGCTTGGTTTATACCATTAATGTAAGTTCTATTACTACGCTAGACGGATTCACTGTTGCTAACGCAAATGCTAACGATACAACAGTTGTCGCTGGTGAATATTTTAATTCAGGGAGTGCATTTTTTAACGATGGCAGATTTGCAGCAAGTTCGCCAACTATTTCTAATTGCACCTTTATAAATAATTATTCGGTCGGTTTTGGTGGAGCACTCTATAATAATGCTGCTTTTAATGGTTTGAGTAATGCCCAAATTACTCAGTGTATTTTTAGGAGTAACAAATCGCACAGTGTGGGTGCAGCGGTGCATAACAACGGCAGCGCAGGTGGAAAAAATTTTGCGCATTATGAATTTTGTATTTTTGATAGCAACACAAGCGATGAAGCGGGTGGCGCCGTTTTTAATGATGGCGACGGCGGATTGAATCAAACTTTTTTTGCTAATTGCCAATTTATTAACAATTACGGCGCGCAATACGGCGGTGCTATTTACAATTTAGGCGCGCACGGCGAATCATCTCCGGCTATTCTGAATTGTCTTTTCTGGAAAAATAATTCTTACTCGGCTGGTGCGATTTATAATTTAGGCAGCGCAAAAGGTAAAGCGAATGCACAAATTCTAAACTGTACGTTTTATAAAAATTCGGCGCATACCTCAGGAGCGATTTATGCGAATGCGAACGACACAACAGGTACATCGGTTCCCACTATTGTAAATTCAATTTTTTGGAAAAATACTGCCGATAATGGCAATACCTTTCGTTGCATTTATGGCAATCCAAAGATAAGCTATTCCATCGTTGATACGACCGAATGCAACGCGCTCAATAGTGGTGTTGGCAGCAATGTTGTTTGCGGATCGGGAATGCTTTATAATTTAAATCCAATTTTTGAAAATCCAGACAGTGGCGATTTTCGTTTGAAGCCAGGTTCATTTGCGATTGATGCTGGTAATAACACTATAGTAAACGCCTTGAATTTAAAATACGATTTAGACAGCACGCCGCGCATTTACAATAATAAAGTTGATTTAGGTTGTTACGAATATTCGCCGAACCTTTTTTTTGCGCCGCAAATTGTCAATCCGTTGCAAGCGAGTAGTGTTTGCGAAAAACAAAATGCGCAGTTGATACTAAAAGTAAGTGGTACACCACCGTTGACGTATAATTGGTACAAAAATAATTCTGCTTATGCGCAAACGTCGTCCGACACGCTCAATTTTTTAAATGTGCGTATTCAAGATTCAGGTTATTATTACGTGATCGTTTCTAATTCTAAAAATCAAACAATAAAAACCGATTCTGTATTTTTAAATATTTCGCCTTTTTTAATTGTCAGCGTTAATTTAATGATTCTTAAATCACCCATCTGTATCAACGATAGCATTACAATTAAAGCCAACATCGCCAACGGGGGCGCAAAACCTAAACTCAATTGGCAACTCAATAATGCTTCTCTCGGCGCACCCGATTCCGCAATAATAATTACAACACCTGTGGGAAGTAATTTTTTTAAGTATAAATGTATAGTTACTTCTTCTGAAAAATGTACGGTTCAAAATCAAATTACTTCAACCATTTTAAACGTCAGTTACAACGATAGTGTGGCAATGAAAGCTAATTTAACCTCAACGCCAACGCTTTTAGAAAAAAATAAACCGATAACATTTAAAATTGATGGTACTAATATTGGTTCTGCGCCGAGTATAAAATGGTTTTTAAACGGTAAATTACTCACAACCAACGCGCTGACATACACCACCGATTCGCTCAAATCGAACGACGTTGTTTCTTCCATCGTTACGTCGTCTCTAACTTGCGCCAAACCAAACCAAATTTCACTCGCTACAACACCAATCATTTTTAGTAGCACTTTCGATACTTCTAATGATGACCTTGAAGTGCGCATTTTTCCAAATCCGATTGAGAATAACGCGCTCTCAATGGGATTTTCTGAACCCCAAATACTCGAAAGCATCGCTTGTAGTGATGCCATGGGTAAAAGTATTTTCTTTTTAAAAGGCGATAAAAGTAACAGTCGAACAGATTTTCGTTTCGATATACCAAACGTCAATTCGGGTTTTTATTTTTTACAGATTAAAACCGCACGCGGTTTGTATGTGCGCAAGTTATTTGTCTTCAATCGTTAATGTGAGGAAGCCGATCCAGATTTAATTTCGCGCCAGCAATTACAAGTTAGTTTGTATTATTTTTTTTAACGCAAAGAAAGAGTGGAGCTAAAATTTTTTAGAAAAATAAAACCGCCGACTTTTAGAATTTCTAAATGTCGGCAGTTTTACTTGATACTACTCATGACAACACATTTTACAGTGCGGATTGCTACTTCTTATAAAACCGTTGCCTTATATTATTGGTTTCAATAACTGTAAATGAATTAAAAAGAATAATTACAGAATGTAGGATTAAAGAAATAAGAGCATTAGCAGCGAAATCGGGTTGATTAACTTTGTTTCTAAAAAAATACGACAGCAGGTGGATTTTCTTTTGCGTACTTAAAAATTAATTCACCGTAGTCACTATCGAAAGTGAGTATAATCAAATTCAAATCTAAGGCAATTTGTATTACTTCTGGATCACTAATGCCTTAATGATTTTCCTGAATACTTTTTACATAAATGCCATTTTCTCTCAAAATAATTGTACTGAGTCTGGGAAAATTCTCGTTGGCTAAAAACATATTTAAGCAGAAATTGGGAAGTATAATTCTTGCTGAATACAAACTTTAAGATAAGAGAAAATAGCTCGAAGTGATTCACTTGAAATTGTTGAATAATAATCGAGAATTTGTTTCTCTGTCCAACCAAATGATAGAAGTTCCAAAATAAGTTCAATTTATATACGCGTACCTTTAATTGTAGGTTCACCAAGTAAAATTTTGTTGTCTGAAACGATGTAATTTTGCCAATTCATTTAGAATCTTTTAAATTTTTAGTACTTGAATTCAAACAAAGACTTTAAAACTTTACAAAGTTAAGAATAATAATTCGATAGAACTATTTAGATTATAGTTTACGCAAAATAATAACAATGTGTTTATCCTTTGCTAATTGCGACGCGTCAGATTTTTTACTGAGAATATATTTTTTACCTTCAAACGGATCTGAGTTTTTTTCTTGCAATTCACAATCACTTTTGCGATAAGTAATAATATATTCCTTGAACAAACAGAGCACATTTGTTCAAGGAATTTTGCAAAAAATATCAACTTCTCGGATTATTTTCTTGAAAATAGAAAAGTGTGTGGGGTTAATTAGGTATTAGGTATTTCAAATTCGAAAAAGTGAAGAATATTATTAACCCCAAAAATTGGATTTAGTTCAGAATAAAATGTATTTTTGTTCAGTTAAATGCACGGTATCATGAAAAATTTACTTTTACTTCTCCTTTTGCCTCTACAACTCAGTTCACAGAGCAATGGATTTGCAAATTTTAAAAAATATCCTTTCCCAAGCGAATTGTGTGCGGCGGCAAAAGGTGAAAAAATAGCGTGGGCTTTCGATGAGCAAGGTAAGCGCAATGTATATGTGGCAGAAGGTCCGAATTATGTGCCGCGTAAACTTACTAATTTCACCAAAGATGATGGACAAGAAATTTCCAGTCTAAAAATTACGGATGACGGCGCTTCTGTTGTGTTTGTGCGCGGTGGTGAACACGGCGGTAATTGGGAAACAGGTTTACCAATTAATCCTGCGCACGATGCACAAGCTTTTAAAGTGCAAGTGGCGCGAATTGCTTTTGGGGGTGGCGAAACAAAATATATTTCCGAAGGCGATTACCCAAGTGTTTCGCCCGACGGAAAAAAAGTAGCTTTTTTAAAATCAGGTCAAGTTTGGATATCAAGTATAGATAGTTTTGGTGTTGCAAAAAATTTATTTGCCACACGTGGCAATGTGCATTCACTCGAATGGAATAATGATGGAACAGCGCTCCTGTTTGTTTCGTCGCGAGGAGATCACGCTTTGGTTGGTATTTTTAATTTAGAAAATAAAAAGACAAAGTGGATTGCACCATCATTCAATCACGATAGTTCGCCGCATTGGTCAATAGACAATAAGAAAATTGTTTTTGTTCGCCGACCTGGAACAGGCGGTACACCCGATTCGATGCTCGTTAATCGGCATCAACCTTGGCAAATTTTTGTTGCTGATATTGCGACCAATAAAGCCAACGCGATTTATACTGCACCAAAAACTTTGCGTGGCTCCGTTCCGACAACACATGGTGGCGTAAATTTACATTGGGCTGCTGGCGATAAAATCGTTTTTCTAAGTTATCAAGATGGTCAACCACATTTGTATTCTATTCCTGCCAGTTTAGAGGCGCAAAATTTTACGCCTCTACTTCTCACACCCGGCGAATTTATGTGCGAACACATAAGTCTGAGCAACGACAAAAAATTCTTAACTTTTAGTGCCAACACTGGTAGCAACGCACTCGATATTGAACGTCGTCACGCTTGCATCGTTAGCGTTGATAAAGCTGATATGCGCGTTTTGACGAACGGTAATGGTTTAGAGTGGACACCCGTTTTATTAAATAATAGTCAAACGGTAGCGTTTATTGCTGCAACGCCAACGCAATCGCCTTTGATAGCTATTAAAAATTTGGCAGCGAACGCAAAGGCAGAAAATTCTTCATCTATAAAATTTCTCGGTGCAGATTTAATACCTACAGAATTTAAACAACAAAAACTAATAACGCCAAAGCAAGTTATTTTTAAATCGGCGGATGGTTTTACTATTCATGGACAATTATTTTTACCCGAAGATGGTGTATCCAAAAAACCTGCGATTGTTTATGTTCATGGCGGTCCGCCACGACAAATGCTTTTGGGTTGGCATTACTCCGATTATTATTCGAATGCTTACGCTTCGAATCAGTATTTAGCGAGTTTGGGTTTTGTGGTGCTTTCTGTCAATTATCGTTTAGGCATTGGTTACGGTTACGAGTTTCACAATCCTGAAAAAGGTGGCGCGACGGGTGGATCGGAATATGCCGACGTGAAAGCCGCGGGTGAATGGTTACAAAAACAAAACTATGTAGATGCGCAAAAAATCGGAATTTACGGTGGTTCGTACGGTGGTTACTTAACAGCAATGGCTTTGGCGCGCGATTCTAAACTTTTTGCTGCGGGTGTTGATATTCATGGCGTGCACGATTGGGGAATTGCCGAATCTATTATGTCAGAGTTTGATGGTAAAACTGAAAAAGCACCCGATTATGAAAAAGCCATTCAAATTGCCAGAACGTCTTCTCCGATTTCAGACATTAAAACATGGACATCGCCTGTACTTATTATTCATGCCGATGACGATAGAAATGTGCGATTTAATCAGAGTACCGATTTAATCAATCGGTTAGAAAAACAAGGCGTAAATTATGAAACGCTTATGATTGTTGACGACACACACCATTGGTTTGTTTGGGAAAATGCAGTTACCGTTTACGGTGCAGTCGCCGATTATTTTGTGAAGAAATTTATGAAATAACAACTCCGATATTCCGACATAATCCATTAAAAAACCAAGCTGAACTTTTTTTCGTAAATATTTGTTATAACTACCAAAAATATAAAACTTAGTTCTAAAAATGTTTGGCGTTAAATTTTAGTTAAACACTTGTTATTAATCAAATACTTAGCTCCTTCAAACGTTATTAGAATTATTAAATTAAATAAGCTAAGCCATGAAGAATATCTTTTCATTTGTAGGGGCGGGATTGATTGGCGGTTTAATGGTTGTAGGTGCAACACAACTCTTAAATTCAAAAATAAACGTATCGCCGCGTTCTAATTCACAATTTGTTTCACAAAATACGCCTATTGCAGCGGGCGCGATGGATTTATCGCAAGCAGCAGCTAGTGCTTCACCTTCCGTTGTTTTCATTGAAGCCGCTGAATCGGAAGCAAGCGCACAGCGCAACAGACAGGATGATCCTTTCACGCAATTTTTTGGTTTTCAACAACCAGCAAAGCGCGGAACAGGTTCGGGCGTAATTTTAAGTTCAGACGGCTATATTGTTACCAACAATCACGTTGTTGATTTTGCTGACGAGGTTAAAGTGACGCTACCAGACGAAAGAAAATTTATGGCGCGAGTCATTGGTACGGATCCACGCAGCGATTTGGCGGTTTTGAAAATTGCTACAACAGGTTTACCTGCCATTCAAAAAGGCAACTCAGATGTTTTACGTATTGGCGAATGGGTTTTAGCGATTGGCTATCCTTACGACATCGGCACAACTGTAACTGCAGGTATTATTTCTGCCAAGGATAAAAAATTGCGTGGAGATAACTCGAATGCTATTGAAGATTTTTTACAGACGGATGCGGTTGTAAACCCGGGTAATTCGGGTGGTGCTTTGGTAGATGTGCAAGGTAGATTAGTCGGAATAAATTCTGCGATACAATCGCGTACAGGAAGCTACGAGGGTTATTCGTTTGCAATTCCGATTAGCTTAGTGGATAAGACGGTTGAAAATATTATTAAGAACGGAAAAAACGGTATTACAAATAATAACCGCAACGGGTTAATTCAAGGCAATAAAAGTAATAACCCACGCGGTGTTCGGTTAGGCGTTCAGATGGTGAATGACGAAGATTTTTTACGCGTCGCTAAAGATAATGAGATTGATGTTAAGGAAGGTGTTTTTGTAGACGCTGTACAAGATGGAAGTAATGCGCAGTTTGGTGGAATTTTACCAAAAGATGTAATTATAAAAGTTGACGGCGATAATATTAAAAAAACAACTGACTTAAAATCGAAGTTACTAAAATATAAAGTAGGCGATACCGTCAGAATAACAGTAGTTCGTAATGGGGATATTCAGGATTTAAAACTCACATTGCGTCCAAGTTAATTAGGATTTAGAATTTGACAATTGTGTGACAAATAGGACAAATATTTTACCGATATTTGCGAACTAAACTCTGTTTAATTTTGTTATACAAATATAAGATACTTGTTTAAAGTTGGTTTTTCGTTTTGTTTTGATGCGCTCGGTTGAAAAACTGAGCGCTTTTTTTTGTCTTTCGTAAATTATATCTATATTTGTATAATTAAGTTGTTCAACAGTTTAATACTTCATAATCCCACCTGTCATTGTTTCGTTAGTGTGTTAAGCTAATGCAAATTTTTATGTTTGCACATACACATTTATTGAAATTGTATCAAATTTGAGCGTACAACATAACTGTAAAATCGAAAGCCATTTTTTCATTTTGATTTGAGGTTGATAAATGCCAAAACTGCACTTTTTTATTCTGCTACTGTTTCTGTCAATTGTAAGCGCAGCTTACTCACAGAAAGTGGTATGGGTTGGCGTGACGAGTACAAACAACGGAAGCACAACGAATCAGATTGCGAGTTGCAGTTTTATAAATAATAGCGAGATGAAAATTCCGCAAAATTTAGCACCTGCAACCAAATTCAATTCTATTTTTAATACGTTGAATAATATTTGCGTCAATAATAATTTTAGTTACGAAGTTCGTTTGCGCGATTCAGTGAGTTTAGTTAATGGTGGTGAGCGTTTTGTAACAACGAATTTATTTTCGTCTATCGGCATTTTAAATATTTCTGTGGCAGAAAGCGCAGCATCAACACAAATATTTTTAACACTTAATGGCGTTGCACTCGGTTTCAACAAAACAGACTTAGTTTTCGATTTAACTAAATGGTTGACTCTTAAAATTATTTTTAAAAATGGCATACTTAGCATTTTAGCAAACGGAAAAAATGTGGCGAATACAATTTATTCTGGCGCTGCTAACTCAATTTGTTTATCGCAGTTTATAATGCAGGGATCGGGCGAAGTTGACTACGTTAAAATTTATGATAACACAGTCGGCACTTTTTTTTATAATGAAAGTTTTGACGACTGTAATAATTTAGTAAGTGCGCAAGCGTGTGTACCCAAAACGATTAAAATAATTGGAAATTCACCGTGCATCGGCGATTCGTTGGTGCTTAGTACTAATACTGGTGCCACTACCTATGTGTGGGCAGGACCCAATGGTTACTCAAGTAAGCAACCACGTGTGGTCATCCCAAAAACCGATAACACATGGAGTGGCACTTTTTATTTAACCGCCCAGTTCGATGGCTGTTTAACGGCAACCGATTCTTTTAAAATTAATTTAAAACCTTCGCCGATTATTGATATTGGACGCGACACTTCTATTTGTAGCGGCTTAACGTATTTGCTCGATGCTAAAAACAGCGGCGCAACTTATAAATGGCAAAACGGAACAACAGGAGAATTTCAACAAATTAAAACATCGGGCGTTTATGCTGTCACTGTTACAAATACGAATGCTTGTAAAACGACTGCGTCAGTGAAAATAGATTTCGCTGCAACGGGTATCGTGCCCCGCGTATCTATCAGTCGAGCGAGTTGCGCAAACGTTTGCGATGGCAGATTGCGCGCTTCAGCAACTGGTGGTTTTGGTGCGCCCTATATTTTTAAATGGACAGGCGGACGCATAAAAGATTCAATTGTTGACGCTTGCCCAGGCGATTATGGTTTAACCGTAACTGACTCGAAAGGTTGTAGTGTAAAAGTGGTTGCGACTTTGCCTTCGCCAGTACCAATTT
>ENA-OFCD01001682-OFCD01001682.1-metagenomes-genome-assembly--contig:-NODE-1682-length-10551-cov-2.488472_pt1 | contig 10551 bp, 12 predicted proteins | sample MGYA00153392_OFCD01 | MGnify analysis MGYA00153392 | reverse complement strand
AACGTTGTACGCAACCCATAATTGACATTTCGTAATCATTGAAAATACTTGGACACATAAAGGATAGGCAAATTTTTTATTGCAACATCAGGGTTGACAATAATTGGTTTCTACAACTGCCAACAAGCAATTGGATAGCGTTTACTATTGCGGACAATGACGACAAAGATTTATTAAATGACACGACAATCAAATGCCTTGACAATGGCGTAAATTATACTTGCAGTGCAGGACAACTTGGCTCTGACACAGAAGATTATTTTGACCAGGAGATTGCTTGGAGGGAAACTCAAAAAGAAAAAGCAACTGGTGAACCTGCGGACTTTGACAAGACACCGATGACAACATCGCATAAAAATTTTGGAGAAGGATTTTGGTTTGCTACAACGGTTGCTCAAGCTACAATTAATGACGAATATCTAAACATTGACAAAGTTGTTTGCATTGACTTTACAAAACAAAGCGTTCAGACACATCTTTTAAATTTAATTGACAAAATAAATAATGGCTGGTTACCATCGGACGAGGGAATAGAAAGCCCTTTGTACGACACATTAAGTTGATTAGTAAAAAGTACACAATGGAAATGACAATTGGGTATGCGTACAACATTGGTATTTGCAAAAGCTGGGCGGACGGAAGCCGTGTTTCAACTTTATATTTTTACTTTGGCTTCTTATCTAACGTTTGTGGGTTTTTATTTTCCAAGCATTGTAGAGCTGAGAAACAAATGCAATTGGTTGATGACGAATCATAATTTAAACCTATATTCTTTTGGTGAAACTCCATTCAGCTTTTTAAACAAGCGGGCAAAATAATTGGGGTATTCAAAATTCAGATTGTAAGCTATTTCAGTAATTGTTAAGCTTGTATGCGACAGGTAATTTTTTGCCTGCTCCATTAAATGTTCCTGTACAATGAATAAAGCAGATTTACTACAAACCTGGTTGCAAATACGGTTAAGATGTACTGCTGTAATACCCAATTCTTTTGCAAAGGTTGGAATACTTTTTTGTTTACCCGCTGTTTTTACCGATTGAATAAACCTGCGGTAGTAATGCAATGTTGTATTTGTATCTCCATGAATATCGTTACTGTCAATAAGTATCATGCGGTGGAGGCTGATAAAAAGCTGGTGCAATAATGAATTAAGCATTACTCTTTTACCCATTTTATTTGTAAACAGCTCTTCATTTAATTCTTTAATTAATAAATTTAATTTTTTAAATGAGTCGGGTACTAATGCTATATATTTTAATGTTTCAAATTCAAAAGACAATGAAGCTGAGATGGGAAACAAATCATCAAAAACCGCATCTGACATAGTAAGTATATTTCCTTTTACACCGGCACTGTAGTTCAATCCATGGAGGGTATTAGGCGGAATAACCAATATACAGGGCGTTTTTAATGGCTGAGATTGTGCAGATGAGTCTAATGTAATTTTCCCCGATTCAATACAAAAAATTTGGTATAAATGTGCATGAAGGTGTGGTTTAATTACCCAATCAAAACCCTTGCTCCTTGTTTCAATCAACTCCAAGAAAATATAGTTACCATCCGGGCGGTAATTTAAATCTCCATACAAGCCATTATAATACGTCAGTTTTTTCTTCATTTTTTAAAACGATGTTTGATTTGTATCTATTAAATACAAATTAGTGACTTTTTATTTTACCTTAAAATCTTTTCTTTATGCCTACTATTTTTTTATTTTTAGTAATCTATTCATGATAAATAAAATTGTTTACACAAGATTAATTATAGCAGTAACTTTTATTTTTTTCGCCTTGGGATGTCTTGCCCGGCCTCCCGCAGCTAATTCAGGTTATATTAAAAGAAAATGGCAAAATATTTCTTATGCCACAATATCTCCAGCCCAAAAATTAGATATTTATTTACCTGATAAAGGTGAAGGTTCTTTTCCCATAATTATCAGCATCCACGGTGGAGCTTTCTTGGGTGGCGACAAATCAGACGGACAGGTAAACCCTATGCTGGAAGGATTGAAGCGTGGATATGCTGTTGTATCTATCAATTACAGGTTAAGTGGCGAAGCATTATTCCCAAAAAATATTAATGATGTAAAAGCGGCTATCCGTTGGGTAAAGGCAAATGCAGCAACCTATAAAATGAATCCCAATAAAATTGCGGTATGGGGAGGTTCAGCCGGGGGCAACCTCGCTGCTTTGGCAGGTACTTCAGCAGATGTAAAAGAACTCGAAGATCTAAGTCTTGGCAATGCCAACCAATCCAGCCGTATACAAGCTGTAGTAGACTGGTTTGGTCCTACTAATTTTTTATTGATGGATGAACAGTTAAAAGAAACGGGTAATGGCAAACCCGATCATAGCGATGCCAATTCTCCTGAATCAAAATTGATGGGACAGAAAATAACAGAGATACCTTCGAAAGTACAATTAGCTAATCCTGAAACATACATTAGTAAAGATGATCCCCCTTTTTTAATTGAGCATGGCACAAAAGACCAGTTGGTACCCACGCAACAATCCATAAATTTTGCGGCTAAGTTAACGGCTATTTTAGGCAAAGAAAAAGTAACTATTCACCTTTTGGAAGGTACCAGGCATGGCGGGCCTCAATTTGAAACAAAGAAAAATTTAGAACTGGTATTTCGTTTTCTGAATGAGGTACTAAAATAATTATCTTTAAAAGTAAATAAACTAATAAATAAACAATTATTAAAATGACTAATCAGCAAAATGCCAAAACTGAAATTTTTAATGATACTAAACCTGCTTCCATCCGTCTTTGGCATTGGCTTTCGTTTCTATTTTTTCTTGCTTCCATTACAACAGTAATTTTTGCATCCACACTGTTTACAATCAAAAGTAATATCCCGATGGTTCAGGAACAGGTGCAGCAAAAAGGAGGATCAGTTACAGAAAAGCAGGCCTTTGGTGTGGCTCATGAGTATAGCGACAAATTATGGACACTGCATAAATTTATAGGGTATGGTCTTTCGTTTTTATTGCTATGGCGTATTATTGCAGAGGTTACAATTGACAAAGAAAAAAAAGTGGGTCCCCGCATTCGTGCTGCATTAAGCTACCCGGTTGGAACAATTGATAGAAAGCATAACCTGTTTGTTCAATATGGTTATCTTATTTTTTATGCCATGTTTATTGTTATGGCCATTACCGGTTTAATTCAGGCATTTGAGGATGTAAAATGGCTTGACCCGGTGCATAAACTTGCAAAAAACATTCACAGCATTGTACAGTATGGATTGTATGCCTATATACTTACACATATTATTGGTGTAATAAGAGCCGATCTTACAAAATACGGTGGTATCATTAGTCGTATGATTAATGGGAATGCAAAAAATTAAAAAAAGGAATTAATAAATGCATGTTAAAAGATAGAACCAAAATAGCATCACTGCAATATGTTACTGTATTAATTTGCTTTTTACTAAACATGTGTGATGGCATGGATGTGATGGTAATTTCTTACACATCCAATGCTATCGGAAAAGAGTGGGTTATCGGCGCAGGTGATTTTGGAATTGTTTTCAGCATGGGTTTATTTGGTATGGCTTTAGGCGCTATGCTACTTGCATCAAAGGCTGATATTTTTGGCAGAAAACCGATGATTGTGCTCTGTGCATTTTTGATGGGTACCGGTGTATTTCTTACAGCTTATGCACAATCATTACCGCAACTAATTCTCTTTCGTTTTTTTAGTGGTATTGGTATTGGCAGTATGCTTGCCTGTACATCTACAATTACTGCGGAATATGCGCCGGAAAAAACAAAAAACTTTTGGGTAAGTTTTGTAATGGCAGGATACCCAATTGGGGCGGTGCTTTCAGGGTTGGTGGCCACCAGGCTAATTCCTGCAAATGGCTGGCAGGCGATGTATTATTTTGCGGGTGCAGTTACGCTACTCACCATTCCAATTATTATGTTGTTTTTAAAAGAGTCCTTGGAATTTTTATTAAAAGCTCAACCGCAAAACGCATTGGAAAAGGCGAATAAAATTTTAGCAGCCATGAAGCTGGAACAATTAAAAGAACTCCCGGCCAAAGACACAAAAAAAACAAAAACTACGGTAGTTTCTTTATTTGATGGTAGCATTAAAAACTCAACTATCCTGCTGTGGTCAGCATTTTTACTTTGTTTTGCAGCATTGTATTTTTTAACCAGCTGGATTCCAAAACTGGCATCAAACGCAGGCTTATCAGCATCATTATCCATCTACGCCGGTATATTTTTTAACCTCGGGGCATTTATCGGAATCATTACTCAAGGCTATCTGTCAGCAAAATTTGGCTTAAGAAAAGTAATTTGTTGTTTTCTAATTGGTACTGCATTAATAATGATATTGTTTGGTTTTTTTACGGGGCCTTTTATGACCCTGATTTTATTTTGCCTTATTGGATTTGGAATTCAAGGTGGCTTTATTGGTTTGTATGCAGTAGCCGCAAGAATTTACCCTACAGAAATACGTGGTACGGGTATTGGGTGGGCCATTGGTTTTGGAAGATTAGGTGCCATACTTGGACCCTTCATTGGTGGATTGTTAATCAGCAGCGGCGCTTCGTTACACTTTAATTTTATTTCGTTTGCCATACCCGTTGCTGTGGCAGGGGTTGTTACTTTATTTATTAAATCACCTAATGTAAGCTGATGTTATGAAGCAGGAAATTATTTGGGATATCGCCCACCTGGCACATGTGGAAATGCTCACGCCAAAATTGGAAGAAAGCACACATTTTTTTACTGATATCATGGGAATGTCTGTAAGCGACGTAAAAGGTGATTCTGTTTATTTAAGGGCATATGATGACTATGAACATCATACCTTAAAATTAACTGCCAATAAAAAACCGGGTATGCGTCATTTTGCCTGGCGTGCAAAAAGCGAACAGGCTTTGCAGAGAAGGGTTCTCGCAATAAAAAAAACCAAATATGCTATCGGCTGGAATGAAGGTGATTTGGGTCATGGGCCTGCCTTCCAATATTCTTCTCCCGATGGGCACCTGACAGAAATTTATTTTGAAACCACGAAATATAAATCCGGAAAGCAGGATACTTCTGCATTAAAAAATACAGCAAGTAAATTTCCTGCAAGAGGCATCAATGTTCGCCGTATAGACCACCTGAATTTGTTTGCAAAAGATGTATGTGCCTTTAGAAATTTTCAGTTGGAAAACTTGGGTGGACTGTTGACAGAAACTATAGTGGATAACCTTAGCGACCAAAATCCAAAGGCGGTTTGGTTTTCGGTTAATTCAAAGTCTTACGACCTTGCAGTTACAGAAGACCATACCGGTATGACAGGTCGTTTTCACCATGTAACTTATGCCACCAACAGCAGGGAAGAAGTGTTGATAGCCGCAGATATTTGTTTGGAAAATGGTATTTATATAGAAACGGGGCCACATAAACATACCATACAGCAAACCTTCTTTTTGTATGTTTATGAGCCAGGGGGTAACCGGGTAGAAATAGCCAATACCACTGCCCGCTTAATTGTAGACCCCGATTATGAAACTGTTGTGTGGACACAGGAAGAAAGAAAAAAAGGGCAGGCATGGGGATTACCAACTGTACCAACATTTCATACAAGAGGAACGCCGATGCCTGAAGAAATAAAATAAAATTTTACAAACATAAAAGCACAGCGATGAAAAAATTATTAGTAGTAGGTGCACACTCCGGCGATTTTGTTTGGCGTGCCGCAGGTACTATCGCCAAATCTATAGAAGAAGGAGGAACAACATTAGTGATTGCATTAAGTTATGGCGAGAGGGGCGAATCAGGTGAGCTGTGGAAAGAAGATCCAAAGCGTTCTGAAGAAAGCGTAAAAATTATACGCAGAGAACAGGCACAAAAAGCGGCTGATATTATTGGCACACCTATTCAGTTTTTAGATTGGGGCGATTACCCGATGTTACTTACAGATGAAAGAATAAAACAACTTACCAGCATCATTGGAGATTTTGAACCAACTGTAATTTTAACCCACTCAGAAAAAGATCCTTTTAATCCTGATCATCCATTGGCATTTCAGGCGGTACAAAGAGCAAGGCTTTTATCGTCCGGTGCAGGTGTGCCAAGTGCCTTTAAAAATATTGACCCTCCGTCATGGTTTTCATTTGAACCGCACCAGCCGGAAATATCAGGTTTTTTACCGGATACTTTTATAGACATCAGTTCGGTAATCGATAAAAAATTGGCAGCGATGAATTGCATGGGTGCACAAAATTATTTGAAAGATTATTATGCGGAGTTGGCCGGCAGAAGAGCAAACCATGCAAGAAGGATTTCAGGTAAAAAAGAAATAAAATTTGCGGAGGCACATCAAAGTATGGTGCCAAGGGTGGTATCAAGTATATTTTAAAATTATGGTTATAAACAGGTATAAATTTATTTTATGGATTTAATAAAACAACTCGGTCAGTTTTCTGCAGCAACTGTTCATGAAGCATTGGGGAAATATGGCAATTTGCCATCGGTTATAAAACCAATCAGTTCAACTATGAAAGTGTGTGGCCCCGCTTATACCGTTAAAACAATGCCAAGAGATAATATATTGCTGCACCGGGCTTATGCTTATGCAAAACCGGGAGATGTAATAATAGCCAACTGTTCCGGATTTTATGAAGCCGGTTACTGGGGCGACCTGATGAGCCTTGGTGCCAAAACAAAAGGCATCAATGGTTTGGTAATTGATGGTTGTGTACGAGATGCGAATGATATTGAAACAATGGGTTTCCCTGTGTTTAGCCGTGGACTTTGTATTCTCGGAACTTCTAATCATGGCGATGGTTTTTTAAATGAACCTATTGTAATTGGCGATGTGCTAATTAATCCTGGTGATATTATTATTGGAGACAGGGACGGTGTTGTGGTAGTACCGCAAAACAGAATAACAGAAGCCATAGAAAAGTCTGCTGCAAGAGAAGCAAAAGAAGAAAATGTACGAAGGCAATTAAGGGAAGGAAAAACTTCATTACAGATTTATGGTTGGGACAAACAATTTGGATATTAAAATTAAAAACATGCACATTGCCATACTTGGTTTAGGAGAAGCAGGGAGTATTTTTGCAAATGATTTATCCGCAATGGGTATTACTGTTTCAGGATGGGATCCGTTGCCAAAAAGAAGTTTGCATGAAAATGTACATTTTGCTGAAAGCAATGCCGACGCTGTAAAAGATTCTGACATTATTTTTAGTGTAAATCTTTCTTCAGCATCAGAAGGAATTGCAAAAGAAGTTTTGCCTGTAATAAATGCCGGTAAAATTTACGCAGAAATGAATACGTCATCACCGCAAAAAAAAATAGCAGTTTACGATATATTAAAATCATCGGGTGTTCAATATGTTGATCTCGCAATCATGGCCCCTGTTCCACCCAAAGGAATTAAAACGCCATTCGTTGCTTCAGGGCCCGGTGCAAAAAAATTGCAGGAAAAGATGGAAAACCTGCAATTAGATTTTTCTTTTTTGAGCGAAAATGTTGGCGATGCATCCACCAGAAAATTATTGCGTTCAATTGTTTACAAAGGAGTAGCAGCTGTTATTTGCGAAGCGATGGAAGCAGGTAAAGCATTTGGACTCGAAAAATATATCAGGGAACAAATTAGTTCAGTTATTGGTGGTAATGATGCATTGATTGACCGTTTTGTTGAAGGCAGTTATTCCCATGCCGAAAGGCGAATTCATGAAATGGAAGCAGTAGTTCAAATGCTGAAAGAAAAAGATTTACAGCCATTGATGTCGGCAGCTTCGAGAGATAATCTTGAAAAAATATTGCTTACCAATAAAAATAAATAATAGCAACAATGACAAACAGAAGATTCTTTTTGAAAAGTTCAGCAACAGTTGTTTCTGCAGCATTGCTAAGACCATCTTTTGCCATGGTAGTAATAAGTCAAAGAACAGCTACGAAAGCCGATTTGAAATTAGGTATTGCCGGGTATAGCTTTATTAAATTAAGTGTAGATGATGCGATAACTATCACCCGAAAAACAGGTATTACCGAAATTTCCATAAAAGATAAGCACATCCCTTTAAGTACAACAAAAGAAGAAGCATTAGCGATTGTTGAAAAATTTAAAAAGAATGGAATAAATATTTATGCTGCTGGGATGATAACCATGAAAACTGAGCAGGATATTGACAGGGCGTTTGACTATGCAAAAAATATTGGAGTAGGTATGATTATAGCATCTCCGGATATTTCTTTACTCAAGTATTTAGAACAAAAAGTTGTGGAAAGTAATATAAAGATTGCAATACATAATGGCGGTCCGGAAGACAAATGGTATCCTACGCCAAAGGCTGTATTTGATAACATAAAAAATTACGACAATAGAATAGGACTATGCTTTGATACAGGGCATGCTCAAAGAGCAGGAATAAACCCAATCGAAGCTTATAATCAATATGCAGAGAAGGTTTTGGATATCCATATTAAAGATGTGGAAGCTGCGAAAGTAGATGCTCAGGAAGTAGAATTGGGGAGAGGAATTATTGATATTCCGGCATTGGTGAGTTCATTATACAGACAGAGGTATTCAGGAAGATGCAGTATTGAATATCAAAAGAACCTGGATGAGCCTCTTGAAGGTATTGCTGAAAGTGTGGGATATTTTAAGGGAGTTTGTAAAGCATTGAAACCTTTTGAAAAAGCTTAGAGATTTAAAAATTCAACCATTTTTAAAAATTAAATATTTACTGTAATGAAAAAATTACTCACTCTTAATTTTCTGCCAGTTAACAGAGACCTGGCTCTGCTCCTTTTGCGCATACTGGTTAGCTTTAGTTTATTTTACAAACATGGTATTGAAAAACTTACAGGTTTCTCCAACATGCAAACACATTTTCCCGACCCTTTGCATATTGGTGTAACACCAGGATTGATGTTTGCATTGATAACTGATGGTATTTGTTCTTTGCTAATCATTTTTGGAATTGCTACAAGACTGGCAGCATTACTTATTGTGATCAATCTTACGGTAGTTTTTATTTTAATGCACAAGGGCTCTTTTGCAGAAGGTCATGCTGAACTGGTATATGTTTATCTTGGTTCTTTTTTATGTATTTTGTTTGCAGGGGCAGGGAAATACAGTTTAGATAACAGACTGTTTAAAACATCATAAAAAATTATGCAAACCGCCATTCCATACATGCAGTTTCGGGGAGGAAGTTCAAAAGGACTTTTCTTTAAAGCAACTGATTTACCTGCTGATGAAGCATCAAGAAATAAAATTATCCTGGCAACGATGGAAGGTGTTGGGCAGGGAGATTTAAGACAGATTGATGGCTTAGGCGGTGGCACATCATTAACCAGTAAAGTTGCCATTGTAAGTTTATCGAAAGAAAAAGATGCTGATATTGACTATCTTTTTTTACAGGTTGTAATTGGGAAAGGAAAAATATCTGCCGTGCAAACTTGTGGTAATATTTTAGCAGGTGTTGTTCCTTTTGCTGTAGAATGTGGAATGATCAAAGCAAACAGCCCAACCACATCTGCAAGAATTAATATGGTAAATACCGGTGGAATATGTGAAGTAATTATTGAAACACCAGGCGGGAAGGTTAACTATGCAGGTAATGCAAAAGTAGACGGAGTGCCTGGAACAGCAGCCCCCATTATATGCAATTATCTCGAAACCGAAGGTTCTACCTGTGGGAGTTTGTTGCCAACAGGAAACGTAAAAGATATCGTGGATGAAATTGAGGTTACTTGTATTGATAACGGTATGCCCGAAGTAATTATCAGGGCAAGTGATTTAGGTATTACAGGATATGAAATGCCTGTTGAATTAGATACAAACGAAATATTAAAAAATAAATTAGAAAGCATTCGAGTACAAATCGGGCATAAGATGAATTTAGGCGATGTAAAGGAAAAGACCGTTCCAAAAATGTGCATCATATCACCACCGCTTAACGGCGGTACAGTTAACACCAGGACATTTATACCCCATGTTTGTCATGAAGCAATTGGCGTGTTGGGTGCTGTTTCTACAGCTACTGCATGTGTGTTAAAAGGTTCTGTTATGGATGGAATTGCAATTATTTACAACAAGAGTAATTTATCAATCGAACATCCAACAGGCGAATTCACTGTGTGCCTAAATATTTCAAATAAAAACGACAATATAATTATTAATCAAGCCGGTGTTATCCGTACTGCAAGATTATTGAGTAAAGGTGACGTCTTTGTGCCCGGAAATATTAGTAATCTTTAGTATTATAATATATTTTAAAGATTGCAAATAATTTAGGTACAGAAATTTGATACGAATAATTTGTCGCCCGCCAAAAGAAAGACACATGCATAACAAAAGGTTGTGGGTAACTATCAGAAGGGTTTTAAAAAAATGGCGATCCAGCATGATTTTAGGAATTTACAGGATATTATTAACTGGCCTGCTAATGTGCTATTGATGCACCATGATTTTACGTATCATATTTATCAGGAATTAAGGGAGTTTTTGCGAAAGAATGGATTGCTTCACTCATTGTTGACCGGGAAGTCACAACTTGCCTAAAATATTAATCCACTT
>ENA-OFCD01001680-OFCD01001680.1-metagenomes-genome-assembly--contig:-NODE-1680-length-10552-cov-19.396590_pt1 | contig 10552 bp, 13 predicted proteins | sample MGYA00153392_OFCD01 | MGnify analysis MGYA00153392 | reverse complement strand
AAGAATGATTAGAAATCAACGTAATGAGCACATCAATGTCGCTGTCAGGCCGAAAGTCATCCCGGACGATCGAGCCAAAGAGTGCTAGTTCGATTACATCCCATCGATTGCAAAATGTCGCTAGCTGGGAGAGATGGCTAGACGTTGGTAGAGGGTTGGATGTGCGATCGATGTAGTCATCCTGAAGGCTCTTGAGTATTAATGAAGTGGTTAGATTTAACTCGGCTCTCAAAATCACTATCCATACATTCCAAGAGAAATTCTGAAATGAGTTTAGAAATTTTTTCAAATCTTTTAGCAGATAATCCGCCAGCATTGCCTGTTAAAACGCCATGTGCAAAAACGTGTCTTATGGACTTTGCTAGAAAGCTAATGTTAATGCTTGCCACCTCTCCATTTATAAAATTATTCATGATTTGAGTATTATTTAGATTTAAATGACTAGCTAAAAATTTGAATAGCTTATTATCTGGATCTAATTTTCGGATTTCTGATAGAGTCGCTTCCCTCAGCGAATTGTCTTGCAGAGATTTAACTTGATCTTCATTGCCACACTGACGATTTAAGGCTTTACAGTAAGTCTCAAAAGCTGAATACACAAGGAAAACTCTTATAATCGAGGCATAGCCCAAGGGTGTATCTTTAGTCTGGTAAGATTCACCAAGATCTAGACCCTTAAAACTTTTTGCAAATCTAAATCGAGCTGACCATTGAGACAGTATGGGACAATTTTTAGAAGATATCGACTTAACTGCGGGGTTATCTTTTGGATCTCGACTTCTCTTAATAAACTTCTTCCAAGAACGCGGATAATTTGTGTTGGGCACATTTCAGTCCTCTGGCCTTAGTATCTTACTTTACATACAACCCATGAAAGATAACACCCCAGCCATCGGTAGGGGCGCTCGCCGTGCCCCTACCCCCATGATAATCTCCTCTACCCGATCGCCTGTCGCTGCGAATAAATCTCATCCACCAACAAATCCCGCAATTTATTAGCAATATCATTAGGTGGATTTCCTGACAGCGCTCGGCCAATCAACCGCTCCGCCTCGCGTAATTCTCCACACTCAACCGCTAAAACCGCCGCACTCCAATTCAAACTGCCCCGCTGCCAAGTCTGCCGCCGATCGTTCATTTAGAAATACAGCCTTCGTACATTCCATCATCGAAGCCCGATCGCCCTGCCGCTTTGCCAACACTGCGCAATGGTCTCCGACCGACCATAGGTCATCGACCCATTCCATTGATTCATGATGAAGAGACGTTAAATCCTGCATTTTTCAACAAGCCGTGATTACCTCAAATGATCATTCACCCATCCCTAGCCCCGTACGGGCACGCTTCCCGTGCCCCTCCCACCCTAAAACCCCTCTTCTCTTCTCTTTTTTTTCTTTTCTTCCCCTCTCTTCCCAAAATCTAAATCATCGATCGCACATCCGTCACCTTCCCCCTAATCGCCGCCGCCGCCACCATCGCCGGACTCATCAACAACGTCCGCCCCGACGCCGAACCCTGACGACCCTTAAAATTCCGATTCGACGACGACGCACTCATCTGCCGACCTTCTAGACGATCGGGATTCATCGCCAAACACATCGAACACCCCGGTTCACGCCATTCAAACCCCGCCGCTGTGAAAATCTTATCCAACCCCTCCGCTTCCGCTTGCTTCTTCACCCGCTCCGACCCCGGCACCACAAAAGCCGTCACCGTATTCGCCACCTGCCGACCGGACGCAATCTTCGCCGCCTCTCGCAGATCCGAAATCCGACCATTCGTACAGCTTCCAATGAAACACACATCGATCGGCGTACCTTCCAAAGCTTGACCCGGCTCAAGCCCCATATACGTGTAAGCATCCGCCGCCAACGCCCGATCGTCAATCAGAAGTTCATCAGGAGTCGGAATCATTTCATTAACGCCAATTCCCTGACTCGGCGTAATGCCCCAGGTCACAGTCGGAGCAATGCTGGCACCATCAAAAATAACCACATCATCGTAAACCGCATCCTCATCACTCCGCAGACTATTCCACCATGCGATCGCACTCTCCCAATCGCCACCTTTAGGTGCAAAATCGCGACCCTTGAGATAATCATACGTATTCTGATCGGGATTTACATAGCCACAGCGCGCACCGCCCTCAATAGCCATATTGCACACCGTCATGCGTTCTTCCATGGACATCGCTTCAAACACGGTTCCAGCAAACTCATAGGCATAGCCCACACCGCCCTTCACACCCAGATGGCGGATAATGTGCAGCACCACATCTTTGGCATAGACGCCCGCACCGAGCACGCCCGTCACTTCGATTTTGCGAACCTTCAGTTTGGCCAACGCCAAGGTTTGTGACGCCAACACATCGCGCACCTGACTCGTCCCAATCCCAAAAGCGATCGATCCAAAGGCACCATGGGTAGACGTATGGCTATCCCCACAGGCGATCGTCATTCCTGGCTGCGTCAATCCCTGTTCCGGCGCAATAATATGCACAATGCCCTGGCTTCCGGATCCCGCATTGTAGAAGCGAATTTGGTGAGCATTGGTATTTTTCTCTAGTTCCTGAATCATCGCCTCAGCTTGAGGATCCGCAAAGGGGCGCGACTGGTTATCCGTTGGAATAATGTGATCCACTGTGGCGACCGTGCGATCGGGAAAAAGCACCGTCAATTCCCGCTCCTTAAGCATCGCAAACGCCTGAGGACTCGTCACTTCATGAATTAGATGCAGTCCAATAAAGAGTTGAGTCTGACCTGACGGCAACGTCCCCACCGTGTGAAGAGTCCAAACCTTATCAAACAATGTTCTCTGGCTCATGACGCGATGACTCCTAATAAATATGACGGCTGAAAAATAAAGGTCCAACCTTAATGTCCGCGCAACGTCTCCGTCACACCCGATCGGTAACATTAGATGAATTACCGGATACTGAAAGAAATGTTATTGTATCGAAAAGTCTGGGCACCGTGTGATTCAGCTTAAGAATTGGTTTCCAAACCGTCCGATCACCCCTTCTGACCTAGTTTCTTATTAAAATTCAAGAGAATTCGACCCATGGGACTGACGATCAGACAACTTGCACTCAGCGTTTCACTCCTGGCGATCGGCGGTGGAATCGGCCTAATTGCCACTCAGCAACCCAAAAAATCGACCTTCTTCGGAATCGCCCCCTTCACCACCCAAGCCAATAACGCCGACCCATCTAATCCGTCCAAACCACCCCTCGGTCCCGCCCCAAACTTTATCGCTGCTGTAGCCGATAAAGTCGGTCCCGCTGTCGTCCGGATCACCACCTCTTCCAGCCGTACCAAAAACGCGAATCCCAACGCCTTTCCAAACCCCTTCGGCGAACAGCCTGAAGGCGACGATCGGAAACCCATTCGCCAAGGTACAGGCTCCGGGTTCATCATCAGCGCAGACGGCAAAGTCCTCACCAACGCCCATGTCGTAGACGGGAACGATCAAGTAGAAGTCACCTTCCAAGACGGACGAACGCTCACCGGAAAAGTCATCGGCGCGGATCCTGTCACCGATGTCGCAGCCATCCAGCTCGACGGGACTAACTTTCCCACTGTCGTTCTAGGCGGCGCAACTAAGCTCGTCCCCGGCCAGTGGGCTATCGCCATTGGCAACCCACTCGGACTCGATCACACCGTTACAGCAGGCATTATCAGTGCCCTTGGACGATCGAGCAGCGAAGTGGGTATCCCCGACAAACGCGTCCGATTCATCCAAACCGACGCCGCCATTAACCCTGGAAACTCCGGTGGCCCCTTGCTCAACGATCGAGGGGAAGTCATTGGAATCAACACCGCCATTCGGGCCAATGCTCAAGGTCTAGGCTTTGCGATTCCGATCGAAACAGCACGGACGATTTCTGACCAATTATTTAGCCAGGGCAAAGCCAGTCATCCCTTCCTCGGCGTCCAGATGGCTGACCTGACACCAGAACTGCGCGATCGGATCAAGCGCGAATCCCAAAAACAAGTCCAAGTCACCGAAGAAAAAGGCGTGATTATCCTCGGCATTGCAAAAGATTCTCCGGCCTCAAAAGCCAACCTTCAACCGGGCGACATCTTCAAGACGATCGACGGAAAATCCATCGAAACCTCCACCGATGTCCAATCCAAAGTCGAAGCCAGCCGAATTGGTCAACCGCTCGCGACCGAAATCCTGCGGGACGGCAAAACGCTAAGCCTCGAACTTCGTCCCGCAGAACTTCCTAAACAAGAAGAGAACTAGCGCTCTTTTTTGTGAGTCACTTCCACGACCATGTGAACATTTCCACGGGGCTGAAAATCCCCCTTGAGCGTCATCTCTAGGGGATCGCACGCCGCAACCAGGTCATCCAAGATTTTGTTTACGACTTCCTCGTGGGAAATGTATTGATCGCGGTAGCTATTCACGTATAGCTTGATCGCCTTCAGCTCCACCACACGCTGATCGGGCACATAGCGCACCTGCATCGTCGCAAAATCTGGATATCCCGAAAAGGGACATTTACAAGTGAACTCTGGTAGCTCAATGTCAATCGTGTAGTGGCGACCCGGACGAGGATTGGGGAAGGTGATGAGCTGGGCGTTTTCAATTTCGCGTTCGCCGTACTTTACAGGTTCTGGCGTGGCGGTAAGGGTGCTGTCAAGATTTGGTACGGGATCGATCGTTTGAGTCATGGGATTTAAAGTTCATGGGGTACCCGAGCTAATTTACACTGAAATCCTACAGCGATCGAGTCCTAAGCCTGAGGGAATTCAAAGCCGATCGTAAAATAAACGTACAAAATCAAAATTTATAAGTAAAATCGCTGGAGACTCCACTCCCTGCACCACTCACATTCATCACTCACTAGGAGCGGCGCATCTTTAAAATGCGTCGTCGTGCGATCGAATCCCTATGCGAAACTCCAACGCTGTCGAATCTACTTCCCCTCTGTCCTCGGTTCCTATTTCTCTATATCGAGAATTATGTGACGAACTTCGGCACAAAACCCAAGAACTTGAAGCCGCAGATGATCAGAATCAACGTCTCGTGGCCCAAAATCAACAGCTTCGTCAAGAGCTTCAGCAACTTGTTCAGCGGGTGATGCAGACTCAGCAAGCGGTCACTCAAATGACCACAGAACTCCCCAGTAAAGCTGTGACTGCATCGCCTAATGCATTGCCAAGCACCCTAATCACTACGCCCCTCCCAGCGCGTCGGCAGGCTATGCGATCGGTCCACGATCAAAGCATCTCCTCTCAGGCAGTGCCTAGTGCGATCGCATCAGCCCCAGCCCACGCCGAAACAGAACCCTTAACCACTCGCCTATGGAATCAGACCCATACCTTTACCCAAGACCTTCAGGGCTGGAAAATGGCGGTTGTGACGGGACTCATTGTTTTAAGCGCTTTTGGGGCTGGTTTTTTGATCATGCGTCCATTCATGGCAAAGCAAAATCTTCAGCCACAGCCGCTTCAGCCGCAGCTACAGATGCCTAAACGGTAGTTTTCACGGCACAGGTCATATCATCGCTAAGTCAATATCAGGTCAAGTTCCAATTGTTTCTACTTATAAATTAAAGAAATTTAGGGATTAGATCCGATCGTCAAAAAAGTTGTTACTATTGCGTCTAAGACAGAAAGTAATCCTAGCTACACATTTGAACCGTTATCAGTGGTAGCACTCTATGGGACACTGATATCATGTTAGAGCGTTTGGATAAGGAGCGTTAGGTTTTGAAGAAAGTTGAAGCAATCATCCGTCCTTTTAAATTGGATGAAGTCAAGATCGCCCTCGTCAACGCTGGCGTTGTCGGGATGACGGTTTCGGAAGTACGAGGCTTTGGTCGTCAAAAGGGACAGACCGAGCGTTACCGGGGATCTGAGTACACAGTCGAGTTTTTACAAAAACTTAAAATCGAGATTGTGGTCGAAGACGAGCAAGTGGACATGGTCGTTGACAAGATCGTGAACGCGGCTCGGACGGGTGAAATTGGCGACGGGAAGATTTTTGTGTCTCCCGTAGACAATGTTATTCGGATCCGGACGGGTGAGAAGAATGTAGAAGCCATCTAGACTCTGACTTTCAGCGATTTGATGGGTGATTTAGACGGTAAAGAAGGGAGGGCGATCGAACCTAATTTCGATCGCCCTCCCTTCTTTGTATGGATTTGTGTGAATTCATCTAGCCTTATAGTTCAGCAACCGCCCGCTCAATCACTCGACGAGCAAGGGTCTGCGTTCCGGTGTGGGTGTAGTACTTCACCGATACATCTAGGAACGCGCCAACGTAATCGAGCTTGTCCCCGGAGACTTGAACAAACTTCTGAAGATTGCCCAGTGCGTTTTCTTGGGTCAGCGCTTTCTCAGCAACAAAATTGCGCATCCAGCCGCTCACGGAGTCAAAACTCTGACCAATGAAGCCCAATTTCCCAGCCGTGTCACCACCGGGAATCAGACTACTAACGCTCTTGAAGCTGGAGTTACCTTCGAGTTCGTTGGGGGTCATGCTGGACAGCGAACCCAGGCCCTTGTCGATGAAACCAGGTCCGAGGGGAATCAAGCCGTCGAAGCAAATAAGCGCCACCATCCGCATGAGGGATTCGCCGCCGTAGTCGCCGAGCGCTCCGAGGAAGTCACCGATGCTGTCGCCAGGAATGCCGTTGATTTGGCAGTAGGCCACGAGTTCGACGACGAGCTTGATGGATAAATCAATGCTTTGGGCTTTTTCAGGCTTAGGCGTCAGGTTGCCGAGGAATCCCAGAAAGGAAATATCTTGGCCCAGCTTGTTCGCCATGGCCGCCATTCCTAGTGCGCCCGCTGCATTGTCTACGGTCTGGTAGAGCCACATTGCTCGCTGGTAGCCCTGAGACTCGTCGTTGTAGAGGTACACGGCCCGCTCACCGATCGCTTGGATCATGGCTTCGTCGGTTTCACCCGTGACGGCTTTGATGGTGTTAACAAACCCCGTGAGGTTTTGCCATTGGCCGGGGATCACGAAATCTAGGGCATTCAGAGCCAAAATCGTGGTGCCACCTGTGGGCAGTTCATCGACTAGCTCAAAAATTGATTTACTCATAAGACAGTGGGTGTGGGATAAAGGGTCGGAGGTGGAAAGTGATGCGTTTATTGAAGTTTTGCAAGACCTTTGAGGTCAAATTTTTCGATCCAGGAAACGCGATCGGTTTTGTTAAAATCCGGCGCTTTGGAGATGACTTTGACCTGGTAGCGATCGTTAACCAGGACGCTGGTTTGGGTCGTGCCGAGGTCTACAGAAGGGTAGCCTGCGATTTTAGCAGTGGCATTTTGGAATTTGGCGGCAGCGCTAGGGAGACTTTTGGTGTCAGACACCGCCAGCATTGCGACGTTTTTGCCATCTTTGTTAAGCTTCGCTTCAGCAAACCCTTTTTTCTCTTGGGTATAAACGCGATCGTAGCCCGATTGTGCCTTTGGGAAGAATTTATTAAACTCACTGCCTTGGGTCGCATCTTTCGCAATAGCGGGAGTGGCATTGCGCTGAGTACTGTCCTGCTGAGCTTGTGAAAACTGTGAGGGCGTCTTGGGTTGACAACCTGAAACGATGAGGGTGAAGCAAAGGAGGATCCCAAATAGACCTTTCCGCCAGTGAAAGCCTTTCATACGCATGTTCTCCTAAAATCTAGAACGAATAATGTTGAGTGGTTGAACGAATGTTAAACCCAGCCTAAAACTAAAACTCTGGACTGAGCTCTAGCCATCTCACTATTTAAGGGTATTTAGCTTTTGTGAAGCTAGGGGTAAAGACTACGTTTTATTTCATGTTTTCCGTACTTTCTTCCGGTGGAAGAGGAATTATAGTGGATTGTATGTGTAAGATATTGCTCTTAATCGCCCCCTAAAAATCTATGACAACCCATTCTCCTCTTGATGCTTCAGAGTCCACAATGGTTCAGCCTTCGGATTCTGATGCTCCTGCTGACAGCCTCAAGCGCGCCCCTGAGAACGATCCAACCTTTGTGAAGCTGGCGATGCGGAACATGGTGCGTAAGGGAAGCAAGTCACTGTTTCATTTTGCCTTGACCACTGTAGGACTGCTGGGATTGCTGGTAGGATTAGCCTTCGTGACCCATTAGTCAACAGAATCGGAGAGTGTCGTGCAGATTGAAGTCAGCGTTCAAGACCTCGTGCATGACAATAAGATCCTTGTGCAGGGCGAAAATTTTGTACAGGTCCGATCACAGGACGACGCTATGGCGATCGGCTCTGAGGAGTGGCAGCGGTGGTTTTACCAGTGGATTGAGCTGCTAGAACCTGCAAATGCGGCGGGCGATGCGCTCCACCCACAGGACTGCTACGAGCTGAGCCTCCGTCTGACGGATGACGCGGAAGTTCAGACCTTGAACCGAGATTTTCGACATAAAGATCAGCCGACGGATGTTTTATCCTTTGCTGCACTCGAAGTAGACTGTCCGCAGCTACCCGACGAAGAACCTCTATACTTAGGCGATATTATTATTTCAGTGGAGACCGCAGCAAGACAAGCGGTGATTCAGGGGCATTCTTTAACAGTGGAGCTAAGTTGGTTGGCGGCTCATGGATTGTTGCATCTATTGGGCTGGGACCATCCGGATGAAGACAGTCTTGTGGAGATGCTGACTCAACAGGAAGAGATGCTCCATGCGATCGGTTTAGCAGTCACTTGGGGCTGACAATCGTTTACCCGTTAGCCTACTTCAGGGATGCTCTGGCGATCGCGCTGATACTTTTGCTGATCCACGTTCATGGTGTGAGTTGTTTATGTCCCAAGATTTGCAAACCCCTTCTCCTAAGCGCTCTGAGGTGAAGTCAGACGGTAAATTGTTGCCTTTTAAGCGCGATTTGGCGTGGCAGGTGGCTCCGACGCTGTTGAGCAGTTTTCGCTATGCGTGGATGGGTCTTAGCTATGCGTTTCAGACTCAGCGCAATTTTCGGATCCATACGATTTTGGGGACGAGTGCGGTGATTTTGGGGGTGGTGTTGCATTTGAGTACGGTGGAGTTGGCGGTGATTGGGCTGACGTGCGGGGCGGTGATGGCGATGGAGTTGTTGAATACGGCGATCGAGTCGGTGGTGGATTTGACGGTGAAGCAGAATTATCACGATCTGGCGAAGATTGCGAAGGATTGTGCGGCGGCGGCGGTTTTGGTGGCGGCTATTGTGGCGGTGTTGGTGGCGGGGTGTTTGTTGGTGCCGAAGTTGATGGTGGCTATCGGGATCAGGATTTAGAGGATTTTAGGATTTTCAGGATTATGGGGTCGGTGGGTGTTGGGATTAGGGTGTGTGTGGGTGTTGGGGATTTGGCTATCTTTGCAGCTCACAAATGATCTGATCCGGTCTAACCTTGAGTCCTAGAAAGCCCGATCGGATGTGGGAGAATGCTGGAAATGTTAGCGTGGATGTGATTTAGTGGATAGGAGTACAGCTTCTTTTTCTTCGGTGAGTCAGGATGAGATTAATAATATTCTCTGGCGGGCTTGTGATACGTTTCGGGGGACGATCGATGCGAGTGAGTACAAGAATTATTTGCTGGTGATGCTATTCGTTAAGTATGTGAGTGATGTGTGGACGGAGCATTATGAGCAGCTTAAGATCGAGTATGGGGATGATAAGGAGCGGATTTTGCGGCGGTTGGGACGAGAGCGGTTTGTGTTGCCGCCCGGTTGTCGGTTTGATGATGTGTATACCAAGCGGAATGGTACTAATCTGGGCGAGGTAATTAATAAGGCATTAGAGCAGATTGAGGAGGCGAATAAACTCAAGCTGGCGGGGGTGTTTCGGAATATTGATTTTAATAGTGAGGCGAATTTAGGGCAGACGCGGGAGCGGAATACCCGACTGAAGATGCTGCTAGAGGATTTCGCCAACCCCAAGCTAGATTTGCGCCCCTCGCGGATTGGGACTCTCGACGTAATTGGCAACGCCTACGAGTACCTGATTGCCAAATTTGCCGCTGGAGCAGGGAAGAAAGCGGGGGAATTTTACACGCCTGGGGAAGTCTCAGAACTGATGGCGGAACTCGTCGCCCCTCAGCCAGGAGATCGAATTTGCGATCCGACTTGTGGTTCGGGTTCGCTGTTGATTAGATGTGCCAACTATGTGCGCCGTCAGGGGAGTGATAACTATAGCCTCTTCGGGCAGGAGAATACGGGCGGTACTTGGGCATTAGCCAAGATGAATATGTTTCTACATGGGGTAGATAGTGCGCGGGTAGAGTGGGGCGACACGATTCGCAATCCCAAGCTGTTGGAAAATGATAAGCTGATGCGGTTTGAAGTAGTAGTCGCCAATCCGCCGTTTAGTCTGGATAAATGGGGCGCGGATGATGTGGCATCCGACAGGTTCAAACGTTTCGATCGGGGCATTCCACCTAAGGGTAAGGGCGATTTTGCGTTTATCTTGCATATTGTTGAAACGATGAGCCTTGAGCGCGGGAGGGTGGCGGTGGTGGTGCCCCACGGCGTGTTATTTCGGGGCAGTAGTGAGGGGAAGATTCGCCGGCGTTGCTGAATTAAGGGATGAACACTTAGATTTATAAAACTGAACATTCAGGC
>ENA-OFCD01001679-OFCD01001679.1-metagenomes-genome-assembly--contig:-NODE-1679-length-10574-cov-7.266090_pt1 | contig 10574 bp, 9 predicted proteins | sample MGYA00153392_OFCD01 | MGnify analysis MGYA00153392 | reverse complement strand
TGATAATTCCTAATAGCATTGCTGGGCGGGTGACCCGCCTAGCTCGCTTAAATGCATCGAGCGCTTCTAACTTCTGGAAATATCTTTTGATACTGGCTACAATATTGGTCGATTACATTAATTGTGAGTGCTGCTGCTCTTGGCTGTGTCACATGCCCTACTTGCTCTCTAGCCTTTTTATTCTATTTTAGCTCACCCAGAGTGATAGAAGAGGGTTAATCGGTAGTGGCAAACTTAGTTTGCCAGAGTGGGAACCCGATGTAGTTAGCCTAGCCACTCAATCACAGAGCTATGAGCGAGGATGGCGAAGATTTTTGAGTAAGGGGCAAATTAATGTCGAAAAAATCTACTTGCCGTTGGTAATGGCAGCCTTGAGTGGTTGGAAAAATCACCGACTGTATTTAGCAATTGACACCACAATGCTCTGGCATAAATACTGTATGATTCACCTGTCAGTAGTATGCTGTGGACGAGCAGTACCATTGCTGTGGCATGTCCGAGAAGATCAGAGCGCGACTGTGGCATTTTCCGAAGATCAACAACTGCTCCGACAGGCTAGATGGTTGCGGAGCAACCATCCCATCGGGATGCTGTTAGCGGAGCGAGCTTTTGCTAGTCATGAGCTGATGGCATGGTTAGCCACCACCAATTGGCACTATGCCCCTTAGACTCAAGTGCGATGTTGTCTTACAGGGTGTCAAACGTGATCCCGTCATGGTCGGACAGCTTTATCCGGTGGTTAACCAAGCACAACTATTAACGCGAGCTTTTCGGGGGAAGCTTCCCCCGAAAACGTCGCTTAAAAATGTCGGCTTATGGACAGATGGATTGCACCGGACTAACGCGAGTCGCTAGCAACGGTCAAAGGAGCTAAAGACTCTTGGGCGGTGATTACCGATGAAGTCCCTAGTTTGCAGACGTTACGACATTATAGTTTACGGTAATGCGCGAGAAGAATTGTTCTTAGATAGTAAGTCTGGAGCTTTTGGCTTATCTGATTCTCGCCTTCGCAATGTCGATGCTATCAAGCGTTTATACCTCATTGCTGCTGTTGCCCTGCTCTATGCCACCACGACTGGTTTGACCGTTCAGATTGCTGGATTACGAACTACCGTCGTTGGCGTAGCCTCTCGGAACGAGAATCCTCATTGGCGACGTAGTTTAAGCTATCTAAAAATTGGATTGCGCTATCTTCGGGGTGTAATTAACAAAGGGCGAAAGTTGTTGATTCCTACTCCCTGGAGATCTAGAGATCCTGAACCTTATCTTGCTAATCCCAAATCCGAACTGGATTTCTCCGGTTCGATCTGGTTTTCTCGCATCAGTACTATTAGCTGTAAATCCTGATGACCACTCACTTAATTAGAGATCTGTCAGCCAGTCAGCTCTAGTAGTTGACACTCGGTTGTTCTAATAATCGACAGTCGATTGATTTAAGTATCTTCGCTTTTACTCGCTGCTGCTTTCTTGGGTGTACCCCCAAGTGTCGGTAGATCTGCAAGTGTTAGGGTTTGAATCCGCGTCTGTAGGAGTGCTGTTTCGCGCTCGGCGACGGTATTATAACCCCAGTCGGCTAAATACAGCTTCACTGATTCGAGTTCTGGCTGGGTGGCTATTTTCGACAACGTATTCAGTCGATCTTCGACAAACCAGACAGATGGAGATTTCTTGACTCCTCGATCGAGAATTTGCTTGAGGCTATCGATCTTACTTCGTTTGAGTTCTTTTCCCCAAATAAATTCACTCGCTAGTTCTACACCTTGTTCTTGCAGTAGTTGGGTAACAAATCTACTTTCTTTGGTCGTGATGATAATTGGCTGAATCTTCCGACTGGGAAGTTCTTTGAGTGTGTCGATGACACCTGGATAAAACTGGTGTAGTTTCAGCCAGCTAGCAGGATCTTGTTGAATCCAACTATCTCTGACTGAATCCAATTGCTGACTGACTTTGACCCCACTGAGGCGACCATCGGCTAGGATTCGATCTCGAATTTTTTGCCAAGAACTCTGCATTCGATCGGTAGATATACCTAAACTCAATGCTCTGATCAGTACGGGCATTTCCCAACCAACTTCGATCAGCGGACGCAGCTCCCGAAACTTTTCAGCGACACCTGGCGATGGCTCCAACCGATCGAGTTGCCACACTTGTGTGTAAGTTCGCCATGCCGTCTGCCAATACTCTGCCATCCCATCGCAGATTACCCCATCGAAGTCGAGGGCAAGGATTCGCGCAGCATTCATACCGTTGTTATTCCTTTGACTAACATGACAATCAGCCAGAGTATCGATAACTCTACTCTGACTGAGCTATTTTGGTTGTGAATTTAACTGGGGTGCAAGGATTCGAACCTCGGAATGTCTGGACCAAAACCAGATGCCTTACCACTTGGCGACACCCCATTGCAATAACATCTACAAATATACCATAAGTATCTGGGTAATTGTCAAGGGGATGACTAATATTTTTTTAGAGCTAGATATCGAGGGCGCAAAGTAGGGGAGATCGCGGGGATATTTTTGACCGCGATCTCGATCGATGTATGCCCAATCGATGTCCATAGATAGAGATCTATTCTTTGAGATCTTCCTTTTGGTAGTTTCGAGTCAATCGATGGATGTGGTTAGCTATAAGAACACAGCCGATTTGCCCGCACTAAATCTAGAAACAAAACCTTCCTGATTTGTGCCCTATCCCGTTTGCGTTGGCGGTAGTCTGCCGTTAGTCACATGGGCTTTGTCCAATCGAGCATGTTCGATCCAAATGTCTAGTAGTCGTTCTTCAGAGTGGTGATGGCGATCGCTAGACTGTTTGGTATTAAATATCACTTTTATCAAAAAAATGAGCATAATATCCGATCGCAAGGATCGAATAAATAAATATTAATTTTGATTTTTGTTGCTATCTAAGACACATTGCCTGGTTAGTTTTGGCTGCTCCTTTGACCATTTTGGTGGAAGATTTTAGAGCAGATGAATTATAAAGATTTTGTTAAGATAGGTAAGATAACTAAAAATCAGTGCTTAGAATTAATAGAAGTTCGTGGAAAATAAAGTTATAAATACTTCAAGCCACGACGAAATGAACTGTTGCTGGACAACGATCCTAAGACTTCCACGAAATTTATTAAAGATACTTTGCATGAGTTATTTGCGATAGCTAGGTAGCTTTCCATAGTTAAAATAAGAGGATTTAATCTCAAGAAATTTAATTGATTTAGGAAGACCGAACGCGTGTTGCCTCATATATTCCAGGAGAATTGTAATGAGAATTGCCCAAATTGCACCTTTGTGGGAAAGAGTTCCACCCCCAGCATATGGAGGGATAGAACTAATAGTAGGACTATTGACAGATGCACTAGTTGCTAGGGGTCATGAAGTGACGCTATTTGCTTCGGGAGACTCGATTGTTTCTGCAAAATTAGAATCAGTTCATCCTCAAGCATTGCGTCTAGATGCCAGTATTAAAGAGTATGGGATCTATGAAATGCTGCAATTAGCTCAGGTATACGAGCGGGCGGGAGAATTCGATCTGATTCACTCTCATATCGGCTGTGGTGCGCTGCCATATAGCAGGCTCACCCAAACACCGACAGTTCACACATTGCACGGCATCTTTACGCCAGACAATGAAAAAATGTTTGTCCACGCTAAAGCACAACCTTATGTGAGCATTTCTAATGCCCAGCGAGAGGACAGACTGGGATTGAATCATGTGGCAACTGTGTACAACAGTATCGATGTGAGTACGCATCACTTTTTCCCACTGGCAGATCGACCGTCTTATTTAGCATTCTTAGGCAGAATATCGCCAGAAAAAGGGCCTCACCATGCGATCGAGATTGCCAAAGCTACAGGTATCCCCCTGAAGATGGCTGGCAAAGTAGATCTGGTAGACATAGAATATTTCGAGCGGGAAATCAAGCCTCAGATCGATGGCGTTCAGATCCAGTTTTTGGGTGAAGCCGATCACTTTATGAAAAATGAATTAATGGGCAGAGCAATTGCTACTCTGTTTCCGATTACTTGGCGCGAACCATTTGGGTTAGTGACGATCGAATCGATGGCGGCGGGTACTCCAGTGATCGCGATGAATCTCGGATCGGTACCCGAAGTGGTTGCTGATGGAGTCAGCGGGTACATCTGCAATACAGTAGCTGAATGTGTCGATGCGGTAGCCAAAATTCCCACTATCTCTAGAGCTGCTTGCCGAGAGTATGTCTCCGCTCGATTTGGAATCGAGCAGATGGTAGCAGGCTATGAAGCTGTTTATGAACAAATCATCAGCGAAAAGTTCGCTCGAAACGGACATCTAACAACAGCAAGCATTTATTAATCCCCCTGTCCTAATCACAACGCTCTGTTGATTCGCTGTCTTGACGCGCTAAACCCTCTCTGCGAGACGCTGCGCTTTGCGCTTACGGGGAACCCACAGCAAGAGCGAATCGCTGTCAACTGTCAACTGATACAAGTAGCGATCGTGGCAGATACCAAGCCGTTCGAGCAATACGCAGGCTGTACTGGAAAAATTATTTCAGATACATCTTGGCTCGACGATGCTCCAGAGGAGAGGTTACGCAAACGTTTGGATCGATAAGAGCGATCGCTAAATATCAATTTTTTACCGAGGTACATATGTTAACAGAAATCCCGACAACTATTAGTAATAACTTACCAGCGACTCAGCCACACAAACCATTTGCATCGGCGCGGACGAGTGCGCCTACTCGTCAGGCGATTGCGTTAATCTCCGAGCATGGAGATCCAGCCGCAGAAATCGGCAAAGATGCGGCTGGCGGTCAAAATGTCTATGTGCGCCAAGTGGGAGAAGCTCTTGCCAAACTCGGTTGGCAAGTAGATATGTTTACGCGCAAGAGTAGTCCTGATGATGCGACGATTGTTCAACACTCACCTCATTGTCGGACGATTCGCCTGATTGCGGGGCCAGAAGCTTATATCCCCCGTGACGAACTGTTTCAATACATGCCCGAATTTGTGACGGCATTGCAAAAGTTTCAGCAAAAAGAGGGCACGAATTACCCCTTAGCTCATACTAACTACTGGATGTCTGGTTGGGTCGGATTGGAACTCCAACGCCGCCAGAATATTCAATTGATCCATACCTATCACTCGCTGGGTGCAGTGAAGTATCAAAATGTTAGTGAAATCCCCGCGATCGCCAAAACTAGATTAGCAGTCGAAAAGCAAATTCTCGAACAGGCTCATTGTGTGGTAGCGACTAGTCCTCAAGAGATGGAGGATTTAGAAACTTTAGTATCTCGTCTGGGTAAGATCGATGTGATCCCATGCGGTACTAATGTGAGTACTTTCCGACCGATTTCCAAAAGCAGCGCGAGAAAACAGTTGGGGATCTCTACCCAGTCGAAAGTGGTACTATACGTAGGTCGCTTTGATAAACGCAAAGGCATCGAAACTCTGATCCGTGCTACGAGCCAATTGCGATCGCAATTGGAGCAAGGCGAAGAAATCGATCCTCAGCATTTAAAATTATTAGTCGTCGGCGGTAGCGATCCACATGAGGCTGATGGTGCCGAACGTCGTCGGATCGAGGAGATCGTCACAGAACTAGATCTAACTGCCAATACTGACTTTGTGGGTATGGTCGGACACGATCGATTGGCACTATACTATACTGCTGCCGATGTTTGTGTGATTCCCAGTCACTACGAACCCTTTGGGTTAGTCGCGATCGAAGCAATGGCTTGCGGCACTCCCGTCGTGGCTTCTGCTGTTGGTGGTTTGAAATTTACAGTGATTTCTGAAGAAACTGGATTATTAGTACCACCGCATGATGTTAGTAAATTTGCTCATGCGATCGGGCGGATTTTGACTGATGACATCTCGGCGCGGAAAATTTGTAAACAAGCCTCGACGCGGGTACATCAAAACTTCAGTTGGACAGGGGTAGCGATCCAACTGAGCGACCTCTATCGTCGTCTATTAGCTGAATCCTTGATGAGTCCTGGCATGGCTGGAGGATCGAGTGCTACTTCGACACTCTTACCCAAGCGAATTGTCAAAGCCTCTTAGATAGTTGATAGTTGACCGATTTATACTACATCACATATTAGACACAAACGTCTAGTGTGTGATGTTTTTTTGTTTGTTAAAATATAGCAACGGTGAGGACAGATCCCCGACTTCTTAGAGAAGTCGGGGATCTAGTGGGTATCTAGATCACGTCAATTATCAATTAATTTAAGACGCACCAAATGAGCAAAAATCCGTTGAGCTGGGATGAACTAACAGAACTTGCAAAGTCCCAATCTGAGCCAATCGATGCCATCAATGGAGCCACCAATGCTCAAGCTAGATTGCGCCTATTCGGACAAGCCGAATCTGTTGTGCGGGTAACTCTATACCGCGACAATCATGCGTGGTGTCCCTATTGTCAGAAAATCTGGCTGTGGCTAGAGGAAAAACGAATTCCCTATCGGATCGAAAAAGTCACGATGTTTTGCTATGGGGAAAAAGAGAGTTGGTACAAGCGGAAGGTACCATCGGGGATGCTCCCAGCAGTTGAATTGGACGGGCGGATGATTACGGAAAGCGATGATATTTTGTTCGCTTTAGAGAAGGCTTTTGGTGCTGTGGGTTTTGGGATGAAAGATCCTTTAGTGCTGCCGTTGCGACAATTAGAGCGGCTACTATTTCGAGCGTGGTGTGGTTGGTTGTGTCGTCCGGCAAATTCAGTGCGAGAGGAACAGCACAATCGATCGCAATTTGTCAGTGTGGTAGCGATGGTTGAGGAAGCATTGGGTAGTACTCCAGGGGCTTACTTTCTCGAAAAGTTTAGTACTGCGGACATTATCTTTACACCCTATGTCGAACGGATGAATGCTAGTCTGTACTACTACAAGGGCTATTCCCTACGCGAGGAAAATCCGCGTTTTGCAGCTTGGTTTGACGCGATGGAAAGCCGAGCGACTTATCGCGGTACTCAAAGCGACTTTCACACCCACGTCCACGATTTACCACCCCAGATGGGCGGCTGCTATGAAAATGGCGAAGCTCAGATGCTAATCAACAAAGCACGGGTAGATAATGGCCCTTGGGATGGATTACCGGATGCAACTTTTCCAGAACCGGAACACTCGCGGGCGGAAGCTCTGCACCGCACGATTAAGCATCATGCCAATGTGATTCGCGCTAATCCTGCCGAAGATCGACTCATCGACGAAGCTTTGCGGTGTGCGCTGACACAGATGATGACAGATGTAGATTGTATCCCACCGCAGGGATCTGACGCTGCGCTGCGCTATGTACGCGATCGCATCAATGTCCCGCGCGATATGTCGATTTATGCAGCCAAGCGGCTGAGAACTGCTCTAGAAAAAACTGCTGCCCTAGTTGGCGATGCTCAAGGTACGCCCATTCCCTTCAATCATCGACGAGACCAAAATCCGGCTGATTTTGCGAAGACTTAGGTTATTTAACCCAAGTTGCTACCAACAATCCCATCGGCACCAATCCAAATCTCATTCTGAGAGGCTATGCCAACGAAATCAATCCGTGCGGAACCACACCAATTGAAATCAATCCATGCGGCGACACTCCAATTGAAAAAATGCCATCATGGGGAGAAATTCCAATGGATAAAAGCTTGAGTTTTTGGTGGCGATGCTCCAGAGGAGACGCTACGCGATCGAGATCGTTAGTCATTCGACTTGATGCCAGTTTGAGGTGAGGTTGAATAGTGCCGCATACGTAAATAGCGCATTTAGTCGGGATCGGTCAAATGACAGCGTGTAAAACACCTCGATGCTCCAGAGGAGAGGCTTTCGGAAACGAATTCTTGCGATAATGTAAGACTAAAGATCTAACTAAAATTTTATGGTTCCGCTACCCCACAGCCGCCCTAAGCAACTCTCGCTCGGGCCACTCGAACGAGAAATCCTCGAAATTGTCTGGGAACTAGGTGTCGTCACAGTCAAAGATATTCACGATCGGATTTTGAGCGATCCAGATCGCGAATTAGCCTATGCTTCTGTCGCCACGATCCTCAATCGACTGACACAGAAAAAATGGCTCACCTGCAATAAACAAGAACGCACTTATCTTTGGCAAGCAGCGATAAGTGCGACTGAAGCACAAACTCTTCAGGCTTACGAACATCTCAACCAATTTTTGGCGGTGGGAAATCCTGATATCGTCGCCGCCTTTGCGGACGATCTCGATCGATCTAGTCTCGAACAGCTAGAAGCCATCGCCCAAAGACTGCAAGCCATTCGCACCGCTAAGGAGAAACAGTAATGCACCTAATTGTATCGATCGCTATTCTAGCTCTGGCTTGGAGACTGCGGTACACTTGGTCGGAAACTGGTGCTAGTTGGAGCCAGCGGTGGGATCGGACACTAGCAATATTCTTATTACCACCACTATTATTATTTACGAGTGCGATCGCCATCATTTTGATGGGGCCTCACGGACGAATGATTTGGATGGTGAATGACTGGTTGAGTTATAACCTCGCGATCGGCTTTTTGGGCTTGGCAGTATTTTATTGGCTCAAACTAGCTGGATCTGGTTGGCGGATGCTCCAGCAGATGCGGACTTATCCGACAACCCAACTGAATGGTAAAAGCGTTCGTCTGCTGGATCTACCGACTCCATATAGTGCCCAAATTGGCTTCTGGGAGCCAGAATTAGTCATTACACAGGTGTTATTAGATAGCTTAGGTACAAAGCATTTAGAAGCTGTTTTAGCCCACGAACAGGCGCATTATCATTACCGTGACACCTACTTTTTTTTCTGGTTGGGATGGGTGCGACAGATTACTGCTTGGCTCCCGCAGACTGAATCGATGTGGCAGGAATTATTGGTTTTACGAGAACTTCGTGCCGATCGATGGGCAGCCGATCGCACCGATCCATTATTAGTAGCCGAGGCTTTACTCTTAGTCGTTCAAAATACATCCACCTTTACTGAAAACTTCTGTGCAGCTTTCAGTCAAATGGCTCCAGCAGATCGTCTCAACCAACGTATTGACGCACTTTTAGAGAGCTTAGAACCTGCCCTAGACGATCGCGTTGACGTAGCCTCTGGCAAAGAGAATGACCACCGCCAAAATCAGCTATCGGCGTGGGCGTGGCTGTTCCTGGCATTGCTGCCATTGCTAGCAGTACCTTTTCATACATAACTGCTGGTTGCTATCGATGCTTACCGATCGCCAAATCGATTGAAGACAGCAGCGTCACTAGGAATAGACCCACAGTCCCTAAGACTGATAAAATAAGATACCGACAATTCTCCGCAACAATACAAATATTCATGATTTCCAGTAATGACTTTAGACCTGGTGTATCCATTGAGTGGAAAGGAGGCGTATGGAAAATCGTCGAATCTCTCCATGTTAAACCTGGGAAAGGTTCCGCTTTTGTAAGGACAAAGCTCAAAAATGTCCAAAGTGGTAGCGTGGTAGAAGAAACCTTCCGCGCTGGGGAGACTATGCCCCAAGCTACGTTGGAAAAAATTAAGATGCAGCACACCTATAAAGATGGCGATCAATTTGTGTTTATGGATATGGAATCTTTTGAAGAATCCAATCTCACTCCTACCCAAATTGGTTCTAATGTAAAATACCTCAAAGAAGGGATGGAAGTTAGTATCGTCCGTTGGGGCGAGCAAATTATGGAAGTGGAGCTGCCAAACACCGTAGTATTGGTCGTGATCGATACCGATCCTGGGATGAAGGGCGACACAGCTACAGGCGGTAGTAAACCAGCGATCGTTGAGACAGGCGCACAAGTTACAGTACCGTTGTTTATCAGTATTGGTGAAAAAATTAAAATCGATACTCGTACCGACCAATATGTTGGCAGAGAAAGCTAATTAGAACACCGAGCTAGTCCAAAATTCACTCTCGGCTCGATCTGTAAGTGAATTTTGTTTTAGTTACTCCCTTCTCAGTGTCAAATTAGACATTTAGGGTAGTGAGTGGATGGCGAAAAGTGCGGGAACAGGGGTTTCCCAACTGGGCGGGGCACCCGACCAGACAAGTGGAACACCTTTTCAAGACAGTGAATGGTGGATGGTGGCTCGCGTTCCCGATAGCCTCTCCCCTCTGATAATTTAATTTAGATCTATAATAGTTACGCTTACTTCATTAATAATAACTATTAATTAACCAGAACTGAATATGACAATTAATTTTAAAGAAATTAGCGAACTATTAGCCGCGATCGCTAAAAATAATATTACTGAATTAACACTTAAAAACGCTGATTTTGAATTGACAGTCAGCCAAGGTAATCCACTAGCAACCAGTAGCTCGATCTCGACAACGATTACAGATATTAATTCTCAATTAATATCTTTACCAACTCCCGAATCATTGGTGGTAAATCAACCCGCTACACCATCGATCGACAAAAATTGGATTGCGATCGAGTCGCCGATGGTAGGTACTTTCTATCGCTCTCCAGCCCCAGATGAACCAGCATTTGCATCTACAGGAGATCGGATCAAAGTGGGGCAAACAGTCTGTATCATTGAAGCAATGAAGCTGATGAATGAGATCGAATCCGAATCAGCCGGACAGGTAATGGAGGTAT
>ENA-OFCD01001678-OFCD01001678.1-metagenomes-genome-assembly--contig:-NODE-1678-length-10576-cov-3.293698_pt1 | contig 10576 bp, 7 predicted proteins | sample MGYA00153392_OFCD01 | MGnify analysis MGYA00153392 | reverse complement strand
ACGGGTCATCCATGCCTGCAAGCACCCCATATCGCTCGATCGTCCGATCGGTGATAGCGACGACTGCAACTTCGGCGACTTCCTCGAAGACAAATCGACCCAGAACCCGGCCAACATCAGCTCCAACGAGCTGCTGAAAGAGAAGATCACCGAAGTTCTCGACACCCTCAGTGACCGTGAACGCGAAATCATCTGCTTACGTTTCGGCATCGTCGACGGCTACACCTACACCCTCGAAGAAGTCGGCCGCCGCTTCAACGTGACCCGTGAGCGCATCCGTCAGATCGAAGCCAAGTCGATCAAGAAACTGATCCCGCGTTGGGCTGGCGGCAAAATGCCGCTGTCGAGTGAGCTGGCGCGCGCGGTGCGCGAGCTGTTGCAGGATTTTCGCGAAGGCCGTGCTGATGAGCCAGAGCTGGCTGCCGTTGGGCGTTTATTGAGGGTGCAAAAGGCGGTGTCACGCATTCCGGATACCCATGAATTACTGTTTGAGCAAATCGAATCGCGCGAAGGACATCATATTTATTGTTATCCTTTCGCGGGGCGCCATGTACACATGGGTTTAGCCGCACTATTTGGCTATCGTTTAGGGCTTACCCAAGCGGCAACTTTTTCGTTTTCAGTTAATGATTACGGGTTTGAATTGCTTTCCGCCACGCCGTTTGTACTGAATCGCGCACTGATTAACCAATTGTTAACGACGGATGATTTGCTCAATTCGGTGCTGAAAAGTTTGAATGCGGCCGAACTGGCGAAGCGGCATTTTCGTGAAATCGCGCGCGTAGCGGGTTTGGTATTTCAGGGTTTTCCAGGGGCCAATAAAACCAACAAACAAGTGCAGGCGACCAGTGGCTTGATCTTCGATGTATTCGCGCAATGGGATGCTGAAAATCCCTTGTTGGGTCAGGCGCAAAGCGAGGTGCTGGAGCGCGAGCTGGAATTCACCCGACTGCGTGATGCGCTGACGATGTTGCAAACCCAGCGGATCACGATCATTCGCGCTAACCGACCTACCCCGTTCTGCTTTCCGCTGATGGTGGAGCGCTTCAGCGAAAAATTGAGCAGTGAGAGTTTGGCGGAGCGGATTGCGCGTATGCAGCTCGCTTTCAATAAACCGGACAAACACGACAAACAGGATAAACAAAACAAGCCATGATGCTGACGATTACATTTGCCGGCGAAACATTGCAGTTATTGCCGCAAAAAGCGTTGTTCTGGCCGCGCGAGTCGACGCTGTTTATCGCCGACGCACACTTTGGCAAAGTGGCGGCATTTCGCGCGGCCGGTATTGCATTGCCACCGGGAACCACGACTCACGCGCTGGCGCGGCTTGATGAATGTGTGCGGATTACGCAGGCTAAACATATTGTTTTCCTCGGCGATTTTTTGCATTCTCGTGATGCGCGCGCTAACGAAACTTTTGCCCGTTTTGCGGCATGGCGGCTTGAACATTCGGGCATCAAGATGACCCTGGTACGTGGCAATCACGACGCACACGCGGGCGATCCGCCCACCGAATGGAAGATGCGCTGCATCAATGAAGGCGAAACGCTAAGCCCGTTTTGCCTCGCGCATCACCCTGATCCTGATCTGCGTGGCTATGTGCTGGCGGGTCATATTCACCCTGCGGTGCGGTTACAGGGCAGGGCCAATGACAGCTTACGTTTGCCGTGTTTCTGGTTTGGTCACTACGTTTGTGTGTTGCCTGCATTTGGAGAATTCACCGGCACCTACACGGTGCAGCCGCAAACCGGTGATCGGGTATTTGTAGTGGCAAATGAGGAGGTCATCGAAATTCAGACTTAAGCACCGTCGCTGGATTACTGAATGTTTATTTGCCCGGATGAAGAATTTCTCCGATATGCGGTGTAAAAAACTCTTTTTTCCGATCCGCAAAAAAATGTTTAAGCGTTTCATCAATGGTACGAAAAGCCAATTGATCCCACGGAATCTCATCTTCGCGAAACAACTTGACCTCTAGGCTCTCAGGGCCGGATGAAAAATCAAGATCACTTAATTTAGCTAAAAAAAGCATATAGACCTGTGCAATCTGCGGCAGTGAAAGTGTCACATATGGCACCACACACAACGGATCAATCACCACTCGCGCATTAGCCTCCTCAAGGGTTTCGCGCGCAGCGCCTTCCTCGACGGTCTCGCCTTCCTCCATAAATCCGGCGGGCAAGGTCCAGTATCCATAACGCGGCTCAATAGCGCGTTTGCATAGCAGAATCTTATCTTCCCAGACGGGTAAAGTGCCTACGACTATTTTAGGATTTAGGTAATGAATATAGCCGCAATCGGCGCAGATATGCCGTTCCCGATCATCACCGTGCGGCACGCGAAGCTCTACCTTTGAAGAGCCACACTGCATACAAAACCGGGGCGCTAAATTGGAAAACATAGTATAGAAATAGAATTGTCGTTCGGCCGGTATAGGCGAAAATCAAGACGAAAGATGAACCAGCCAGAGCATCGCAAGTCAAAATATTTTAAGAGGTAAACGAAAGCGTTTGGCGGCTCGTTATGAGGGTTTGTGAATCATGCTGCATGCTACCATAGCGTCTGTTTTTTATAGCGGTCGCAAAGTGGGTTGATGCTGGGTTGAAGGTGGGTCGGCAGTGATTCAATGATGATTCAATCATGATTTGGAAGGGTTCGCGTGGTGAGTATGAGTGGCATGCTAAATAAATGTTTCGGCAAAGTATTGCTGGCTTGTGGCCTGGCATTACTGGCGGCTTCGATGACGCCGACGCCACTGCGCGCTGAGGTGGCAGTGGTGCTGAATTCGGGCGAAGGCACTATCAGCTTGATCGACAAGGCCTCCATGACCGAAACCAAGCGTATTTTCGTTGGCAAAGAACCGCATCATCTGATGGCAACGGCGGATGATCAGCAATTGATTGTGGCCAACGCCGCCTCGAATGAGCTGGTATTTCTTGACCCGCTTACAGGTGAAATTAAACGGCGCCTCGAACAAATCTCCGACCCTTATCAAATTGGTTTCAGTCCGGATAAAAAATGGTTTGTGTCAGTTTCAATTCGACTGGATCGAATCGATATTTATAACGGCGCCGACTTCAAGCTGATCAAGCGTCTTGCGGCCCCTCGTGCGCCCAGTCATGTGGCTTTCTCCAGCGACAGCAATATCGCGTTTGTGACTTTGCAGGACTCGGATGAATTGGCTGCGATTGATCTTAAAACCCAAACCATAAAGTGGAAAATGCCGGTAGGCCGCATGCCTGCTGGTGCGTGGGTAACTCCGGACGACAAATATGTGCTGGTCGGCATGACCGGTTCTGATTACGTCGAGGTGGTGGACTGGCGCCTGCAAAAGACCATCAAAAAAATTCCAACGGGAAAAGGTGCGCATAATTTCCTGGCGTTGGGCGACGGCAAACGAATTTTTGTCAGCAATCGGGTGTCCAACACGGTCAATATTATTGATCAGTCCACTTTGACGGTGGTGGACACAATTAATGTGCCGGGTGGGCCGGATTGTATGGAGCTGACCAAAGACGGTAAACAATTATGGGTCACTTCACGCTGGGCTAAAAAGGTAACGGTGATCGATATGTCGAATAAGCAGGTGATAAAACAAATCCCGGTTGGCAAATCACCTCATGGTATTTATTTTTTCTCGCATTCAGCGCGTAAATAGCGCATGAAAAAATTTGTCCGGAACGCGACGCAAGCGCGCTCAGCTACAGCCGCCAGAGCAATGTCGACAGTCACAGTAATGTTGGTGGCCGGACTTGCGATCCTTCCCGGGATGAGCATGGCAGCAGATTGCAAGGGCACGGTTTATCTGACTATCGACACGGGCAATATGGCGCCTGCCGAAGCGATTGCGGCCATTCTGAAAAAGCACGATGTGAAAGCAACATTTTTCCTCGCCAATGAAAAAACGGCAGCGGGCGGCACTTCGCTTGATCCATCCTGGAAGCTATTTTGGCAAGCGCGTGCAGATGAGGGGCATGCATTCGGTTCGCACACTTGGCGTCACTGGTATTTTCGTGGCGATCGGGGAGACAAAGTCAGCTACGTGCCGTGGGGCAAAACAGCGGGTGAGATGCTTGATCAGCAACAAGTCTGCGTTGAATTGAAGCAAAGTGAAGACGCTTTTAAAGTCATGACCGGGCGCGGCTTTGATAAAATCTGGCGCGCGCCCGGCGGCAAGCTCACACCCAACACGGTTCGTTTTGCCGAGGCGTGTGGCTTCAAGCATGTGCCATGGTCGCCCGCTGGATTATCAGGTGATGAATTGCCCAGTGAAAAATTCCCTGCCGAGAAACTGCTCGGGGCGCAACTGCGGGACATTAAAGACGGTGATATTTTGCTCTGGCATCTCGGTATCTGGTCACGAACAGAACCGCTCTATCCCAAGCTTGATGATCTGATAGGCGGATTAAAAGCAAAGGGTATGTGCTTTGCCAAAATTACCGAACACCCGAACTGGAAACGCTGATGTTTGAATGGATTACAAATCAGTTTGCGGCGCTTCAGGATTTCGTTTTCGAATCTGCCGTGCTGCCATTGGTGCATCAACTGGGGCTGGGCGGATATGCCGAGCAGGCATTTGACTGGACCGAATTTTTCTTGATTGGTGCGCTGGAAATTCCGTTACTCTTCATTATTCTGGGAACGCTGGAAAAATGGCGCCCGCTGGAAGTGAGCACTAATCAAGTGGAAAAAAATACCGATATTTTTTATACCTTCCTGCATCGGCTGGGCTTTGTGCCGCTTATGCTTTTTTTGCTAATGACACCACTGGTTGATAGCCTCGATGGCTGGCTGCGCATGCAGGACATAATTCCGCCGAAGCTGGAAGACGCGCTGCCGTTTTTGCATTCATCGCCGCTTTTAAGTTTTATTTTCTATCTATTCATTCTCGATTTTTTAGGATACTGGTTACATCGCGGTCAGCATCAAATCAATGTTTGGTGGGCGTTGCATAGCCTGCATCACTCGCAGCGCCACATGAGTTTTTGGTCAGATGATCGCAATCATTTGCTGGATGATTTTTTAATGGACGGCGCGTTTGCGCTGGTGGCCTTGTTGATCGGGGTGGCACCGGCCCAGTTTGTCACCATTGTGATTGCATCACGTGTGCTGCAAAGTCTGGCGCATGCGAATCTGCGCCTGTCATTTGGCCGTATGGGCGAATATCTGCTGGTAAGCCCCCGATACCATCGGGTACATCATGCGATGGGCTTGGGTCATACAGGTTTGCATCAAGGATGCAATTTTGCCGTGTTGTTCCCGGTGTGGGATGTGTTATTTCGTACCGCAAATTTTGAAAATATTTATCCGGCCACCGGCGTGAGTGACCAACTGGAAGGCCGGGACTACGGCAGCACTTTTTTATCGCAGCATTGGCTGGCGCTTGGTCGTGTCAAGCGCAGCATCAACGACAGCATTAAGCTGCGCATGCAGCTGATTTTTTTTCGTCAATAGCGCTGCTTCAGGTGTTTATGGGCATCCGTGCATCCATGAATCATGCAATCATCGAACTCAACATTTTTCCGTTATCAAGATCGCAACACAGGAGTGCAATATGAAGATTAAATGTTTGTTTCGTATCGTTGGTTTTAACCTGCTGTCGGCGCTAAGCTTAACGGCGCTGCTGGCGGTGGCCCAGGAAATGCCGTCGCGCTATAAAGCTTTTGATAGCGTGGAAGTGCCCACTGCGACGATGCGGTTACGGTCAAGCAATGCACCTACCCACCGTGTTGCGCTTGCGCCGACCAAACAGGCTATGCAGGAAGCGGCTGCCAGTGCCAAAGGTCTCAGCAAAGAGAAATCAGTGTCAGCACTAGCCGGGCTGGATGCTGAGCCGCCTGTAGCGCCTTATTATGTGGGCCCGGTATTTGAAAGCGGCATGGCGGCTACCCGTCTGGTCTGGCAGGCTGTGGCAGGCGGTAATATCACCCACGTTACCGTATCGTCCGAAGGTGCTAAGGGTATTCGCGCCAAATTATTACTGCCACGCGGATTAAGTTTTGGCGAAATTCGGGTAGCAGCATCACTGGCTGGCGTGGCTGAGGCATTGCCGCTTAATCTGGCACAGGACGGTGTGTTGTGGACGCCTTACACCGAAGGTGGTTCGCAGGTCATTGAAATTTTTACACCACAAAAAGTGAGCGACGTGTCCATACAGGTGGTTAGCGTTTCGCATTTTATCGAATCATTGGCGGCCGGAACATACGCTAAACCACCGGGCGAAGCTTCTGTGCCCACTGCGGGTTCATGCACCATTGATGTGGTGTGCCCATCCACCAGTTCAGCGCTCGACGCCGCGATTTCCGACCGCAGCAATTCGGTCGCTCGGCTTAATTTTGTCAGCAAGGGCGGCAACTATTTGTGCTCTGGCACGCTGATCAATTCCAATATTTTCCCCGCGCCGTTTTTTCTGACCGCCAATCATTGCATTTCAACCACTGCAGAGGCCGCCAGCGTGTCGACCGTGTGGTTTCGTAAAAACGCGACTTGTGGCGCGGGCGTACCAAACGAAAACAGCGCATTTTTTCCGGGGCAAATTACGTTGTCTGGCGGCGCGCAGCTTATTTTTACCAATCAGATGGCCGACGGCACGCTGCTGCGCTTGAATCAGACCCCGCCCAACGGCGTTGTTTATGCGGGCTGGAATGCCGCTTTGATGGCGAAAGATGACGCGGTGGTTTCGATCAGTCACCCTGCCGGTGCGCCCATGAAATGGGCCTTGGGCACGGTCAACGTTATTGATAAAAACGGTTTGCCCAATCCCAATTCAACCAATGGACAGCTCGGGCTGCAAGGCTACAACCAGCAGATGTACGGGATATTTTTTACCCAGGGTATTATCGAAGGCGGCTCATCCGGCTCCGGTATTTTCACCTTGAGCAATGGCGGTTTGCAACTTCGAGGCATTCTCTCCAGCAGTACCTTGCGCAATGGCACGTCACTTTCATGCAGCAATTTGAATGAAAATTCAAACTATGGTCGTTTCGAGATTTTGTATGAGCAAATCAAACCATTTTTAAATGGGCAAAGCCAACCCGCGAGCGATGATTTTCCTAATCAGCCGAGCACCTCGGGGCCGGTTCTGCCGTTGAACAGCAGCTTGAATGGGCTGGATGCTGCGGGAGCTAACCTCGACACCATAGCGATCATGCTCCAGGCAGATGGCTCTTGTATGCCCTCGCCCGGGAACGCGGCAGAGTGTGACAAAAACGCCACCAATGATGATGCATCGGCAACCGATACCAACTTTCTGATTAAAGATATTGTGGTACAACCTGGTACTTATTACATCAGTGCGGGCATGTGGGACCCGCAAGCCATTACGCCCAACGGCTATCAGGTGTATTCAATTTTTGTTCCCGCCAATTTGCCGCCGCCGCTGGCGTCACAGACGATTACCTTCAATAATCCTGGTAGCCGCGCTTTAAGTAGCGGCACGGTTGCGTTTACCGCTACGGCATCATCAGCATTGCCCGTCACGGTGGTGAGCTTGACGACGGCGGTATGCAGCATTTCGGGCAGCAACATTGTTTTGTCGGGTGCTGGTGTTTGTACAATTACGGTGGATCAGTCTGGCAACACGACTTATGCAGCCGCCACGCAGGTCTCACAAAGCTTTATCGTCTTCACCGCGCAATCACTTTCCAAACGTGGCGCGATCGATATTGACGGCAACGGTAAAAGTGTATTGCTGGTACGTTCCGCAGGTGCCCAATTACTCGGTGGCCGCCTGGTAAACAATCAATTTGTATTTACCACACAGGCCGATCCTGGTGCGGCTTACCGCTTGGTCGGTGCAACCGATTTTGACGGTAACGGCAAATCAGATCTTGCATTTCAGAATCCAACTTTGCTGGACAGCTTGGGTAAATCCAGCGTGCTAGCCTGGAATGATTTTTTACCTGCAAATCAGCGTGCGATTCGTGATGTGAAGCCCGTGTGGGATGTGCAGGCAGTGGGCGATCTGGATGGTGATGGCTTTGGTGATTTGGTTTGGCGATATGTTGTGCCGAATTCGCCCGATACCGGCGTTTCCTACATCTGGTTTACGAATGGATTAGCCGAGCCCATTGTCAGAAAACGGGGTGGTGCACCATTGGATTGGAAGCTGCTCGGTGCGGCGGATCTAAATGGTGATAACGCTGCTGATATGATTTATATCAGCCCTGCAGGCGCAATTCGCGCGCTCATGGCCACGGCCGCACGTACCTGTGCGAATTTTTCAGCAGGCACACTGCCAGCAGGCTATACCGCTCTCAAGTTGGCGGATTTCACCGGGGGTCGTCGCGGCGATATTCTAATTCGCAATCAGGCGGGCATTACCAGCTTGCTGTCTCTCAATGCAGTCGGTATGCCGCTGCCGCCTTTTACGGGCGATCCGAATAATCGAGAGGTCACTTGTACCGCCAGCGCGCTGGTTGTCGCCAGTACCACCATTGGCTTGCCTTTTGCTGATCCTTCATGGCAGTTTTATGCATCGGGCGATTTTGATGGTGACGGCATATTTGATATGGTGTGGCTGCGCCCGAACGGGACGCTAACTGTCTGGCTCATGGGCAACAACGGGGTGGTACAGACTGTGATCGATAATGCAGGCGCGGCGCCATTGGGGTACACCGTGTTTCAGCCTTAAAAAGACTTGAAAAATTGGAAAGGTTGGCGCCGCCGACTCGTTTTTCGTGCGTCAACATTAGGTTAAAAAAGGGCGCGGTCATCGTGCCCTTTTTTTTCCAGCGCCCTCTGTATTTTGCAATCGAAGCGGCGGATAGGTGCAGCGTATAATTCGAGTTCTTGCAGTTTTCTGTTTAGGTGTTGCTTTCGATCTGATTGAGGGCGACCGTTTTTTGACATGACTCATATTGCGCGCCATGACGACAGCACTCACCCCATCATTAGCCACACCCGCCGCGCCACTTCTTTTACCGACAGCGATAATTGAATCGCTCGACCATGAGGGCCGTGGGGTGGCGCATGTGGATGGCAAGGCGGTGTTTATTGAAGGTGCGTTGCCGCGTGAGCGCGTGATTTATCAGGCGTCGCGGAAAAAGAAAAATTTTGAAACCGCGAAGCTGATCTCGATTCTGCGCGAGGCGCCTGAGCGGGTGAAGGCGAAATGTGTTTACTACGAACTGTGTGGTGGCTGCTTATTGCAACATGCAGATTACGCTTTGCAAGTGGCGGCCAAGCAGCGGGTACTGGAAGATAATTTGGCGCGCATTGGCAAGGTTGAATGCGAACGTATTTTGCCCCCGATCTACGCAGCGCAGTGGCAGTATCGTCATCGTGGGCGGCTCTCGGTTAACTATGTCGCCAAAAAAGGCGGGGTATTGGTCGGCTTTCGTGAGCGCAAATCGAGCTTTGTGGCGGATATGAAATCCTGCGAAGTATTAGCCGGTGGGGTGGGCCAAATGATTGAACCGCTGCGGGTGCTGATGACCAGTCTCGATATTCGCGATCGCATGCCGCAGATTGAAGTCGCGGTTGGCGAGCATACCACCGCACTGGTGCTGCGCCTGCTGGATGCGCTGACGCCAGCGGATGAAGCCAAGCTCAAGGTATTTGCAGATGCGCATCGTATTCAATGGTGGGTGCAGGTGAAAGGGCCGGAAACAGCAGTGCCGTTCTACCCTTTGGATGCGCCAGACCTTTCCTACACTTTGCCCGAATACGATCTGGATATGCTGTTTCGTCCGACTGAATTTACGCAGGTTAATCACGCCGTGAATCGTCTGATGGTGGCGCGCGCCATGCGTTTGCTTGATCCGCAGCCAGGTGAAAAGATTGCGGATTTGTTTTGTGGTCTGGGTAATTTCAGTTTGCCAATCGCCCGTCTGGGTGCGCACGTTATCGGTGTAGAAGGCAGCGCATCGCTGACCGAACGCGCTGAACAGAATGCGCGGCGGAATAATCGTGGTGGTGGCGGTGGATCATTAATTGAACGCTCCACTTTTTTTCCGGCTGATTTGTATACCGATCAGGAAGCCGCCATGCGACGCATCCCGGCCGTGAGCAAAATGCTGATTGATCCGCCCCGCGATGGCGCGTTGGAAGTCTGTAAATTGTTAGGGCGTGACAACCGCCCAGAGCTAAAACGCATCGTCTATGTTTCCTGCAGCCCCGGTACGCTGGCGCGGGACGCGGGCGAGCTGGTGCATTCACAGGGTTTTAAGCTGAAAGCGGCAGGCGTGGTAAACATGTTTCCGCATACCGCGCATGTGGAATCGATTGCGTTGTTTGAACGAGATGACTGAGAGGGCGGTCTTGCTGCGGGTCTTGCTGCAATGAAAACGGCTTCAATTACTGAGGCCGTTTTATTTAGAGCATGAGCTACGAACGGAGTATTGTTTAGTTGCGATTACCGGTAACCGCCATCAGCAAACGCAGCAGGCTGGTAAAGATATTATAAATGCTGACATAGATGCTCAAGGTTGCACTGATGTAGTTGGTCTCGCCGCCGTCCATGACTCGCTTCAAGTCATACAGCAGGAAGGCGCTAAACACCGCAATTGCCAGCGTGCTGATGACAGCCATTAACATGGTTGAACCTAAAAACACGTTGATAACGGCAGCCACC
>ENA-OFCD01001676-OFCD01001676.1-metagenomes-genome-assembly--contig:-NODE-1676-length-10583-cov-2.943674_pt1 | contig 10583 bp, 8 predicted proteins | sample MGYA00153392_OFCD01 | MGnify analysis MGYA00153392 | reverse complement strand
CCGTATAGTCGCACCGTTTTACCATGATCGAGCGCATTGTTCCAAATCAAACCATTTTTATCGTACACCAAAGCATCGTACAAAACGTGCGGATAACTTCTGAACCACGCGCGCACCGATTTTTCGGTATAATCAGTCACAATCGCAGCACTCGCCCAATGATGTCCTTCGGCAGAAGATTTTCCAGACGCGTGATAATTATCGAGCAGCGCGTAATCGCGTGCAATTTTATGCAAATTCGGCGTCACGCTATCGCCAAAAATACAAAGCGATGCCATGCCGTCACCTTCTTTTATGTCGCCGAGCACTTGGTCGTAAGTTCTGTTTTCTTTAATGATATACAAAACGTGTTTAAAAACGGATGGCTCACCGATGCGTTCAGGTACAGGTTGCGGCGCGATATTTTTGCGCGGCGTGAGTGCGATGCGCTCGGCGCGCAAATACAAACTTTGTGCTTTTACTTTTTGTGTGAAGCTATCGAGTTGTTTCTGATCTGGTACATTAATAAAAGATATGGAAGCCAATTGATGATGCGCATTGAAGGCACTTTCCGATTTTGCACCTTGATCATTCACTTTAAGTGCAGCGCGCGCGCCAATCGCTTCTAAATTTGTAATAATCAAACGATTATTATTGACAACGATGCCAGAAGGATAGGCTTGTGTAGGAATGTAACCTAAAACTTTATTGGCGTTTGTGCCATTCGCCGTTGCATTTTTGCCGAGTTGAACAACGGCTATCGCGTTATCTAATCCATTAGCGACGTACAAAATTGTGCCATCGGCGTTTAATGCCAAAGCATTTGGGGTACTACCGATAAGCGTTTCGTTTTCTTTAAACAAACCTACAAAAATAGAATCAACCGTAAGTAAAGTTTGTGCATTGATGACAGAAATATAATCGCTATTGCCGTTGGCGACGTAAATAAATTTTTTATCAAGGCTCTGAATAATTGCAGTAGGATGCAAACCGACGCTAATCTCGCGTTCAACTCGCGCATTTTTTATATCAATCACAGAAACTGTACCTTGCGCCATCGCACCCGTTTTCGGATCAGTATAGGCGGAACCCCACGGAACGCCTGCTGTTTCGCGAGAAGAATTTGTTTCTGTTTTTGGTCCTGCCCAGTTTGTTACGAACGCGCGATTATCTATAAGCGTTACGCCATAAGGCGCAACACCGGTTTCGATTTTAAAAATAGTTTCGCCGTTATCTACGCGCACTTTAGCGAGCTGACTATTGCCGTTTAGAACGGCGTACAAAAATAAATTTCCGTCTTCAACGCGCAAAGTAATGTCGTTCGGCAAAGCAATTTTCGCTGGCTCGACGGGTTTAAAATTAAAAGCGTGAACGAGGCGCATTGTTTTACCATCCCAATAACCTTGAAGAACTGACGATTTAGGTGAGTCGCGTTCGCCAGCACTCCAAAAAATAAACGTTGAATCGTGAGAGACAATACTTTTTATTCCAGAAAAAGTACTCATCAATCGGTTGTACGGATTATTTTTTGGTAATTCAAAACGATAGAGTAGGGCGTGTGTTTCGATATTAAAAAATGCCACGCCGTAACGGTCTTCAACAACAACGGTGTTAGAATTTGGAATTAGAACTAAATCTAAGCTGTGATTTTCAAAATCGGTATCACCAAAATTTACCGATTCACCTGCGCCATCAATGATGCGATTGTATGGCATTAAGTACGGTGACTTTTCAGAAAAGAGTGTTGTATCGTCGTACCGAAGTTCTTTGATTCCCGTTTTGGCAGTTTCTGTTTTAGAAACAGACGATTTGGAACTCGTGCACGCGTTGAAGAGTGCGAAAAAGCAAATTGTTCCTAATAAATATTTAACCGCGATGTTTTTCATGCAATAGAATTTTATAAACTAAGGCATAAATTTAAGCAGCGGAACGTTAAGGAAGCGCGCTGTCAAGATATTTTTAGATTAATTTTCTGAAAACAAGGTTAAAGGAGAATTGTAGTTTCGAATAATTTGTAACGTGGTACTTTAGTGCTGTGCAGAAACATCGAGGAGAGTAAGTGTTAACCAAAATTATTTTTACAATCTTTTTAGAGCTTTCTCATAAAACCATAAGTAAGATTCGCAGAGACGTAATAATTGTATAGCAATTATTTTTCTTGTTTTTCCATTTCTTTAGCATCAATCGAATCCGAAATTTCCTCAATTTTTTCAATCACCTCATCGTATTCTTTTAGTAGTTCGTGAATTTCATGCTCTGTTTTTGTTTCTACGTTTAAAACAGCATTGCTCGCAGTTTCATGCGAGACGACCAATTCATTTATTTTTAAATGTAGCGTAGCAGAAAAACGGTTGAAGGATTTTTGAATAATAAATAAACTTAAAAAAGTTATAGCCAGAATTATATCTCCGATACGCTCGTGAATGTCGTGGTCATAAAATTGTTTATTAGTGAGCCAAAAAATAACTGTACACAATGCAAAAAAAAATGTGATTGGATCACCGAGCATTGTGGTTGCGGTTGCAGTTAGTTTTTCAAAATACATTTCTAACTGCCGAAAAAATTTCTTCATTTTCAATACTAAAATTTCTAATAAATGGGATTTACTTGAACAGTGTTATACTCATCGCGAATAGCTTTCAACTCTTGACGAATTTTTTTAGCCGCTTCAACGCGTGTTACGTTATTGGCATTGCAATAGTTTTCAAATCCTATTTGTTCAAACAGCAAATTTTTGGTAATGGGCGTTTTTTCAAACTGCTTGAGTTTAAATTGCGCATTTGCATTTTGGGGGTTAACAGATGTTTTTGCTGTTTGAACCAATAGTTTAATAAATTTTCCACTTAAAGCAACATGGTGTTGTTCTTCGATTTTTAATCTATTTATTTTTAAAAATGTGTTTACCAAAATTTCTTCAGCATCATTTTTAGAATTTGTAATTTCTAATGCCAAACTGAAAAGCATTGGGCTATACGTATCGTATAAATTTTCTAAATTTAAAAGCGCTTTATCCACGGATAATAAGTTGAAAATTAAATTAATTTGAATTATGCCATCACTTTCATTAGCCCTTTAATTCTATCTAAATTAGATTGAATGCGCTTTTGCTGATTAATTACCATTGTTTGTTGCGCGCCAGTTAAACCAGAAGAGCTATCCGAGAGTGCTTTGTCGTAAGTGTCTATGGCAGTGTTTTCGCCAAATTCACAAGAGCTCAATATAGTAGATCTGCTGTCGCCAGTAATAGCAGCTTTCAAATCTATCCAAGCGCGGTGTAAATTCCCCGATGCATGTGTATCTGCCGTTGGCGTACCACCCATTTTAGTAATTTCCGCTTCAAGCTCTTTTTTACAATCTTTACTTGTAAGAGAAAATTCTGCAAATAAATTTTTTAAGTCAGCATCTTGCGTGTCATCGAATGCCGTTTGGTAGCCTAATAAACGGTCGCTATTAATTTCTACGAGCGTGTTGAGTAAAGCAACTGATTTCTCTTCCATTGTTTTTAATTTTAAATTTGTAATTCTACGTTTTTAATTTTAATTTGTAGTTCTATGTTTTTAATTATTGTTCAGTTTTTTTTAACTTTCACTAATTCCACAGTCCTGAAATCCAGAGATGATCGCGATTTGTAGCGTTCCAACGACCAGGCTGGTATGTTCTTCCGCTACGAGGCGCAGACTAAAAACCATCGTGATGTTCATAAACTCGCGCTCTGTTATTGTAAACCCATTCATCTCCAACCCAAATTTGTAAAGGAGAAGGTTTTGGTGGTCGTCCGACTACAACATATGTAGGTTCAATAGCTACATAAGCGAGATGTCAAGCATCAATAAGAAATATGGATTCTACAATGATGAATATTAAAATGCGCTTTTGCATGAGCTCGAATTTAATTTCTAACTTAATTCCTACTCTGCAAAGGTACGAACTTTAAATATTTATTGGATTACACAATTTTTGTAAATATTTACATGATTTAAGGAAATAAATTTTGGGAAATATTTACAAACGATTTACATTCTGTCCATGTACCATTTAAGTTCTTTTTCTATTTTTCTATATTTAAAAATGGTAGAAATAATTTTTTGAAGCCGAACAAAAGCCGTTTCACTTTTAATTACATAATCGAGAGCACGGTGGTGCATACAAGCAATAGCTACATCAATTTTATCTTGGGAGGAAAGCATAATCACTGGAATATCTGGATTAATAGTTTTTATTTTGTCTAGTGTTTCGAGGCCGTTTAATACATTTTTGGTTATGCTGTCTAAATGATAATCGAGTATTATAACATCGGGATGTTGCTTTAAATTTTCGATACAGTGTTCCCCTAAGGAAAATTTTTCGATATCGAAATCCCCGCTGTGCAAAAAATCAATTTCAAGTGATTTTAAAAAAAACGCGTCGTCATCTACTAAGAAGATTTTTATTTTTTTTTGTTCTTTCATTAAATCGTATTTTTAATTTGTTCAGTATTAAAGTATCATTACTTACCATTTTTTAACTTTAAACTTCTTCAATTGCTTCACGCCTTTTGTCTTTTAGTTGTTTAAAGTGCGTGGGTGAAAGACCTGTCACTTTTTTAAATTGATTCGATAAGTGCGCGACACTACTATAATTCATTTTCCAAGCAATCTCAGTAATATTAAGCTCATCGTACATTATAAGCTCTTTAATACGCTCAACTTTGTGCGCAATAATAAAATGCTCAATAGTAGTACCCTCCACTTCTGAAAAAAGATTGGAAAGGTAAGTATAATCATAACCGAGTTTAGTGCTTAAAAAGTCGGAAAAATTAGTGCGTGGCAGTTCATCGGCGTAATGCACCATTTCAACTATGACATTTTTAATTTTTTCAATTAAAATGGATTTTTTATCATCCATCAACTCAAATCCCCATTTTAATAAAGCTGATTTAAGTTCTTCGCGTTGGGATGCGTCAATATTTTCCATAATTTCCGCTTCGCCTAAGTTCACCAAAATGAAATGTAAATCAAGCTTTTTTAACTCTTCTTTTATAATCATTTTGCAGCGAATGCTGACCATGTATTTAATGTATAATTTCAATTTTCTCTTCGGTTGAATGAGTTAGGTGAGTGTGCATGAGTGCCTGTCTTTGCTACTATTTAAACTTTTAATATAATACATCGGACTGCTTATTGAGTTGTGAAATATTTCACGTTATGCAAAGGTGATTTTTTATAATCTAATTGTGTTACACAATTTTAATTAAGAGTTACACAATTCACAGTTCTCGTTAACCATTTAAATGGCACTCAGTAAACATAAAACGACTATTATTCCTAAAGTTGAAAAAATAACGGCGCGTTTGAAGTAAACTTTAATCATTAAACCTGCCAAAACCAACACGTCATTACTCACATCTCCTAAAACAGTGCCGCACAAAAAAGTTTCAATAAACGTTGTTTGCGTTTTGGATTGGTGTTCAATACTCCAAAAATGACCCCACAGTTTATTCACCTGCCAATGATATAAATTCCCATTTTTAAATTTTATGGTGGCGCGCGTCCATAAGCGAGCAAAAGTTATTTCTGCAATGTGGTTTTCTTTCTCTGAAGAAACAGTGAATCTATGCTTCACAAACCCGACGCGTTTAAAATTAAAAGTATTATCGCGGAGTTGACACGCTGAATCGGATGCTAAAAATTTGCGTCGAATACTGCCGATGGGTTGATTGTTTTCAAAAAGGATATATTGCTTTTTAAAAAACTTGCGCGTCCAATTCATTTTAAATATTCTGAAAATTAGCATTAAAAAAGTCAAATTTTTTTACACGACCACTTATTGGCGTAAAATTATATTCCTATCCATTCAGTTTAGTACATTGCACACTAAATAATTTGAGCTTTTTTAATTCATCAATACAACGTGGTCACTACAACGCAGAGAAAAAACCCTGAGAGATATGATTTTTAGTTAAACAAATTTTAGTTATAAAGAATTTAGTACTGTAAATTTTTGAAAAAAACCTTCCGTTGCATCATCTTTAGACTATGATGAAATAAAATTTTAAGTTGCATACATAGTTGGCATTTGGATTGAAAATAAGATTGGTGTAAAAATTAAATCTGTAGAAGGATAACAAGAAGTCCATTTTTCACAAATTTTGACTTACCCAAATTAGTAAACTTTAAATTAGAATTCCTCATTAATTTTAACATTCCACTCATAGAAGATGATGTTAAGCGAATTAATAATGGCACATTCTGAATAAAAAAATAGGAATAAATTTATTTTACTTTTAAAAGTATAACCTTTACGGCTTTCTTTGTGGGCTAAGTGGGCGTTTTGAGTGCATCTTTAATATCGAAATTAAATTATGAAGAAAATTTTAGTGACAGGTGGTGCAGGTTATATCGGCAGCCACACGATTGTGGATCTTATACAAAACGGATTTGAGGTTGTTTCAGTTGATAATTTCAGCAATTCTGAACCCGAATCAATAGCGCAAATTGAACAAATAACGGGCGTTAAGGTACACAACTATAATATAGATTTATGCGATGCCGTTGCAACAAGGCAAATTTTTGAAACACATCCCGATTTCGTGGGGGTTATACATTTTGCAGCGCACAAAGCGGTCGGTGAATCGGTTGAAAAACCGTTGATGTACTACAAAAATAATTTGGGGAGTCTGATAAACGTGCTTCAATGCGTTAACGATTTTAAAATACCTCATTTTATATTTTCGTCGTCTTGCTCTGTTTATGGTAACTCAAAAGAGTTGCCCGTGACAGAAAATACACCCTTCGGCATTGCCGAAAGTCCGTATGGATTTACAAAACAAATTGGGGAAAAACTGATTGGCGATTTTTTAATTTCCTCTTCATATCCTAAAGCAATTGCGCTGCGCTATTTTAATCCCGCAGGCGCGCACCCAAGTTTATTGATGGGAGAAAGTGCCAAAGTGCGCGCGTATAATTTAGTACCCGTTATTACAGAAGTCGTTACAGGCAAACGCGCCGAATTAATTGTTTATGGTGACGATTACGCGACGCGCGACGGCTCTTGTGTTCGAGATTATATTCACGTTTGTGATGTAGCACACGCACATACGTTAGCTTTAAAATTAGCCATGAAAAACGAAAATATGCCGCGCTACGACGTTTTTAATCTCGGTGTTGGTGCAGGTGTGAGTGTTTTTGAAGTTATTAAGGCTTTTAAAGAAGCTAACAATTTTGAAGTAAAATATTCCGTTGGCGCGCGTCGAGCCGGCGATGTTGGTTCAATTTATTGCCAAATTGATAAAGCTAAAAATGTTTTGGGTTGGTCGCCGCAATATTCCATGCGCGATATTATGCACTCTGCGTATGAGTGGGAAAAAAAGAGGAAGTAAAATTCTTATTATTATTTGAGTAACTCTTCCAATGCTTTAAAAGCAGATTTATTGGCTTCGAGTTCATCGGATGCAAGAATATTTGCGCGCTCCCATTTGGTAAGATGAAACGACGTGGGCGAATCGCGCAATTTTTCACTCGGCGTGTAATTAAAATTAAGGACGTTCAAATTTTTAATTTCGTATCTGTCGCGTAGCAAACTAAAATCATTTTGATATTCGTATTCTTGCAAAAACAAATAATTGCCTGCAAACGAAAGCGGATTAAATAGATTACTCAACAAACCGCCTTGTGTACTATTGGGCTGTCGCAGTTTCGGATCATAAGAACGAATAACAACCAAAGTAACGCCGCTCGTGTTGGCGTTAATCCAGTCGCCAAAAGTATGAATAAATCTGAGAGCAGATTTGGAACCCACATTATCTCGAAAACCTGCATCCACCAATTCAATAGCAGGTTCGGTGGGCAATTGAATATTGGGCAAAATAAAAGGGAATGTAGCATTAGCGCGCAACGCTGTAGAAAATCTTAAATCGCCCGCGCGATGTTGTTTAAACATAGTGCCAAAATCAACAGCGTCTGGAAAATCCGCTTCCAACATATTTTCACCCACATTTTCACCCATCATATACGATACAGGTTGTGGCGAAATAATCATCAGCCTGCCATCATTTAGAACAGATGGCGTAATGAATAACATAGGTATTTGCGCTGTACGTTCGGGCATAGCGTAATCAGAAAGAAGTTTATTTAATTGATAGTGTGTGTTTTCATGAAATTGACGCTCGAAGGCAAATCCGCGATCTTTCCTATAACGTAACTCACCCATAGCATAATTAGAGCGCGGTAAAAACAAGTCATTCGTCAGTACGCTGAAAGAAACCGCGTTTAATAAATCTTTTGAAACATCATTTAACGGCTGGGTTCCGTACAAATCAATGTTCTCGCCTTGTTTTTTCCGCAAAAGTAATTCGCGATAATAAGCCGCCCCAATCATTCCACCCGAAGCACCAGTTATCAAAGCTGTATGTTCACTAAATTTTCCACCCGTTAAACTATCTGCTTTTTGCAAAACGCGCATCGCCCATACCGTTGCTTTTAATCCGCCGCCACTGACACAAACGATAAACAGATGGGGCTTTGACGAGCTATGAGCTATGAGCCTTGAGCTATGAGCCCTGCTCTCAATTGGCAGCTCATGGCTCACAGCTAATAGCTCAGGGCTATTTTTTTGTCGCCATCTCTCTAAAATATTTTTCGTCAATACTTTATCTTTTGCCACGTTTACTTCGCTACACATAGCGCGTAAACTATCAACGCGATATTTTGCTGGGGTAATTTTAAAATCTAAACCGTAAGCCTTACTTGTTTCGTTGTAATAATCTAATTTTGTGATGACGTTTACGATGAGCAGCAATCCCATAATCACTACAAATTGCCAACGATCTAACCAAAAAGAAATAGCACCGAGCGCAGAAATGACTATTGAAAACAACAAAAAAATATTAGCAGCCGCGGGCAAACTGAACGATGAGACATTAAACTTAATTCCCAGCACCAGAAAAATTAAAACAATACTGACTTGCAAAAGTAGCGCGTTGTAATGGTTTTGCTGAAGCAGCATTTTTCTCAAAATGCGATTAGAATCTACTAAATCGTTAACGTATCTAAACCTAAAATTTTCATTTAGGAATGAATCAATCCGCCAATTTCTGATGTACTCTAATTCTTTCCAATTTTTTTCGTCGGCTACTTCTATGAGTTTTTGAATATTATTGCGCCGATTAAGAAAAAAATTACTGATGACGCGATTGGTAAACACAAAATGAAAACTAAGAATAAACAAAACCAAAACAACGCCCGAAGCAAATCCCACAACCGTATCCCAATATTCATATACTGTTTTCATTTCAAAATAAGTTCCAAACTTTATTTGCTGGCTGACGTAGAGGATGAAAAAAACCAGCGGAAGAATTGAATTATTGATGCAGAAAACTAAAAACGGGCGTTTCAATCGCGCCAAGAAATAAAAACGCGCCGAGTAAAGTAAGTAAACAGTCAGATGCCAGCACATCACAAAAACGCCATAACCGAGACCGACTAAAAAGAAACTGACTACGTCAACCTCCCCGCGATATTCGGGCGAGATGAACAAATAGTTTAAACCCAAGCTCACTCCCAAATGACCCGTTATGCCAAACGCTAAAAATACCCAAATGAGCAGCATGAGTAGATTTTTCCGAAAGTGGAGGAGTAACAATTGTATCGGAAAACTGTAAAAAAATTGGCGCAAATAATTTTTCATTCGTGCGCTGGGCTAAAAGGATATTTTTTTAGTTCAGACGTTATTTTTTTCTTAGCAATTGCAACCGCCATTTTTTTTTTTTAGATAAGACAAAATTACAGTTTTAAAATTAATTACCAAATTAAATCTTATACCAAATAATTCGGTAGCTCTTCCAAGTTTTTGCACGCAATTTGTTCCATCACTTGTTTAAGTTGGGTTTTTAAAATTGCAATCGTGTGATCTCCGCCTGCATTACCCAATGCGCCAACGCCATACATGAATGAGCGACCAAGAAAAGTAAATTCTGCACCACTGGCTAAAGCACACGCAATATCTGGTCCTGTTCGGATGCCGCTATCCATCATAACGGTAATTTTTTTGCTAAAGTTTTTAGCAATCGGTACGAGTGCTTTTATGCTTGACTGTCCTGAATCTAATTGTCTACCGCCATGATTGGAAACAATAATTCCATCAAAACCTAATTGCACGGCGGCGGCGGCATCTTGCTCGCTTACTACACCTTTCAAAACCAATTTACCTTTCCAACGGTCGCGAATAGCTGAAATTTTATCGGCATTGACTCGACCCGAAAACGTATCGTTCATGTAGAGACCGAGCTGTTTCATGTTTAAACCTTCCGGCGTGTATTTCGCCATGGTTTTAAAACTCGGTTGACCGTGAAATAAAGTATTCAATGCCCATTGCGGTTTTCCCATAATTTGCAAAATATTTCGGAGCGTCATTTTCGGTGGCATCGCTAATCCGTTGCGAATATCGCGCGGTCGCCAACCGAAACTCGGCACATCGCACAGTACAACTAAAACTTTACAGCCTCCTGCTTCGGCGCGATCTAAAATGTCGTCGCGCAAAGCATTTTCTCTCGGGTGATACAGCTGAAACCAAAAATTACCTTCTGTAATTTCGCCAATGCGCTCAATGCTCGCCGTCGAAACAGTACT
>ENA-OFCD01001675-OFCD01001675.1-metagenomes-genome-assembly--contig:-NODE-1675-length-10586-cov-9.458171_pt1 | contig 10586 bp, 9 predicted proteins | sample MGYA00153392_OFCD01 | MGnify analysis MGYA00153392 | reverse complement strand
TATTAGGGTGGTTTCTATTAAGAAATAGCCTGAAAGCCTGATTCTTACGTTATCAATTAATTTGCTGGGCAATATACAAATTGGGTCAGATCTTCTGAAACCCAGTCACAGTAACACTTGTAAATTTATGGATAGGTCTAATGAAGAATTGACTTTCGCGAATGAGATGTTTTGCGATCGGGCCATCCATTCTATCTTGAGTCAGGATTTGGATTCGAGTCAGGTTCAGCGCAAGACTATGAAACTGAGAGGCTTGATCGCTCTTCAAATAAAGTTGTTTCAGGAGATCCCAGTTCACAACCATGGCACGTCACCTAATAAATGTTGGACAATTTCTCTAATTTTTTCTCGCATTCTAGGATCTATTAATTCATGAAATCTATCCAAAACGTCAACTCCTGGCGTGAGGGTAGTTCTTCATAGCATTGTGGAGCGAAGGTGATCAGTTGTTGTGGATCTTTTGGAGCGATCGAGGCGGTTCACGATCGGGGTATTGCAGTTGCCAAACGCCAGGATTGATGCCGGTAAAGGTGATGTCCTGTTTCCGTAGGAGAATGGAATGGGTGAATAGCGTTTCGATCGATGTTGGCGAAAAGGCAGCGAGGGCAATGTTGGAATGATAGAGCTTCGGGCTTTACGGTTTGCGGAAGGGACGATCGTATGGGCGGACATGGTAGTGGGACAAACAGTCGCACAGGTCTAGGAGACAGAAATTTTGAGAGTTCAAAAAATCAGGGATATTTGCCGTCACGATCGGAGTTCGGGATTGGTTATTTGGCGACTCTTCTAGATATTCTGGTCTTGGGAACCTTGCTGGTATTGCTTTTAACTTGCTTGAGAAATTTTAAAGTAAGTTGATTTGACGGCTAAATGAAGTAGGCTATATGTACTGTGGAATTGCTATGGTACTCACTTTGGAGGGATCGACGTGCGTTTTGACCTTCATCTACAATCCTTGGCCCGTGAGCAGTTTGAAGCTGTTACTGGCAAAATGAAGTCGTGGGAAGTGAATGAACGGATCACGGCAAATGAAGCGGATCGAATTCGTGAAGCCGTCAACTGCTTTTCACATACAACAGAGCGGCAAGATTTGCGGATTGCGGGTGTTGATGCTAGTGGTGATTTTCCGCTGTTGAACTATGCCGATTCGTTTATTTATCTGGCGGTGGCTCAGGCTACGGTGTACGGGGCCGATCGGCTGAATGGATTGAAAGAGGTTGCGCCGAAACCGGATACGATTTTCCATCTGAGTTGGATGCCGGAAAATGCTGAAGTTGGTGAGCAGCAACTTGAATTGAGTTTTGAACAATTGGCTGGATTGTCGCTTTTGGAGGTAATTGAGCGATCGGACTATCGTCAGCTTAAGCAATTGGTCGCCCCTCGCAAGCAGAGTGTGGCACAACTTCTAGAGAGTTTGATTCGGCCCTTGGCGAGTGATACGGGGAATTTGGCGATTCAATTGCGATCGACGGCAGAGTTTGGAACGGCATTGCGGTTGTTGAATGGGGAACGGGATATCAATTATTTGTTAGTTGACACGACGTTTTCGTTGCCGCTGTTGCCTTCGATGAATTCGTTGTTTTATGAACATCTCAAGCGGCTGTGTTGTGTGGAGGCCAGAACGGCGGGCATTGGCTTTTTTGCGTTGTCGAAGTCCCATGGGTTGACTGCGGTGGAGCAACTGGAGGCTTTGGTCAAAGATGTGCAGGGGCTGACGGGGGCCGAACCAGCGGAGCATTGGTGCCTCAGGATTCCGGAGCAAAAGCGCGAAGGGTGGGAGCTATCGCTGGCGGAGGGACGGCGCTTACCACCGATCGGGGCCGTGTCCTATTTGGTGCGGTTTCACCGGACGACACCCATGTTGAGGTTAGATATAGATAGTGTGTATTGGGAGCAGTTTGTCCGGGGAGCGAGTGAGGCGGAAACCCGATCGCGCGAACGCAAGATTTTTGAGGACTTGGATTATGGTTGTCACGATATGCGGGTTTATGGCTATCCCTATCCGATTCATGCGGCTCACATGAAGGCTTCCCTGACCAATTCCGAACGGGCGGCGTTTCGGAAGCAGGTGATTGCGGAGGCGGTGAAGCAGGGAATGCGACCCATTTTGTTCCGTGATCCGTCGAAGGCTACAGGGCACCGTTAAGAGGGTATGAAAATGCTGGGAATGTCAGAGTTGATTGGGAAGTTGGGCGATCGGTTTGGGATTTTGGCGGAGAGCAATACGACGTTGCTGAAGATTCGGGCGATGAATGGCGATGTGGCGGTGGGGGATTTGTTTTTGCTGCCGAGTTTGCGGGGTGGGAACGATCGGTTCTATGTGTTTCGGACGACGCAGTATGCCAACGTAATGATTCGCGAGTTGGATATTAACGATCTGGCGAGTAACAAGTTGGTGATGCCGGATGCCTATATGAGCCAGGATTTGGAGGAGGAGTTTATTCTAGAGCTGACGGGGATGGTGTTGGGGTATGCGGAGGCCGAGGCAAAGGGCTGGACGTTCCATCGGCCCCGACGGTTGCCGGAGCATTTGACCGAGGTGTATCGGGTTGATCCGAATTTGCCGGAGGTGGCGTTGGTGATGCAGACGCTGATGGCGAGTCAGTTGGGCCAGGATGGTTTGTATGTGGGGGATCTGTTGGCAGGGGAGCAGGCGTTGGTGGGGGTGGGGGTGTTTTTGCCTGCCTATGCGCTATCGCATCATTTGGGGGTGTTTGGGCGGACGGGGGCGGGGAAGAGTAATTTGATGATGGTGTTGCTGAAGTCGGTGCTGGACTATAACTGGCAGGTGGAGAAGGGCAAGAGCCAGGGTCCGAAGGCGAGTGTGTTTGCGATCGACCCCCATGATGAGTTTCGCCATTGGCATCGGGCGATCGGTGGGGCGGATGGGATTGGGGGGATTGTCGATCGGTATGCGGCGAGGGAGCGTGAGGCGTTGGTGGAGCCGTTTTATTATTTGACGGCGCGGGATGTGAAGGGGCAAGATTTGGCGCGGCGGGTAATGCTGTCGCGGGCGGATGTGGTGCCGGAGGATTTGACGAGTATTAGTGAGTTTAGTGAGCAGCAGGTGTCGTTTGCGCAGCAGCAGTTTGCGTTGTGGGGGGAGGAGTGGATTGGGCGGGTGCTGATGGGGGATGTGTCGGTGGCGGCGAGTCGGGGTGGGGATGGGAATGGGGAGTTTTTGCCGGGGACGGTGGCGGCGGTGCAGCGGCGGTTGGGGTTTTTGCGGCGGAATCAGACGCAGTTGTTTGAGACGTTTGATCCGGATATGGGATATGGGTATACGTCGTTGTTGCCGGAGATTTTGTGTGCATTGGAGCAGGGGCGGGTGTTGATTGTGGATACGACGTTGATGGGGGAGCTGGAGCAGTTTTTGTTGACGACGGTGGTGGCCCGATCGCTGTTTGCGTTGCGACGGGCGTTGCGGAGTGTGGGGACGGTGGATGAGCTGAAGGGGGCGATCGGGTTGGCGTTTGGGCATGAGCCGGAGGTGGGGATGGTGGGCTTGCGGAGTTTGGCGCAGGCGTTGGTGGATTGTGTGGCGAGTGGGGAGCTGCCCTATGTGGTGGATGGGCGGTTGCGGGGGGCGGAGACGTTGCCTTATGTGAATGTGGTGGTGGAGGAGGCTCCGAGTGTGCTGAATCCGGCGCGGATGAAGTTTGGGTCGGTGTTTCGGGATATTTCGCGGCAGGGGCGGAAGTTTGGGATTGGGTTGACGGTGGTGAGTCAGCAGGTGAGTGAGATTGATGGGGGGGTGTTGTCGCAGGTGAATACGGAGTTGGTGATGGCGTTGGGGAATGAGGGGGAGCGACGGGAGGCGGTGCGGAATGCGTCGGCGGATTTGTCGGGGTTTGAGCGGGAGTTGCAGGTGATGGGGAAGGGGCAGGTGATCGTGTCGGCTTCCTATAAGGATGTGGCGTTGCCTGTGCAGGTGCCGGAGTTCGATCAACTGGTGGCGGATGAGTAGAATGGGGGAGTGGCTTGGTTGGAGGGTTTAGGATATGGTGGTGATTCAGGATCGGGTGCTGGGCTACGATCGCTTGCTGGATTGGTTGCGGGCGGGTGGCGTTTTGGCGGATGGGATTTTGGGATTAGCGAGTGAAGGTGGCGTTTTGGATGATTTGGATGATTTGCTCCGGGAGATCGATCGGTTGAAGGGCTGGTTAGATGCGTTTCGTCCGTTGCCGGGGGATGTGGTGGCGGAGCTGAAGCAACGATGGGATGTGCGGTTTACCTATAATTCCAATGCGATCGAGGGGAATACGTTGACCCAGAGTGAGACGGAGCTGGTGTTATCGCAGGGAATGACGATCGGTGGCAAGACGCTGCGGGAGCATTTGGAGGTGGTGGGGCACAAGGAGGCGATCGATTACATTGAGGATCTGGCCCGGTCTGAGACAAGGATTGGGGATTGGGAGATTAAGCAGATTCATAGTTTGATTTTGCGGACGATTGCGGTGGATGAGGCGGGTCGGTATCGGCGGTTGGATGTGCGGGCGGCGGGGACGGAGTATGAGTATCCGCCGCATTATTTGGTGGAGGAGTTGATGGGGGATTTTGTGGGGTGGCTGGCTGGCGATGGGGGGCTGTTGCATCCGGTGCGGTTGGCGGCGGAAGCTCATTTGCGGTTTGTGTCGATTCATCCGTTTCGGGATGGGAATGGCCGGACGGGCAGGCTGTTGATGAATTTGCTGTTGTTGCGATCGGGGTTGCCGATTGTGGTGATTTCGCAGGGGGATCGATCGGCTTATATTGATGGGCTGGTGGCGGCGCAGCAGCGGGGGGAGGATGGGGCTTTGGTGGAGATGGTGGCGCGCGGGGTGCGGGAGTCGTTGGTGGAGGTGTTGACGGTGGTAGCGACGGCGGGGGATTGTCGGGGGAAGGGGGAAGCGTTCTATGAAGAGTTGATGGCGTTTTTGGGGAGAGAAGGGGAATCTGACGATCGATAATCTGACGTTGATTTTGGAGGTGTTGCGGCGGGAGTTGCAGGTGCAGATTCAGGTGCAGACGGTGGCTTGCGCGTGATTGCAATCGGTAGCTTTGAACTGATTTTGTTACGCGAAGTTCAAGGGAGTGAGGCCGACTGTTCTCTACTGACTGCATAAAACAGGCGGATCTGGAAATTTTCTCGATTTGATCAGGGAATTTAGGACATAATTATTCTAGATAGAGATATTAATGATTATTTCAACACCTGAAAATAGCTCAATAGTACTTTTCTTCTATTTTTACTCCTAACCTCAATCTGAGCTAGACAATGGCGAACGAAATCCGTGGACTATTATTTGAGACGATCGCTGATGCTGCCTTGCAGAAGGCGATCGGAATCGCTGGCATTCCTGGGCAAGTGTTCTGGAATGAGAAACCGAAAGGGATGAGCATTGTTCCTGATTTCACGATCGGAAAGGATAAAGATCATCCAACTCATCTCCTTTTGGTGACAGCAACGGGTGCCGCAAGAAATGCTGATATGAAATCTTGGCGAAATCTTGGCGAAATGCAGGAAGTGAAAACACAGCTACTTGAAATTCCAAGTGTTGTTAACTTAGTCTTCAAGTCTGAAATCAAACAAGGTCTCATTGTTGTTTCCGAGGCTTTGTATGATTCCGTATTGCATGTTGATCGACAAAAGTACTATGAGCCACTAGAAAAGTGGGTTCAAGAAAATGTAGCTAATGATGCCAATACCAGAGAAGCGCGGCAGGCAGTTCTTGAGCAGGATGCAAAAGCTGATTCAAAACTGGCAAAGGCGATCGATGATCTTGCTACAGACCTATCCGAAGCGCTGCAACAGAACAACAAGGAGCTGAATTCCCTCTGGAAAATCATGCGAGAAGACTACCTGAAACCCCATAATCCCCCTGAGGCAAAGCAAACCTACATTCGCAGAGGCATTGGGAAACTCTCAATTCTTGAACCAAATCTCCGTCAATTTGTGTATGAAGCGAGCAACAAGAAAAAGGGCATCGAAGCGGAAAAGGTTCCTGGCTATGCGGTCAAGTATTTCAAACGATCGATGATCGGCATGGTACTGGCAGATGCGGAAATGGTCGCAGCATTAAGATTGCTTGGAACAGATGCTTGTGAGGCTGTTTTGCAACGTGCCCCAAAATCAATGGATATTTGGATTACGCCGCTCCGCAATCTCGATCGTGTTGCGACTCACGTTGAGTTTATTGAATCTCATTACAATGAGATTACAAGTCCAGATGGCTTGCAGAACTTGCTAATACAATGTTTCCAAGATCCCTCAGGGCTTTCAGGTGAGCAGAGTGATGAGAAAGTATGGATTTATGAAATCATGATTTCTCTACTAAAGGCTAAATCTGGTCTATTGCAAGGATACGGTTTAGCGCAGTTAGCCCAAGATGCAAAGATGCCAGAGGTTGGAGCAGGCGGATTTTTAATCCCACCCTTTGTCCAACGCGGAAAAATGCTTTCAGATAGGCACTTGGAAGGTTTGGCGCAAGGGCTTGCCGATCGCTTTTCCCAAAATGTACCTAAGTCTAGTCTGACCGATCTCAAGGCAAAAGTCGTCGATTGGGTAATTAAAGAAAATCTCGAAGATCGACTCCTTCCCTATCGCAACTTTGAGCCATTGCTCTGGCTTCTGGAAACAGAACTGAAAAAACAGAACAAACCCTACGAAGCCAAAACCCCCTACGCTGGCTGGATCAACGAATACGCCGCAGTCGGGAAAAAAAGTGCAACCACCCCATTTGTCCGTGTTGGCGAAACCCTCATCCATTGGAAGAGTGCCCATGCAGGTCATCCCAATGACAAAACCAAAGAACTCTCAGCTCGTGCTCGCAGCATCAGATATCAATATGACCCCACCAGAAAAACCTTCACTCGGCGTAAAGATGTTAGTCAACTAGCCCTAATTGTTGATGGCGATTGGAAGGAACAACATCTTCAAACTCTATCTACCTCAGGCTGGGACATCATCGTCTACCCCGACCAGATCCCCGACCTCGTTCAGCAACTTTAACGACCGCACACTACAACTCCGTAAGTCCATAATCTGCACGATCGTCAATTCCTATTGAAGAGCAGCGATCGTGCCTTTGCGTTCTTGGCGTAGTTTCCAGTAGGCGGGCGATCGTCCTACGATTGCTCACCCAAACCTTGCCGCAGTTGTTCAATCTCTTCCAGCGATAACCCAGTCAGTTCCATGATGAGTCCCACTTCCAAACCCCTTCGGAGCGATCACGATTTTCTGCTGAACCCGCCAATTCCAACTCATCATCGAAAAATCACAGAATCCTTACAGAAAATTCTCCCTGAGATTGTATAACAGTGGGAGGGCATCCTCACTATAGGGAAATTCTAGCCAGATATTGGAACAGGACAGACGGATATGACCGCGATCGCATCACCCATTCGAGCTAAAACAGGCATCATCACCCTCGACGAGTTCTACCGCGCCTACACGCGCATCCGCCATCGTCCCAACCCCGAACAACAAAGCGCGATCGACGCCCCACCCGAATCCCCCCTCTTCATCGTCGCGGGACCCGGCACTGGCAAAACCACCTGCCTCGCCATCCGTATCCTCAAACTCATCCTCGTCGATGGCATCCCCCCCAACGCCATCCTCGCCACCACCTTCACCAACAAAGCCGCCGCCGAACTGCGATCGCGCCTCCTCGGCTGGGGCTTCCAACTCCTCACCACCCTCCAACAAGACCCCACCCTCACTCCCGAAACCCTTACCCAGCTCCAACACACCGACATCAACCAAGTCCTCACCGGAACGATCGATAGCCTCTGCGAACGCATCCTCCGCGACTTCCGCACCCCCGGCACCCAGCCCCCCATCCTCGTCGATGACTTCGTCGCCAAAACCCTCCTCCTCCGCGAAGGACTCTTCACCCAACGCCGCGACCTCGATGGCGACCTCGACCAATTCCTCCTCGACATCCAAGGCTCCAGATGGCAATGGCGCGCCGGAAAAAAAGTCAAACTCCTCCAAGAAATCTGGGATCGCCGCTTCCAAGACCAAGTCGATTGGCCCGCCTTCCTTGCCAGCGGCACCACCCCCTCCGAACAACAAGCCATCCAGCTCATCGGTGACGCGATCGCCAGCTACGAAACTGCCCTGCGCGATCGGCTCATGGTCGATTTTGCCATGCTCGAACAAGAAGTCCTCGATCGGCTCCGACGCAACGCCCTCACCGACTTCACCGACCAGCTCCAAATCATCCTCGTCGATGAATACCAAGACACCAACCTACTCCAAGAACAGATCTACTTCGAGCTAGCCCGTGCCTGCAACGGCGCACTCACCGTTGTTGGCGACGACGACCAAAGCCTCTACCGCTTCCGAGGAGCCACCGTCGAACTCTTTAGCAACTTCATCGATCGCTATCACCAACGCTTCCCCCACAGCACCCTTACCACCCCCATCTTCCTCACCAAAAACTACCGATCGACCCAAACTATCATCAACTTCGTCAACCAATACGCCACCCTCGACCACAGCTACCAGAGCGTCCGCGTCGCCGCCAAACCACCCCTCGAACATAAACCCAGCCCAGAACCCGAATTGCCCATCCTCGGCATGTTCCGCCCCACCCTCGATGACCTCGCCCACTTCCTCCACCAAATCTTCCGAGGCCCCGGCTACCGACTCCCCGACGGCAACACGATCGAATGTGCCAGCAACGGCGGCGACCTCGGCGACTGCGCTTTCCTCGCCAGTAGCCCCGCCGAATACAACAGCACTGGAAAACCCCGACTCCCGCTTCTCCTCCGCAACGCCTTCCACGATCGTAAACTCGAAGTCTACAATCCGCGTGGCCAAGACTTCCCCACGATCGCCATCGTCCAAATCTTCGGCGGACTCCTACTCGAATCCCTCGACCCCGGTGGCCTGATCGAAGACAGCATCAACAACATCGACACCCCCACCCGCCAAACCTTCCAAACCTGGCGCCAAACCGCGATCAACTTCGTCCAATCCACCGATTCCCCTGAGGGACTTCTAGAATACGCTCAAGCCTGGGCAGGCCGATCGGACAAGGAACAATGGGGCACCAGCATTCCCGTTCTGCAATTAATTTACGCCTTAGTCCACTACTTCCCTAACCTGCACGACGACCCAGAAGGGCAAGTCTACCTCGAAGTCTTCACCCGCCAGGTTTCCGCCTGCCAGCAAGTCGGCAAATTCTCCGCCCGCATCGTCAGCGACACCACCAACCCCGACCTTTCCGACGCCTCCGTCCGTGAACTCCTCCGCAACTTCCTTTCCCCGATCGCCTCAGGCACCGTCAAAGTCAACGAAGAACTGATGGAAGCTTTCCCCCGCGATCGGCTCAGCATCGTCTCCATCCACCAATCCAAAGGACTCGAATTCCCGCTGACGATCGTGGACGTAGGAGCCGACTTCAAAGGCAACCACCACACTCACGCCTTCAAACGCTTCCCCAAAGACGGTGGCACCCCGCACAAAATGGAAGATCTGCTACGACCACACACTGCCCTCAGCAATCCTGGACGAGGAATGCGCGATCGGAGCTTCGACGATCTCTACCGTCAATTCTTCGTCGCCTACAGTCGGCCCCAAGAAGTGCTCTTACTCGTCGGCCTCAACGCCGCCCTTCCCAACGGCAACATCGCCAACATCGCCACAGGCTGGGATCGTAACTCCGCCTCTCTCTGGCGCAAAAATCCACCCTTTATCCAAATCTAGCCGAATGCGATCGTCCTAAATAGCGTTAAACGCCACACTATTAGAATCATTAAAAGATGAAACTCTCCAAACGTCCCGCCACCTACGAACTCCCCTCCTACAGCCTCACAGGCGATCTTCTCAGCTTCCTTCGCTGTGGACTCCAGTACCGCTACACCCGCATCGGAAAACTCCCCTCCACCCAACCTGTCCAAGCCTGGTTCGGTCAATTCATTCATGGTGTACTGGAAGAATCCTACCGTTGTTATGATACCTCACGAACTAAGCGATCGTCACTTCCCCCTTGGCCAGACGCAGTCTTAGAAGAAATCTGTGCCCTCATCCAAAGTCGCCTCGCCGCACAACAGCTATTCCCCTGGGGTGCCGACTTAGAAGAACTTGGCAAAAAACGAGCCAAAGCCGCAGTCAACGAGCTGGGTCCAGAACTATTTCCGTTAATTGCCAAAGCCGAGGTTCGCCTCACGGGTGCCAGGGCCTTACCCAACCATCTAATCCCACCAGAGAATCGCTTCCGCGAGGCCGATCGCTATGAGATACTAGGCGTGATCGACGTTGTGACCAATGTGCAGCTCTACGATCCCGACTTGTGGGGCAATCGAGTTGTGCGAGAAATTTTGCAAGCACTCAAGCAAGGAGGCATTCGTCCCAGCAGTGAATTTGAGGTGATCATCGACTACAAAGGAATGCGACGGCCACCCAAAACCGTCAGTACAAGTGGCCCCAACTTTTGGGAAATTTACGAGTGGCAAGCCCAAACCTACGCTCACCTTCGCCAACAACAATCCGATAGCCTCCCGATCGTCGCCGGAATGCTGCTCTATCTAAATGAGCTATTTCCGGCGTTGCTGATTTAAGGTATGACGGCTTGAGGAACTGGGACATCCTTGAACTT
>ENA-OFCD01001674-OFCD01001674.1-metagenomes-genome-assembly--contig:-NODE-1674-length-10591-cov-2.884681_pt1 | contig 10591 bp, 9 predicted proteins | sample MGYA00153392_OFCD01 | MGnify analysis MGYA00153392 | reverse complement strand
GGGCAGAAATCGTGCCCCGAAGGAGCGCAATCTCTGTGACGCCGACGATGATTTGTCCGCGCTTAAACTCTGGTTGTCGCGCTATGCATCAAGCCCGAATACCTTCCGAGTGTATCGCCGGGAGGTCGAACGCCTCTTATTATGGTCAATTCTCGAGGCGCGTAAGCCGCTCTCGTCCTGGCGGCTCGAGGACTGTGTGGCGTATCAGCGATTTCTGGCCGACCCGTTCAAATCATCCCGCTGGGCGAGTGCGCAACGCGCGGAGCGTTGGTCGGATCGGTGGCGGCCCTTTGACGCCGGCGCACTGTCGTCGCGTTCCCAAATCAGTGCAATTCAGGTCTGCAGCCTTTGGTTTGCATGGTGTGTCGATATGCAGTATTTGTCGGGTAACCCGTTTCGGGGCGTGGTGCGCCAGCAAGCGGGTGATGAGTCAGCGCGCCAGACACAAAAACAACAAGCGTTGGCCGCGGGACCCAGTCAGCGCACCTTGTCATTGGCCTTGTGGCATCAGGTTCAAGCCCATTTAGCCTCCTTACCGGATGACGCCTCAACTATCCGGTTGAGGTGGGTGCTTGGTCTCGGTCAGGGCATGGGACTGCGAGCTCGCGAGATGGTGGAAGCTAGGGTGAGTGACCTGTTCACGGTAACCGACCCCATATCCGGCTCAATCATCACTTATCTGGGGGTATTGGGTAAAGGCAACAAGCTTCGTCGCATTCCGGTACCCGCGCATTTGTTTGAATTGCTCGGCGCGCATTTGGCTGCGCGGGGCTTGGATCCCGTCGCGCACCACAACGCGCCCGAGACCTACCTTATTGGCAGGCTAGTTAACAACGCAGCCCCGTTCGCCGAGCGCCAGCGGGGCATCAGCTATGAATCCGTCTACAAACTCGTAACCCACTTTTTTACGCGCCTGAGTACTGATCCCGCGTTTAGCAGGGACGCGCAGCAGACCTTGCAGCATGCCTCAACACATTGGTTGCGGCATTGTTTTGGGAGCCATTATTTGGCGATGGGAATGCGCCTTGAAAGCGTGCAAGAAGCGTTAGGGCATGCCTCCATTGCGACGACCTCCCAGTATGCGCAGACCGAACTAGCGGACCTTAACCGGGCCATGGTGGAGGCAGCCGCAAAATTGCAGGTGTCCCAATGAATACCTACACTTGCGTTATACATCCGTTACCCAAGTTATTGAATTGCAAAGCGCAGGCCAGAACTTAAAGGGAAAGCTAAATTTTGTCCCGATTGCGGCTCGGCCAGATGCACCCACCTATTCAACGGCAGGAGTGTCCAAAAAAGCGGATTCGTAACGCAATATGCACATCATCGGTATACCTCGCGCCGGTTGCCAAGGCTCACGACTATAATCAGAATTTGCTTGTCCCGGATTTCGCAAATCAAGCGCCAATCGCCGACCGCGTATTTCCCGAATTCGCCTAATTCACTAACCTTTAGCGCATCGCCGATACTGCGCGGTTCGCCCAGCACGGCGACCCTTTCGCGCAGAAACGACTGGATGCGTTTGGCTACAGGCCAATCCAGTTTGGCGGGCTGTTTTTCGGCAGTCTCGAATATCTCAATCCGCCAAACCAAGCCGCGCCTCTACGTCGTCTAAGGCGAATGTGCGCTCTTCTCCGCTCTGGATGCGCTTCATGACCTGCTCGGGCAGGTACAAGTCTTCCAAGTCGTCAAGGTGTTCCAAAATGGCTTCGCGGGCGTAAAACGTCTTACTGCGCCCGGTGCGCTTGGCAAGGGTGTCGAGCCTGGCTTCGATTTCTTCCGGTAGACGGATAGCTAACATGATGGGTTCCTGCAATCGGTGGTACGGAGTGGGTTCGCTTCATTTGCTATACAAATATAGCGCATTCAATGGGGAGCAACACGTTTAATCCCATGAAAAGTCGTTATCCATTTTGCGCATCAATAATGCCATCGTCACCATACCCAAACGCTCGAAGATATTTGCAGCTGAAAGAATAACGTGTTCTCCATCATGATGGCATCCCAAGCGCCTGCGTAGCGGCTATCAACAGAGCGACATGCGTGATCAGCTCATCGACAAAACTCGCCGTGACATCGAGGTCGCCTTCATATTCGGCCAGGTTGCGTTTGGTGTGCGCCTGATTCAGCAACAGCCACTGCTGGGGCTTGTATCCAAGCGTATGTTCCAGGCACTGAAACACGAGATAACGATTTTCGCTGCGATAGCCGTGTGCCCGTAATGCGGCCAATGTCGCTGCGTGCGCGGCATTATAGGCTAGGTCAAAACGGCTTTCTAACGACAGGTCCGCCTTTTTAGCGTCATCCAATCTGACCGTGGCCGAGCGCAGCAAACCAGCGAGCTCGCGCGCATCAGGCGGCTCGATTTTCAGCTTGCCGATGCGCGCCAGATTCTCCAGTGCCACCGAATGTGGAAACGTCATGCTCTGTTCCTTTGACAAATATTTTTGGCTGCTCTAACACCCTCAGGATAAATGACTTACCGTCCTGCACACGTTGCGCAAATTCATCCGGGGTATAAAGGGTCGGATTGACCGCGCGGCCGAGCTGCTTCTGGGCCGGCAGCAATGCCTCCAGCAAGGCGGTGTTAGTGGATAGCCGACCAATGACCATCAGGTCGACGTCACTGCCGGCATGCTCGGTACCTTTAGCGAGCGAGCCGTAGACAAACGCCAGATCCACCAGCGGCCACAGAGGTTGTAACGCGGCACGCAGCACATCGGCCACGCCGAAGGTTTTTAAGACGATGCCGCGCAACTCCTCGAAGATCGGCGCGGCGTGATTGGCCTGGTAGTGTTTTTGGTTGCCAATGCGTCGCACGGTTACCAAAGCCGATGTTTCCAGACGTGCAAGTTCCCGCTGCACGGCTCCGGACCCGGAGCTGGCCAAGCCAATGATCTCGTTGGCGTAGAACGAGCGCTGCGACTGGCCGAACAACACCGCCAGGACGCGCTGTTGTGTTTTCGTGAAAAGTGCATCCACATAAATACCCATAATAGGTATTTTAATACCCATTATAGGTATTGTCAAACGCACCGTCGCAACAACCTGGTAGCGGCGCTGTTTTTATCGACAACTTCAGGGACTACGACCGACTATCAGGCGATATGTGCAGTCTCCGCCTCCGATGTATTCCGATGTTAGCCCTCCCTTATTCATTGTATAAATTGTTGCTGTTACGGGCTATCAAATACAATTAGCATAACTACGATCAAAATATTGCGAAAAATCAAAAAGCCGTTGATAATATGATTGTTGATGTTAATTGCATTTCAATGGTAATGGGTAATCGTTGGTTCCCTGATTTGATCAAGGCGATACGGCACGCGTTTACTTAGCACTCTGATGACTGGCTATTAATTTTGAGACCTCACAGCACACCCAGTTTATTTGCGCCTGAGCCCAGGGACGATTATTTGCTGATTTTTGATCGATGGTTGTTGTTTCGATTGTCTGACACGCTTAGTCCAACTGAAAAATCTACCCGGCCGTTGCGAGCGGAGACTGAGCAAACCTATCGGGCAATGTGGTCGTCATTTGCACAATATTGCATCAAGGCATCGATAGCATTGGAACGGATCACCGTACAGGAGCTGATCACTTTTCTTAGCTCGCTCGCCAGCAATCCAAGCCGACGCCGATCGCAGCAACCGGCAGACGAAGTCAGTCTTCGGTATGCCTGGCGAATGCTTGATCTAATAGATCGAGTCTTATTCATGTTGAGTCTTGAGCAAGGGTGCACGCCTAATACCGCGGCCTGCCAACTTCGGGATTCCGGTTCGTATACACGCGCCAACGATGGCAAGAATGATCCCCATCCTCATACCTTAACGCCGGCATTGGCAGCACGATTGGTGTTGTTTTTGTCGCAACGGACCGGTGCGATAACGGACTCAACCAGCACCTGGAAAGATCTACGCAACCGGGCGGCTATTGCCATGCAGCTGGGCGCGGGATTAGCACCAACCGATATTCGCAGTTTGGCTATTGATGCCATCCACTATTTAACGCCCCCTGCGACGCAGAGAATTTATAAGGTTACCGCACCGGCTAACGGCAATTCACCGGCTCGTGATGCCCCCGTTGCCGGATGGGCAGCGGGGGTTTTACAAACCTGGCTGCAAATGCGGACAAGACTTCAAATACCGGGGGACCGAGTGTTTCCCTCAACGTTAAATGGCGATAATTGGTCTGCATCGCAGTGTTACCGCGCGTGTTTATCAGTCATGGTGGACGCGGACATTCAGCCGGGCACAGAGGGTCTTCTCGCCCTGCGGCACACTTTTGCGGTTCGGCAATTGGAACGCGGCAAGCGCCCCGCGGATGTCGCCAAATGGATGGGGTTTCAGAATTCCAAGTCTATGCAGCGGTATGCGCGGGTGATCAATCGGCCCATTGAGGTCGCCTAAACAACATCCATCTAAACCTCCCCATAGATAAATCTAGGGGGTTCTAAGGGCGAATCCATCGGGGTCTCCAGGCTCTCGTCTTGCGACTACAGCATCCTGGCCATGACCGATGGCAAGTTCTCTTTTACGAACAACCCGCTCTGACGGTGCTGCCACCGTGATCTTGCTCGAGGGCTCGATCTTCGCAGGTTCATGACGCAACCACCCCGTTCGTAACAGCACAGGTTTCTGAGCCGCCCACATCGTTTCCAAGTGGGGTAGGTGGTGTTTGTTATCGATTACACAGCGCGCAAGGAACGCGGAATAAATATCCCTCTGTACCATGCCAGATCCATCGCCCAGTACGTGCCACCGTTGTTTTAGCGGCTTTTTCACGTACGTTTGCGCGATGTGATCGTACTGCGACATTTTCAGCGACCAGGTATGTAGATCGGTCAATTTGCCACCGGCGCTTTCAGCCTTGCGACGAAATCGTTCAACAAACATTCCTGGTGCTCTGACTTTCACGCTTTTCCCGTAATTCTTTTGGAAAGCAATGTAAGACAGTGTTTCCGATTGCACAACATTGCCAATGCCGAGAATTTCATTTGCAAGCTCGCCGTGTGATCGTTTACGTTCCGCTGCTAACTTGCGCTCGGCTTCCGCAAGCTGTGTCTGTGTTTCTTTGTACCGCTTGGACGACGTAAACTTCTGTCCTTTTTTCCACGTTCCGTTTGCATTAAAACATTGCGGATTCGTTGCCCGACGCGAACGATCCATCGCGCGCAGCAGCCTGCGCGACTCTTTCCAAGGCTGAATAACGGTGGAACAGAACTTTACGAGCGAGGCTGTTTCATGCCCAACAATGGCGATCGTGCTTGGGCCGATGTCCAGTCCAACAATCTCACCACAAGCCTGCTCGTGTTTTACGGGTGGAAGCCCTTCCTGCATCAGTTGCACGAACCAACTGCGCGCACCACGGACGTTGCGCCACAACACGCGGCAGTACTTGGTCTTGTGGGCCAGCGCTTGGTGCAAATAGGGGTCTTGCTCTTTGGTCGGCAGCAGCGCAGCAAGCGTAATGTCGCCGAACACAACACAACCGGTTTCTGATTTCCAGATGATGTTGGCCGCGTTGGTCGTGGCTTCGAGCGAGTGCAATGGGCGATTTGCGCCTTTAAACCGTGGACGTCCACGCTTGCCGAAGGCGTATTGCTGCATCGCGGAAAATACTTGTTCTGCAATACGTTGCGTGACGTTCGAACCCAGTCGGTCTTTCCAGCCCGCTTCGTTCTTGCACGTCCGCGCAAAGGTAATGATAGCCGCTGAGGTGAATCCCGCTTCTTTCGAAAGACGCTTAAATTCGTCCGATCTTTCTTTCTTATCTGTTATATCGCGTGTTACTTGCCATGCCTTCGATTGTTTCAGCAAACCATGACGCCTCAATGCCTCCCCAAGCGTCGCATTGTATAGGCGCCGTCCGGCCTCCATACAGCCGATCAGCGTCCGATCATCTCCAGGCTTTACCACCAGCGGAAGGGCGAGAACGAAGGTTGGTTTGCTGGAACGTTTCATTTGTGTTTTTATTGCTCAATACGTTACTGCATTATATGAGGTAATTTAAGTCAAATTCCCGCTTTCCTCCCCATGGCTAAAGCGAGGGGATTCTCGCGGTTGTGGGGTTGAGTTGTTGTTCTGTGAAAATATTCTTTTTTTGTGTGGCAATTAGTGGGGTGTTGAACCGTTCAACACCCCAAATTAAAGGTCTATTTTTCTTCGACCAATAGAAATTCTTCAATCTGCATCAACAATTTTGAGGCCGCCTTGGGCTCCAAAATGCCCGCGTTAATCGTGATGTCGACAATCCCATCGGGCTTACGTACCATTTTCCCAATCGTTTTCCCTTGCGCTTGATCTGGTGGGTTACAACCGTTTCAGCTTTGGGCTTGCCGACCAAATGCTCCACGACTTCTCGCGCTGAGTATTTTTTGGCCGCCGAGCGTACCGCAACGGCGCGCGCAAGAATGCCTTCCGGGTCGTCTTGAATGGCCGTACTCAGCTCCTTTCCCCAACGGTATTGAATCATCGTTGGGCTTTCAAAACAGGCCAGCACCGGTTGCGGCAAACGCGCGATGGTGAGCGCCTTGCTGACCAAGCCCACATCCACACTCAGCTCCCCCGCCAACTGACGAAGCGACGGAAAAATCCCATCGTCCAATGCGCGTCGATACATTTCACCTTGCTCATAAGGTGAGAGATCGTCGCGATGCCGGTTTTCCCGCTCCATCATCGCGAACAATTCTTTGTCGGACAGCTCACCGATAAAAGCCAGTACCGGGTAGTCCAAGTCCAGACAAGCGCGATGCCGCCGGTGTCCGTACACAACCTCATAGCCTAGATTGGGTGTTTTTAATGCGCGTACCAAGATCGGTTGAACGTTACCGCCTGCGGCTTCAATCTCCGCTTTAAGCGCGCTGAATTTTGCGTTGTTAAACGAATATTCATGGCGGTTTGCCCATTTGGACGGGCGAATCAGTTTGGCATCAATCTTTTGAACAATGGCGCCGCCCTCAAAATTCTTGAGTCGGCTTTCCAATTCCTCAATCTTTGTCGCACTCTCTTGCATTTGCGTCCGAAACGCGAGCATTTGACCTGGGGCGGTCAAAGGTCCTCTGGCATCACGTCCGCTATTCGTATTTGACGCGGCGTCGTGGGCAGACTGGTTCAGTTCCTTAACGAGCCCTTCGGTTTTCTTGGCCAGCCGATCTTTAATAGACATCATGCCTCCCTTATTTTGCGCAAACGATTAATTGCGATTCCCAAAAATACTCACTATTGCGCTTCCTTCGATGAGTGTTGAACGGTTCAACACCTTCAAAACGGCTATTCCGATTCAGTTGGCCAACAAGAGCGAACCGATTGCTCAATTAAATCCGTTACACGGTCATAGGCATCTCTTGCACGCTTGTAGGTTTTTGCTGCCCCCTCGTATTTTCCGATATCGTATACCGTGCCAAATTCTGCCGCGGTGGCAGAAGCAACTGAGGTCTTGGGAATTTCGATAGGCAACAGCTTTTCGCCGTAGGTGGCGGCAATCCACGATCGAACGACGCTGCTTGCAGCATCTGATGGATCCACTCTTGCCAAGAGGACATGGATAAAATCAAATGTTTTACTTAATCCACTTGACTCGACCAAATTTGACGCAAGATCGCTAAAAAGACTCCAGAACTGCGCGCTGGATGCAAAATCGAGCGCGTTGGGCGGCAGAGGCATCACCAGTCCGTCGGCTGCCATGAACGCATTTATCGTCAAGTAACTCAACGCCGGCGGAGTATCAATAATAATGACATCGTAAGTATCCCGGGCATCTTCTAAGCCCAGATTCAATACATCCCAAAATTGGAAATTAGGGTCTTTCATCTGTCGCGCTGGCAACATGAACTCTGCCGAAAACAGCGTCGGGGAGGCAGCTACCAAATCAATGCCGTCCCAATACGTAGTTTGAATAGCGCCTTCAATAGATGTTTCATCACCGCTTGCGAGTGGAGCAACTGTTTGCAGCTCCGACACATCGGTATCCGGCAGAATGCCAAAAAGGGTGGTTAATGATCCTTGCGGGTCGGTATCAACTAATAAAACCTTATGCCCTCGAAGGCTTAATCCCTGGGCTAGAGTCATTGCGGTCGTTGTTTTAGAAACGCCCCCTTTGAAGTTGCCGATTGCCAATGTAACTGCCCGGCCTGTCGCTGGCCTGAGAAATTTCTTTCGATAAGCGCGTACCCAAATCCTGGCCTCAACCAATGAGAACTCGCGACGTGAACGTGTTTCGTTTAGTTGACCTTGCGGTAGATCTCCTTTATTGAGACGATAGGCGACTTGGCTTTTATCAATGCCACATAAGGCAGCAAGCTGAGTCATACTCATTCGGGGTGGTTGCTTGATTGCCGTGGGTGCTAACATTCGTGAACGGACTTCGCTCACCATTCGAACGGCTCGCTCTGCTTGCGCTGCAATATCTGCAATACTGATTTTTGCCGTTTTCGTGGTTTTCTGACTAACCATAAATGTTTCCTATAAAAAGGTATAACCATCAGTATTAATCTTATTGTACAGTTTTTAGCTAAATAAGAAAATTCTGTTGTAAAACGAGCGTTTTTGACGTTATTTCATCAATTAAATATCGGTCTCCCTGTTTAATTCTTTTAATTTCATTAAAACACTTCCAAACCTTTAGACGCCAATTAATCATTAATAATCAATAAGTTATAGCTGTATTAGTGAGGTTTGTTGGGAGTATAGGTGAGGACGGTTGGGTTATTAGGTGAGCTTCGTTGGGATGACGAGTGATCTTTATTAGGAGCCCAGGTGAGTGTGTATGAGGGCACTTATCCACAGGTAGGGCCAAACTAGTGCAGAAGGTTACGTAATACCGCCTCATGTCGGCCAAGGCCACTAAAAACAGGCTGCTTGGCGCGTTTGCGCAGCGCAATGCTTACGTTTCTTTCCGCAGAAACAATGTTGGGTGAGCTTTTTTGGGAAACGCCGTTCGTCCTAAGCAAGGCAAATAATCATCAATAGGTGATAGTTTTTGGGAGTTGGTTGCCAAGAAACGAACAACTACGGTAGAGTGAGATAATTATATAAATAATACTCACTATAAAAGTTAGTTCAAGGAATGCAATCAAACGACGGCATTGATGAGCCCTCAGCGGCAAAAATAAGTGAACTGACCACGAGTCCCTTGAGGCCGTTGTCGTCGGTTGGGGACATAACGCTTAAGAAAGCTGTCGATACCTTGGCGATCATACCGACCAACCGCAAGATCAGTGTGTTGGCGCGGAAAGTCTATAACGTGATGATCTATTACGCGCAACAACAAGGCGACCGTGAAATCTACTGTGTAAGATTGCGTGATGTGGTCACGGCAATTGACTTTAATTCTAACAACACGGAAGTGTTGAAAGAGCATTTAAGGCAAATGGTGAGCACCAAAGTGGAATGGCAATCACCCACACAGGGTGAAGGCGCTCGGTGGGGTGTTTCGGGACTAATCGCGCACGCTGAACTGATTAACGAGGGCGGTGAAGTATTGATGGAATGGAGTTATGCGCCGAAATTAAAACAAGCCATTCTGGACCCACAACGGTATGCACGATTTTCACTTGCCATGCAAATCGGCTTGCGCTCAAGTGCCGCGCTCGTCTTGTATGAAATTTGCAGCCGCTATGTCGATAACCCCGGCGGCGTAACGTCGAAGCAACACTGGACCTGGTGGCGACCGGTGCTGACTGGTGTTCCGGACAATCAATGCGGAGTTTACAAAGAGTGGAAGTATTTTAGTCGAGACGTTGTCAAACAGGCAGTCGCAGAAGTAAATCAAATTACCGGGCTCAAGATTGAGCCCATCGAATTTAAACGAGGGCGCTCGGTTACCGACTTACAGTTTCGCGTAACCCGCAAAGTACAACAACGATTGCCACTGTTGACGGGACTAAGCCCAATTGACTTGAATGAAATTGGCCGGGCAATTCGCGCTGGCGTCGAACAGGTCAGAGCTGAACGATTGTTAGAGCGGTTTGGCGCGCAAGCCTTTTCCACCGCATTGGCTGCACTGGAGGCGAGGCAATTGCGAAGAGAATTGGAGCCCGTGAAAGCACCGTCACAATTTCTTTCCGCTATATTGACCAACACGGGATCAAAACCCAGCGACGAGTCGGCACTCAAGTTAGGTGGTGCGGCACAACTATCAAAGGCGAACTCGTCACGGGTCGCGCTGTTGGAACAATACCGGGAGCACAAGAAGCGTGAAGCCGAAGAATTGTTTGCCGAGTCAATCGACAGCGAGCGTAAATCGATAACGGAAAATTTTGAGACAACGGTTTTGCCGGGATTGAATGCCGCAATCCAGCGAAGTTATCGGTCGCGACGATTGGACTCGGCCATTGCAAGATCTCAATTTATCGCGCATTTGGCGACGACTTTTTTTGGTGCAGAGTGGGATGAGCCTAGTGATACGGACCTGCTTAGCTACTCGTTGAAGCACTAATCGTCTAAACAGAATCCGTGAAAATTCTTATCGGCTGGTAGTTTATAAACTACCATTAAAAATGGTTGGCTTAACCTGTTCGCAAATGGCGGCTGCAGAGTTGGCGCCGACGCGCTTTTGACCCAGGCTGCCGATTTTGACTGACCCACCCCAA
>ENA-OFCD01001668-OFCD01001668.1-metagenomes-genome-assembly--contig:-NODE-1668-length-10612-cov-3.052856_pt1 | contig 10612 bp, 9 predicted proteins | sample MGYA00153392_OFCD01 | MGnify analysis MGYA00153392 | reverse complement strand
CGCTGGGCGTGGTGGGCTACGATCCCAACTTCAAGGCCGAAGATCAGGAATACAATCTGCCGCGCGCCAAGGCGCTGCTGGATATGTTTGGCTATGTTGACAAGGATGGTGATGGCTGGCGTGATATGCCGGATGGGCGGCCCATTATTTTGCAGTTTAAATATCGTGCGAATGAACAGGAAGGGCGCCAAATTGCCGAGCTTTGGGTGAAGTGTATGAGCGCGATCGGAATTCGTATGACCACCGTTGCCGTGCAGTTTGCGGACCTGCTTAAGGATCGCAAAGTCGGCAAATTCCAGATGTCGAACCTGGCGTGGATTGCGGATTATCCGGATGCGCAAAATTTTCTGCAGTTGCTGTACGGCCCCAACACCAATATTTCAAACGATGCGCGTTTTAAGTTACCTGAATATGACCGTTTATACTCGGCTGCGCTTAAACTACCGGATGGACCTGAACGCAGCAAACTGTATCGTGAGATGAATCGCCTTATCGTCGCCTACGCACCGTGGCGCTTGGGGGTTAATCGCACCTTTAGCCAATTCATTAATCCGTGGGTGCTGGGCTATAAAAAACATCCGATTTTATATACCACCTTCAAATATCTGGATATCGATGTCGCTGCCCAACAAGCGAATCTTCAACAATAATTTCTATAATTTTTTTCGTTATCAGTATTTCGTAATTAGCATACTTAGGGAGATTCGATGGGTGCTTATGTTTTAAGACGATTGTGGCAAATGATTCCTACGTTGGCGGGTGTCATGTTGCTAATATTTGTGCTCTTCAATTGGGTGGGTGGCGATCCGGCGCTGGTGTTGGCCGGCAAGATCACCAACAAAGACCAGATTGAAAATATCCGCAAGCAGCTCGGCGTGGATCAGCCCGCTTATGTACAGCTGGGATATTTTGCGTTTGAAGTCGCGACCGGCTTTACCTGTACCTGGAAGAGCTATACCGATAAGCCAGAGCCGCCGAAGATCGATGCTGCAGCACCCAACGCAAAATCCACTTCAGGCTGCCAGGCGGTACGTTCATGGGCCACCAATGAAGAGGTACCGAAGATTCTCACCACGCGCATCACGCCTACGCTAACGATCATGATTCCGGTGCTGATTCTTGAAACCTTGCTGGGCGTTATCCTCGCGATCGGGGTGGCATATGTGCGCGGATCCCTGACTGATCGGATGATCATGATGATTTGCACCATCGCGATGTCAGTTTCGTTTCTGGTTTACATCATTGTTGCGCAATATATTTTCGGCTTTCAACTGGGCTGGTTTCCGGTGCAGGGCTGGAGTGATTCGTTCTGGAAAAATATTACCTACTATGCGCCGCTGCCCATCGCGCTAGCGGTGTTTGTCGGCCTGGCACCCGCACTGCGCCTCTACCGCAGTTTTTTCCTGGATGAAATCAATAACGATTATGTGCGTACTGCACGCGCCAAAGGTGTACCTGAAAAAACCGTGATGATGAAACATGTATTGCGTAACGCCATGATTCCGATTCTGACCAATATCGGCATTGCCTTGCCCGGCATTTTTGTCGGCTCGTTCCTGCTGGAAACCTTTTTTTCCATCCCCGGCCTGGGGCGTGAAATTTTGGTCGCGGTGAATCGTTCCGATTTCCCGGTGATCAAAGCCGCCACCGTGTACCTGGCGATGGTCACGATGATTATCAATCTGTTGGTTGACGTGCTGTATAAAGCCGTCGATCCACGTGTCACTTTTAAATAAGGGGGGCCGCATGAGCGCTACATTAAGTACCATACCTGCTGCAGCTCCGTTGCATCAACCGTCACCCGGGCTGTGGATGCTCGCATGGCGACGTCTCAAGCGTGACAAAGTTGGCATGATCTCATTGGTGATTGTGATCGCCTTTTTGCTTATGATGGTGGGCTCCTATACCGGCTTAATCGCCAAAAACTGGGCTAAAGAAGCCGGGGTTTCTTATGCGAACCCCAGCTTTATGGCCGGCGCCGAAAATCTCGAGGCGGTGCGGGTCAAGGCTGATCCGAATGCCGTCAAAATTGAGCCGGTTGATTTGTCCGATATTGACCCGCTTGCCCCGCGCTATAAAGAGTGGGCAGAACGCACCGCAAAAATAAAAACAACCGAAACCCCACGTGCCGAGACCCTGCCATTCGGTGGCGATAAATGGGGTCGTGATGTATTACAGAAGGCGATCAAAGGTGCGGAAACATCGATTTTTGTCGGACTGTTCGCGGCCCTGTTCGCCGTTTTTATAGGTACGACGCTGGGCGCAATTTCTGGCTATATGGGCGGCAAAATCGGCGACCTGCTGGAATGGTTCTATAACGTATTTACGTCCATTCCGTACATCCTGCTGATTCTCGCTTTTGCGGCCGTATTCGCCAGCTCACCACAACTAGCGGCTTATAAAGGCGTACCGATGGTGGTGGCGATTTTAGCGTTTACCGGCTGGACCGGTATTTACCGGTTGATACGTTCGGAATATATCAAGCATGCTTCACGTGAATATGTGAAGGCAGCACAGGCAATTGGTGCCAGCGATTCACGCCGCATGTTCGTGCATATTTTGCCGAACGTGAGCCATGTGTGTCTGGTGCAACTGTCGCAGCATGTGGTGCAATTCATCAAGGCCGAAGTTATCTTGTCTTACCTGGGACTCGGTGTGCCGGTGGATTCCGTATCGTGGGGCACCATGCTCGCGGAGGCGCAATCTGAACTGGTGATCGGCAAATGGTGGCAATTGGCCGCCGCCGGCATTTCGATGGCGATTCTGGTGACAGCGTTTTCGATGCTGACAGATTCATTGCGCGATGCGCTTGATCCTAAAATTAAATAGCCCCTAAATTTAAAGACAGCAAACTAAAAAGCGATATCGAAAATTATGGAAAAATTGCTCGAAGTTAAAAATCTTAATGTCAAATTCCGGCTCGACGGAAATCAGATTTTTGAGGCGGTAAAAGGCATTTCGTTTGATGTGCCCAAAAATTCTACGGTTGCGCTGGTGGGGGAATCGGGCAGTGGCAAATCGGTTTCCGCAATGTCGATTGTGCGGCTGTTGCCTAAAGAAACAGCGATCATTTCGCTAGACAGCGAAGTCAATTTCGAGGGCCATAATTTACTCAGGCTGGCTGACGACAAGATGCGCGCCATTCGCGGCAAAGATATATCAGTGATTTTTCAGGAGCCGATGTCATCGCTAAACCCGGTGTTTACGGTCGGTGATCAAATTGCTGAAGTGCTGCGCCTGCATACCCGCATGACGCGCAAGCAGGCCTGGAGCAGGGCCGAGGAGTTGATAAACGAAGTCGGCATCCCCAACCCGAAGCTGCGCATGAATTCATTCCCTCACGAGCTTTCCGGCGGCCAGCAACAACGTGTGATGATTGCGCAGGCGATTGCCTGTGAGCCAAAACTGTTGATCGCGGATGAGCCGACCACGGCGTTGGATGTAACGATTCAAAAACAGATCCTGGATTTGATCGCCAACCTTCAGCAGCGCCATCATATGTCAGTGCTGTTCATTACCCATGATCTCGCGGTGGTGGGTGAAATTGCTGATCATGTGGTGGTGATGCAGAGCGGTGAGATAAAAGAAAAAGCCACGGCCAAAGCGATTTTTGAAACCCCACAGCATCCGTACACCAAAGCGCTGCTGTCATGCCGTCCTAGCGTGGATCAACGCCCCAAACGTTTACCCGTGATTGCTGATTTCCTGCGGCCTGAAGGCGTGAACAAAGACAATTTGGTGCAGCGCAAACGCGGTTACGAAGCCGGTGATCAGATTGTGCTGGAAGTTAAAAATCTGTCCAAGAAATTTACCTTGAAAGACGGACTGTTCAAGAGGCGCGAAGTCGTCGCCGTAAAGGACGCTTCATTTAAACTCGCACGCGGTAAAACCCTTGGCCTGGTGGGCGAATCCGGCTCAGGCAAGACCACTGTGGGTTTAACTCTGATGCGTTTGCATAATGCGTCCAGTGGCGAGGTCTTGTTTGATGGCGTGGATTTATTAAAGCTCTCGGAAAAAGATTTTTTAAAATACAAGCGCCGCATTCAGATCGTATTTCAGAATCCTTACGCCTCCTTGAATCCCCGTTTCACGGTTGGCCAGATTTTAATAGAGCCGATGAAAATCCACAGCATTGGCCGCGATGAGCAGGAACGCACCAGCATGGCCATGGCGTTGCTCACGCGTGTCGGTCTGCCCGACATATCGTTTTATAAATATCCGCATGAATTTTCGGGCGGTCAACGACAGCGTATCGCCATTGCACGCTGTTTGACGATGAAGCCGGATGTTCTGATTTGTGATGAATCCGTGTCAGCCCTGGATGTGTCGGTTCAGGCGCAGGTGCTCAATCTGCTGCAGGATTTGCAGGATGAATATCAGATGAGCTATATCTTTATCTCGCACGATCTAGCGGTGGTGAAATATATATCGGATCAGGTAATGGTGATGTCTGAAGGCGATGTCGTCGAAGTCGCTAATTCGGATGAAATCTATTTGCACCCGCAGCATGAATACACCCGAAAATTATTGGGTTCCATTCCCAAAGGCTGGCACGCCTCAACGGTGCCTGCCGCTTGATCTTCGCCCATGTTTAATCCCTCACAAGAATCGCCTGGCTTGCTATGTTCAGTAGCGCACTAACGGCCATGTTTAAAAATGATATACCCTTGGGTCAAATGATATAAATAACCTTCGGTCAAAGTTGTGTCCGAGCAGTTCCACAATATTTGATAACGAAAAAAACAGGTGAAACAGCCATGAACGCTCCTTTCGCAGGGTCCGACACTTGTAGTTCAGAATGCGATGTATTGGTTATTGGCGGTGGACCTGCGGGCTCAACAGCCGCAGCACTGCTGGCAGAACGCGGACATCGGGTTACGCTGCTCGAGAAAGCGCACCATCCCAGGTTCCATATCGGTGAATCACTGCTCCCCGCGAATTTGCCGTTGCTGGAAAAATTGGGCGTTGCTGAAGAAGTGAAAGCCATCGGCATGGAAAAGTGGGGCGCAGAATTCGTTTCTCCTACGCATGATCATCAGCAATCGTTCGAATTTGCCGACGCCCTGGATAAATCCATGCCCATGGCCTACCAGGTGCGGCGCGCTGAATTTGATGAAATCCTGATTCGTAACGCCAGCCGTAAAAATGCTCGGGTTGTTGAGGGTTGTGAGGCGCAAAACGTGGAGTTTCTGGCTGATAACGCCGGTGTCAGAGTTCAGGCTCAGCATGAAAATGGCAGCAAAGAAATCGTGACCGCGCGGTTCGTGCTGGATGCTTCTGGCCGCGACACTTTTTTAGGCGGCCGCCTGAAAGCCAAACAGCGCAACCCGAAACACAACAGCGCGGCTATTTATGGCCATTTTAAAGGTGCTGAACGCAACGAAGGCAAGGCCGCCGGCAACATTACTATTTTCTGGTTCGACCATGGCTGGTTCTGGTTTATTCCGCTGCTGGATGGCACCACTAGTGTTGGTGCAGTAATGTGGCCTTACTATCTGAAAACCCGCGCACAAAAGCCGCTGGAAATTTTCTTACAGGAGACCATTGCGTTATGCAAACCGCTGCAAGCGCGTTTGCAACATGCCCAGCTGGTTTCGTCCGTTGAAGCAACCGGTAATTATTCCTACGTATGTGATCGCACTCACGGCAATCACTATTTGCTACTGGGTGATGCCTACACCTTCATTGATCCGGTGTTTTCTTCTGGCGTGATGCTGGCTATGCAGAGCGCTTTTGTCGGGGCTGACACCGTAGATGTTTGCCTGCGTCAACCGCAGCAGGCAGCGGCTGCATTAAAAAATTTCGACAGGACCATGCGGGTTGGGCCCAAAGAATTTTCATGGTTTATTTATCGGGTTACCAATCCTGCCATGCGCAATCTGTTCATGGGACCACGCAATTTTTTTCGCGTCAAGGAAGCGTTGCTGTCAGTATTGGCGGGAGATGTGTTCGGAAAAACGCCGATTCGATTCCCGTTACTGATTTTCAAAGCAATTTATTACACCGCATCATTAGTAAATTATCGTCGCACTATAAAATCCTGGCGCATGCGCAAACAAAACATTCGAGCAGTCGATGAAGTCGGCGTAGTGGTGCGTTAATGGACGGTACAGTATCGCCTCTCCATGGCGAAGATTTATCCATTACGGAATTTCTGCAGCAACCTGCGCCCTGGAAAAAAAATGTATTGGGAGCACTTTGTTTTTCCGCTGTCGCAGATGCCGGCGCAGGTGCTAACTCAGACGTGAACCATAAGGAGAAGACGCAAGCTGGCGTTGAGATACCGTGCATGCGTGTGTTTATGCAGCGGTTGGATGAAGCCGATTCATTTTGCGAAATATGGTATGGAGGCGCACGGTCTCAACACGCACACTTTGGAGACGTGCATTATCGGCATGACGGCAATTTGCTGTTTGGCGTGATTAAGCAGGAAGAAACAGGTTTTGCTAAATGCGGTGATAAGACACCTTTACGGCAAGCTTGCGAATCAGCCTATGAGCAGATATTCAATCTGCTCGATGCATTGCAATATCCATATGTGTTCCGTTTCTGGAATTATATGGCAGACATTAATGGTCATAGTTTCGGGATGGAGCGCTATCAACAGTTTAATTTGGGAAGGCAAGATGCGTTCCTGGCCTGCGAACGCAGTGTAGTAGGGAATATTCCTGCTGCATGCGCGTTGGGTTTGGCTAAGGGGCCATTGACCGTTGCTTTTCTAGCCGGGCGAGTAGCGCCACTGGCCATTGAAAATCCACGTCAGGTCAGTGCGTTTAAATATCCATCGCAATACGGGCCGCGCAGCCCCACATTCGCGCGCGCCTGCTTGGCGCGCATGAGCCAAAACGATAAACAGTATGAGGTGCTATTTATTTCCGGTACCGCCAGCATTGTTGGCCATCGGACTTGCCATCCGGACGATGTCATCGCGCAGACGCATGAAACCATTACCAATATTGAAGCCATTTTGGTCGAGACTAATCGCGTCGCTTATCAGCCACAATTTTGTCTCGCTGATCTGCATTTCAAAATATACGTGCGCCACGCGGCTGATCTGGCATCCATCAAGTCTGTGTTGATGGAGCGAATAGGCAATTCTTTCCGTGCTGTGTATTTGCAGGCGGATGTGTGCCGTTATGACTTATTGGTGGAGATTGAGGCAGCCGTCAGTTATTCATTGCCATCTTTATCGGCACTATCTGGTGCGCAAGGATGATGATGCGCACCGTATTGCGTTCGCTGGTGAACGTCTATGATTATCTGGTGCTTTATCTTGGCCTGATCTGGTTGGGCCTGCTATGTCTTGCCTGGACGCCTATTGCGTTATTGGTTTGTCATCTAATGTCGGTACGGCGAGGGCAGGCGCTTGGGCGTTACGTCACGATGGCAGCGTTTCGGCTGTATATCGCCAGTCTGGTGGTATCGCGACGCTGCAGTTTTGATTTGGCCGTGCTGGATGCATTACGCGACCAGCCGTCATTAATTATCGCGCCGAATCATCCGAGTATGCTGGATGCGGTAATGATCATTTCACGCCTGCCGAATGTAGCCTGCATCATGAAAGCCGAGCTGATGGATAATATTTTTTTGGGCGCCGGAGCCCGTCTGGCGCGTTACATCAGCCATGAACCCGTCCGCAGCATGGTGAAATTGGCGATGAAAGACTTTGATAGCGGTAGCCATTTACTGCTGTTTCCGGAAGGTACGCGTACCACGCGGCCGCCGATCAATCCACTCAAAGGCAGCGTCGGTCTGATCGCGTTTCATGCGCAAGTGCCCGTGCAAACAATATTGATCGAAACGGACTCGGCATATCTGGGCAAAGGGTGGTCACTATTTCGTAAGCCACCGATGCCGATTCACTACCAGATACGTTTGGGGCGACGTTTTGATCCTCCACAAAATGCCAAGCAATTCATGGCTGAGCTGGAACAATATTTTGCGCATGAATTGGTGAAAGGCGCAGCACTTTATTCGGCTAAACCTCTGCCAGCACCAGCCGTCCAAGCGGTCTAAAAGAACGGTCTAAATTATTTATCTACCCATGATTACTGCTGCTTCAACCACGCATCTTGTCCTGATCCCAAGCTATAACCCAGGAATTAAAGTCTATGAAACTGTGCGCGCGGCCCGCCAATATTGGAACCCCGTCTGGGTAGTCGTAGACGGCAGCAATGACGGTAGTGCTGAAGGTTTAAAGGAACTGGCAGCGCAGGACACCGGCTTACGGGTGTTCATTTTGCCTCGCAACCGTGGCAAAGGCGCAGCCGTCCTGCACGGCCTGGAATTGGCGACGGCGAACGGATTTACGCATCTGCTGACAATGGATTCAGATGGTCAGCACCCTGCTGAATGCATCCCCAAGTTTATGGCTGAATCACTTGCGCAGCCGGCTGCGATGATATTAGGCATGCCGATATTTGATAGCAGTGCGCCCAGCCTGCGCGTGAAAGGAAGGCGCGTCTCGAATTGGTGGGCCAATCTGGAGACGCTATGGTCAGGGATCGGGGATTCTTTATTCGGGTTTCGTGTATATCCGGTTCAACCGTTACGACAAGTGATGCATGCGCAACTATGGATGCGCCAATTCGATTTTGACCCCGAGGCAGTTGTGCGTCTATGCTGGCGCGGTGTCCGCCCGATTAACCTGCCTGCTCCTGTGCGCTATTACAGCGCGGAGCAGGGTGGTGTGTCGCATTTTCGTTATCTGCGCGATAACGTATTGTTGACGTGGATGCATACGCGGTTGTTCATCGGGTTTTTGCTGCGTCTTCCGCTGTTGATCATGAGGCGGATGACAGACTGGTTTTGATGCCCTGATATTCCGAAAAAATACCCATCTCCAGATGCCGTTTAACTTGCGTCAGACCTGCGGTACCTAAGGCCGCCATTACCTGCTCAGGCGGAACACAGGCTTCTATGCTGTCCCAGAAATATCGCCAGATTGTGGTGGTGTCTTTTTGTCTGGAAATGAATCGGGTGAGTAGCGGAATTACGCCGCGCATATAGTTTTTAAGTAACCATTGCCCCAAACGGCTTTGCGCCTGAGTAATTTCGAGTATGCATAAAAGGCCACCCGGTTTTAGTACCCGTTCAAACTCGGCAAATGCAACGCTTAGATCGCTAATGTGGCGCAGTGCATAACCCATGCTCAAAAAATCAAAATGATTATCCGGGAAAGGCAATGATTCAGCACGGCCTTCTATCAACACCATGGTTTTGGGTAGATTACTGGCCGCCATCATGCCTGGGCTGGGATCAACGCCCGTAACCAAGGCAGGATTACCGACCAGCATGCAGGCTTGTGCAGCAACCAGCCCCGTACCCACGCCAACATCAAGCACCTTCATGCCTGCCTTCAAGCCTCCGCGAATAAGCGCCTGACGTCGATAGTGGGAGCCGGTGCCCCATGCCAGCATGGCTTCGATGCGGTCGTAATCTAACGCGGTGTCATCAAAAATTTTGCGTAAATAAGCTTGCCGATCCTGCTCGGTTTGATAGTAATCCGTAAGCGGAATATGCGGCGCATGAACCAGCGGTGAAGGGGAAGGGGAAGCAGATGGAGAAAGGTTAGTCATCGTGTTATCTGCTTTTAAAGCATACCGCCGTTGATGGAAATGATTTGCCCGGTAATGTACGCCGCCTGCGGTGAAGCCAGAAACCCGATCAGATCAGCTACTTCAGCGGGTGTGCCTGCACGTTTCATCGGAACGATACGCGCAATAGCCGATGCATCGAATGCGGCTTCACTCATGGATGTTTGAATAATGCCGGGTGCCACTGCGTTAACCGTAATCCCACGGCTGGCGACTTCGCAAGCCAGCGATTTGGTCGCTGAATTAAGTGCGCCCTTCGCTGCAGAATAATTTACTTGGCCGGCATTTCCAGCTAGCGCGGACACTGAAGACACATTCACAATACGCCCCCAACGGCTACGGATCATCGGCATCATCAGGGTATGAGTGACGTTAAAAAAGCCATTCACTGAGACATCAATGACCCGATGCCACTGCTCAGCGCGCATGCCGGGGAAAATCGCGTCATCATGGATACCCGCGTTGTTGACTAAAATCTGGATGGGATTGAGCTCCAGCAGTGGATTGAGTGCTTCAGCAACTGCCGTACTGTCAGTTACATCAAACAGCAAAACCTGGGCGCTGCCACCCTGCGCGACAATATCCGCCGCCAGTGTTTGTGCGGCTTCAACTCCACGATTGGCATGAATCAAAACGTGGCAACCATCTGCAGCCAAACGCCGACAAATGGCGCTGCCGATGCCGCCACTACCACCCGTAACCAGAGCGTGTTTCATACGCTTTCTCCTGACTGTAATGCCGGGTTGATATCCTTGGCATGCATAACACGGTCGGCATTCAAGACCACCGCAGCACGGCCTTCGATCAACAAGAGTCCGCCTGAGTGAAGGCTGAACTGATACAAAATATTGTTATCACTATTACTGAGGCACTGCGCCACAATATCAAGATCGGTTTCGAGCTTATCCAAGTGGGCTACATGCAAAGTAGCGCCACGCACACTGACCAAAAAACCTGCACGAGGCCGATGGGCGTCACAGGGTGTCCGCAATGCACCGTGTATGGCCATGGCTTGT
>ENA-OFCD01001665-OFCD01001665.1-metagenomes-genome-assembly--contig:-NODE-1665-length-10621-cov-5.077134_pt1 | contig 10621 bp, 12 predicted proteins | sample MGYA00153392_OFCD01 | MGnify analysis MGYA00153392 | reverse complement strand
TGGGGTGGGCGGCCTGATCGCGCAATGTCGAACACGGCCAGATCGACTCCGCCCTGCAAATACGCCGCACGAGTGCGCCACACAGCGATACGCCCAATCCCGAGTACGGCCATGATCTGCGCCTCCGGAACTCCTTCATCCAGACTGGCCAGGACATGAGCTCGATTCACTTCGCGCGCTTGATGCAGCCCCTTCGCTCGGATGTCGTTGACCACCGCGCGATCCTCTTCGGACAAATGCAGTTCCGTCTGGCGCATGACTACACCTCCAAGTCCCTTGCATGGGCGACAGGCGAAGTGTATTCATGTTTCGTTACTTACGTGTCAATGTACTAGCCATCCGCCTCAGCCACTCGGTAAGATGCGCACCAGCCGTTTCGTCACCAAGTTAATGACGCGCCTGTAGCACGGCGTGCAGCTTGCGCTGCAGCCTGTAGGCAATCGAATCCGCTATGCGCGTAGGTCATCAGCTGTTGCTCACCCTTCGATTCGATCGCTATCGTGCGCGATGAGGTTTGAAGGACTTCGCACCGTGCTCAAGCCGACTTTTCGAGTCTCTAATCAACAAGATGGCGCCGAACCAAAAGCTCACTTCGCTGCCATGTCAGGCCGAGGTAGGCATAGCGACCCGGAATCGGCGTCAGGATTTGCTATGGTTGAATCGTCGTCAGCCGCCCGCGAATTTGCCGTTCAGAGCTTCTGAGCTGGGAGGCTTTGCGCTTAGCCCCTGAGCCAGCATCACTAAAACATGCTTCCCAGCTGCACGAAGGGCATGTGCGCTGTGCGGGCGCACGCCGGTCAAGGAGCAGGCGCATTGTCGGGGGGACCTGCATGCTTCCAGGCGTCGCCCGTCCTGTTCACAATGCATGCTTGAAGGGACAGCGCGATGCAGCGTAAGCGTCGAATGACAGCCGAAGAGTTCGAGGTGGTTCGTGTTCGCCTGGCGCAGCGCATCAACGCTACGCGGTTAGAAGCCGCTCGCTTGGCTTTGGTCGAAGGCATGACGCTTCAGAGCGTTGCCGACCGCTTCAACTGGTCTTCCCGACAAACGGTCAACTGCGTGAATCGCATCGCTTTTGATGATCTTGTCGAATACCGCAAGCTTGTGGCGTGGCTCGACTCGGCGAGGTAGTCGCCGTCGAGTCCAGCGGCAGCTTGTTGTCAATCAGCGAGCCAACCTTCGACGTAGATAACAGGCTAGAAACACGTAGTAGACGATCACGCGAAAAGCGCTGCTCCAATTCATCGCAGCGCGACCGGTTCTCAGCGTCGGTCAAATGCGACAACTGCGAGGCAGGTTTTGGAAAAAGCGGTGAGATTGATCGGCGCCGTTCCAAGCTGAGCCTTTGAAACTTACGCTGATCCGCCTTTCGCACGCGAGCCTTCCGGGCTTCATTTCGTGGTCGTCTGTTTTTCTAGCTGCGCACCCAGCGCTTGCGCAGCGAATTTGATCGTTGAACTGCGCTTGCGTGGCTTCACTGCCTGAACTTGCGTTTTGTGAGTGGCAGCCAGAACCTTTCCGAACTCGTTCGCGACCTCTTTCTTCCATCGCGTGATGAGCGCAGGTGGCGCGACCAAGGTGACCGATTCCCAGCCAGGCGGCGTCATGATTCCAGCCTTGTGTGCGACCAGCTGCACTTCTTCAAATCGCGCCCACGCAGCAAACACGCTACTGACGGCGTCGCTAACCGTCTGGCGAGAGCCCCACCCAAAAACTTTGGCGATTCCGTCCATAGCCAGGTCGTCGACGAGCGCCATGCGAGCAGCCTCAACGCGCTTTGGGTTGAGCCTGCCCAGATGTGGCAGGACTGCTGCGAACTGCGCTGCAGTCATGCGCCGTTTACCTGGTGCGAATCTTTTCCGGGGCTCCAGCCGTAGCGACTTAGCTTTTGTCATGTTTGCCCACTGATTTCACAACCCCTGACAGCTCAAGGGCCACACTCTGATTCATAACGTCTCACAATAGTGAAATCACCGGGTATCAGCTACTTTGTCCCGTCCTCGACTTTGCCAAGCCCTCACAAGGCGGTGAACTCTATTGCTGTCTGGCTTATGGAAAAAAGCCAGCACGCCCATGCCCTGTCTCCATTGTCACGAGTCGGCGTAATCCGGCCACCCGGAGTCGGCATATACAGGCCACCTGAAGTGGCGCCGAAGGGCATCTCGAAGCGCCCGGTGAACGGCGTTATTTTGCCGTGTTTGCGGATAGTTTCTGGGGGCTTTTTTTCGGCGCCGGTCCGACCTTCGGATCCCGGTAAGACGGCCCGTCGAGTTCGAGGCAATAGGCGTTGTGACGCAGCCGATCAATGGTCGCCGAGGCCAGCAGGCGGTTGACGGCGAAGGCCTGGTCGAGCTCGTCGAAGTCGAGGTTGCTGGTGACGATGGTGGTCACTCGCTCATAGCGCTCGGAGATCAGGTCGTGCAAGTCTTCATCGGCCGGCGCCCGAAGTGGTTTGAGCCCGAGGTCGTCGATGATGAGCAGCGGCACACGCGCCAGCGTGGCCAGCTTGCGCTCATAGGCGCCGGTGGCGCGCGCAGCGTTCAAGCTCTGCGTCAGGCTCGCGCAGGTTCCGAACACCACGTCGCGCGGTGGTGGGTCTGCTGGTGGTGAGTTCCCCTCGGGGGGTCAGTGCACCGTCGGTGCGTCGGTGGCGAACAGATCGGCCGTGCCGAACAGCTGCGCGGCGCTGCGAGCGAAGCGCGCGCTGGCGTAGGCCGCCGGGGTCTGCGGCGGCGCGACGGGCAACTGGTCGGCGCCGGTGGACAGAATCGTCTTGACGGTGCGGTAGTGCGGGCCGTCGTGAGCGAGCGCGCGGGCGCACGCGGCCTCCAGGCGCTGCGCCCCTTAGCGCTTGCCGAGTGCGATCACGCCTTGCGCGGCGCGCAGCCGCTCGGCGATGTGGTCGGCAAGCAGCCGCGTCACCAACTCGGCGCATTGCGTACCGACCGCATGAGCCTGACGCGCGCACCACTTTCGGTCGCGCTCGAAGAACGTTCGGGCGTCGGGCGGCAGGTGCATGCGTTGCCCGGGCCGCAATGAACGCAGATGGGTGTATGCGTGCCGGTAGTCCTCGTACAGCACCACCACCCTGTCGGCGGCGCGCAGCCACAGCGTCTTGCCCACCAGGCCGAATGGGGCCGAGTAGAAGGAGCGGTCGTACTGAACGTGGCAGTCGCGGTGCAGCACCACGCTGTGCCAGCTGCCGAGGTCCGGCGCCGTCGGCGGCAGCCGGCGCAGCAGGGGCCGCTCAAGCGCGAACAGCTCCAGCGGCTGCTCGCGCGTGGTGCCGTGCATGCGAGTGCCGGCCTCATGCATCACCCACGTTCGGGCCTGCGCGTTGAGGTCGGCGAGGTCGCGGAACTGGCGCGTGGGCAGGAAGTTGCCCTTGACGTACTTGACGCCGGCTTCGACGACGCCCTTCTTCTGCGGGTCGCGCGGCGGCCAGGCTTCGATCTTGAAGCCGTACCCTTCGGCGCATTCGGCATTGGCGCGCTGCACCAAGAGATCGAAGCCGCAGGCCTTGACGATGGCGCACTTGGCGTTGTCGACAATGACGCGTGCGGGCACGCCGTCGAACCATTCGAACGCGCGGCGGTGGCAGCCCAGCCAAGTGGCCGAGCTCTGGTCCCAGACGAACTCGACGTACTGGTGGCGGCTGTGGGCGAGCGTCATCACGAAGGCCCAGGTGCGTCGCGGCTTGCCCTCGGGGTGCATGAGGATCGGGCCGCTGCCGAAGTCGACCTGCGAGGCCTCGCCGGGGGCGAAGCTCAGACGCACGGTGAGGTCGGGCGGCTGCGCGCCGCGCAGTTGCGTCAGCATGCGCACCACGGCCGAGTAGCTGCCGGTGAAGGCGTGCTCGCGCTTTAGCGCGGCGTGGATGGCACGGCCTTGCACGCCGGCATCGAACCAGCGTCGAACGACTTCGCGGTGCGGCTCGACGCTGGAGATGGTGGAACTCGCGCGCGGCTTGGAGGCGCCGTCACCGCCGCTCAGCGCGGCGGCGATGGCTGCGTCGTCGGCCAGTTCGGCGTTGGCGTCGAGCCAGCCGTGCTGCAAGGCCACGCAACGCAAGACGCCGAACTTGTCGCGGCCCATGAGGCCCGAGCGCGCGATATCGCGCAGGGAGTCGCCCGCGCGCAGCCGCACGAGCACTTGTCGGTACTGGAACAACTCGATTCTCCTGCGACCCATGGGTGCCTTCCTGAGCAAAAAAGCTCGGAAGGGAGCCCCTGGGAAATCAAAAGCTTCGAGACGCCTTCAGCGCTGGCGCGGGCCGGTATATGCCGACTCCGCGCCAGCCGCTTTATGCCGACTCCGCCACCTGACCAACCCGCCCTCGGGTGGCCTGATTACGCCGACTCTGAAGTGGCCTGATTACGGCGGTCGCTGACATCCATCGTCCAAGAACCGCTCGCTCGATGCTTGGAATCCAGCTCGATCGAGCAGCCAAGGTTGTTTGCGTGTGCCCCCGCTGTAGTGCGATAGCAGTCAAACGTCAACCGCCTCTCGGCCGTTAGGGGTGACGGGTGTCGTGGTAGCGGACTTCGGGGTCACTGCCAACGTTACTGCGACGTGGATCGAACTAATTAGCCCTCATGCCCGCGATGCGGTGGTCCCGGCCGAGGAAGGCTCGCCGCAGGCGTCTTGCGCATATGTATGCCATTCCAACCGGTTGACCACATGAACCAACTCGCCGAGCGCCTGATACTCAGTCATTGGCCGTTCGTCTGGGTCAAGCAGCAGAAGGTTCGACTGAATCTGCATCGGGTCGATGGCAGGGATGCCTTGCCGAATCAAGCCCCACGGCCAGGCAATAGCAACGCGTTGGTTGTCGATGCCGGCCGCCCAAAGTGTCCAGCCGCTGGAGGCGGAGAGCTTGCTGTCTGGGTCGCGACTTGTCTGAATGTGTTGGAAGCCACCCGGATCCAAGTCCAACGCGCGGCGCCGCAGAAGTCGAAGCTCATTGATGTACGCTTCAAACATCCCGTTGAGGGGACATAAACTCCCGTTGACACTTGTACAGATCAGTGAAGATGGTGCTTCGCGCGTGAACGTAAGGGGAGGATTTGAGCATGATGCTGTTGGAGGACTTCACTGCCTTTTCCAAATCGGGCTCGGTTGAGGCCCTTCGAATTGCTGCCGAACGATTGGCCGGTGAGCTTGAGTTCGAGCGCTACGCACTTCAGTTCGTTACCCCCAAACTGGACGGCCAACATCACTGGAAAGCTTTATGTAACGTTCCGGAGGGATACCGCGAGCTCTGGCACAAGCCGGGAGGCGGAAAGCATTGCCCGGTCATGCAGCATGCAAAGGCGAGTAGCTTTCCGCTTTTCTGGAATCGCGAAACTTACGTAGAGGCGAATATGCTGGGGAAGTGGGAACAGCAGGCGCCGTGGGGTTACGGAACAGGTTTCATCGTTGCCGCCCACTTGGGCGAAGACAAGCATGTTTTGGTCAGCCTTGAGCGCGAGAAAGCTCTGTCTGACACGCCAGAGCAGCTTACGCACAAGATGGCGACTTTTCAGCTGTTCTCGACTTGCGCGATCGACGCATGCGTGACTGTTTTGGCTGGCGAAGCTGATCCGAAACAGGAATGCCTGTTGACGAAGCGGGAGCGCGAGTGCCTGAAATGGACGCTTGAAAGCAAGACAGCGTGGGAGATTGGTGTGATCCTCTCAATCGCTGAACGCACTGTGGCGTATCACCTCGGGTCTGCAATAGAAAAGCTCAAGGCTGTGAACAAACATGCCGCAGCCTTGAAGGCACTACGCTTGGGCTGGATTAATTGAACGAGTAGGCCCGCGGGAGCGGGTACGTGCCGGGCGAAGCGCTCGATACCACGTATGGCGATGATGTGCAACTGTGAAGCTTGCAGATTGTTCGCGAGGGGCGAGACAGGGAGACTGATTGCTTGCGTCGACCGGACGCGCAAATCAGGAGCTCCCCATGTGGTTCATCAGCAAATCCGCCAAGGCGTCCATCCGCTCGTTTGCTGCCACAGGCGTGATGTTCCTCATGTTCTCGGGGCAGGCGCACGCGGTCGACGGCTGCAAGGTCGCCCTTTGTATCGCCGGCAACTGGAAAAGCATCTCCCAGTGCCGCCCCGAAGTCGAGCAAGCCATGCACGACGTAGAGCGCGGCCGCGGTTGGCCGAGCTGCGACATGGGCAGCGGCAACGGCGCCGGCAACTCCTCCGTCGACCCGAGCCTGTGTCCCGACCAGTACAAGTCCCTTGTCGAGCTCGAAAGCGGTTCTTACTGGCAATGTCAGTTTTCCTCCGTCGTCGACATCGTGGTCAACGGCCAACCTTGGACCCGACTCTGGTGGTCACCGAGCGGCGATTCCGTGACCCAGTGGATGCCAGCGGCTCGAACTGCGCTCGTCAACAACCCCACCTCGATGGACGAGCGCTTCGACCTCGACTACGCCGCGTGGTTGGCCGCACAGCCCGCACCGACGAGCCCTGACACCGGCGGCGGCGCATGAGCGACCTGGCCGCACTGTTGATGTCGTGCGCGCCCCTTATCTCGCCCGGCACGGCGCACGCACTGATCGCCACCGAATCGGGAGGCAACCCGTTCGCGATCGGAGTCGTTGCCGGCAGCCTGGTACGCCAGCCCGTCAACCTCTCCGAGGCCGTCGTCACCGCGCGTGCGCTCGAAGCTGCCGGCCGTAACTACAGCGTCGGCTTCGGCCAAATCAACAAGAGCAACTTTTCGAAATACGGCATGACGCTCGAAACCGCCTTCGACCCTTGCACCAACCTGCAGGCGATGCAAGGCATCTTGAGCGATTGCTTCGCTCGCGCGTCCGCGCGCGCCGAGACACAAACCGCGCTTCGCCAAGCCTTCAGCTGTTACTACAGCGGCAATTTCCAGACCGGCTTCGACCATGGCTACGTCCGCAAAGTCGTCGCCGCCTGGTCGGCCCAGCGCAGCCGATAGAGGAGGGCGCCGAGCACCAGACCTACCTCCTCCGCATTTCTGACTGACTCTCAATCTTCCTTCAAAAAAAGGCCCTCGCAATGACCCACGCTCAACTCACCCGATCCGCCCCATCGCTCAAGCAGCGGTGGCTCGTCTTGGCGCTTTTCATGATCGCTGGCACTGTCTTCATGGTCGACCCCGTCATGGCGCAGGCCATGGAGCCAGTCGTCAAAACCAGCAACATCATTCGCGACACCATGGTTGCGATCTGTTTGTCGCTGCTTACCGTCGCATGGGGCGTCGCCGGCTACAAGATCGCCTTCAACGGCGCGAGCTTCCGCGACATGGGCGGCCCGATCATCGGCGGCGCTATCGCCGGCTCGGCCGCGATCATGGCCGCCATTTTCATCGCGTAATTGGTCGGTCGTGCACGAAGCCATCTACAAAGGCGCGACACGCCCCGCTATGAAGTGGGGCGTGCCGTTGATCACCCTCGTCGTCATCTTCATGCCGAGCATCGTCCTGGCGTTCTGGGGCGGGTGGCTTTTCTCGCTCTGGCTGGCGCCGTGCATCCTCGTTCCCCTTGTGCCGCTCTATGCCTGGATGCGCTGGGTCACCTACAAGGACGACCAGCGCTTGGTTCAGATGGTACTTCGGGTGCGTCTTGTGATGGCCAACGCCAATCGGCGCCTCTGGGACGCTCGTTCTTACACCCCCCACCTGATGAGGAAACCGAGTCATGTCAGCTTCTGATCGACCTCCCGTTGGCAACTTTCAAATTGTCGGCAAACCATGCGCCGGCAAGACTGCCTTGCTGACGACGTTCGCAAGCGAAGGCACGTCCATGCTGTTTCCTGCCCGTGATGACCAGGCCACTGCTGTGGCCTCGTACATGGACGCCTTCGCGATCACCGACGAAGAGTTCGCTCGCATTCGATCGCCTAAACAGACGTGATTCGGCCGCCAACGATCACGCTCGCCCGAGGAACCTTCGATGCCCGCCACCAGCACCCCTGAACCCCGCTTCTGGAAGCAGGCCGTCAAGGAGACCAGCCTCGCCGATTTCGTGTCGCTGTCGGCACCCGTTTCGCCGCACGACACCATCACCCGCGCCGGCGAGTACGTGCGCACCTGGCGCCTGGAAGGGGTCTCGTTCGAGGCCGCTTCGCCCGAAGAGGTCAGCGACAGGCACGAGTCGCTCTGCAGCCTTATGAGCAACCTGCCGGCCGGTCAATGCGCGGTCTACATGCACCGCATCCAGCGCAAGGTCACAGACCGCCTGACAGACCCGACCGAGCCCCGGTTCAGTGCCGAATTCTCGAAGGTCTATCAGGACGGCCTCGCCGCCAAACCCTTCCTGAGCCGTGAGCTCTACATCACGCTGCTCTACCGCCCGTTCCGTTCCGACACCGCCAAACGCTTCGCTCGCGCCGGCCGGACTCTGGCGTCCATCACCGCCCAGAAAGACGCCGCCCTCGAGTTCATGCGCGACAAGGGCGCCGTGCTGGAACGCACCCTCCGTGTTTTCGATCCCACCTTGCTCGGCGTCCGGGAAGATGGCGACCAGGTCTTCTGGGAAGCCGGTGAGTTCTACAGCTTTCTCATCAACGGCAGCTGGCAACGCGTCCCGTTTCCCAACGGCCCGGCTTGGCGCACCCTGCCCAACGCGCGCCTGCTCTTCGGCGGCGAGAAACTCGAGATCCGCGAAGGCAGCAAGCGCCGCTTCGCCGCCATGCTCGACATCAAGGAGTACGCCAGCAACGTCGAACCGGGCACCCTCGGCTGCCTGCTTTATCAGGACACTGAGTTCATCGAGACCCAAAGCTTTGCTTCGATGCCCCGCCGCAAGGCGACTGCGGCTCTGCAGGTGCAACGCAACCAGCTGATCGCCTCCGACGACACCGTGCCGTCGCAGATCATCGCCATGGATGATGCGCTCGACCGCCTCGGCGACGGTCAGTTTCAGATGGGCGAGTACCACTACTCGCTCGCCGTCTTCGGCAACTCGATCAATGAGGTCGCCCTCAAAGCCGCCGAGGCCATCGGCTCCCTCGCCGAAGCCGGCGCGATGCAGCTCGTCCCGGTCGACCTCGTTGCCGATGCCGCTTGGTTTGCGCAGCAGCCCGGCAACTTCAAATGGCGCCCTCGCAAAGCTTCGATCTCCAGCCGTGCATTCGCCGCGCTCGCCTGCAATCACAACTTTCTGCGCGGCAAACGCGACGGCAACCCGTGGGGCGAAGCCCTGCTGATGACCGATACGCCGAGCGGTCAACGCTTCTACCTCAACGTGCACGCGAGTCACCCCGACGAGGATGTCGAAGGCAAGCCGCTTCCTGGCAACACCATCGTGCTCGGCTCGACCGGCGTCGGCAAGACCACGGTCCTCTGCTCTCTGCTCGCGCTGACCCCGAAGTGGCGTGTCCGCCCCCGCATCGTCTCGTTCAGCCTCGACCGCGACACCGAGATCATCGTTCGCGCGATGCGCGGCAACGTCTACCTTTTCGAGCGCAATGTCCCCACCGGCATCAACCCGCTGCAACGCCCGGTCACCAAAGACCGCATCGCGCACTGGATCGGGCTCGTGACTCAGTGCTTCGCCGGCGATGGCCTGCCGCTGCTGCCCTCCGACCGCGACGCGATCGCCAAGGCGGTGAACACCGTGGCACGCATGGACGACCCGATGCTGCGCTCGTTCTCGACCGTTCGCCAAAGCCTTCCGCGCACCGGCGAAAACAGCCTCTACAACCGCTTCAGCCGCTGGTGCCGGGGAGGGGAGAACGGCTGGGTCTTCGACATGGCCGCCGACCGCCTCGGGTCCGTTCAGACGCTGCAGGCGGTGAGCTTCGACTACACGGGAGTCGTGGCCAACCCCGAAGTCAAGACCGTCATCATGATGGAGCTGCTCGACATCATGGACGGCCTGATCGACGGCACGCCCATGATCTATCACGTCTCCGAGGCCTGGAAGGCACTCGGCGATCCGATCTTCGCGCCCTTCATCAAGAACAAGCAAAAGACGATTCGCAAGAAGAACGGCCTCGGCATCTTCGACACCCAGGAAGTCGGCGACCTGCTCGCCAACGAGAACGGCCGGACCATGGTCGAGCAGTCGGTCACCAAGCTGATTTTGCCCAACCGCGACGCGACCGAAAAAGACTATATCGGCGGCCTACGACTCACGCCGCGCGAGTTCCAGATGGTCAAAGAGTTCGGCATTCACAACCCGCGCAACTTTCTCTGCAAGCAGGCCTTCGGCACCGTGCAGTGCACCTTCGACTTGAAGGGCGCCGACGACATGCTCACAGTGCTCTCGGCAACGCTCGAGAACGTCGAGCTGCTCGACACGATCCGCGCCGAGGTCGGCGACGACCCCGACCACTGGCTCCCCATCCTGTACCGGCGCGTGCGCGAGCGACGGACCCAGCTCCGGAGGGTTGCATGAACGACCTACGCAGCTCAAAGGGGAGCGGAGACAGGACGGTCGTGCAACTGTTCCCTGCTGACACCGACTCGCACCACAAGGGTTACGAAGCTCTCGCTTTGATTCAGGTTGGGTTTGACGCCGCGCGCAGGCCAAGTGTCACCGGCTGGCGTCACTTCCTGCGGCTGCAAAAGCTCGAGTCGGCGGGGGTTGAGTTCGATCTGAAGACCGCTGCGGGCATGTTGGCCAGGCTGTCGTGGACCCCCAACGACTT
>ENA-OFCD01001662-OFCD01001662.1-metagenomes-genome-assembly--contig:-NODE-1662-length-10636-cov-6.249882_pt1 | contig 10636 bp, 11 predicted proteins | sample MGYA00153392_OFCD01 | MGnify analysis MGYA00153392 | reverse complement strand
ACTCGATCGCCCGCTGATAGTATGGGTATTGATGTTTTAGTCCACAGATCGTAATCAAATCCAAAGACGCGACTGGATTGACAGCCACTAGTCGATCGAGCAAATCTAATCCGCTGCCAATTTGGAGATCGATCTGTGCCGCTACGCCGCCTTGTTGCCAGTAATCGCGCGCAATATCCAAATGCTGCCCAGCTACCCCAAAACTAATCAATCGACCCTGTGGAGGCAATGCTAGAGCCATCGCCAGAGTAGTATAGCTACTAAAAATCCCAATCTCTAATACTCGACTCGCATCGATCGACCGCATCAACAGCGCGATCGTTTGTGCCTGCGCCAAGGTAGGCTGCATTTGAGAGAGGGGATAGTTGGTAGTAGCTCGTTGGAGATTGAGGAGTAAATCGGCGGGTGGAGTAGATATAGAGCTAATATACCGATCGATTCTGTCCTCTACGCCAGTACTAATCTGTTGATGAATCGGGCGACAATCTTCGACAAATTGACGGGCACAATCTTTACATTGATACCGTTGTTTTTCTCGATAAAAACCATGCTTCCGAATCCGAGTAGATTGACAATTGGGACATTTTATCAAAGCTGTAATCGTCTCTACTTAATTGCGCCTACCGGATGATGTTGGGATTCAAATTGTGGTGCATAGGCTTGGAGTAGGGTGCTGACTTGTTTGACAACCTCATCTCCAGTGGATTTGGAGATCGCTTGACGTTCGGGAAAAAATTTGGGGCGATCGAGATTTTGGGCAATTGCCGACTCAACTTGTTGAGTAATCAAACTTTTGAGTTCTTTTTGGGCACGATCGCGTTGATAGCTGGCACCTTCTTCGGTGGTAGCATAGAGCGGAGGAAGACGATTGAGTGCATAGGCGGCAATGTCTCCAACATCTAGTTGAGGATCGGTATCGGCTCGATCGGTGCCCTCCCGTTGGGAAATTGCGCTAATCTGACCGATCGTTTCGGCGATGACTAACTCTTCCATCACATTGATAAATTGTTTGCGCGGTACCGTGACGACTTCACCAGCAAGTAATGCTCCCATCAGATGATCGAGTGCCATATACTCTTCTACAGATAGTTCCGCAGCACTGTCACAAATCCGCCCTACCTCTGCTTCCATCGCGGGGGTAAGATAACCTTCATCCAAAGCATGTTCGACGATCGCTTGTATATTCATCATTTGGAAACAGTTAATAATAATTCCAGATAGCCCAAGTGCTAACGCTTACTTTCAAAGACTATTTACATATATTGTTCCCTCAAGATAGACAAAGAGAAACAGAGCGGGGGGATAGAGGATATACTCGCTTCCCAGTCTCCAATTAGACATCTAGGGAAGTAAGTACCCTCGATCGATGGGTATCCACGATTTGTCGCCATAATACTATGTATATTAGGGCAAGATCTAAATTTACCGAATAGTAAGGGTTTAAAGCCTCCTGCCTAAAGGTGCGATGATGATTAGAACGGAGATTTAAACTCTGTTCCGATCGCTTCGCTATCAACTATCAACTATCAACTGTTTACTCAACCTCGATGATTAGTCGATCGCGGTCGATCGCCATTGGACGGGATCGACGGAAACAGCATTGACATATAGCCCCCAGTGGAGATGAGGCCCCGTTGAAGCTCCAGTCGTACCGATCGCACCGATCGGATCCCCAGAAGAGAGCATTTGCCCCTCTTCGACGCTAATTTTGCTCATGTGCATAAAGATACTCACTACCCCTTGTCCATGATCGACTCCCACGACATTACCGTGAACGCGGAACCCCTTTTTCTCATAACCGACTAATACTACCTTGCCACCAGCCGGAGCCACCACCGCAGAGCCATAACCCCCCGCATAGTCTAAACCGCGATGATAATAATCCTTGGCAAATTCACCATTGTAGTAGCGGCGGACACCATAAGGAGAAGAAGTTCTCCCCTGATTGGGCGCGATAAATTTGCCATCCCACAGTTTATCGGGACTGACAGTAGCTTTGAAAGCGGCTACTTGCTTGAGTTCTAATTCTGTCGCCTCGATTCCCGCTTTGCCTGGGGAGAAATTGATACGTTGGATCGGAAATTTGCGATCGCTTACTGAGACTTTGAGTGTAGTGGTACCAGTATTGTCAGCGATCGTTAAATCTCGCTCTCCTGGTTTTTCGAGCGGGGTAGTCGGCACCATCGCCCGAAACCCATTGGTACCCACTTCAAATACTGGATAAGTTTTACCACCGACTTTAACCGTCGGTGGATTCGGCTTGCCAGGAGAGGGGGCGATATTTACAACGATCGTTTCCCCTAATCGGGGCTTTGCAGGTGTAAATTGGTTGCCTAGTGCCAATCCTGGAATTTTCACAGCCGATGATAAAACGATCGTCAACGCCATTGCACTCAATAAGATCGATCGCCAATTACGGAATGAAAAGCGATCGCCTAAGAGCGAATTGATTAGTTGAGGTGATGCTTTGGCAAACAGAGACTTAGCCATAGAGATTTTAGGTACAAAGATAGGTTAGAGGGAAAAGGGCAGAAGGAATATGCTCACATCTTGCACCAGCGACGCGCGCTCCTTGGGAAACCCGAGGGTTTAGCGCGTCAAGACAGTTTAAAAATACTAGCGATCGGCGTAGATCTAGGGTACCCATGAAGGGCACCCCTACACAATTAACCTGTAGGGGTGCCCTTCATGGGTACCCTAAAATCTACGCTTTTACTAGTCTTTGTGTAGTGCAATGTGAGTATACAGATCGTTGAGGATTGCTGTAGTGGGCCTTTTGACAGCGACTGTGGTAAAAATGACAATTGTTTTCACTTGTGAAAGAGATCCAATCTTTAATATTGAGTAGTAGCTAACCTAATTCCTGTTCCCATAGACTGAAAAAACTCGGTATCCTATAGGTTAAGTTACATTAAATTAATTTAAAAAATCTCATAATTATAAAAATCTAGTGCAAGAAGATTTTCGGCTGATCGTAGATTTGGTGTCTGTGCTAGTGGCTGCTGCTACTGGCGGAATTATTGCTGGACTGGCGAAACAACCCGCACTACTCGGCTATATAGTGGGCGGCGCGATTGTCGGGCCGACTGGACTGGGATTGATTAAAGAGTTGATCCAAGTTGAAACCCTAGCACAATTTGGTGCAGCTTTTCTATTATTTGCCCTGGGAGTGGAGTTCTCATTTTCCGAGCTAAAGAAGGTTCAGAAAATCAGTCTCGGTGGTGGTGGACTGCAAATTCTGCTGACTATTTTAGTCACAACTGTTATTTCTGTGAGTGTAGGGTGGGTGTCAACTCCTCAACAAGGGGTATTTTTGGGGGCGATCCTATCTTTATCTTCGACGGCGGTGGTGTTGAAGTCATTGATGGAGTCGAATGAGACAGCAACGCCCCACGGACAGGTAATGCTCGGAATTCTGGTAGTACAGGATTTGGCGTTGGGATTTATGTTGGCGGTATTACCAGCTCTCGATCGACCTGTAGCAGAGATTGGCACGGCAGTAATTCAAGCAGGGGTGAAGATCGGTCTTTTTGCGATGGGTGCGACAATTATCGGGGTTTGGGTGATTCCGCGATTATTACGGCTGCTGGCGAGTACTGAGAGTCGGGAATTATTCCTACTCGGAATCGTGACTATATGTCTAGGAATTGCTGTAATTACTGCATATTTAGGTTTGTCCATCGAAATGGGGGCATTCGTCGCTGGTTTGATGATATCTGAAGTGGAGTATGCAGACCAGACTTTAGCGTATGTGGAGCCGCTGAGAGACATATTTGCGGCGTTATTTTTTGCAGCGATCGGGATGTTGATCGATCCATTTTTTTTATGGGAAAACATCGATCTAATTCTGGGGCTAGTTTCGATCGTCTTCATCGGTAAATTTGCAATTATTACGCCGTTGGTGCGGCTATTTGGCTATCCATTACAAACCGCGTTAATCGCTGGATTGGGATTGGCTCAAATTGGGGAGTTTTCGTTTGTACTCGCTAGTGAAGGGCGAAATTTGGGTTTAGTGTCGCGGGGAGTATATTTGCTGCTGTTGGGGACGACTGCGGTGACGTTGGTAATTACGCCGTTTATCCTGAGATTGATTCCTAGTCTATTTAATTGGATCGAGAGTGTCCCCGCACTCGATCGCTGGTTCAAACCAGGCGAGCCGCCCCTAGAAGTCTCGGAACATGTGCCACTCGAACCCCCGATCGTCATTTGTGGCTATGGACGTACAGGGCAGAATTTAGCGACTCTCCTCGCCGAACAAAATATTCCCGTTCTAGTGGTAGAGGAGTCGGAAGCAGCAATTGAGAAGTTGCGAGCTGGGGGAATTCCATATATTTATGGTAATGCTGTGAGTATCCCCGTGCTGACTAGAGCCGGACTAGATCGAGCTAGAGCGATGGTAATTGCCCTTCCTGACTCGATGAGTACGCGTCTGTGTCTCAAACACGCGCTCGAAATTTCCCCCGATCTCGATATCGTCGTCCGTGCAAATCAATACCAGGATATCGAATTACTCTACCAACTTGGCGGTAGTGAAGTCGTGCAGCCTGAATTTGAGGCGAGTTTAGAAATGGCATCTCACCTGCTGGTAAAAATTGGCTTACCGACGGTTCAGATTCAACGCCAAGTTGCAGCGATCCGTAATTCTCACTATATGGAATTACGTCCTGAAAGTACGATCGGCGAAATGTCCCAAAATATTCAAGCAGCTACTTTGGGGATGAATAGACGCTGGTATCGGCTATCGCTGACATCGCCACTAGTGGGTAATTCGATCGCTAGTGCGAGTATTCGCCCCATTACTGGAGCTACTATCGTCGCGATTCAACGCGAAAACGGTACCCAGATTAATTATCCCAATGGCGGGACGATCTTCTACATCGGCGATAGTTGTCTAGTTATCGGTTCTGTTGAGGAACAAGCCGTATTCGAGCAACTGACTAAGGGCGAAATTGCAATTCCAGTGCTACCGCTTCCGCTCCTAGAATCAGTCACAGAAGTAATCGTTGACTGAGGGTGGAATTTAGCCTCATCGATTACTGATACTGAATATAGGCGATCGCTCGACGGGAAATCAATGTCTTGCGATCGTTTGCATCGGTAAAGAACAAGCACTCAGGATCTTGCCACACAATTCTGCCCACAAAGACATCGCCAGTCAATAATTTGATCGACACTTCGATCTTGTCCTTAATCGAGCCTTGAGTTTGGCGGGTACTGGGTAAATTAACATCAAGTTCGGACATATTCTAGTTCGGGTAGAGGATTATTTATCATTATTATTCCCAATCTCGACCAGAGTTTTAGCTAGGATGACAAATTTACATTTTATAATCGATCTAACCTCTCCCCTACCCGCTCGATGGTGACGACAGCAATAATTATCGATCGATTGAAACAAGCTACCATAGATCTACTATGGTCGAGTGAATCGGATTATCCGTTTGAAATAGTCACTTGGAAGCAAGGTATTGAAATAACTCCTACTGCTTTATTTGGTAGTGAAGACGATGCCAATCGATCGATCGAAACTCTGACTTTAACCGAGCTTTTCGCACCCGTACTGACAGTAGAAGATTGGTATGAAGCCGAAGAAATAGCGCAAGTGAATCGCTACACAGAATTATTCCACGCGATCGAGTCTAATCTAGCTCAAGTGCAAGTTTTCCGCGTTGGAGAGGTTGAAATTGCGATCTATATCGTCGGCAAAACTCCCGCTGGCGATCTGGTAGGAATAAAGACTCATGTGGTGGAAACTTGATCGTTACTGTTACTAATGCCCACCAATTTTAATAGATATAGGATGTAATATTTATCATAATCTGCTCGGTCGTATTTTTAGCTTCAACTTGATTAATGTCGATGCTAAAGTAATGAGCAGTAACCACCCTACATTTTTCTGGCGATCTGGTTCCAATCGCTGTCACATATAATGGACGCTGACTACCACCGCGAAAAACTTCTGTTTCGACTGGTGTATCTTCAAATCGATTTTTAGCAACACCGATGATGATAGATTTACCGTCGATCGCATCATGTAAATGCTTACCCAGTCCTGGCTTCTGCTCCGCTCCAAGCTCGACATAACCATCGACAACTATTATCTCTGGTAACGACTCAAGTTGCGTCAGAATTTCTAAGATACATGGCAATTCGCGCTTATAAAATTGCCCTGGCTCGTACTCGGATATATTATTAATTTTTGTGGTGATTTGACAAATGGTTTCGGAGCCTTGCCAATATTCAAATAGAATACCTGCAACTAAAGCTTTGTCCTCAATATAGTTGACATCAACAGCAAAAATCATTGATTTAGATGAAAGTTTGTAAGGTGGGCAATGCCCACGAAAAACCCTATACGGAGCAATAACTTTGACTTATTCTCTCGATCGATCTGAATCTACTCAATCTCGATCGCTATTTATTGAATCGTTGGCATCGCCTACCGAAGGTAATTGCATTGGATGAATTGATGCAATGAATAAAATATTAATTCCCAGTAGATCGATCGAGCCAAACAAGTAAAGCAGAAACATCAGAGAAACCTAAAAACTCCTCACCCAAAGCTTCTAACTGTTCCGTCGGTAAAACTTGGATTCGGTTTATTATCGACGAATCTATTTCCCCGAACCGTCTATTTAATAATCGATTTAATAACCTAAAAGCCTCCTTCTGTTCCCCTTTTTGTAAAATATCTTGATAAATAACAGACTCTTGCATGATGTCCTCACTTAATAACTGCCGAATCAAACTTTTCTCAAACCGCAACCCTGCTAGGATCTCAGTGTAACCTGCCGTATTCTGCCGTATTCTGCCGCTCCTCTATATTAGCTACCTCTATCGCCACCTGCGATAACAAATCTCGTGGCGAATCAGTTTGACACAGTGGGGCTAATGGTAGTAGAGCCAAATTTCCTAAAAATAACCTTGCATCCTGTTCCCACATGCGGAGTGAGCGATAGCGATGTGTAGTTGTCTCATCCACATACTCTTGCATCCGCGCAATTGGATCGTCTGTCTCCTTTAAACAGTTGACAGTTGACAGTTGATAGTTGAGAGCGAAGTTGTTATTGGGGGTATTTTTCTGTTAATAGCTTACAGACATTATCAAAACTCATCGCCCATCAATTGAAAGGATAGATCGGCTAAATACTGAGCTATTCTATCATAAATATTGTCATTGATTCAAACTTAAATTTAGTCTTTCTTGTGCTGTTTTGAGTGCTGCTTCAGGTGAAGACTTATTTAGTAATACTGATTCGATCGCGCGTCCGAGGTCTTCAGATATTTCACTATATCCAGGCTCGACTGGACGAGATCTACCATATTTAGCTTGGTCTAAAAATACTTGAGTAGCAGGTGTTTTAGTTACATAATCTCGATAGACAGATCGATCGCGAGACTTGAGATTTATCGGTAAATATCCCGTACCTAATGCCCACTCAGTTTGGAAATCTTCACTAAGTACATATTCCATAAACTCCCAAGCGGCTTGTTGATGTGCGGGAGTACTCTTCATCATAAATAGATTTTCTCCGCCGATACTTGTTGCCGATCGAGTCCCCATCGGAATCGGCATCACATCATAGTCAGTTTGATTGAGTCCAGCTAATTGTCCCAATGTCCAGGGGCCAGTTAATTGCATCGCTACCTTCCCAGATAGGAAATTATCTAATTCATAGCCTCGTTCTGGAGATGATAAAATGGCACTACCATCTCGAACCAGATCGCTCCATAATTGCAGGGCATTAATTGCCCCAGGATTATCGATTTGCCAGTGGAGAGGCTGCGCTGAATTGACCTCGGAACGCAATTCACCACCACCACTCCACATAAAGGGCAACCAAGTAAAGACTGTCCATTCGCCTTGTCCTAATGGTAATAATATGCCGTGGGTATCATTTCTGCCATCACCATTAGTATCGCGAGTAAGTTGTTTGGCAGTGGCTTTAAATTCTGTCCAATTAGTGGGAAGATGCTCGACTCCTGCCGCTTTAAAGAGACTCGGACGATAGAATATCCCGACATTATTTGTGCCAAAAGGTACAGACCATAAATGGTTTTCATACTGCATCGAGCCAAGTAAAGCTGGATCGATATCTTTACTAATTGGCGATCGATTCCACAGTTTGTCCAAAGGCTCGATCGCATCCAAATCGACTAATTGCCCTGTCAACATCGGCCCGTACCAAAGTAGATCTGGTTTAGCATCACCTACTACCGCAGCCAGAATTTTTGGTAACTGTCGATCGGCTTGTCCGACATAGATCGATTCAACCTCGATCGACGGATGTTGTTGATTAAATTTGGTAACTAATTTGTCAAAAACAGCTCGATTGGGTGGTGGATTAATTCCTTGCCACAAGGTGAGATGTGTCACACCATTAGTATCTAGTTGAGTTGGCGTACATCCGGCGGTAATTGTGAGTAAAATTAGAGCAACCAATATTCCAATTTTAGAAGCTAATCGATCTATATGGCAGGTCATAGTAAATGGGCAAATATTAAGCGACAAAAGGCACGAGTTGATGTTGTAAAGGGGAAAACATTTGCCCAAATATCACGGGCGATTATCGTCGCCACGCGAAACGGAGTTCCCGATCCCGATGGTAACTTCCAACTGCGGACGGCGATCGAAAAAGCCAAAGCAGCAGGTATCCCCAACGATAACATCGATCGGGCGATTGCTAAGGGTGCAGGTACTTTAGATAGTAGCGATCGACTCGAAGAAATTCGCTATGAAGGTTATGGTGCTGGCGGGGTAGCCATTATTGTCGAAGCTCTGACAGACAATCGCAAGCGGACTGCGGCGGATCTGCGATTTGCATTTACTAAGCAGGGTGGTAATCTGGGGGAAATGGGCTGTGTGGGGTGGATGTTTGACCTCAAGGGGGTATGCTCGATCGTTGGGAGTGTGGATGAGGATCGGCTGTTAGAGGCAGCTCTAAAAGGTGGTGCGGACATCTATGAGCTAATCGACGATGAGGAGCAACCAGGGGCGGAAGTATTTACCACGGTGGCAAATCTCGAACTACTCGATGCTACGCTGCGATCTGAGGGTTTTATTGTCAGCGATCGTGAGTGGCGGTGGGTGCCACAGAATACAGTGCTAGTGGACGATCCAGATCAGAGTAAACAGTTGCTCAAATTGATCGAAGTGCTCGAAGCATTAGATGATGTTCAAACCGTCACGGCTAATTTCGATCTCGCCGATGAACTTTTCGATCGAACTGACGTTAAATAACGTCCGTTCAGGTTAAGGATATTAGCTTCATTTGCAACCCATTTGAGATCTTTTCAGGAGGAATCGACTGCTGCTTAGGCGGATCGCAAGCTCCGACAGATATTGTTGAGATTTATACCTAGACTAAATTCTAGTCAAGCAACTCCCAACTAAAATCTAAAGTAAAGTGAATGCCGCTCCAAGACAGCGTTCCGCCTCTGGCACGGGAGATCTGGGAGTCGGTACCCCCAGATCCGGGTTCTGTCCACACTAACAAAACTCGCACCCTACAAGTTATCATCGTTGCCGATTAGCTTCGCGCTAAAAGATCTCAAATAAGTTCTATAGATGTTATTTAGGATCGCCAGACGATCGCTTAGGATTAACTGAAGGGTAGCTGTTGCTCACAGATTTGAGATGAGATTGATGAGGACGAAACTTTGCTGATTGACTCACGCGCCAACAAGCAATCGGGTAACTAATTGCAAATACTGCAAATAAGATCGTCAAGCCCCAAACATATCGATGTAACTCCCGCGCAGAAATTCGCTGGGAATTTGACTGGATCGCTAGTGATGATTCAAGCTGCTCCGATCGGGTAATATTAGTTGACTGGATTACTAGTGATGATTCGAGCTGCTCCGATCGGGTAGTATTGGTTGACTGGCTCACTAGTGCTGATTCGAGGTGCTCCGATCGGGTAGTATTGGTTGACTGGCTCACTAGTGCTGATTCGAGGTGCCCCGATCGGGTACGATTGGTATCGATAGACATAAACTAACTACCTGTGCTTAATATAGAGGGAGATAGGGAAATAACGGATGCCAACACATCGCTATCGCGACTAATAGCAAGCCAAACGTGCCAAAACAGATCGTTCTAGGGCGCACCTGTCGATGTTTGAGCAGATTGTGAAGGACAATCCAACTCAATAGCCAGCCGACTAGTAGCATCGTTTCTTTGCCTGCATAACTACCGATATTGCCCGCGACAGGATCGGGATTGGTGCTACCTGGGATCCAATATCCTAAACTGTCAACGAATCGATCCCGCACTGTTGATGTAGATGCGAGATGGTGTGTCACCATCACCGTTACTGCGCCGATAGCTGCGCTAATTAATGCAGCAGCAGCTACACCAGAAGTCTCAGGTGGTGTACTCGCACCAGTAGCCAGGATCGCTGGAAATTGCTTGAGCCAATTCCAGAAGTGAGTATACCAGGGGAGTGTTCCAGAGCGAAGCTGACGCGATCGAGTATTCATAAATATTTGTTAATTAATAGTTTATTTCTAGTTACTCCATTCCCAGTGTCAAATTAGATATCTAGCGTAGGGGGTGGATGGCTCGCACTGAGCGAAGCCGTTGGCGTTAGCCTGCCGTAGGCATAGTGTGGATGGTGAATGGCTCGCACTGTTG
>ENA-OFCD01001661-OFCD01001661.1-metagenomes-genome-assembly--contig:-NODE-1661-length-10638-cov-3.045923_pt1 | contig 10638 bp, 10 predicted proteins | sample MGYA00153392_OFCD01 | MGnify analysis MGYA00153392 | reverse complement strand
CGATCACCAGGACACGCATTGGGGATCAGCCTCCGTGCCTGACAGGGCGATGATCCAGGGTTGGCCAGCGTGGGTCGCACGCGCGCGGAGAGCCAGGCCAAGCCGCCCTGGTAGGGTAGGACGCGCAGCCTCGCCTTCCAACCGTGCCTGCCCCGGGTGGTCGGCATGCTGCCGGGCAGGGCGCGCAGATGAAGCGCCCGGCGGCGTTGCCGGACACTGCACCCGCATGGCAAGGATCGGATTGGGGCTGGAAAGGTTACGGCATTGTCGCCGCGCCGGCCGCGCGCAATGCCTCGAAGCCGCCGCCATGCACGTGCGCGACCTGGGCGATGCCCATATCGGCCAGCGTCTTTGCTGCTAGGGCAGCGCGGGCGCCGGACGCGCAGTATGTGACGAGCCGCTTGCCGCTCGACAGGGCCGGGTCGTGCGTCGGGCTCTCGGGATCGGTCTTGGATTCGAGCAACCCACGCGGGACGTGCAGCGATCCTGAGATCCGTCCGGTCGCGTCCAGCTCGGATTGCTCGCGGACATCCACGAATAGGACGCCAGGGTCGCCGATCAGCGAAACAGCCGCTGCGGGGCTGAGCTGCTCCGTCTCCGCTGCAGCCTCTGCAACGAGCTGCTTAACACTTTTAATGGCCATGATTGCTTTCCCCCAGATTCAAAACACGACGCGGTACGCCGCAGCGGCCGGAACGCGACGCCGACGACAGGGCGTTACGTTCCATCAGCCACCGATGTAGGGCTTGAACCCGTATCGACCGAAGATGCCCAGGGCGTTTGGTGAGCGAATGAACGCCAGCCACGCTGCCGCCGCCTCCGGGTGAGGTGCGTCCTTTACGGCAGCCCCGGCATAGATGCCGGTTGCGTTCTCAGCATCCGGAATCGCGACATGCTCGATCGGGTTCCCGACCTGCTCCTGGAAGATGGCCTCCGACTGCCAGGTCACGCCGGCATCGGCTACGCCCTGCATCAGGAACAGCGGCGTCTGCCGGTGATGGATGTGCGTCAGGATGGCGCTGCCGTCCCTGACCTTGGTGTCATAGACGGCTGTGGTCAGCGCCTCGCCGCCAGCCTTGGCCAGCGCCAGCTTGATCTGCCGCACGACCCCCTCGAACGCCGGGTTCGGCATGGCCAGCCGGACGCCGGGCTTGCCAAGGTCGGCCAGTCCCGTGATCCGCGCCGGGTTGCCCTTGGGAACCATGATCGCCAGCGTATTGGTGACATACGGCACGGGCGGCCCTGCCAGCACGCCTTGCCCGATCAGCTCCTTGACCTTGCCGAGGCCGGCGAAATAGGCGTCGGCCTTCACCGTCCAGGTCATGTTGCCGACGGTGATGGTGCCACCCGCCTCGATCTGCTTCGCCAGCAGCCCCGGAGGGATCGTCTCCCAGTAGATGCGGCCCTTGTACTCGGGATGGACCGCCTCGAACGCCTGCACCAGCGGCGCCATCGCAAAGAAGTAGTTGCCGCCGACATAGAGCACGAGCTTCGGATCGGTCAGGTCGCCATGGAAGTCGGCGAGCACGTCCACCTCGGGCACCGTGAACTCGAAGCCGCGATTCAGCGCACCGTTGTTAGCGCCCTTCTGCCACGGCGGGAAGATCGCGTCGGGATAGCGGGCCGCCCGGCCTTGCGGCATCGCGGGCTGTGCGAACGCCGGGGCTGCCAGCGCAATGCCGGCGAGGGCGAGCAGGCTGCGTCGGATGGCCGGTGGCATATGTCGGGTCCTCACTTCGCGTAGCCGAACCCGGCCTGTTGCAGCTCCGGCATGGTGCCGACAGCGCCGGGGATCAGGATCGCGCCGGACACGAGGTGGTTGGTCAGCTCCGCCGCCAACGCCTCGTGCGACAGCTTGTCCGGGTTCACGCCCGACTTCACCAGCGCCGCCGCTTGCTCCCAGATGGCGTTGTGGCAAGACATGAACAGCACGCCGCGGCGCATCAGCACAGGGATCGAGTTGCCGGCTGGCGAGAACGGCCCGGCCGGGTCCTGGTAGCCGGCCGGATCGGCAGCCTGGGGCGGCTGAGCCTCGATCAGCGTGTTGGTCTTGAACTTTTCGCCTGCCAGCTTGGGCAGTTGATACTTGTCCCACATCGCCTGGTCATAGAGCGCCAGGTTCGCCATCCCGTGGGTCGCCGACACCACCAGGAAGTCCGGATGCCTGAACGACCAGATCTGCGTGTTCAGGGCGTTGCGCATCAGGTTCAGCCACGGCCCGCCGATGTCCGTGTTGTCCCAGGCCTGCCTCGGCGCCTGCTTATAGGCCAGCACCTCGGACAGCGCCTCGTGGTCCCACAACTCCGGATTGTCCAGGATCATCGGCACCGTCCTGAAGTCCCGGCGCCGGGGCGCCTGGGCGAGGCGATCCATCAGCCCCCGCAACTGGCCAGCCTCCGGCGCCGGCCCGTGCTCCGCCCCGGCGGCGCTGCTAGGACGGCTCGCCGCCAGCACGGCCGTGCCCAGCCCAAGGGTCCTCAGCGTCTCTCGCCGTCCTACCGTCATGCTGCAAATCCTTTGTTGCTCAGGCTCATGCGATGCGTCTTTGCCGCCTCAAACGGCAACGACCGATCCGGTGATGGCGGGCGCGACGGTGCCATATCCCCCGACATAGCGGAGCACGGCGTCCACGGCATGGACCGGCAGTTCCCTGCGGTTCCTGCCGAACCGGGCCGGCACGCCCTGGGCCGTGACATAGCTTGCCGTGTAGGTGGCCTCGGGGCGCAGCGGGCCGCCGCCAATCAGGATACGCTCGATTCTGTGGCCGGCCGGGTTCTCCAGCTTGGCATGGATGGTCATCCCGGCGCACCGCTTCATGTAGCCGCCCATCTGCGCATACGGGTCGGCCGCGAAGGTTCGCTCCAGGTTCTCCTCCATCATGTCGAGCACCTCCTGCCCCGTGAGTTCTACCACCGACACCGGCGGGTTCCCCGGGACCATGTTCCAGGCGTCGTTCACGGTGACGTCCCCAACCGGGACCGGCGCGCCGTAGCGCCACCCGTTCGAGAACGCGATCGTCGTCCCGCCCGCCTCCTGGATTGCCGCGAGCAGTAGGTTGTCCATCGTCGCCTCAAGCATCGTGCTGCGGTTGAGGGCGACGGACGTGCGCCCGGCCCTGGCGCGCAGCATCCCCCGGTGGGGCGCCATGATGCCCTCCACCATGGCCTGCATCGCCGGGTCGCGCGGCACGCTGCCATCCATCGGGACCAGGGCATGGTGCGCCACCTCGACGCGTCCGCCCGTCGTGTCGAGGTCGAGGCGGCCGATAAACGCGCCGTGGCATCCCGACTGGATGATGGCCGTGCCGTTCACCCAAACCGGCGCGCGCAGCCGGTTGTGAGTGTGCCCGCTCAGCAGCACGTCGATCCCGGCCACCTCCGCCGCGAGTTTGGCGTCCTGCGGAAACCCAAGATGCGACAGGACGACGACCAGGTCCACGCCTTCATCCCGCAGCTGGCTGATGTGCCCCGGCAGTTCCTCGTTGCCGAGCGTGAAGCGGAGGCCGGTGCTGAAATGCGGCGGCATCGTCTTGTCCACGATCGTGGCGGCGATGCCGATCACGCCGATGCGCAGCCCACCCCGCTCGACCACCACGGACGGCGGGAACGCCAACGTGCCGGTGCCTTCATCGAAACAATTGATGGCCAGCAGCGGATAGGTCAGCCGACTGACAAGGGTTTTCAGGTGCCCGGGTCCATAGGCGAAGTCCCAATGCGCGGTCATCGCGTCGAACCGCATGGCGTTCAGCAGAGGCAGCAGCGCCTCTCCTTTAGACTGAACGACGGGGTAGGTCCCGTGGAACGTGTCGCCGTTGTCCAGCAGGACGACCACGCCCGGCCGCTCTGCCCTCACGGCACGGCAATAGCCTGCCATGGCGGCATAGCCGCCCAAGGCGGGGTAGGAAGCCTCCCGCCCCTCCCACATCAATTCGGGGTGCGGCTCCAGGTAGCCGTGGGCGTCGTTCACCTGCAGGATCGTGACCCGCCCAGGCCGGGGGCGTCCGTCATGCGCCCCTTCACGCATGGTGCGGCTCCGGCCAGGGTGCGTCGGGGAAGGCATCGAGCGGGATCTTGAGGTAGCGACGCCCATCGTCCTCTGGCGCCGGGAGGTGACCCGCCGCGATGTTCACCTGTAGCGCCGGCAGGATGAGGTCCGGCAGGGGCAGGGACCGGTCCCGCCCGGTGCGCATCGCGACGAACCGCGCCTCGTCCATGCCGGTCACGTGCGCGTTCCCGGCCTTCTGCTCGCCAACGGTACTTTCCCAGGCCGCAGGCCGGCTGTGCGGCCGGTAGTCGTGACCGGTGAACAGACGCGTCTGGTCCGGAAGCATCAGGATGCGCTGGATGCTGCGCCACAACGCCACGGCGTCCCCGCCAGGGAAGTCGGCCCGCGCCGTGCCGGAGTCCGGCATGAACAGCGTGTCGTGCACGAACGCCGCATCTCCGGTGACATAGGTCACCGAGCAAAGCGTATGGCCCGGAGACAGCAGCACGGTCATCTCCATCCCGCCCACCATGAGACGGTCGCCGTCCGCAAACAGCCTGTCCCATTGCGACCCATCGGTGCGGAAGCTGCCGGGAAGATGGTACAGGCCCTTCCAAAGCCGCTGCACTTCCGTCACGTGGTCGCCGATGCCGGTTGGGGCGCCCGTGACCTCGCGCAGGTAGGCGGCGGCGGACAGGTGATCGGCATGGGGGTGGGTGTCCAGGATCCATTCCAGCCGCAGGCCCTGCTCCTCGATGTGGCGCAGCAACAGGTCGGCCGACTGCGTCCGGATGCCGCCGGAGTGCGCGTCGAAGTCAAGGACAGGGTCGATCACGGCGCAACTGCGGGACAGCGGGTCGCGGACCACGTACTGCACGCTGGACGTCGCCTCGTCGTAGAACCCGACCACCTCCGGCCGGAGGTCAGCATGTGCGTGCGTCACGATCGTCATGCCACCCCGGCCAACCGCCGCTCCCAGTGCTTGAGTTCGAACGTGACGCCCCGTGGCATCATGGGCCGATGCATCACTGGAAGGACCCAAGCTTGCAGCAGGCATTCGCTGCGCCGGCGGGCAAGTCCGGCAACCCACGCATCACATCCCATCGCACGCTCCTGCTCGGGCCGGCGGCATCACAAAGACATCATCCGCTAGCCGACACGCAATCCATCACTTGCAGTTTCACGATTATATTTCTAGCATTATCATGTAAGTGTGATGAGGACGGCGGCATGCATCTCATGACCAGGCAAGCGTCCGACAGGCCGGCAACAAGCCAGAATTCGGCCGGAGCCGCCGCATGACGGGCGAGGCAGCGCCGGCGCGTGGCGCGCCGCCGCTGCTGCATGATCCGGCTCCCGGCTTCACGGCGCGGACAACCATGGGTGAGCGGACCTTGTCCGGCTACCGCGGACGGTGGCTGCTGCTGTTCTCGCATCCCGCCGACTTCACCCCCGTCTGCACTAGCGAGTTCGTCTCCTTCGCCAAGGCCGCCGGCCGGTTCGGGGCGCTGGGATGCGAGCTGCTGGCCCTGTCGGTGGACAGCCTGTTCTCCCACTTCGCCTGGATACGCAGCATCCACGAGCAGTTCGAGGTCAAGGTGCCCTTTCCCGTCATCGAGGACCCCTCGATGGCCATCGCCCGGGCCTACGGCATGATCGCGCCCAACGCCCCCGACGCGTCCATGGTGCGCGCCGTGTTCATGATCGACCCGGACGGCATCGTGCGCGCGATCAGTTGGTATCCCATGACCACCGGCCGGAGCGTGGAGGAGATGCTGCGCGTGCTGGAGGCGTTGCAGGCCACCGACGCCCACGGGGTCTCGACGCCAGAGGGCTGGCGGCCCGGCGACGACGTGATCCTGGCCGCGCCGTTGACCGCCGACGAGGCTTTCGGCCGTCACGAGAAGGGGACTGACTGGTACTACCGGACCGGGCCGTTGCCGGGCGCCCCGAAACCCCGGCGGGCAAGGGGCCGGGCATGACGGCGGACCGGTTCGACGCCGACGCGGCAGCGGCCGTGCTCCGGGTGCTCGCGAACCCGGCACGCCTGCGCATCGCCCTCCGGCTGCTCCGCGGCGACCAGTTCGTCAGCGAGCTTGAGGACGGCCTCAGCATTCGGCAGCCGACGCTGTCCCAGCACCTTGCGGCTCTGCGCGACGCCGGGCTTGTCGTGGCCCGACGGGATGCGAAAACCGTGCTGTACAGCCTGGCAGGCAAGGACCAGCGGCGGTTGCTGGCGGCACTCGCCCAAGGCTTCGGGGCGGCGGCCCCGTCCGGAACGATGGACGCACCTGCGCCTCGCGTCTCGCGACCGGTTGCCGCCGCGGTGTTCGCGACCGTTGGCGGGGCGTGATGGGCACGCTGATGCATCCGGTCCTGGCGCTCCTGTCCGGCGCCATGGTTGGGTTCACGCTTGGCTTGATCGGCGGTGGAGGTTCGGTCATGGCGACGCCGCTGCTGCTCTATGTCGTCGGCCTGCAGCCGCATATGGCGATCGGGACGGGCGCGCTGGCGGTGTCCGTCAACTCCTCCATCAACTTCGGCGGTCACGCCCGGTCGGGGCACGTGCGCTGGCGCAGCGCAATGCTGTTCGCGGTGTTCGGCGTATTGGGCGCTGCAGCCGGGTCGAGCCTGGGCAAGGTGTTCGACGGGCAGCGCCTGCTGTTCCTGTTCGCCCTGCTGATGGTCGGCGTCACGATCCTGCGGCGCGCCTCCCGGCCTGGGCCGGCGTCGCCTCCTGGGAACGAGGCGCTGGCCGCAGGCCCGCTTGCAAAGCTGGTGCTCGCGGCCCTCATGGTCGGCGCCCTATCCGGCTTCTTCGGAATCGGCGGAGGGTTCCTGATCGTGCCTGGCCTGTTGTTCTCGACCGGCATGCCCATGGTGTTCGCCATCGGCTCCTCCCTTTTCGCCGTCGGCGCTTTCGGCCTGGCGACGGCGGTGAACTACGCCGCGTCAGGGCTGGTCGATTGGCCGGTCGCGGGGGAAGTACATCGCCGGCGGGATCGCGGGCGGGCTGCTCGGGATGCGCCTGTGCGCCCACCTGGCGCCGCGCAAGGCGGCGCTGAACCAGGTGTTCGCCGGGCTGGTCTTCGTCGTGGCGGCCTACATGCTCTACCGCAATGCCGGCGCGCTCTCCTCGTTATAGCTCAGCGAGGACGAGCCAATGCCCCTCCGGCGCCCCGCATCTTCCCGCAGCCTTTGTCTGGCCGCGCTAAATCCGACCTGCTGCAACGGCGCGTTGCACCCGCGGCATGATCTGCTCATGGCGTGGAAGAACAACTATATCAGGCGATGGTCACGTAGCGGATCACTGGGCGGGGTGCCGGGCGATGGTCCAAGTCTCCAGCCTTGCATCGAGGTCGCGCAACGCGCTCCGCAAGCCTTCCTCCAACGTCGGATGGTAGAACGGCATGGACAATGCCATGGCGACCGTCAACCTCGACTGCACGGCCCAGGCGAGGAGGTGGGACAGGTGCTCTGCCCCGGGCCCGAACATCTCCGCGCCCAGGAGCCTGCCGCCAGGCGCTTCGGCATAGATGCGCAACAACCCCTTGTTGCGGCAGATCATGCGCGCGCGCGGCTGGTCATCAAACGATGCTTCGCCGATCACATGCGCGCACGCGGGGAGCTGATCGTGCCGAAGCCCGACCAGCGCCATCTGCGGGTCGGTGAAGCCAACCGCAAGCGCGGTTCGCCGCGTATGCCGGATCACCGCCGGCCAGAGCATCGCATTCTCGCCTGCAATGCGTCCGTCATCGACCGCCTCGTGGAGCAGCGGGCGGATGTCGCCCACGTCACCCGCCAAGAAAATTGGCGACCCCGCACACTGCGCAGTCTCGAAGTCAATATGGGGCAAGCCCCCGTCGCCAAGGGCGAGGCCGGTCGCCTCAACGTTCAAGCCAGCAATGTTTGGCCGGCGCCCGGCGGCGACGAGCACGCTTGCGAAGACTTCCTCCCGGGTCATGCCCCCCGCGTCGCGCCAGCGCAGCGACACACCCTTCGGGACCGGCTCTGCCGAGACCATCTCCGCGCTAAGCCTGAGATCGAGTTCGGCCGAGAAGTCGCGCCGGACAACTCGTCTGACCTCGGGGTCGCTGAATGGCCCCAGCTGTTCAAACGGACTGAAGAAGGCAACCCGTACGCCAAGCCGCAGCATTGCCTGCCCAAGTTCAAGCGCGATCAGGCCCGCGCCGATCACAGCCATGCTGGACGGCAGGTCTTGCATCTCAAACACGTCGTCGCTGACCATCACGTGATCCCGGATGGCGTCGAACGGCGCCGTCAGGACGGGTGTGCTCCCGGTCGCGATGACGATGGCGCGCGCCTTCACACGGGCATGGTCGCCCACCTGCAAAGAGTGCGGGCCGGTGAACCGCGCATGGCCAAGAAGTCGTTGCTCCTCGGGGATCGCGTTGGTGGATGCCACGATCGATCCCGCAAAACGGTCGCGCTCGCGACGCACCCGCGCCATCACGGCGCGCCCGTCGATGGTCAGGCCGCCAGCCGGGTTCACCCCGAACGTTGCGGCCGCCTGCACCGTGCGCGCAACCTCGGAGGCGGCAATCAGGAGCTTGGAGGGCATGCACCCGACACGCGCGCACATGGTGCCATACGGGCCGCCCTCGATCAGCACCGGCCGGCCGCCATGCCTCAACACCTCATGGCGGGCGCTAAGGCCTGCCGTGCCCGCGCCGATGATCGCAACGTCAACGTCCAAGTCCCGCATTTCGAGTCCTTCATACTGCACGACCGTTCAAAAGGTCGCCGTGTCTTGCCGCCGCGAACAGGCCCAAGGAGTAGTGTCAACCATATCAACCAGGTCGGCCTCGAACCATCAAGCGCCGGTGACTTGCGCCGAAGCGCACAAGGTCAACCGCATCGAGTGTGCTATTCGCTGTTGTGCCGGCAGAAGTTCCTGGACCTGAGTTGGCGCTTCTGGCGGCCGGCAATTGGCCCGATTGAGGCCTGCCTGCAATTGGTGGGTTTCATAGCTGAACGCCTGCCGGCCTTGGTCACAGAGCATGGTCCCCAGCCAGCCCCGGTCACGACACAATTTGCCTGGCGGCGTTCGCTAGCCCCTGTCCCAGCAGCATCAGGATGTGATGAGCCAGTGCGCCCATCTGGCACCGCGCAAGGCAGCGTTGAAATCCGCCGGGCCGGTCTTCGCCGTGGCGGCCTACGTGCCTCCCCGCGATGCCGGCGCGCTCCGGCCCAACGTAACCCAGCAAGGACAAGCCATGAACCTCCGCAACCTCGCGCTCGCACTCGCCCTCACGTTGGCCGGGCCTGTGGACGCCCGAGCGACAGACCCGCTGCGCGTTTACGGGCCGGGCGGCCCCTTTCCCGCGATGAAGGAGGCTGCTGCGGCGTTCGGTCAGGCGCACAAGCTCGACGTACAAGTCACGGCCGGGCCGACGGGCAACTGGCTGGAACAGGCCAAGGGCGACGCCGACGTGGTGTTCAGCGGATCGGAGGGCATGATGTCCGACTTCTTGAAGGCATTCGGCGGGGAACTGGATGCAGGTAGCGTCACGCCGCTTTACCTGCGCCCCGCCGCGCTCCTGGTCCGGCCCGGCAACCCGTCGCATATCACCGGCTTGGCCGACCTGCTGAAGCCCGGCCACAAGGTTCTGGTGGTCAATGGCTCCGGGCAGGGTGGGCTATGGGAGGACGTGACGGGACGGCTGGGCGATATCGGCGCGGTCCAGGCGTTCCGGGCCAACGTCGGCCAGTTCGCAGCCACGAGCGCGGACGCCAAACAGACCTGGACCAGCGACGCCAGCTATGATGCCTGGCTGATCTGGAACATATGGCAGGTCGCCAACCCGGGCATCGCCGACCAGGTCGCCATCGAGCCGGAGTACCGCATCTACCGGGACGCGGCCGTGGCGCTGACCAAACGGGGTCAAGCCCGGCCGGACGCGGCCGCATTCGCCACCTTCCTGTCCAGCCCGGAGGGCGCGCACATCTTCGCCAAGTGGGGCTGGGTCACGGCAGGTGCGAAATGACGCGCCACCCGAGGGCTGCTGCCGGGCGCGGGGCCGCGACGGTCCTGGTGCTGAGCGTGCTTGCAGTTGGAGTGGCGTGGCAGATGGCCGGCGAGTCAACCCAGGTCGTCTCGCCGGCTGCCGCTGCTGCCCTGCCGCCTGAGCTGCTTCGGCAAGTCCAGGCCGGGCCTGGCGTGGCGGTGGCGGGCAACCCGGCCGGCAGCGTCACTGTCGTCGAATTCTTCGACTACCGCTGCCCGTACTGCCGGCTGATGCTGCCCCGGTTGGAAGCCCTTGCCGCAAGCGACAAGCGGGTGCGCCTGGTATTCAAGGACTGGCCCGTGTTCGGCGGGATCTCGGTGAACGCCGCTCGCATCGCCCTGGCTGCCGGATGGCAAGGCAAGTACCTCGACGCGCACAAGGCGTTGTTCGCGCTGCCGCGGTTCATGGACGAGGCATCGCTCCGGTCCGCCATGTCAGGCGCTAGAATCGACCTGGCCCGGCTGGACCATGACCTGAACACGCGCGGCGCGGAGATCGACGCGCGCGTCGTCGACCACGTCGAGCGTGCGGTCGGGCAGGTGGACGCGGTAGGCCGACGTCTTCACGCCCTCGAAATCGACGCCCAGTATCGAGAGCAGATCGCCGATCGGCTCACCCGGGCCGA
>ENA-OFCD01001660-OFCD01001660.1-metagenomes-genome-assembly--contig:-NODE-1660-length-10642-cov-3.835742_pt1 | contig 10642 bp, 14 predicted proteins | sample MGYA00153392_OFCD01 | MGnify analysis MGYA00153392 | reverse complement strand
TTCTTGCTGAAAAGACGGCGATCGAATCAGCGGTCACCGCCGCCTGTCTGCGACTGCCGCCGCTGTGGGGGCTGAACGATCTGGTGGCGGTAAATCCGTATCTCGGTTATGCCGGCAGCGGGTTGGTCGAGACCGAAGATGCGATCCAGCGACGTCTGCATGCCGCGGTCCTGCCGACCTGGGAAGTCCTGCGCAGTGGCTGGCGGGCCGGCGAATTCACCAGTGACGACGTGCGTTCCAGCCTTTCCGAAGCCACTGACGAGGTAGAAGCCGTTGCCGGCATGCACCCGCCACGCTGCGATCCGCGCATGACCTGAGAGCCGCGGCAGCAGCACCCAGAAACCAGCGAGGAGCGCGAGGAGCATCGGCACCGCCATGGCGAGCACTGCGCCTACGTGGGCGTCATCAAGGTTGTTCGTCGCGAACACGTTCTGATCGCGATCGACGGTGCACGTGACACGGCCTCGGTTCCGATCGGCTCGATCTTCGACTTGGGGATCTACGCGCCAGCACCCCCCGTCGTCGCCGACGCGCTCGAACTCGACATGCTCGAACGGAGGCTCGCAGAGACACTCGAGGGCGCGGACGAACAAGAGGCGGGATCGTGAGCGCCACAACGGTGCTTCGCTCGCTCGAGCACGAGGGGCGAACGTACGCGCTCGCGTTCGACGGCCTCCGTGCAGTGTTGAGCGATGACGTGGACGGGACAATCTACGTGGGAGCGCTCGAGCGACTCGATCGCGCGATTCCGCGCTCGCTCGCCATTGCATTGACGATCGCCGTGCTCAAGGCCTCAGAGCCGCTGTGTCGCTGCGGACGGTGCAAGTCGCCCTACACACGCGCGACGTTCGAGTTGCTCGAACTGATTGACGAGCGAGATGGCATCGAGGTCCGCAAGTGCGGTCGGTGTCCGGTGATCGTGGCCGCTCCTTGTCGAGCGCGCGACGCCGCAGAGTGAGCGGGGGAAGACTACGGAGGTCTTAGGCCCACGCGCGCGCCGTGGGCCCGAAGCGCGCACCTAACTTTCGACGGAGGACATGATGAAGAACACGGACGAGGATTTTGACATCTGCAGTTTGCGCGAGCGGCCGTATCTCGGCGCGCACTCGCTCCCGATCGCGAAGGACGGCAATCGCAAATGCGTCGTCGTGATCGAGAACATCCGCGGTCAGGAGGTCATCGGCGCGAAGGGCAAGAAGGCAGGCAAGGCGGTCATGTTTTTCAAAGGCATCTCGAAGGGGTTGATCCTCAACGCGACGGCCGAAAAAACGCTCTTCCTGCTCTTCGGGACAACGATGAAGAGCAAGCTGATCGGCCAGAAGATCGGACTGTTCGCTACGACGACGCGCTACGCAGACGGGTCGAGCGGTCCGTGCGTGCGGATTCATCCCGCGCGTGTCGACGGTGCGGCCGCGGTCGGCCCGGAGCTCGCCAAGCAAATGGATGCCGCGTCTCAGGATCCAGCGCTGCAAGCGCAGCAAGAGGCGGCAAGCGGCGAGGGTGCGTTTTACGACTCGCCTCGAAGCGAGATCCCCGTGGCAGAGGAGGACGCATCGTGAAGGTCCGCGATCGACGTGACGGCTGCGTTCACTACTCGGCGCTGCGCCACATGAAGCAGTCGCCGGCGCACTACAGGCACTACTGCGAGACGCCGTTCGAGCCGACGCCGGCGATGCTGCTCGGCACGCTCGTCCACGTCGAGCTGTTCGGTCACCAGCCCGGGCGCACGATCGCGGTGTGGGAGGGCAAGCGGCGGCTTCAACGGAGCCGTCGTTCTTCACGACGGACAAGCGAGCAAGTGGTCCTCGAGAAGACTGGAGAGGTCAGGCTTCAACGGAGCCGTCGTTCTTCACGACGGACAAGAAGTGTTTTGCGCAACGACGCCGCTGCCAGGCCCTGCGAGGCTTCAACGGAGCCGTCGTTCTTCACGACGGACAAGCGGCGATGCGCCCGACAAGCAAGCCGCCGTCGAGTCGCTTCAACGGAGCCGTCGTTCTTCACGACGGACAAGCCGTCGTCGCCGTAGACTTTCCCGCTGTCCATTTCGATGCTTCAACGGAGCCGTCGTTCTTCACGACGGACAAGTTCGCAACCGAACCGCCCGTGGCCCACTCCGGTTCGTGGCTTCAACGGAGCCGTCGTTCTTCACGACGGACAAGGCGTACCAGGCTGCGCCGCTGGCAGGTGGCGGCACGGGCTTCAACGGAGCCGTCGTTCTTCACGACGGACAAGCTGAGCGCTGCCTGTATCTCGACGCCTTCAAGCGCGGCTTCAACGGAGCCGTCGTTCTTCACGACGGACAAGGTGGGAACGCTTCCACGCGTCGAAGTCGGACTTCGGCTTCAACGGAGCCGTCGTTCTTCACGACGGACAAGGAGACGTTGAGCGAGCCAAGGCCGAAGACGTGGACTGGCTTCAACGGAGCCGTCGTTCTTCACGACGGACAAGCCGCGCCCGTACGCGCGCGTGCACGGCGCCCAGCAGCTTCAACGGAGCCGTCGTTCTTCACGACGGACAAGGTGGGTGTCCTCCCCTCTCGTCATGGCGCTTGCCGCACGCTTCAACGGAGCCGTCGTTCTTCACGACGGACAAGGCCTGCTCAGTTGGACCTCCTGCTACGCAGCGTAAAGCTTCAACGGAGCCGTCGTTCTTCACGACGGACAAGCAATCCGGCGCTGGATGTCGCCCTCGCCATCGACGAGCTTCAACGGAGCCGTCGTTCTTCACGACGGACAAGATCATGTCCGTGGCGATGCCCATGCCCAACATCAGCCGCTTCAACGGAGCCGTCGTTCTTCACGACGGACAAGCCGATGCAGCGGCCTTCGATGGCGACGCCCATCGAGGCTTCAACGGAGCCGTCGTTCTTCACGACGGACAAGCCGGCACTACATCGACGTCAAGGCCACGTGCCATGGCGCTTCAACGGAGCCGTCGTTCTTCACGACGGACAAGGGCTCGGTCATGGTTGGTCCTCTAGCCGATGTGATCGCTTCAACGGAGCCGTCGTTCTTCACGACGGACAAGTCGCGAACAGAGGTAAGAACGACTGTCGACAATCTGGCTTCAACGGAGCCGTCGTTCTTCACGACGGACAAGCGGTTTTGCAGCGTCTTGGCGACCGCTCGAAGTGTGGGCTTCAACGGAGCCGTCGTTCTTCACGACGGACAAGGCGGGGGGACCGGCTCACGGCCAGCTCCTCAGTTCGGCTTCAACGGAGCCGTCGTTCTTCACGACGGACAAGTTCCCAACGCAAGCCCGTCAGCCGGCGCCGTGCAGCCCCCGCTTCAACGGAGCCGTCGTTCTTCACGACGGACAAGCCGTGGGACCGACCGTCGCCGCAAGCTCGATGCTCTTGCTTCAACGGAGCCGTCGTTCTTCACGACGGACAAGCGCTCCGCCCGCGAAGGACTTGACGACAGCCTGATTGGCTTCAACGGAGCCGTCGTTCTTCACGACGGACAAGACGAGCGCGTCGTCCAACTCCTCGCGCAACTCCTTCATGCTTCAACGGAGCCGTCGTTCTTCACGACGGACAAGGCGGGGAGTCTGCGTTTGTGCCGACGATCGTCCAAGACGCTTCAACGGAGCCGTCGTTCTTCACGACGGACAAGTTTGCACGAGGCGCCTTCGGGCGCACCTACGATGACTGGCTTCAACGGAGCCGTCGTTCTTCACGACGGACAAGTGGGCACACGCGATTATCCACCTCGGAAAGGACGTCGCTTCAACGGAGCCGTCGTTCTTCACGACGGACAAGCTGGTTCGCCCCTCTCGAAGTGTGCTCTCGCCATTGGCTTCAACGGAGCCGTCGTTCTTCACGACGGACAAGACCTGCAAGCCCGAGTCTCTGACGCGCTGGGCGTGGTGCTTCAACGGAGCCGTCGTTCTTCACGACGGACAAGCCAAGCGGGCACCATCGTCCATGTCATCAACACGTGGCTTCAACGGAGCCGTCGTTCTTCACGACGGACAAGATGACATGGACGGCACGTCGAGCCCCTCGGTGAGGGCGCTTCAACGGAGCCGTCGTTCTTCACGACGGACAAGGTGTGCGGCAGGTACGGCGATCCTCGTTGGCAACGGGCTTCAACGGAGCCGTCGTTCTTCACGACGGACAAGCTCGTGAAGCGCTTCCCGCTCATCGGTAAGGTCCTGGCTTCAACGGAGCCGTCGTTCTTCACGACGGACAAGCGCCGCACTGGTCGCCGATGCCGCCGCCCGATGATCACGCTTCAACGGAGCCGTCGTTCTTCACGACGGACAAGTTCGCGAATGGCGGCCTGAACGGCGCCAAGCCGACGGGCTTCAACGGAGCCGTCGTTCTTCACGACGGACAAGTTGTCCTGAGTCTTGCCGCGCCCGCGTACGTTGCCGTAGCTTCAACGGAGCCGTCGTTCTTCACGACGGACAAGCGAAGACGTTGGTGAGGACCTGCACGGTTCCACGCTTGCTTCAACGGAGCCGTCGTTCTTCACGACGGACAAGCCTGGCTGACCGCGGCGGTGTCGTATCCGGTGGCGTGGCTTCAACGGAGCCGTCGTTCTTCACGACGGACAAGGCTCTCGTATCTTGCGCTCCAGCATGTCGACACGGTCGCTTCAACGGAGCCGTCGTTCTTCACGACGGACAAGCGGCGGGCGCGGCGAGCGACCTCGTCGGCGTTACCGTGCTTCAACGGAGCCGTCGTTCTTCACGACGGACAAGGGTACATGCCCGGGGGAATGCGGCGGTTCTCACCGTGCTTCAACGGAGCCGTCGTTCTTCACGACGGACAAGTCGCCGTATGCGCGAACCACCATGACGGCGGACATCTTCGGGCTTCAACGGAGCCGTCGTTCTTCACGACGGACAAGACGCCCTCAAGTGGGTTGCGGCGCCCGCGTTCTGCAACGCTTCAACGGAGCCGTCGTTCTTCACGACGGACAAGTCTTGCTCGGCTTGCTGGCGGTCCTGCTCCGCTGCACGTCGCTTCAACGGAGCCGTCGTTCTTCACGACGGACAAGTCAAACATGGGGTACACGAGGCCTTCGCCGGCATCGGCTTCAACGGAGCCGTCGTTCTTCACGACGGACAAGTCGCGATTGCTGCCATCCTCAGCGCGCTCCATCTCGCAGGAGCTTCAACGGAGCCGTCGTTCTTCACGACGGACAAGGAGGGCCGGTTCCCGGTCTTGCTCTCGTTCTCTAGTGAGCTTCAACGGAGCCGTCGTTCTTCACGACGGACAAGTTGCCGTATTGCTCGCTGCCAGCGATGGCGCGGCCTCGATGCTTCAACGGAGCCGTCGTTCTTCACGACGGACAAGCGCTGACCGATGACCAGCGCGCGAGGCGCGAAGAAGAAGCTTCAACGGAGCCGTCGTTCTTCACGACGGACAAGTCTATCTGCTCCTGCCCGTTCTCGGGCAGCTGCTCGTGCTTCAACGGAGCCGTCGTTCTTCACGACGGACAAGCTTGCCAAGACGTTCGGGTGTGCGCGAGTCGCGTGGCTTCAACGGAGCCGTCGTTCTTCACGACGGACAAGGCCGCACTCGACGCAATACGAGTTGCGCAGGACCCACGCTTCAACGGAGCCGTCGTTCTTCACGACGGACAAGCTAATCCCGCTTCCTTCGCTGCCGACGCTACCGACGCTGCTTCAACGGAGCCGTCGTTCTTCACGACGGACAAGTTGGTCGTGAGCGAGTAAATCGGTGGCGGGTTCAAGCTTCAACGGAGCCGTCGTTCTTCACGACGGACAAGCAAGATGATCCATTCTTCCCAGCCATTCACACCGTCGCTTCAACGGAGCCGTCGTTCTTCACGACGGACAAGCCGAGTCGATCCAAGCGCATTCTAACGGCGTCCTCGAGCTTCAACGGAGCCGTCGTTCTTCACGACGGACAAGACCGGCAGCCTTCGCCGCTGCGTTGCGCTCGGCGTCGCTTCAACGGAGCCGTCGTTCTTCACGACGGACAAGCAGTCCGCGTCTATCTCGGCCGCGACGATAGTGGCGCTTCAACGGAGCCGTCGTTCTTCACGACGGACAAGTTGGCTCTTACATGATGAGCAAGCTTCCCGAGTACAGCGCTTCAACGGAGCCGTCGTTCTTCACGACGGACAAGTCACGCCAAACTTGACCGCGCTTGAGCGCAGCACGCCTCGCTTCAACGGAGCCGTCGTTCTTCACGACGGACAAGTCGACTGCAACTCGGGCGCACCGTGCGCGGAGCCCTAGCTTCAACGGAGCCGTCGTTCTTCACGACGGACAAGTCGTGACGAGGTCGATCTGCCGTCACTGAAGCACGGGCTGCACGCTTCAACGGAGCCGTCGTTCTTCACGACGGACAAGACGAAGGCGGACGGGTCGACGATGCGAAGGGAACCCGCTTCAACGGAGCCGTCGTTCTTCACGACGGACAAGTTGGGCGGTGAGGTAGGTCACGGCCTCACCGCAAAGCTTCAACGGAGCCGTCGTTCTTCACGACGGACAAGCGGGGTTGCAACCTCGTGAGTCAAGCCCAGCCCTGGTGACGCTTCAACGGAGCCGTCGTTCTTCACGACGGACAAGCAGGGCGGCGGGTGGCTGCTCTGCGAGCTGATCGAGCTTCAACGGAGCCGTCGTTCTTCACGACGGACAAGTTGCTGCAGGCTGCGCGCCTGCGTCGTCCCAGTTGGATTGCTTCAACGGAGCCGTCGTTCTTCACGACGGACAAGCCGTGCGTTGGTCAATGCAGTCTCCGCCGCCTGCAAGCTTCAACGGAGCCGTCGTTCTTCACGACGGACAAGCCGGGGCGGGGAAACCGTCCTGTACCCACCTACGAATGCTTCAACGGAGCCGTCGTTCTTCACGACGGACAAGACCGTTTGCCGGTCAATCGGTAACCCAGTGCGCTCGCTTCAACGGAGCCGTCGTTCTTCACGACGGACAAGCAGCAACGTCGACAACTTCCTCGCGACGGCTGGCTAGCTTCAACGGAGCCGTCGTTCTTCACGACGGACAAGGAGAGCCAGAGCGGTCGCGGACCTCTCCGGTCTTCTCGCTTCAACGGAGCCGTCGTTCTTCACGACGGACAAGAAGCAAGTCTTCAAAATCGCGGGCCTACAATACGCACAGGCTTCAACGGAGCCGTCGTTCTTCACGACGGACAAGCAGATGGGTCTGGCGCTGCAAAACCGTTATCGCAACGCTTCAACGGAGCCGTCGTTCTTCACGACGGACAAGTAGCATCGCCACAGAAAAGGGTGTGCGTCCGGACTTCACGCTTCAACGGAGCCGTCGTTCTTCACGACGGACAAGCCGGCGAACCTTGCGCACAAGGTCCCACGCACTACGCGCGCTTCAACGGAGCCGTCGTTCTTCACGACGGACAAGTGCGTATTCCGTAGATCCACACCACCCGGGCGATTGGCTTCAACGGAGCCGTCGTTCTTCACGACGGACAAGTTCGCGACAGCCAGGCGAAGCGCAGCGCGAGGACTTGGCTTCAACGGAGCCGTCGTTCTTCACGACGGACAAGATTATCACCGTGGCCTATTTCGCGATTCCCGTCGTTGGCTTCAACGGAGCCGTCGTTCTTCACGACGGACAAGACAACGGGTCGTCGCTGCAGTTCGCCGGCGCTCAAGCTTCAACGGAGCCGTCGTTCTTCACGACGGACAAGGCTGACTAGGGTGGTGGTGTCACTCGCATGCATGCTGGCTTCAACGGAGCCGTCGTTCTTCACGACGGACAAGTTCGGGGGGAAATTCGTGGCTGAGGAGCAAAAAAGCCTGCTTCAACGGAGCCGTCGTTCTTCACGACGGACAAGCTCAGCGTCGCGGCGTGGCTCGTCGCCTGGGATCATCGCTTCAACGGAGCCGTCGTTCTTCACGACGGACAAGTCGTGTAGCCAGCGCGACAGGCATCGAAGACGACGCCATGCTTCAACGGAGCCGTCGTTCTTCACGACGGACAAGCTCGACGTCAGCTTCGCGCGTGCGCGCGGTGCCTTGCTTCAACGGAGCCGTCGTTCTTCACGACGGACAAGTGAGATGTTGGCTGCGCTACCGCTTGTGAGCGACTGGCTTCAACGGAGCCGTCGTTCTTCACGACGGACAAGATGGCGCAGTACCCGTCCGCGATCGTCGACATGCTCATGCTTCAACGGAGCCGTCGTTCTTCACGACGGACAAGCGACTGGGTGCGCGCCCGAGAGCGCGCGCACCGTGTCGCTTCAACGGAGCCGTCGTTCTTCACGACGGACAAGCTACACGGGCGACGCGCCTACGTTGATTACTCGGGTGCTTCAACGGAGCCGTCGTTCTTCACGACGGACAAGCGCCCGCGGGTGACGATGCGCCGCCGGACAACGGCACGCTTCAACGGAGCCGTCGTTCTTCACGACGGACAAGGTCGGTGCGGGCGGGCTTGGAGCCGCTCGCCTGGCTGGCTTCAACGGAGCCGTCGTTCTTCACGACGGACAAGCATTCGACACCCTTCCCCGCGCGAGTTTCGGCGGCATCGCTTCAACGGAGCCGTCGTTCTTCACGACGGACAAGTGGCGCGGACCCCGATGCCCTCTGGAAAGAGGTCGTGCTTCAACGGAGCCGTCGTTCTTCACGACGGACAAGTTGCGACACGCGAACGCGCGGTGATGCCCGTCAGCCACGCGCTTCAACGGAGCCGTCGTTCTTCACGACGGACAAGAGCCTCATGTGCCAAGCGAGGGTTTTACGAGGTTTCGCTTCAACGGAGCCGTCGTTCTTCACGACGGACAAGGGTGTCGGACTGCACTCCGTTGTTTCTAGGGGTTTTGCTTCAACGGAGCCGTCGTTCTTCACGACGGACAAGCTCCTCTGTTACCATGTGAGATGGAAAGACGAGCCACTCGCTTCAACGGAGCCGTCGTTCTTCACGACGGACAAGAGGGTACCGCTGACGCCGGCATGGCCCGCGAGCTCGCGCTTCAACGGAGCCGTCGTTCTTCACGACGGACAAGGGGACCTTTGCTTCGTGGCTCCTTCAAAAACGCCAGCTTCAACGGAGCCGTCGTTCTTCACGACGGACAAGTACTTTCTCAACCCGGAAATCAACCTCGCGGTCCAGTAGCTTCAACGGAGCCGTCGTTCTTCACGACGGACAAGTCGGCTGACGCAGATGCGCAATCCGAAGTTGATAAGCTTCAACGGAGCCGTCGTTCTTCACGACGGACAAGCCGGGTTGCGCCATCGCGCCCGTCGTCGCTGCGCTAGCTTCAACGGAGCCGTCGTTCTTCACGACGGACAAGGTTGGCTGACAGTGATGCCGTTGGCCGAAGCTACACAGCTTCAACGGAGCCGTCGTTCTTCACGACGGACAAGAATCGCACTCGGAACGGCGATTGCGTACGGCATCCCGCTTCAACGGAGCCGTCGTTCTTCACGACGGACAAGCAAATCAGCATGAGCGCGTTTCGCATGCTCAATAACGGCTTCAACGGAGCCGTCGTTCTTCACGACGGACAAGCCACGCCGGATCGTCCGTGCGCCTAACCGTCTTGCCGCTTCAACGGAGCCGTCGTTCTTCACGACGGACAAGTTGATCAGTGCGGTCATTTCAGGCTCCCGACTTGCCGCTTCAACGGAGCCGTCGTTCTTCACGACGGACAAGTGACGAGAGTGGTGCGGCCTCACGCGAGAAGCGTGAAGCTTCAACGGAGCCGTCGTTCTTCACGACGGACAAGGCGCTGCCGCCTGAAGCAAGCGAGCCTCAGCCCGAACGCTTCAACGGAGCCGTCGTTCTTCACGACGGACAAGCGGCTGCGGGCACTAGCTGAGTCAGCACTGTTGCGCGCGCTTCAACGGAGCCGTCGTTCTTCACGACGGACAAGATACGCTGCCCATCCTCGAGGGCGCGCAAGGGATTGGCTTCAACGGAGCCGTCGTTCTTCACGACGGACAAGATGGCCTTGCATCGCAGAGACGACGGACCATGACGGGCTTCAACGGAGCCGTCGTTCTTCACGACGGACAAGGTCGCAACGACGGTCTGCGCCACGCCAGCAGCATACGCTTCAACGGAGCCGTCGTTCTTCACGACGGACAAGCCGATCGTCGTGCCGCCCTTGATTGCGGGATACGTGCTTCAACGGAGCCGTCGTTCTTCACGACGGACAAGGTAGGACGGCGAGCCCCAATACCAGCCGCCCACCCAGCTTCAACGGAGCCGTCGTTCTTCACGACGGACAAGTCGTCCACGTCGACGAGCGCCACGCCCGTCACGCTGCTTCAACGGAGCCGTCGTTCTTCACGACGGACAAGGTGGGCGGCGCGGTGCACGACGCTGTGCACGGCGCGGTGCTTCAACGGAGCCGTCGTTCTTCACGACGGACAAGTCCCTCTTACCATCCGTCCCTCCGTCCCTCTATCCTGCTTCAACGGAGCCGTCGTTCTTCACGACGGACAAGGCGCTCGCCCACGACGGATGCCGCGTCAAACACATGCTTCAACGGAGCCGTCGTTCTTCACGACGGACAAGTCGAGGTGAACCCAAGGCGTCACTCCCGGCTGCGGGACGCTTCAACGGAGCCGTCGTTCTTCACGACGGACAAGGCGAAGATCGACGCCGAGCGGACGGCGATGAGCCAGCTTCAACGGAGCCGTCGTTCTTCACGACGGACAAGCGGTGATCCTCGGTGGGATCC
>ENA-OFCD01001659-OFCD01001659.1-metagenomes-genome-assembly--contig:-NODE-1659-length-10652-cov-3.537322_pt1 | contig 10652 bp, 10 predicted proteins | sample MGYA00153392_OFCD01 | MGnify analysis MGYA00153392 | reverse complement strand
CAGTCCGGCGGCTGCAAGCCTGAACATGCCGTGGCGGTCACGCATCCTCAGCCCCTGACGAAGCCCTCCAGGAGCCCATCGACCTGACTCCGCAGCGCGGCCACCTCTGCGCGCAACAGCTCGACGTCCCGGGCCAGGCCGGCCAGGGTCACACCGCCTGGCGGAGGGCTCTGATCCGACAGCTGCGCGTGGCGGTTGCCTTGCTCCACCTCCACGAGCAGCTGCCCGTAACGCATCTCTTTGCGACCCGGCTGCCGCTCGAGGCGGGCCACAAGCGGGTCATCCCTGTCGGTCAAAGCGTCAAGCGCCACCTGCACCTGCGCCAGCGTGGCGAATGCGTGCATCCGCTCGGACCGGGCCCGCAGCTCGGCCAAAGTCTGCGGTCCGCGCAGGAGCAGAACGGCGAGCAGGGTCATCTGCCCCTGGGAAAGGGTGAGGGAGCTGTCAAGGAGATGCCGGTGCTTGTCGCTGCGCTCGCCGGGGCGGTGAACCATGCGCAGTAGCCCCTTCTCCCGGAGGCTGCGCGCCGTTATCCGCACGGTCGAGACGTCGTAGGCCACCACCGGATCCCGGTTCGTCGACTGGTTGCACGCAGCTATCAAGGCGTTCTCGGTCAACGGATACTGCTGGGGGGTGGTGAGCTGCTTCTCGACAAGAGCACCCAGCACCCGACCCTCTTCGCTCGTCAGCTCCATGGCACAGACCCTAAGCCGAACCCCTCCGCTGACCTCTCGGTGTCATGTGTTCGCCATCGCGCGTCGGCGCGTGCTGTCATCGTTCGCTGATTGCGAGACAGGGAGGCCGCACTCGTGCTCAACTCGTGGTGGAGAAGCTGGCGATGGCCAACGACCGACAACGGCGTTGAGGCCCGGTTGTTGCGGAGGTCTTGCACGATGCACCGGTCGAGACCCATCCATGATGGAAAGCTTCGACCTGCAGGCGTTCCGGTGACGCCTCGCACGCCGTTCGGCCGCGGATCGTCAACGCGAGTCCTCCGCGAGGTTCTGGCCGTGCTGGCGGTCGGTTTCGCTCTTCTGATGATGACCAGCAGCCCTGCCTCCGCCCACGCAGAGCTGGAGGCCAGCACCCCGCGCTCCGGGGAGATCCTGACCGAAGCGCCGAGCGGCATCACGCTGACCTTTGGGGAGGGCGTCGAGTTCACGGCTAACGCCATCCAGGTCTTCGACGACCACCTCCGGCGTGTCCGAACCGGGCCGGTCGCCGCGGTGAAACAGGACGGCAGCCAGCTGCGAGCCACGCTGCCCTCTGGGCTGTCTCGGGGGAGCTACACGGTGAGCTGGGCGGTCAGCTCCGATGACACGCACCCGGTTTCCGGTTCGTTCGGGTTCTCGATCGGCGCTCCCAGCGCAGTAACCGGTGCAGTGCCTGCCCCAGCACGCAACGACGCGGCGGGGCTCATGCTCGGGATGGCCCGCGGGGCCGGATACCTGGGCTTGGCACTCGGCCCCGGGCTTCTGCTCGTGGTCATTCTCCTGTGGCGGCCCGGTCTCCAGGACAGAAGCACCCGCCGGCTGCTGTATGCCGGGGTCACCCTGCTCGCGCTCAGCACGCTGGGTGAGATGTTGCTTGAGGGAGTCTGGGCCGGCGGGCGCCCGTTCAGTGCGATCTGGTCGTCGCCGGGGAGTTTGGACACTCGCTCGCACCGGTTCGACCAGCTGCACGCATTGCGCCTCTACCTGCTTGTGGCGTTCGGGACTGCGCTCGCCGCGGCGCTGGCAGGTCCGGGATCCACCTCATCCGCTCGCTCGAGCGAAGCCACAGTAACCGGCGGGTCATCCCAGGGTGCCAAGGGCAGCAGCGGGACCGCACCCCTGACTGCGTCCACAGGATCGTCACGGGGTCGGACGCCCTTGCTCGCGGGAGTGTGGGTCTCGAGCGCGGCCTTGACGGCGACCTGGGCGTTCGCAGGTCATGCGGCTGTCGGCGACGCCATGCCATTGGCTCTGGTAGCGAACCTGGCGCACCTTCTTGCGCTGACGTTGTGGCTCGGCGGGCTGGTTCTGATCGCCGTAGTTCTGCGGCCCCCGGATCGTGCTGGTGCCCTGGCCGGGGTGCTGCCGCGACTCTCACGGTTGGCCTTCGCGTGCGTGGCGACCCTGGTCGCCACCGGGACCTTCATGGCGTGGCGTGAGGTGGGATCCCTGGACGCCCTGACGTCGACCGAGTATGGCCGGGTGCTTCTCGCCAAGCTGGTCGGCGTCGTGGCGCTGATCGCCGTCGGCAACCTGGCGCGTCGCTGGGTGCAGCGCCACCTGCCGTCGCCGCCGAGGAGCCGTATGCCTCTCGGGGTCGCCGGGATCCTTCCGTCCACGGTGATGACCTTCAGACCTGTCGAGTAAGGCCCTCCGGAGGTACGCCGCCGCATCAGGTGGGCCAGGAGAGCGAACTCGCGCCCGGTCAGGCTCACGGGTCCCGCAGCGGTAACGGCCCGACGGCGGTGCAGGTCGAGCCGGTCGGGCAGAGGCCGTCGCCCGAGCAATCGCGCGAGCACTTGCCGCCCGAGCAATATCCGAACGCGCACTCTCCGTCTTTGGTGCAGCTCTGACCGACCTCGAGGTTACCGAGCGCAGGCAGGCAGAGACCGGAGCGTTGGCTCTGGAGGTTAGCGACGCCCGCGCACTCGTAGCCGAACGCGCAGCCGCCAGCGTAACGACAGGTGTCCGCGCACGAGTCACCTGCCACGCCTGCGACCGAGACGCTCGAGGGGCAAGACAGGACGGGTGGGTTCGGGATCGAGAATTTGTCGAAGTCGATGTGCTGCGCGTCGTTGCACAGATTGACCACTTGGTTCTGTTGATTGCACGCGTACTCCGCGGCGACCCCCTGTCCGAGCGGGCCGACGACGTCGCTGGGTCGCATGCAATTGCCGCTTTGGCACGTCCACTTCGCGAGCACGGACGCGCGCTGCGGGCAGTCGCTCGGCGACGCGCAACTCAGCGTGCAGCCGGACGCCAATATCGAATTATCGCATTTGAGCGACGAGCACGTCTTGCCGCCCATTCCGCAATACTCTTCTGCTCTGACACACACCTTCTGATTGGAGATGGTCGTGCACCCATAGCCGTTGGGGCAGTCCGCTCCCGAGTTGCACGCCACTGTGCAATAGCTGCCGGGCGTGATGCACGCGTAGTTGCAGTCGGTTGCCGAAGAACAAGCCCTTCCGGTGTCTCCCATCAGACAATAGGTGTCGGCCTTGACCGTGAGACAGCGACCGGCGCTCATACATTGCGCGTCAGTGTTGCAGTTGGGCGTGCAGCGATTGGGGCCGCCGACGTAAAGCGGTTTGCAGACCAACCCATTTTGGCAATCGTTGGTTTGATTGCACGAGTCGAGAGTTCGCCCCGTGCCGACCATTGCGGAGTCGGGCTGCGACGCGTCGGGGTCTGGCGAGGTGTCGGGCTGCCCGCCGTCTGGGATGGCGCCGCCCGGCTTGCCTCCGTCCGGCGGTCCGCCGTCGCCATTGGCGGGTTCGCATTGGCCGTTTTGATTGCAGACCGAGGCCTTGGGACAGTCGCGCACCGAATCCGAACAATTGACTAGGCAACCACCGGCAGCGCCGCAGTACTGCCCTACTGGGCAATCGCTGTTCTTCTCGCACGGCCCGGCTTTGGCGCAGCTGATGGCCACGGGCACCACGGCGACGACTGCGGCGAACAAGAGTGCGAGCGGAGACCGACGCCGCATCATCATGACATCGTAGCTTTGTTTTCAGCGCTTGATCGCGTGACGGAAGACCACGGTGCGGCGTGCCTTCTCGGACGCGGTAGGAGTGATCGGCGCGTCGAGCGCGAGGCGAGCTCCGCTTTGGATCGGAATCCTCGGCGGGTCCGCGGTGTCGAGCGTCCACGGGACACCATGAGAATAGGGCACGACCCACGGCGGGCTCGGCCAGAGGCCCACGGCAACGATCGCGTCCTCGCCGCTCCGACCGAGGATCTCCACGCCTCTAGGCTTCTCCGTGACGCCCTCGATGATCGTCGGATCGAAGCCTCTCGCGGTCAGGTGTCGGGCGAGGCGCAAGACGGCGAGCTTCGCTATCGTGCTGTCGCGACCCGTCGTCGCGTCGATCGCGCTCATCCAAAACGGGAGCGGTCCGTACGCGACCCCCGCGGCGGAGAGCGCGCCGTGAGGCTTCCAAGTGAGCGGCGCCGACTGCACGCAGAGGCTCTCCAGCGCATCGGTGCCCGGCGGCTCACACGCGAACGCGATGTCCTGCACGGCGTCCGCGTCGTACGTCGGCGCATTGCCCAGCTCGTCGGCAGAGGCGTGGCCGCCCGCGCGTCCCACGAACGAGAGCACACGAGCGTTGGGCGAGACCTCCTTGCGGAGAGCGCCGCGCACGCTCGCAGGTTCCGGGACGAGGACGGCGGCGAGAGTGGTCGCGGCGACACGGCCGAGATCGTCGTCGGAGACCCAAGTCACGAGCTCGCGGGTGCCCTCCTCTCGCGAGGCCTCTCGCAGGCCCAACAGACCTCCGACGCGACGCGCGGGCGCGGAGACGACTTCGATCTTGCTGGTGCCGCTGAGTACGCGAAGCTCGGCGCTCACGTCACACCACGCGAGCGTCGGTCCGGTCACGATGGGCGCGCTCTCGGCCGACTCGAGCGTGATCGGCGTCGGGCTCGTCGCCAGAAAGCACGTATTTTCAGCCGCGCCGTGCACCACGATGAACGGCGGACCTCCGGCCGTGACGCCTGCGAATCCGACCTCGGTGAGCGCAGGAGCGACAGTGGGTGACGTAGTCGGCGGCGCATGGGGCCCAGACACCCAGGCGGTGAACGCGTCGATCGCGCAACCCTCACCGCTCGAGACGAGCGTCGCGGGGAGCGGGTTCAAGAACGGTGCGGCGCGCATCCCGCCGACCGACGAGGCTTCGATACTGACGATGCGCACGGGGACGTTGGCCGTGGCGTGGACGTGCTCCGACGCGCACGTGCAGAACATCCCCGAGCCCTTGATGGTGTCGGTCGTATTCGCGTGCTCGATTCGCACCGACGCGCCTGCGACGTCGGGAGCGGCGACGACCACCACGCACGCGCGATCCGGGACGTCGGCCTCCGCCTCGTTCTGCTTGGCGCCGAGAGCGCGCGGTGCTGCCACGAAGCCGCGAGCGATGAAGCGCGCGGCCGCCGGCTCGACGCGAGCTGCCTGCGCCGATTCGCGCTCGACGGCCCGAGACACGGCGTATCCGCCGCCGCCCAGCGCGATGACGACGACTATGATCGAGAGAGCTCGGTTGCGCGTCCGACGCTTGGCGAGCACGGCTTGGGCTTCGAGCTCCCTGCGTCGGCGCTCTTTGGCTTCACGCCCCTCACGCTCGGCGCGCACCATCTCGGGGTGACGTCCTCCGAGTATGGACAGCGCGCGCTCTACCTCGGCAAGGCCCTGTTGAGGGCCGTTGCGCTCTACGCCATCGTCGAAGTCGTCATCGTCGAGCATTCCCCTGCCGTACCGCTACTGCCCGTCGACGATCGCGAGGCGCAGCTCGAGCGGTGCTCCGTCGCGCTCGAAATCGATGTGGAGTTCGCTCGCGATCTCGATCGAGCGGAACACCTCTATCGCTTGCTCGGGCCGCTCGATCGGCATGCCGTTCACTTGAGTCACCACGTCACCCGGGAGGAGGCCCGTGTGCGCGTACTGAGGCGCGAGGCCCGAGATGCGAAAGCCATGGAACTTACCCCTCTGAAAGACGGGGTGCTCGTCGATCGCGACGGTCTGCAAGAACATCCCGAGGCCGGCGTGTACGGTCGCGCTCACCTGACTGCGAGGGATCGACGAAGACGGTTGCGCCTGAGGAGAGGACGCGGTGGAAGAGGTGGCCTGCGCGGGCGTCTTCGAGACGGGCGCGTCACCGCCGCAAGCCGTGAGGAACAACAGAGCGGCAACAAAGCGCATACGCCTACCCTGCCCAATGCACGCCGCTCCGGCAAGTTTTCAGGTCGCGTCGAGCGCTTCGACGGCTCGGTACACGCGGTCGGCGACCGCATCGGGATCGCCGTCGCCGTCGACGAGTGCGATGCGATCGTTCGGGAGGTACTTGGGGAGATTCTTGTAAAATACACTCAAAGCGCGCTGCACTTCGTTCTGCTCGTAGAGCTGCGCGGCCTCGCCTCGGGCTTCGCGGCGAGAGGCGGCGATGTCCGGGTTCACCTCGAGAACGACCGTGAGATCCGGGCGGCGTGCGTGCTGGTTGAGAGCGCGGATCCACTCGATCGCCTGGGGCACCTTCGCGTCGCTCATCACGCTCTGGTACGCGAGGCTGGACGCGTCGTAGCGATCGGAGACGACCGTGCCGCCTTGCGCGAGGAACGGCTCGATCTCCGACTCGACGTGATCCATGCGGTCCGCGGCGAAGAGGAGCGCCATCGTCGCCCACCCCGGCGCGAGGCCTTGCGCACCGACGATGCGACCCGAGAGCACCTGGCGAATGATCGTGCCGACCGGTCCGTCCGAGGGCTCTCGCGTGGGTCGTGCCGTGCGGCCCGAAGCCTTCAAGCGAGCGACGAGGCGCGCCGTCTGAGTCGTCGTGCCTGCGCCGTCGATGCCCTCGAGGACGATAAAGCGCCCGTGGCTCATCTCACATTCCTCCGAGCAGCGCGAGGCACTGGCTGCCGCATTTTCCGTTGATGCATTGGATCACCGCGAACGCCTGCTGGATCGCCTGAAAGTCGTTGTTCGCGCACTGCGCCACGCACTGGGGATCGAACATGCCGTTCATCGCGCACTTCTGCGTGGCGCACTGGAGCAGGTTGCGACACGCCGTGCTCTGCAAGCAAGCCTGCACCTGTATGCTGCAGTTCTGTCCGATGCACTGCGCGCACGCAATGGGCGATGGCGGCGTGTCTGGCAGACCGGCATCGAGCGGCGTGGGAGAGGTGTCCGCCCGCGCGTCGCTCGCGAACGCGACGTCTGCGCCCAAGCTCGCGTCAAGCGCCGCGAAGTCGGAAGGCGAGTCGTCGAGAGGGCCGCGGCTCCCGCACGCAACCAGGACGAGCGAACCCATCAACGCAATCACGAACGCTTGCTTCATCATGTGAGCTCTCCGGGGCCAGCGGGCGGAAGATATCCCGAGATGAGGTACCTTCGGCACATGAACTTGGCGCCGCGTCTCATTCCGCTCCCAGAGGACTTCCGCAACGCTTGCGCCGACGCACGCAAGAAGGGTTCGCGCGTCGCGTTCGTGCCGACGATGGGCGCGTTGCACGAGGGCCACTCGGCGCTCGTCCGTGACGCTCGGGCGCACGCGAACTTCGTCGCGGTCAGCATCTTCGTCAACCCGATACAGTTCGGCCCCAACGAAGACTTCTCGCGGTACCCGCGCGACCTCGACGGCGACGTGCGCAAGCTGAGAACTGCCGGCGCCGACGTCGTGTTCTGCCCCGAGGCGCGGGCCATGTACGCGAAAGGCGAGCGCACGCGCGTTCACGTGGGCGAGCTCGACGAGCCGCTGTGCGGCGCCTTTCGTCCGGGGCACTTCGAGGGCGTCGCCACGATCGTGGCCAAGCTCTTCGCGCTCGCGGGACCCTGCGTCGCCGTGTTCGGCAAGAAGGACTATCAGCAGCTCGCGATCCTGAGGCGGATGACGACCGACCTCATGCTGCCGGTGGAGATCGTGGGGCACCCGATCGTGCGAGAGGTCGACGGGCTCGCGATGAGCTCGCGCAACGCGTACCTGTCCGCCGAAGATCGGATTCGCGCGCTCTCACTGTCGCGCGGCCTATCCTATGCGCACGGCGCGTTCTCGTCCGGTGAGCGGGACGCCGTGGCGATCGAGTCGCTCGTGCGCGACGCCGTCCGAGTCAACGCAGACCGAGTCGACTACGTCTCGGTCGTGGACGCAGACTCGCTGGCGTCGCTTGGGCGCATCGGCGATCGCGCGCTCGTGGCGCTCGCCTGCCACTTCGGAAAGACACGGCTCATCGATAATGTCGTGCTCGGCGAAGACTCCGCGCCGACCTGATACGCTGACTTCGTGCAGGCGACCTTCGGCCCCAACGCGAAGCTGCCAGGCACGCCGTACATCCTCGTCCAGAAGATCGGCTCGGGGGCCATGGGCGACGTCTACGAGGCCTATCACCTGGAGCAACGGCAGACGGTGGCACTCAAGGTGATGGCCACACGTCACCTGGCGCGCGCGGACCTCGCGGACCGCATGAAGATCGAGGCGGCGACGCTCGGGCGAATCCAGCACAAGAACCTCGTCGCGCTCTACGACACGGGCTTCGCCGAGGACGGTCGGTTGTACTTCGCGATGGAACTCTTGAGGGGTCATACGTTACGAAGGACGATCGACGCCAACGCGCCGGTACGACCGGAACTCGCGATCGAACTCTGCACGGAGCTGCTCGCGGGGCTGGACGCGGCGCACGCGGCGGACGTCGTTCACCGCGACATCAAGCCCGAGAACGTGTTCGTGTGCGCGAGCGGTGAGGTGAAGCTGCTCGACTTCGGCGTCGCGAAGGTGGGCCAGCTCACGGCGTCGCTCACGCAGACCGGATTTCAGCTGGGGACGCCCCGCTACATGTCGCCCGAGCAGATCGAAGGCAAGCCCGTCTCGGGCGCCTCCGATCTCTACGCGGTGGGTCTCGTGTTGTTCGAGCTGCTCACGCGGCGGGTGCCGTTCGAGGACGACCAACCCATGGCGCTCGCATTCGCCCACGCGACGCGCGCGCCGCCTTCGCCCTCCAGCTTGCTGCCAGCGCCGCTCCCACCGAGGCTCGAGGCGGCGGTGCTGCGCGCTCTGGCGAAATCGCCGGCGGAGCGATTCCCCTCGGCGCGCGCGTTCGCCGACGAGCTGGCTGCGTGCGTGAGGGACGGTCGGGCGATCGCCCCGCGTGCGCCGCAGCAGACCGTGCGCATGGAGATCGTCTCGCAGCCTCCGCCCGAGGTCGTGCTCGCGCTCTCGCGCCCGTTCTCGGTTCCGCCGCCGAGCACGACCGAAGCCCTGAAGAAGAGCTCGTTTGGTCTCGTCTTGGCCGGCGCGATCTTCGTCGTCATCGTGGGCGCGGCGGCGGTGTTTCTCTTCGCGAGCAAGGCAAAGCCGCTACCTGCGCTTGCGACGAGCGTCGTGCCAGTCGTTGCGACGAGCGTCGTGCCAGTCGTTGCGACGAGCGTCGTGATCGTTGCTCCATCCACTGTCCCGGCGGCGGCGTCTTCTGCGCCCGGCGTGAGCCACGCTCCGACCGTGACCGCGCGGCCCCGCCCCACGGCGGCACCGAGCGTGAGCCAGGCGCCAACCGCCACGTCACGGCGACCTCGCTCTGGGCTCTGATACGACGTCGAGTTCTGCTAAAAGGACGACACATGGGGCGGTTCGGAATCATGCTCGGCTTGATGATGGCGGCGTTCGGCACGACGCTCGCACACGCGGACCCGTCGCCGGGCGAGATCCAAGCGGCGCGTGAGCTGTTCGGAAAAGCCGAGCAAGATGAGGACGCCGGCAACTGGTCGGCAGCGCTCGACAAGCTGCGACGGGCGGCGAGCGTGAAGATGACGCCAGGCATCCGCTATCACTTGGGCCTCTGTGAGGAGAAGCTCGGGCAGATCGCCGCTGCGCTGAACGACTACTCTGGCGCGGAGTCGATGGCGCGCGATCAAAAGAACCGGGAGGTCCTCGAGATCGTCGCAGAGCCGATTCGCTCGTTGAAGGCCCGCGTGCCGACGCTCTTCGTGGACGCTCCGGCGATCGACGGGCTCACGATCGAGCTCGACGGAAAGTCATTCCCGAGCGGGCTCTGGGGCATCGCGACGCCCATGGATCCCGGGCCGCACCAGCTCGAGGCGCGCGCACCGACGAAGAGCCCGTTCAGCGCCACCGTCGTGTTGCGAGAGAAGGACGCGACCAAGCTGCCGATCAAGATGATGGACGCTCCGGTGGCCGACAAGCCGCCCGAGCATGTGAAGACAGCGCCCGTCGTGGTGACCACCCCGACCGCGAGCGCTCCGACGCAGCCCGACGCCGTGCAACCCGCCCTGCAGACACGCTCGCGTGTGCCGGCGATCCTGACGACCGTCGGTGCGGTCGCGCTCGGCGGGTTCGGCGTCGCGGCGTACTTCATCGCGGACGGTCAGGCGGGCGACGCGCAGGCGTTCTGCGCAACGCAGGCGACCGCGACTTGCACCGGCAATCAAGGCCCGATTCGAGTATGGGACACGATCGCGCTCTCTTCGTGGATCGCCGGCGGTGCGCTCCTGGTGACGTCGATCGTGTTGTGGGCAAGGCCTTCGCACACGTCGACGACCGCGCGCTTGGAGGTCCGCCCGAACGGCGTTTGGCTCGGAGGAAGTTTTCAATGAGACTCCGCGTCCTCTTCGTCACTGCCGGAGTGAGCGCCATCGCCGCGATCGTCGCGTGCGGGGACCTCTTTCACGGGACGAACTTCGACACGAAATGCACCGCCGACGCTTCCGCGAAGGGTTGCCCGCGACCGCCTGTCACCGAGCTGTGCGCTGTCGACATCGCCACGGCACTCGCGCGCGCCGAGCATGCCTGCGCTTGGCTCGCCGCGTGCGAATCGCCGATGGGCCAGAACCGAACCGGTCTATGCATCGCGAACGCGCTCATGGCGTACAACTGCGAGGCGAATCCGAACCGCAAGCCGATCGGAGACGCCTACCAATATTGGCTCCCC